>Ga0272449_1001623_pt1 | contig 22569 bp, 13 predicted proteins | sample YNPCB0241_FD_198679 | JGI IMG/M metagenome (GOLD analysis project Ga0272449, IMG submission 198679) | Hot spring sediment microbial communities from Yellowstone National Park, WY, United States - YNP-CB-024-1 | ecosystem: Environmental > Aquatic > Thermal springs > Hot (42-90C) > Sediment... | reverse complement strand
TTCCGCCTGCTGGTTAGTCGAACTGACAAGCAATCTAATGGCGACCGCAGTTTAGCGTAATTGCTGGCTGCGGTCGCCGTCCGAACACTGATAGTCAGCTGGATGACGCATCAAGGAGGGCTAACGGAATGGTTCGCATTAGTGATACCCCTATTCCTGTCTGGGTCAGCGTGCCGCCAGTGTCGTCTCCTGTCTTTATTGGAACTCGTTCAGAAGATCCATACGGTCATTCATTCTACCAATACTTCACCGGAACTTCGATCTCAAACCTGCAGCCCATTGAGGTCACTGACGATGATGAAAGCCTGTTAGCCAACGCAACTTCCGAGAAATTGCTGCCATTTGTGTCTCCGTTGGCGTTGATGCCTTTCGTCAAAACTGCGAAGTTGCAAGCGTTGTCGTTTGGACTTCCTCGCCGTGAACATGTCATCTTGATTTACGATGACCCGTCCGGTCGTTGGTGGCTGCACCAGCCAATTGCCGAGGTCAACAAACTCGTCATAGACGGTGAGGAACTCACTGCGCGTGTCGTGAATTCTCAAATCTACGCTGGAGACGAACAGTTAACTATCCCAGACGGCAGCGACAGGGCAGTTTTCGCAGTCTCCGCAAGGGTAATTGAAGTCCATTACGCTATCGTAGCTGCGTCTCCGATAGTTTGCGAAGCGATACCTTACTTGGTTGCTGCTGCTTACTTGAAGGCTGCCTCTAACGAGCAAAGCAGCATCTACGATTCAATTCGAGTTGGCGCGGTGTCGTTCAGTTTCAAATCCGCAAAGGATTTAGCTGCCAAGTCTCGTGAACTTGAACGAATAGCTTACAGGATGCTCAGGGCTGGTGGTCGGCTATGATTTCTTTGCCCGCAATCATTGACAGGCACGAGTTCGAGGTCTACAGAGACGGCGTCCTGAGAGGGAAATTTCGCGGTTGGTTTCAATCAGTCCGGACGATGGCTCGTCCGTTCTACTTAGTGCCGTCCGATGCGGACTATGTCCTCTACGTCCGCAAAGAAGCGATCGGTTCTTTCAGATTTGAACCCGGCGATAGAATTGTCCGCACTGACACGGGCGATGAATTTCAAGTAACTGCTTTGCCAGAAGACCCAAGCGGAGAAGGTTGGCTTTACGAGATCTACCTACAGTATTTGCGATTGGTCACTTGAAGGAGGACTGAACTTGCCTCGAAGACCTGCGCGCAAACTCACTACGGCGAGAATTCAGTCCGGATGGCCGATTTTCTACAAATACTGGTCGGGCTTGTATGCGAGAAGCAAAGGCGCACACAAGGTCAGGACGATGTATGCTAACACTTTTCGCAAAATTGCCACTCCCATGCTTCCGATACTTCGCCAGTTTTATCTCCGTGCTGGCGACATCGGTAGGCTTCCACCAGGTCATGTAGTCGGCTTCTTTCGTCCGATGGTGACAGAACTTACCGAACGCAAACTTGATCAGATTCTCGAACTCCTGCGAATCTCACCCGAGGCGATTTCGCAAGACCTGAGAGCTTCGTTGCCCAGAATTGAAGCGTTCAAGCGTTTGTTCTCACTTGTAGGTGCTGATGTCGACGACATCGAACGAGCAGCAGACAGGATAATGCACCTTGCTGCTGACCACGCTTACAAACTCAGGCGTGCAATTGAGACCGAGCGTTCAAAGTTCATGTATCGTGGTGCGAGATTTAGAATCCCGACTTTCCTGCAGATGATTCGACCGGTTGCACTGAGCCTTCCAGACCCTGAGAGTTTCTCCATCGTCGTTGATTTCTCAACTGTTGGCGCAGTTGGACCATTCTTAAAGGCAGTTCTGGCTGGACTAGCAAACGATGAGACCTACGGTCGGGCTATAAGGGCACAACTGGAAGGACTGTTCGGAGAAGTTGAAATCTCAGCAAAAGGCGTCCGAATTCGAGATAAGAACACAAGGCGGATGCGAGCACTGCGGTTCGAAGAACTCGAACGAGTGGCTCACCAGATAATCGCCAAATACCTCAGTCGCAGGTTGGAGATGTTGTTCAAGAAAGCTGTAAACGACATTTTCTTCGTAGAACCTACATCTGTTAGTCGATGGTTTCCAGCAAGACCGATGGGTCGCAAGTCTCTCGGTGGTCAGGGATTGGCGCAGATGCTCATGACCGGTCACGCAGTTTTCATGCCGATAACGGGCAAGAAAGGGTTTGCAGGCGCTTTTATTGGCTTCGACACGCAGAAAGCACCGTATTGGCATGTCGTTCAGTATGGTTTCCACGGCACGATCGAGCCAACAACCTCTCCGTTTCTGACACTGAAAGACCCAGACCCTGAATGGTGGTCGAAAGTTCAGTGGCTCTTCGGTGCAAGGTCGAGACCAGACATCCTCGGAGAACAGCACATCTCCATCAGCAAAACTGGCGGGACACGGTATCATCCGTTCTCGATCACAAAGCAAGGAAGGTTAGTGCATCGACGAGGAAGGCGCACAACACGAGTTGAATTTGGAAAGGTTCGCATTCCAGTGATGATGCCATCGGGTTACCCTCGCTTTACTATGAGGCTTCACCACACAGCCGAGATCAGGAAAATCAGGGAGCAACGACGCAAAGTTCTGACCTACCAAATCACCATAAGACCGCACCCGATTCGCAAGAGAAGCGTCAGAGGGCAACGAGCATCGCTTTACATTGAGCGAATTCTCGCAAAGATTGCCGAGAGGCAGAAACTCCTCGAACCTGACATGTTCAACGCTGCGACTGCATTCATCACGCTTGCAGAAAAGGAATGGACTCGAGTGGCATCGACCTTTGCAGCATCAGGATACAAACTCGGAGGGAAATTGTGATGACAGACTTGGAACAGTTCCTGTCGGTGATCAAAGAGCGGGTCAGAAATGCGTTGGTAGAGTTCACTGGCATACAGCCAGAAATTGCGGACTTAAACGCACGGTCAGAGCCGAGATCTGCTCCATACGCACGGATCGGGATACCTGAAGTCGGTCATGATGACCTAACCGTCCCATTGGACAGGCTTGTCGTTGGCGTTCAGATCATCACCGTCGTCGACAGGAAAGGTAAGCCACCACAGACAGTCCAGTTTGAACTCGCTAAGATTCTCCTTCTAAACCTTTTCGGAGAAAACCACGAATTGTGTCTGATCGAACTTGATTCTGGTCGCTCGGTTCGGATTGTCCCATCAGCGCGAGTAACCTTCATTAGCGATGTCGAGTCCATCATCGCTGAACGAGCGCCAGACTGCACCTCGGTAGTGGTCATGTTTGGAGCTGAACTTTATCTTGGAGGGAAGGTTGTCTGATCTTATCCGTTCGTGATAATATTTATAGGAGACGATTTCGACTGGAATCGCAAAGTTTCTGGCAGCTGGCAACTGGAACAGGAGACCAGAAGTCCGATGGTCTGACCATGAGGTGAGACAACATGTATGCTCGCAGTAACTTCTCATTCGCTGGGATTGCAGTTCAACCGGCGAAGGGTACGGCGGCGACTATCACGACAGCGCTTCCACTTGCTGGTGGCGAATCAATTGAGCGACAATGGGACTTTCAGTATTCAGAGTTCCCTGACGGTCAAATCTACGATGTTTGGAGCGTAAAGCGTGGAGAATGGGCTCAAGGTGACTTGCCGGTCTTCCTGCATCCAGACCTGCTCGCGACGCTGAGCGGCATCATGGCACTTCAGTCTGACGGTCAACCGCCATATGTAACTGCTGTCGTCGGAATCGGTAACAGGTACACTAAGCAAATCACTGACGCTCGGGTCACTGGCGTTAGGTTTTCGTTCTCACGCCGTGACCTTCCGCAGATTACGTTCACACTCCAAGGTCGAATGGTGACATTAAGCACTTCGGTGCCACCAACTGTTATCGCATTGACAACGCCACCATTTACTCGACAAGAAACACTCATGTTCGGAACTGTTGTTGCCGGTGGCGTTCAGAACATCGCCGATGCGGCTTTCTCACCAAACCACTGGGCTAATGCTTTCATTCAATCGGTTGAAGTCAACATTGAGTTCAACCCTATTGACGCCAACGAATTGATCCCGTTCGGAGATATCTATCCGATTGATGTTTTGACTACAGTCGTCCGAGTCACAGGTAACATGACCCTCTATGCTCCCAATCCGGTCATCAACGAAATCTTCCAAATCGTTCAAGGTTCAGAGTTCGCGCTTGGGATCTATCTCAAGCGCGGGACGAAGACAGCGAAGCTGACTTTGCGTCGGTTGATTGCTGAGCGAGCACCGGCAAACGCCAGCGGCGATAAAACATCCCTCGAACAATTCTCAATTGACTTTAGAGGTCTTGCTCCTATCTTTGCTGGAACCGTTTACGCACCATATGACTTCACCGTCGTTCCGTGATGAACGGAGAAGCAATTAAATCTGAACAGAGGAGGCGAGAAAGCAGTGGAGCAATTTAGCAGGCAAGAAGTGCTTCAAGCCTTAAGGGCTGCTATTCGGTCTGTCAGGCGCACGCCAGTTAGAATCAACTGGCTCGGAGATGACAGGTTCTACATCGAAATCAGAATTCCGAGGATGGCTGAGCGGCTTGACATTTACATGGCAGCACAGACGGTCATCGGCGGGTTCGGCGGGTCTGACAGACTGATAGCAGTCATTCAACCTTTAATTACCCGGTTTCGACTGCCTGCCGAAGACGAGAATGGCGAACTAATGCAAGCAGTCTACAATGAAGAGCCGCTTCCAGACCTGCCAGTCATCCAGATGACTCCGCAGGATCTGTTCTCAGACGATAGCGCGTTCAACGCATCACCGCTTCTGATCCTGATGCTGATAACGGAGCTTATGGAGACTGGTGGCAGAACGAGGTTGACATCGGCAGGGATGACTGAACTGATGGAACTGTTTCCGGCAACTGCTCAGAATTCCACAAATTTACTGGAGCAAGGAAGTCTTGGGCTGCAACGATCTGAGTGATGACCTTTACCATTGGGTAATGTCGATGTTTTCCGTTTGTCTTGAACTCGCATCGGCGCTAGACAAGGAGCATCACGATCGCTGGCATCCCATTGTCTGGGAGCTTGCAAGGCAGCTAAGGCATGAAGCAGAAGAACTTGCATGGGAGAAGGCTCGTTCATCGCACAGATGATGGTGTATGGCTCGTGAACTAATTATTCCGTTCCTGATCACGGCAAACTACCAAACATCGCTTGCGATACGCCAACTTCGCGGTGAGCTCGGTCAGCTTCCAGCAGAGCTCACCGCCTTGCGAGCTGCTGCTGCTGAAGTCTATGCTATCGGCGCGATGGGTTTGTTCTCGCTTGGAATGCTTGCTGTTGGAGCGCAGCAGCTCGCAAGTTCCTTGCTTGCAGCACAACGGATGGCTGCCCTTGCCGCAGTCGCTTCCAGCCAACACGCTGCTGCTACGCTGTTAGCGACAGAAATTCTCCGTGAAGCTGCATCTGTCTCCCGTGGCAGTGCTGCGTCGCTCGAAGAAATTTCAGCTGCTTATCTAGAAGCTGCACGCGCTGGTCTTAGCCTTTACGAGTCTTCGTCGTTGTTGCCTGATGCATTGAAGCTGGCTGTAACTTCCGGTGGCGAAGTTGCTGAAACTTTCAGGATGACATTTGCAATCCTGAGGAACATGGGCATTCCAATTACCCAGCAGACAGCTAATGTCCTTACTTCGCAGCTGTCCTACGCGTTAGACCAGTCATTGATGGACATTGAAGATGTAATGAACGCGATAAAGTATGTCGGTCCGATAGCTGGTCAGTTGAGAATTCCTCTCAATGACCTATTCGCCGCGTTGATGCTTCTGCATGATGCCGGCATCAGAGGCTCAATTGCAGGTACTGGGTTGGCGCGAATGCTTATTCGGCTTGAAGCGCCGACACAGCAAGCGCGCAGAGCGCTTGCAGAACTTGGGATCAACTGGCAGGAGCTCAGACCGTCTGGCAAGAACCTTGCTGATGTTCTTGACCTTCTTGCCGAACGAGCCGATGAACTTACAATCAGGTTGCTTCTGGGTGAACGTGCAGAACGAGCATTCTACGCCATCATAACCCAAGGAACTGGCAGGTTGAGAGAATTATCGCAGGAGCTCTACAATGCAGGTTACTCATCTGATTACCTGCAAAAGAAGTTCGAGCAACTGATGCGCACTCCAGCCTTCAGGATGCAGCGTGCGATGGTCGACATCAGAACGATGTCGATGCAGCTTGTCGAGCCGCTAGTCAGGCTTCAACTCATTCTCGCTGAAGGCTTGAGAGACTTCCTCGCCTTAATTACTTCTTCTCCAGCGCTTCAAATAATTGCCAAGATGGTGATCGGGTTTGGAAGCTTAGGTGGCACTATTGCGTTGGTGTCTGCATCGCTTTCGTGGCTTATTGGTCGGTTTCTGGAGCTTGGAACGATTTGGCATCACTTGTTGCTCGTTTTAGACAGGCTTCAAGCTGCTGTGAGAGCGCTTACTCTTTCTGCGTTGAAAGCACCGTTCATTGGCATTTTCGAATTCTTCAGAGCGTTGTTTACTGGTGGTGGAATCGAACGACTTGCAACTTGGATTTCTGAGCGCTTGCGAATTTCAGAATTGGCTTCGGCAATAGCGCAACCACTTGTCTTTCACAGGCGTGCTAGGCGAATTCCACCAGAACTTCAACCGCTGCCAGAATTTCTCGCGCTACAATTCGGCTCGATGGCTGCTGCTGTCAAGAGACTTGGAATTCCGATCGAGACTTATCTGATGGCTGCTACTACATTTGCTGGCACGCGAGCTACAGTCCCTCAATTTCGTGTCTCCAAAGAAGCAATTTCGGAATTGATCCGCGAATACTATGTTACTTTCTTCACAGACGCACTTGTCCAGCGAGCAGATCAGCTGGCTGAAGCCATAACAGGCGGAGATCAAGTGCTGATGCCTGTAGTTGCTGGTATCATTAAGAGAAACCTTCCTGCGCGAATCAAGCAATTAGCTACTCTCGTCAAGGGCACTGATCTCATCAATTTTGTAATCAATTTGCAGAAAGAAATCGTAAGTGCCATCGCGACTAAAGACATCATACTTCAGCCTGCCGAACTGCAACTGATGGGCATTCGACCAGAAGATCTCATCAAGCGGAACCAACTTGCTCAATTGTTTGCGTCTGCGATGAATGAGATCAATGCTGGAATTGGTAGTCAGCTCGGTCTAGCTGTAGCTCAAGCGATAGCTTCGATTCCAGATGTTCAAACTGCTGCGCGTGTCAGCGTGAGAGCTCGTGAAATGATAGATGATTTAGTCCGCAATGCTGCAAATATCCCTATCGAAGATTTGGAGTCGTTTATGCTCAGCTTCTACAAAGGGCTTCAGGACGTTATTCGGCGCATAAATGTCCAAGCACTGCCATTCCTCAATGAATACCAACGCAAAGTCCAAGCGATACTCAGGCAAGCTAATGTTCCTGGCATTCTGCGATCTTTCCTAATGGGTGCTGCTGCACTGCCGACAGACGCCCTTGAGAGCGCTTCTCGCATAGCGCTTGGCGCGATGACTGGCGTCGCTGCGTCGAAGGCGAAGGTAAGGAATGTCGCTCAGGTTATCGAAGCACTTGCTAACGAGTTCGGAGCTTACTTGAACGATGTCAAGAATGTATCCGAAGCTGCTGCTGAGATTGGAATTGCGTTCGGATTGGCGGCGCCACACATCGCCGGTCGGGCGGACATACTGAGACTTTCTCGAGAACGGTTGGCAAGACTTCGTGATCTTGAAAGACTAAGGGTCTTAGGTATAGCGACGGCAGCTCAGATCGAAGAGATGGCATCGCTTCAGCGGCAGGTTGGTCTTATTGGCGGTATGATCGCATCGACTCAGATCAGGAACGCTATCTTGAATGTTGTTTCGAACGTAAGGTCTGCAGGTTTGATGGCGGCACGGTTGCGGCTATTTTACAATGCCATCAATCGGTTGAGGCAAGGAACAGAATTCGAACCGCTAATTAGAGCGCTTGGTGGTCTTGGCATAGACCTTCCAGAGGCGATTGGACGGCTTACTAGAGAGGGCGCTCCATTCTATCAGCATGTGTCTTCTCTGCTTCAAACGCTACCGGACGCACAGCTTTTGCGTAGGTTATGGTTTAGGTTCGCTTTGAATGTAATGAGAGCACAAGAAGCGGTCAAACAGATGATCGATCCTGCTACTGTTACGCAAATCAAAGATTTGCTCATCAAGTTCGGCATGAGCGAAGCGCAAGCTAACGATGTCATAGCGATGCTCCAGTCTGGGATTTTGCTGTTCCTTGCTGAACAAGCAGCTCTTGGCAGGTCGCTTGATGAAGCGGTCAACGCAGCAGCTGGAATAAGACAAGGCATTCCTTTTGTTAGGCGCATACTCTCGATGATTAGGTCGCTGTTTGCTCCATTCATCCAAGTCGCATTGTTGTTCAAGGCTATTTCGTTCAGGTCAATTTTCGCTTCGCTTGTTGGTTTTCTCGGTGACTTAGCCACCGGAATAGCGGCAGCACTTTCATCCGTAGGACGGATACTGATCCAAGCTGCAAGGACTGTCATCAGATTGTCGATGCCATCGTTACGGTTCTTATTCACTATTGCTCAAATTTTAGCCCAGCCTTTCATTAATCTCGCTGCACGATTGGCTACCGCGTTTGGAGAGCTTGTCAGGGACATCCTATTGCGACTGATGTGGCCGCTAGTTCGAGGCTTTGGTCGAGTTTTAGTAACCATCTTCTGGGCTAACCCATTGGCTCAAGCAATTTGGGAATTCCTGAAAATATTTTTCAAGGGTTTGATTTTCTTCGTCTACGAAGCTTTGAAGCTTCTCGTTGTCGGTGGAGCGTACTTAGTTTACGAAGTTGGGCGCGTTGCCGCAATAGGCATAGCTACTGTTGCGGCAGAATTTTGGCGGGTTTTCATTCGTCCACTCTTGATCGAACTGTTCATCAAAGGTCTCATGCTGCCGCTTGTCAAGTTCGTCATTGCTATGTTGTTTAAGCTAGGCGTCGGCTTGTTCTACGGCATAGCCATTCCGATATGGGTAATAGTCCAGTTAGCCTCAATCATGTACCGTTATTTGATCAGACCTTTCATCAAATTTTTGGTTAGCATCTTCGTATGGGCGATCAGACACTTAGTTTCTTTCGTTGTTACCGGAGCTAACATGGTCGCTAAATGGGCTAGCGCTGGATTTCAATGGGCAATGAAAGCTATTTCAATTATCGCTCCGAGGTTGAACAGGCTGTGGAACAGGTTGTTGACTATTCCTGTAGTCGGTCCTGTCATGAAGATTTTGACTGCTTTGGTCAAATTCCCGATTGAGTTGGCGGATGCGATTTACAAAGCTGGAAGGTTGCTCGTTGCATCGTTTGCCTCTGGTCTTTCTCGGATCAGTCTGGCAGTCTTTGGTGCTGTCCGAAGGTTTCTGACAAGCCGTATTGCTTTCAGGATTCCTTCTTTGCCAGCAATTTTGCCTATCGTTTCGATGTTAGTTGGCAGACCACTTCAGTGGTTATCTAACCTATGGCGCACGATAATCTCCGCAATCATGTCAGCTGGCAGCAAGATAGTAGCTCCAATACTATCCCAACTTCAACGAGTGCCTACCTTTATTCTCGGTGCTGACATCATTCGTGCAGTATTCAGCAGAACCTTGGGCAGGACGATATTGAAATTCTTCGGAATGGCTGGAATTGGCGGCTTGATATTGAGTTTCATCTTGGACATGATACCTTGGGAAGATATTGGTCGACTGTTTGAGTGGAGCGCTAAGACGCAAGTGTATGCCGAAATGAGCGGAAGGTTTATCAGAACGCTTCTATCAGGGATGGTATTAGCGTTCATCGGCTTGGTCAAAGGAATATTCATTGACATGCCAGCAGCGTTCTTCGACAGCGTTTTCCGATGGAAAAACACGCTTATCACTCGTTGGAAAGACACGTATGACACCTTCTACAATGCCATCTATAGCATGTTTTACCAATTCTTCATCGATGCACGGCGTCGTATCGCCGAACTTGAAAGTAGCTTTCAGCTGAACGACATCGCTGAAGGGTTTAAGCGGTTTGCCGATTCGATCGGATATTTCGTTGAAAGCCAGACAACCCAATTTCAGAGAATTCAAAAGAGCATAAGTGAAGCGAACAATTTGATCACTTCTCTTTACACTGGTTTGGGTGTCGCGCCGCCGGGAATTGATGAGCGGCTGAATAGGATCGGAGAGTTGACCACAGCGTTCAACTTAGCTACTTCAGACCTTGCTGATTTCGCCGAACAATCTAAGCTTGTAGGAGCGCTGCTAGGCATTGTATCGGACGAGAGCGCGTTATTCAAGACCGCTCTAGCCGAGACAGGCAAAGCTTTTGAGAGTTTGTCAAAGCTGCCTGCAAAAGAGTGGTTCACTCGGTTGCCTCCCGATTTGACAGTTGAAGAGACGGCGTTCGGCAAGATTGTTAGCGAGTTTGACAAGTGGCTAATTCAAGGACCGCAAAGTATTTGGGTTCAGCTGAACAACTTACGGAAGCGGATAATGGAGCTTCCAGAGGAGCAGCGTCGGCAGTTGTCTGGAACTCTCGAGTGGATTGAAGATGCAAAGCGAAAGATTCAGGATTTCGGTACTCTCCTTCACGATGCGATGCAGGCACCCGGAGAGTACAAAGACGCCATTATCCAAGCAAGTCAGGAACTCGCATCTCTCTTAAGCCGAGAACAATTTAGAGCGTCCGTAATTGAGCCTATCGCTAACCTTTTGAGAGAACTTCAAGATAACTTCGCAGAATTTCAAAAGCGGCTTCAAGAACTTGCCGATCCGCGCGCAATTAGAGAGTTTGTCAACTCCCTTGCTGAAATTCAATTCGACTACCTTACCGAGGGATTTCGCCAATCTGCCGAAGCAGCTGCTCAGTTTAACGAATACATGCGTGAACTTGGGCTTGTAGCTAGGTTGAACGAACGCAGCGCCGATGACTTAGTTTACGCTTATCAGGCTGTAATTACGGTGTTATCTAGACCTGCCGCTAGGAATCCTGCCGAAGCCTTCTACCTGTTGCGCGATGCCTTCTCTCGTGTCAGCGATGAAGCGAAAACACTTAAGATTGACTTTCAAAAGCTCTACCAGTTGCTCGTGCAGTATAACTTCATGCAAATTACTGGCGAAGCATCTGCAGAGCTACAACGCAGGATTGCTGAACTCGGCAAAGCCATAATTAGCGCGTTCAGGGAAATCAGGGAGACGTTGATGGATGCTGTCAACAAGTTCAAAGAGGCGTTGGATATAGCGATCAACTCGATGGGAAGGTTAGTGTTCGAGTTGAACAACATCTTGATGACCTCGAGTGAAATGACTGCAGCCTTCATCGACGCAGCTATCGAGAATGAACGTCGGGCGACGCAAGCGTTAATTCGTGAACTTTCGTTCAGAGCTGCCGAGATGAGACGGCATGGCGCTACGGAGCGAGAAATTGCTACAGCATTGGCAGCTGAATGGGCAAAGTTCTGGCAGTCACTGAAGTTCACTAGACCAGCATCGTTCAAAGAAATTTCAGACCTGAATCAATCGATCACGAACCTTTCTGAATCGACAGGTGATGTGGTAGGAGAATTGATAGCCAGAAACGCTGAGCTGAACAATCAAATTGGGTTCGCTGCCAATGCTTTAGCCGCTGCATTGAGGATTATTCAGCGCACCGGTTCTGTTACTTCTGTGGCGTCAGAATATCTCGTCCAGTACTACGATGCCATCAATAGGGCGATGCAACTTTCTGCGGACATGCGCGTTAGTGTACGTGGTCTATCAGCAATTTGGGAACAAATCAAAGAAGCGATGCCGTCAATCAGTTCAATCGAAGATGCTATTCGTGCAGTTTCAATGTTTTCGCTATACTTGCGTGCAGCCATTTCTAGGATTGCTGAACTCAGCCGAAACATCAGGCTGCTATCAATGATTCCCAGCTGGGACGCATTCCTGAAACGGTTGCAACTGTTTTCACAGCTTCGTGAAACGATCCGCGAAATCTTTGCGTCGCCAGAGGACTTAGCAAATCAAATTTCTCGGTGGACTGAAATTCTTCGAGGCTACATTGAGCAAGGATGGATCCCGAGTATCTTTAGAGCCACGATGCCTGAAGTCAGGCATATTTACCTTTCCAACATGATGTGGCTCAGACAATTCTATGAAGAGCAACTTCAAGTTCTGACGCAGCTTTCTGAGATTGTTCCGCCAGGGACGAAGGTTTGGCTTGAACTAAACCAGCAAATCATTGAGACTGTTGAGAATCTCGGACGAATTGAAGAGCAGTTGCGCGATATTAGGACCGAACTTCTTTCTCTCGAATTAATTGCTTTGCCCGAGCGCGTCGCTCAATTCATCGTCACACAGGGACCAGCGCTTTTTGGCTTCATGCGGACTGGAGCACTTGGTGGAACTTCGACGCTTCAATTCAATATCTATGTCAGCGCTCAGGATGTCCAAGCTGGAATAATGGCTGCGATGGATCAAGCGACAAGACAACTGCAAGGTTTCACTTACAGACCACTGCTATGGTAGCGAACCTTGAAAGGAGGTGCGACATTTGAATGTCGAAGATCTGCATGCTACCGGCGAACTCATCGGAGGTTCGTTTTATGGTCTGGTAGGGACATACTTGGTATTCAACCTCGGGAGCATGCTAGGTCATTACAGGCTACCACAAGGAACCGAACTGCACGCTATCGTCCCGTACTTGGATGCCTACTACTTTCAGTATGATGACAACTTAAACCTAACCTATGCTGGGAGTTTCGGTCCACCGACCGGCGCGTTCATCCTATTTCACAGTAATGGAACATACACGCCACCCTTTGGGACAGCCATCGGTCAGAAGGGTTATCCGTCAGTATTGCACATCCACGAGCTTGGTTCTTTCTATGACGGAAAACCGATCGCTGTCGCGCCTGCCGAATTTCTCTTCGTGCCTTACGGAACTGCATGTCAAGCGTATTTAGAGTTAGTCGCTCAAACAGAACCAGACTACTTGCCGATGATAGCGAAATATCCGACGGCGACTCTGGCTGATCCGATTTACGAGAGAACTTCACTAATCTACGATGGCACTCGCTACCACACCTACCGTCACCCGAGATTTGGGTCAGCAGGAGTTATTTTCGCTGCCGCGTTGCCTGAGCCTGAAAGATCAAGATACCGTTCGTATTTTCCTACCGCAGAGGACTTTCTTGATGGAGAATGGATTTGTTTGCCGAGAGAGCATGAAATTCGCGGAGAATTTGTCTTGAAACATATAGGCACTATAATAGGTTTCGGTCAGACCCTGATTCCACTTGTATCCAGAGGCACGCATATTGCTTATGGTCGGCTCTATTTTAAGGCAATCTCGAACAAATGGTCATCGCCTAACAACTGGAATGCTCTTCCAGCTTTCGCGTATCACGTTAGGGATAACTATCATTGGTTTCATGCAGGAAGGTTCAAACACTTTGACGGCGTGATAATGCCCGGCGGTTGGGTCAAATGCGCGTTCTTAGGTCAAATCGGTTCAGTTCAATATACAGCAAATCCGCCAGCTTATACCTTAGGCATAGCGCCGCCGAATTACGATATTCTTTGTCCGAAAAAGACGCTTGAAACTTTCACAACGCCAGTCATAGTGCTCGGACTTGGATCGGCTAGGTTGAGAGATCCGGATTTCATAACCTTTCCGTTCGGTATCGAACTGAGACTCGATGAATGCATCGCTATCCCTAGGTTGCAGGTTGTGACCTATAAGACTGCAGACCCGCTAATGCAGGTCTACGCTGATGGTCAATACATCAATGGAGCGTACTTGGCAGTTCCGCAACGTTCTGAGTTCTACCCTGAAGCTGCTGTGCCAGACTATTATGACACTGTTGCCGGTTTGATAAAGAAATGGGCTGAAACTCCAGCGTTTGTAGTTATCGCCGACGCTCATGACGGACCATTCATAATCGCACCGCTCAGCGAAGGCACTGTTAATGAACTTTGCGATCTTTTAGCGTTGGAAACCCTGCTAGGTCCAATAGATACCCGATGGGAAGTTAGGCCAGACATAGGCTCTTGTGTCAGAATTAGTTTATCTGGCTGGATATTTGTGGAAGGTGAAATTTCTGCGAGAGGTTATTCAGGAGCGGTTCTTGCTCGACCTCACTATGGCAATGCAGTCGGCGATTTTGTATGGCTCGGTCCAATACATATACCAGGAGTAGTTCCATATTGGGACATCGACCCTCGCGGAATAGGGATAATTCCCACTATGTATCACATCAGAATCGGCTACCCACCATTCATGGGAATCTACGGCAACCGTTGGTGGGACATCTACTTCTCGTTGTCGGGTCCCGATCCGACGTGGGCGCTCGTTAGAGAGATAAAACCCAGTAGTTACACTGAAGAGTTGGTCTGGCAACTTAGCAACGATTTTGCTGGCGGTGGTCCGGCAGTCTATGGTTCGGTTTGGGCAAATGATGGGACAGTAATCTGGGTTAAGTTCTCATGGGAACCCAACGTTCCAGAGCCCGGCGTAGAACCTGATCCAGAACAGGGTGGTATTCCAACAGTGAAGTTCATTCCACTCCTCTTCGCAAGCGTTTGGGCTGGTGAATATGTTCGTGTTCCGTGGAATCGAGTACCTGCCAGAGTCCGACGACGACTCATCGCTCCTTTGGATTCCGGGCGTTACGGTAATCTTCAGTCATTGCATCTCAGGATCGATGTAGAAATTGATAAGGAAGCAATAGCTGCGACTTTGCCGCCGATGCATTTTGTTAGAGGAGCGGATCCATCAGGTGACCACCCTAAACTGCCGACTCATGTGAACTTGCATTGGCCCAAGTCGTTCGGAACTGAGGACATTGAACCGCAGTTTCATGCTGTAATTGGATATGTCTGGTTCAGAATCAATCAACCATTCTACGGAACGATGGAAATGGCTACCTATGTGTCGCCAGTTTATTACTCCGGCGAGCAGTATAGGTTGGTTCAGTATCTTAAGTTTTACGAAGAACTGCGTGGCAGGATCAGAGCGCTATTACAATCTTGTGTCACTGGCGCCGCACTTGCTTACTACGCGGTCGACAGTTTTCCGTATTACCAACAAGCCGAGCCTTACCACCTTCCAGAAACTGTCATGAAATTTTCGAATGTCTTCGAACCGCCAAGATGGTACGGTCAAACTTCGGCTGGACCCTCAAACTACAGAACACTGCTTCCTTGGACTATCTATCCAGCACCAGCTCCGTTTGTGCCATTAGGTGTTCTGACAAGTTGTGGTTCGTTCGTCGAATTCGCTGATTGGCTACACAGCATTGACAATGAGTTTACCTTGCTTGAGCCGATCGATCGTTGGATCTCAGCCAACGGGACTACCTTTCTTTTCCTCGGAGAATTTGCCGAGATCATTTCGATCTATCGAGGCAAAGACTGGAGTTGGAGAGCTGGCTGGCTGAGTGATTCGCGACTGCCAACCGAATTTGTTTCTCTCGTTTTGCAGCAAGATAACGTTTTGTGTCGCTGGCCTGCTTACTGGCAAGTTAATGTCTATAAGTATGACAATCCCGTTACTTCACCATTGTTTAGGAGGCCTCCTTATTGGTTTCCAATCATGCAGTACCACTTTCCTCCACGGCTTGAAGTTGGAAGCTGGCACTTCATTCGCCAAAACGGTTTCTTGGGATCGGCATTGTTTGCTGTTCCAGTGTCGTATGGCACTATTCACGGTACTTCTTACGGCAGGCTTCACTTGGTCATACCAGCAGAAGGATGGAAAAGCAGTTTGCCTGCAGGCAGAATAGAGCTAATTCCGTCGCATCGACGAATTATCGCCACCAGAGGTTCTTATGTGCCTATAGAAGAGGAGGACTGTTTTATGCGAAGGATCATCACTATGGGCAACAACCGGGTGATTCTCTATCCAACTTGCGCTCTCTATCCGGGCAATCGAGTAGTTTATTATTTCACACAATATGGCGGCAGGTGTCCATTGTGGATGCACGAACCGATCATCGGCGTTGATGGCGTTCCGTTAGACAACGGCAGAATTTGGGTTACAGTCTTTACCACGAGAGGTGTAATTTCGTTTAGAATTTCCGCTGACGGTGTAGAAGAAGGAAGTTGGGATTTTGCACCTGTCCCTGAATGGTATCGGAAGTGGATTGGAACGATTTGAAGGTGATCGCCAATGGAACGAAGCTGGCTGTTCGAAGGTGTAAAACCGACACCTGTACTTGAGCTTACGACAGTTCCGGCAGGTTCATTAGTTTCATCGACGCTTCTTTCGTTAGGTTACTGGGTCTCTGCTGGTTCTGTCATGCAGATCGGCACGGATCTTTACGTTCCGACTTACACCTGCGAACTTGGAGTATTCAGTAACCTGCGCTACACGGTTATCGGAAGCGATTGGTCAACGAATGTAGACCTTGCCGCTTTGGACTGGTTCATGGTTCTGCCAGAAGGCGCTAAGTCGGCGTATGGAGTGGGTGTTAGACCATACAATACGAGCGTCGTATGCGCTCAGAATGCTATTACTGCCGAGTTGTTACTTGGTCAGCGCAGAGCTTTCGGCATCAGATTTGGGATTTCCGATGCTGAATGGAGCTTGTGGATCAGGAATTTGGTCAACTTCCTTGCGGTCGAAATTTACAAGGGCAATACGTTGTATTGGTCAAACCAAGTGATTCTGGACAGTCAAGGCTACAACACATCACTCTATTACACGCCACTTAGATTCACGATGATTGTCGCTAACCGCAGCGGTGCATTCTATGGAAGCGTGGTACACGGCTCAGCTTCGCGTTATTTCAGCAAACAAACAGCGATATTACTATCAGGCATCACTGCCAATCCAATCCTAATCACAGTGCCAGAAAATTTGTCATTCAGCATAAGTTCTTGTTGGTTGACGCACGACCCTTACTTTACTGCTATAGGAACTGTCGGAGAAGGAGATTGTTGGGCTCGATTATGGCTTCATGTCCTAACAAACACTTCAATATACTTTGTGCCACCGCGAGAAGGTTGGGATTGGATGAGACAAGACAGCATCGTGTATGGCGCTAATATGACGCAAACAAGCGGTACTTTATGGCTGACTTGGAGCGAAACGATTCAACCGATTATCGGAAGACTTGTTTGCGGGACCGTAGTCTACGCTGGTGGCACATTCATTTCCTTATCAGCGCCAGTTAAACATATCTCATACACCGCCGAACTTACCAACGATGCAATTTCGTCCTCTGGAAACATCGAACTTTTGCCGTTCAAGCTAACCGACTGGACAACTTACAGTTGGACTGGAATTCCATTGCTCAACTACAGGTTGAGACTTTACCATCGAGGTCAACCGCTTGGGACGCTGTTTGTTGGAGCGAGGATCGGGATTTCAGCAAGGAGCGAGCAAAACACAATGAACGTTTTGATTGAGACTGCGGATAATCAAGCACTGCTTAGGCGCTATTCCATCGACGCGCCAGTAGTTTACGATTATTGGTCATCTGAGGACGCTGCGCGAAACTTACTTGCTCGGTTTGGTCTGAGATTTGAACGCCATCGTGATGCTCCGAATTTACCGTTGATTCCAGAGTGGTACAGCGAAAAGTCGATCATCGCTGCTTGGGTTCCGAGACTTGGAGAAACTGTGCTTGATTTCTTCAACAGGATTGCTCAACTTAATGGTTGGCGCGTTGACTGGACGGTTTACGGAACGGTAGTAGCTTACCCGAAATGGAACCCAATCGGAACTGTCTGGCGAGCTTACTGGCCCACTCCAGACCAAGCGCTACTGATCGCTGATATTCTCGTCAGCAGGTTGAATGTCAACATTAGCGACTATGAGCGAAGGAATATCTTGATTCTCTTTGGAATTGATGCTTGGACGCAGTTTGATGTCATCAAAGTTTTCGCAGATCTAGAATCGTTCCTGATACCTTGGTCTGATAGATACTTGCCGTTCGCTGTTCCCGCGTTCATCAAGTTCGACAAGCCAGTTCCTTCCGAATGGATGGACTATCTCGGACAGCAAATAACTTCTCGGCTGTTTGTGACGCCTTTCGAAATCGAATTTGTCATGCCGCTGTCTCTCAAGGTTAAACCCGGTCACTCTATCGTTTTCGAGAACCCTAACCCAATGAATTTCCATCGCTACGAATTCATCATCACGAGAGTTCGACACGAGATTGGTAGGGAATACTCAACAATCATCAACGCGATGGCGTTCAAGCAAAGAGAGTAATCAGCCAGTTGAGCCTTCAGTCCATCATTCGAATTAGGTTCTTGAACAGCTCGATTTCTTCTTCCAGCGTTGGAACATTGCACGGGACGTACGGGTCTAAATGCCGCAATAGGAGCGTCGTCAGGAATTCGGCATCGAAGCGTTGAATTGTCGGGATGTATCTGCGATAGTAGTCAATCATTGGAGAGTCGTCGTTAGCCAATATCGGACGCTTCATTCTCAAAACAAATGCTATTCTCGCTGATGATTCTCCAGGAGCAGCCCAAGGCGGGTTCCAGATGATGAAGCCTGACATTTCGGAAAGTTCTGAGTGCAATTGTTGTCTACTGAACGGACCGAGCAAGTGCTCAGCGTTTTTCGGCGCGTTTTCCATCGCCTCGCTCAGCAATTTCACTGGAGCTTCATCGCGAAAATAAGGCGACATTGACCATAGGCACTTGAACTTGAGATGCGGCAGCCTGTAGGCTAGTTGGTTTATGAGCGTTGCGGTTTCATGCTTGTAAATGCCAAATGATCCGAACAAGCCCTCAATTGGTTCATTGCTCGGTTCATCGCCAATTGGATTGGGCAAAATCCCATTTGCACCTGTCATCTCAGCTAACTTATCAGTCGTAGCCCAGATCGCATCGGCGATACTAAGAAGCGTTGCTTCCTCGTCCTCGTGAGAAGGTTTACGGTGAAGCCAAAGAACTATCGGTGCTTTGATTTTCTTGGCGAAGGATGGCAGAAACCACCGATACCATTCCCAGAAATTTGGGTGGTAGGCGACGATGAACATTCTCGCTTCAAGCCAATTCAGCGCTGATGAAATCGGAATGACCATGCCGCCAGTTCTCCCAGCCCAGATTTCTGAAACTTCCCTGACTCCGCATGGCTGAGCGTTCGGCACGATCCAGACAATATTATTGGTGCGGATCTTGATGTTGAACGAAGCCATTCGTTCCGAGTTCCTTTCTGGTGGCAGTATCTTGTGGAATTCGGTTATAAACTGTTCTACTGTCGGTAATGGCAGGTTATCTGGAACTTTTGGCGGTTCAGCGCTTGCGATGAACTTCGCGATAGCTTTGGCATCTGGTGCTGCGACGAAGTTATGCCAGCATCCGTAATCGATACCAGAGACGCGCCTCGTTGGAGCGAATACCACGCCTTCGAGCCCTTCGAGGTCGTTATATCCAGTATGTTTCGGGCAAATCACAGGCGTTCCAACTTTCAACGCCTCTCTCACTGGCAGACCATAGCCTTCACCGACTGACAGGGAGACGAACCAATCAAGTGACGCGTAGAATTCTTCAAGGTCTGAGTCTGATAATTCGAATAACACTTCATCGGCGAATAGTTGAACTTTATCGAGTAATTCTTTATGCTCTTTCAGTTCTGGAGCGATGATCACGCTTATCTTGAACCTTCTCGGTAGGAAATCGCGTAAAATTATCCAACCTTCAATGTTTCGTCGCTTACTTGGGTGCAACATCCCACCAATCCTGAAAGATCGTCCTGTTTTCTTCCGGTAACGCAAAGGCTTGATTGGGTCAGGAATGACGAAGACATTTCTGAAGCCACTCAGGATTCGGTCTTTCAGGAATTTCGATGGAACAACAACCACATCGGCTCTCGGAAACAAGTTGATTATCGGTGCTGGAATTGAGTCATACTCCCAAGTTGTTCTGTGAATAACTAAGCCTTTGACCGTCGATAGAATAGCGATTTCTTTCGGGTAATAGAATGGTGGTCTGTAAAATGACATTTCGTCTGTCATCCCACGCAGGCATATCACATCGCCTTCGAAGTTTTTCAAAACTAATGGGTCAGTGACCAATCTTGCATTAGGATAGGCAAGCTCGAGACAACGCTGAATCCACCCATAGCCAGAATGTCGCCTGTATACGAATGGTTCGTAGATAGCAATTTGCCATGATGAAGTTTTACCTTTGCGGTTCGACATACTCCGACCTCCTAGGAGTAGAAAAGTTTCGATGTCGGATTTTTTGACCACTTTCCAGATGGAAACGCATCGATGCCGACATTGGTCATCAGAGATGCTGGATACAAATCCGCTGGCAGGAACAGATCGTGTTCTGCAAAAGTTTCGTAGATTATCTCCGGGCACCAAAGGTCCCGGTTATGCAGCAGAAACTCACAAACTTTCGCACGATACTCCTGAATCTCTTCTGGATGCGCGAATAAGTGCTCAACTGTCGCGATGAATGAATCTTCGTCTGGGCAGATAGGGAAGTATTTCGATAGTTCCCTAAATGCTGCAAGCTTATCCGTGCTTGTCGCATTCGCGTAGACAAACGGCATTTCGGCGTCAGTTAGCATGAGGACTGGAACGCACTGAAGCAAAATGCCGTGAAGCGTAAAGCGAGAGAAAGCGTCAACGCGAGTTGGGTGGACAATCAACTCCGATGCTGCTTGAAGCCGCATGACTTCGATAAGTCTTATCCAACTTACTCCGGGTCCGAAACCGACGATGACATGCGGTAGGTGCTTGAGTTTATCGACGACATCCGAGCCTTTCCAGTGTTTGTCGCCTGCTTGGTAGTGGACGAATCTCAATTGTCGCTTTGTCGCGAAGTTCATCACGAAAACATAAGGCACAACAAGTCCTGCTCTTATCGTCTCAAAGCGTTCAAGTTCTGCGTCCCAGACAATCCTGTGGCGTGGATAATGAATGACAATTCTATCAGCAGCGGAGCCGATTTCTTCGATAAACTTCTTCAACTCTGCGATCCGTTCTTGCACGAGCCCAAGTGTAACCATTTCCCTGTAGAGAACTAGAGTCTTGCCTTTAAGAGCGTCCTTTATCGGTCTGAATGCGTCTAAAGCGTGTTTGTAATCTGCGAACATCCAGACGACATCGCAGTTCTCGATAGTCGCCCTGAGTTCCTCAAGTCTGTGGTCACCGACTCGGTTGAACAGAAATATGCTTGCCCATTGCTGCATCGCGGTGCGTCACCGTCCTGTATTGAGCAGGTAAAAGTGGTGGACTGGAGTTAGGTCATCTGGGAGGGTAAGTCCGACTTCATCTGCGAACCTTTCACGCAAAATGCGTTCATCCCAGAATTCTCTCATCTTCTCGGCCCAAGATGACCACGCTTGAAGCCAAGTTCGTCTGAACTTTCTCCAACTTCGCATTGCTGCATTAGTGAGCAGGGTCATTGCGTTTTCGTCAAGCGCAAATGGAACTGACGCGTAGATCGAACAGTCCTTCCCTCCAAGCGTCACAGTTCGCCAGAAAGTGCTTTCATCTTTGAGCATTATTGGGATGTGCTTGAGTGAACTTGCAGCGGCGAGTTTGCTTAACCTCGCATCCGCATCGTCATTCTGACCGAAGACCATGATGCCAGAGTTAGCGACTTCCTTGAGTAACTCACCAAACGCTGAACCGTTAGCCGTCAGCCTCCACTGTTTTCCGGCAACTGTAGGAGCGCGTTTGACCTTTTCAAACTGCCTTGCGAAAGGAAATGCAAGCCAAGTTTGAACGCACTTAGCACCAAGTTTTCTTGCCCAATCAAGGTAGATTGGATCGGTAGGAGTGTGTAAGATCAGACTTGCTTTCTTGCGCCTTACGGTATCAGCGATAGTTGAAGCCATCGCGAAATGGGCAAGCCAATGCGAACGAGAGTCTTGTTGGACATTGACCCATAGGACGAGTCTGTGCTGACTTGTCATTCGCTGCACAAACAACCACGATTTCGCGTTGCTGTGAAGCAATTCGGCAAGTTCAGCGTAGATGACATCGAACCTATCAAGCGATTGAATGTCCTGCTGAACAGTCCCTTGCAAAATTGAGCGCTTTGTGTAAAGCCAGTTCATGCTGTTTCCACCTCAAAGCAGCATGGTCAGCCATTCCATCGCCTTTTGCACAATCTTCTCTGTCATTGCAGTCAAAGCGAAACAGAGTGGCTGCTGTGTCACTGGGCAGAACGGACGGTTTAGATGGCACGGACATGGCTTGCCCATTTCGATGTCCAGAACTGTAAGCCAGTCTGCGTTCCTGAACCGTTCAGGAACTCTCAGGTGCGACGGGATCGCTCCGAAGACTGCAAGTGTCGGCTTGTTCAGCATGATTGAGAGATGTGTCGGAGCAGTGTCAGCACCGATGACTCCATCAGCAGCAGCGACAAGTGCCATCCAGTCCTCTGGATGCGGCATGTTTCCACAAGGGAATGGCAGTGGCATGTTAGATGGGCTCGCAAAGTAAATGGCAGCGCGGTTCTGGAGCGTAAGAGCAATCTGGAGCGCTGTTGGAACTGAACGGGTAGCAGCCGAAGCTGTCAGAGCAATAACGATTCTTGGTCGTTTTCTGCCAAACCACTCATACCATTGCTCTGCTCCCTTCGCTTCAAGCCAGTCAGGGAAAAGACCTGTGAAATCGAGATCATCTTCG
>Ga0272449_1001622_pt1 | contig 22606 bp, 18 predicted proteins | sample YNPCB0241_FD_198679 | JGI IMG/M metagenome (GOLD analysis project Ga0272449, IMG submission 198679) | Hot spring sediment microbial communities from Yellowstone National Park, WY, United States - YNP-CB-024-1 | ecosystem: Environmental > Aquatic > Thermal springs > Hot (42-90C) > Sediment... | reverse complement strand
TGTATGGAACCAACCTGCTGATATCATTATTACATCACTCAAATCTTTTGGAACATTACACTGACCATATGTATTATCTCCCCAAACAACTACCTTCCCATCTCTCTTTAATGCTACTGTGTGACTACCTCCTGCTGATATCATTATTACATCACTCAAATCTTTTGGAACATTACACTGACCATATGTATTATCTCCCCAGACAACTACTTTTCCATCTCTCTTTAATGCTGCCGAATGATACGCGCCAACTGCTATACCTACTATATCACTTAAATCTGAAAAAGTGAGACATTGACCAAATTCATTATCTCCCCATATAACTATTTTCCCATCAGATTTCAATGCTATTACATGGTTCCAACCAGTTGCTATATCCGCTACATTACTCAAATCTTTTGGAACATTACACTGACCAAATTTATTATCTCCCCAGACAACTACTTTTCCATCTCTCTTTAATGCTACTGTGTGAGACCTTCCTGCTGATATCGCTACTACATCTACCAAATCTTGAGGAACATTACACTGACCTGAACTATTATCTCCCCAGGCTACTACTTTTCCATCTCTCTTTAATGCTACTGTGTGACTGCCTCCTGCTGATATCATTATTACATCTACCAAATCTTGAGGAACATTACACTGACCTGAACTATTATCTCCCCAGACAACTACTTTTCCATCTTTCTTCAATGCTACTGTGTGACTACCTCCGGCTGATATCATTATTACATCTACCAAATCTTCTGGAACTTTACATTGACCTGAACTATTATCTCCCCAGGCTACTACTTTTCCATCTCTCTTTAATGCTACTGTGTGAGCCCTTCCTGCTGATATCGCTACTACATCTACCAAATCTTGAGGAACTTTACATTGACCTGAACTATTATCTCCCCAGGCTACTACTTTTCCATCTCTCTTTAATGCTACTGTATAATATTCTCCTACTGATATTGCGACTACATCTACTAAATCTTTTGGAACTTTACACTGACCTGAAGCATTAAGTCCCCACGCTACTACTTTTCCATCTGATTTCAATACTACTGTATGAGACCTTCCTCCTCCTATTTTTACAATTCTACAATATCCATTAAAACAAAAAATAAAAAATAAAATCCAACTCACTGCAAAAAACTTCTTTTTCATTTTGCCCTCCTATTAATTTTTTATTGAATCTCTGTTATTGGTTCTTCTCTTTTTACATCTGAAGATGGTTCTTCCCTTTTTATATCTGGAGATGGCTCTTCTCTTTTTATATCTGGAAGATCTTCTTCTTTCTTCATTTCCGGTTGCACTACCTCTCTTTTTTTCTCTGTACTAACTTCTTTCTGTTTTTCTCCTAAAAAAGTAGATTCCAATGATGAGAGATATTGGTTACCTAAAACTGTAATATTGCCATTTTTGAATAATATTACTGTATAATTTAGTCCTGTAGAGATTTCTGCTATGTCTTTTAAATCAGATGGAATATTGCACTGACCTGCCCTATTATCTCCCCATGTAACTATTTTCCCATCAGATCTTAATGCTGCTGTATAAAACCAACCTGCTGATATCGCCACTACATCTGCCAAATCCTGAGGAACATCACATTGTCCATAGGAGTTATCTCCCCAGGCAACTACTTTTCCATCTTTCTTTAATGCTACTGTATGGCTCCAACCTGCTGATATCGCTACAACATCATTTAAATCTTCTGGAACATTACACTGACCATATTCATTATTTCCCCAAGCAACTACCTTTCCATCTTTCTTTAATGCTACTGTATGATTACCTCCGGCTGATATCATTACTACATCTGTCAAATCATAAGGGACCTTACATTGACCAGACCAGTTTGCTCCCCATGCAACTACTTTTCCGTCTGATGTTAGTGCAACTGTATGGAACCAGCCTGCTGATATCGCTATTACATCTACCAAATCCTGAGGAACATCACACTGACCTGAACTATTATCTCCCCATGCTATTACCTTTCCATCTTTCTTTAATGCTACTGTATGATTACCTCCGGCTGATATCGCTACTACATCTACTAAATCTTTTGGAACATTACACTGACCAAATTCATTCTCTCCCCATGCTATCACTTTTCCAACTTTAATTTCTTCCTCTTCTAATTTTTCTGTTGCTTTCTCTTTTTTCTCTAATTTCTCCTTTATTTTCTTTTGAACTTTTTCTTTCTTCTCTTTTGTTTTCTCTTTATTTGGTTCCTTTTTCTTTCCCTCTTTCTCTTTCTCTTCTGCTTTCAATACTACTATATGAGCACCACCTACTGCTACTTTTATTATATTTTTTAAATCTGAAGGGATATTACATTGCCCAAATTTATTTTCTCCCCATGCAACTATTTTTTCTTCCATAGTAACTGGATCTAAACTTAATGCTAATGTGTAATTCCCATTTGCTGATATTGCTATTACATCAGTTAAATCTTCAGGAACATTAGATTGACCAAATCTATTATCTCCCCAGGCAACTACCTTACCACCCTTTTTCAATACTACTGTATGGTTTGCTCCTGCTGCTATTGCTATCACATCATCAAAATTAGGGCAATTACATTGTTTATACATATTATTACCCCAGGCAACTACTTTACCATCTGCTTTTAATGCTACTGTGTGAAATGCTCCTGCTGCTATCCCTACAACATCTACTAAATCTTTTGGGACACTACACTGACCATAATAATTATTACCCCAGGCAACTACTTTACCATCTGCTTTTAATGCTACTGTGTGAAATGCTCCTGCTGCTATCCCTACAACATCTACTAAATCCGGAGGAACTTTACACTGACCAAATTTATTATCTCCCCAGGCAACTACTTTTCCATCTTTCTTTAATGCTACTGTATGATTCTTTCCCGCTGCTATTGCTACTACATTACTCAAATTTTCTGGAACATTACACTGACCAAATTTATTATCTCCCCAGGCAACTACTTTTCCATCTTTCTTTAATGCTACTGTATGATTTTCACCCGCTACTACTGTTAGTACATCTTTCAAATCAGAAGGGATATTACATTGACCAGATGAATTAAGCCCCCATGCCAATATTTTTCCATCTGAGTTCAATATCACTGTATGGCCACCACCTGCTACTATTTTTACAACCTTACAATAACCACTGAAACTAAAAACAAGAAACAAAATACTCATTATTAAAAAAATATCCTTTCTCATCTCATCCTCCCATTATTTACTTCTTTTCCAATTTTTCCACTTTCATCAGTGCTACCGTATGAGTACCTCCTGCTGCTATTGCTATTACATCACTTAAATCTTTTGGAACATCGCATTGCCCATAATAATTATTACCCCATGCTACAACCTTACCATCCTTTTTTAATGCTACTACATGAAAACCACCTGCTGATATCGCTACTACATCACTCAAATCTTTTGGAATATTGCGTTGACCAGAACTATTATCTCCCCAAACCACTACTTTACCATCCTTTTTCAATGCTACTACATGGGCTCTTCCGGCTGATATCATTATTACATCACTCAAATCTTTTGGAATATTACACTGACCAAATTTATTATCTCCCCAAGCAACTACTTTTCCATCTTTCTTTAATGCTACTACATGGTTTTCTCCGGCTGATATCGCTACTACATCTACCAAATCTTGAGGAACATTACACTGACCAAATTTATTATCTCCCCAAGCAACTACTTTCCCGTCTTTCTTTAATGCTACTGTATGATTCTTTCCCGCTGCTATTGCTACTACATTATTTAAATCAGAAGGAACATTACACTGATTTGCTCTATTATCTCCCCAGGCTACTACTTTACCATCTTTTGTTAACGCTATTGTATGATGCCAACCTGCTGAAATAGATACTACATCTTTTAAATTTGAAGGAATATTACACTGACCAAAATCATTATTTCCCCAGGCAACTACTTTACCATCTTTTGTTAACGCTATTGTATGAAACCAACCTGCTGAAATAGATACTGCATCAGTCAAACCTGTTGGAACATTACATTGGTCACACATTTCATCTCCCCAGGCAACAACTTTAGTTATTACATCAGATCTTTCTTTCTTTTCCAATTCCTCTGAACAATATACCCTACTACTCAAAATAAAAAACAAAATACCTATTATAAAAAATATATCTCTTCTCATTCTCCCTCCTTATAAATCTTCCTTTCCACTTTTATTATTATCACTTCTTAAAAATTTGTCAAAAAATTCATTTCTTTCCATTTAAGTTAAACTCCCAAACAGGAAAACACTGACTTCCCCACACTCCAATAGTTCCATTTTTTAACAATGCAACTACATGAGTCCAACCTGCAGATACTCCTACAACATCATTTAAATCTTCCGGAATATTACACTGACCTGAACTATTATCTCCCCAGGCAACTACTTTTCCGTCTTTCTTTAATGCTACTGTATAATTCCCTCCTGCTGATATCATTATTACATCTACCAGACCTTCTGGAACATTACACTGCCCAGATTTATTATCTCCCCAGGCTACTACTTCTCCATCTGATTTTAATGCCACTGTATGTACCCTCCCTGCTGCTATTGCTACTACATTACTCAAATTTTCTGGAACATTACACTGACCTGCCCAATTAGCACCCCAAACTACTACCTCTCCATCTTTCTTTAATGCTACTGTATGATACCAACCTGCTGAAATTGCTACAACATCATTTAAATCTTCTGGAACATTACACTGACCAAACTCATTATTTCCCCAGGCAACTACTTTACCATTTGCTCTTAATGCTACTGTATGGGCCCAGCCTGCTGAAATTGCTACAACATCATTTAAATCTTTTGGAACATTACACTGACCAGAAGTATTATCTCCCCAAGCTACTACTTTTCCATTTGCTCTTAATGCTACTGTATGATACCAACCTGCTGAAATTGCTACAACATCATTTAAATCTTTTGGAACATTACACTGACCAAATTTATTATCTCCCCAAGCAATTACTTTTCCATCTGCTCTTAATACTACTGTATGAGCACCACCTGCTGAAATTTTAACAATTTTACAATACCCACTAATAAAGAAGATAAAAAAAAGAACAAAAACTCTTCCAAAAATATTATTCCTCATAATCTCCTCCCATTTTCATCTTAAAATTCCCATGGAGCAAAATATTGTTTACCCCAAATTGCAACAGTTCCATTCTTTAATAATGCAACTGTATGATATTGACCTGCTGCTATTGCTACTACATTGGTCAATTTTTGAGGTATATCACACTGACCAAATTCATTGTTTCCCCACGCTACTACACTTCCATCTTTCTTCAATGCAACTGTATGATATGCACCTGCTGCTATTGCTACTACATTAGTTAAATCATAAGGAACATCAGATTGACCATAATAGTTATCTCCCCAAGCAACTACTTTTCCATCTTTTGTCAATGCTACTGAGTGCTTATCTCCTGCTGCTATTGCTACTACATCTTTCAAATCCTTTGGAATATTACATTGACGACATATATTATCTCCCCATGCTACTACCTTACCATCCTTCCTTAAAACTACTGTATGGTAACCACCTGCTGCTATTGCTATTATATCTTTTAAATCTTCTGGAACACTACATTGACCAGAACGATTATTTCCCCATGCCACTATTTTACCATCCTTTTTTAATGCCACCACATGATACTGACCAACTGCTATTTTTCCCACATCTACCAGAGTTTCTGGAACATTACACTGACCCCAAGCATTATCTCCCCAGGCAACTACTTTCCCATCTTTTTTTAGTGCTACTGTAAACCTTCTTCCAGCTCCTATTGCTACTACATCTTTTAAATCTTGTGGTATATTACACTGACGATATTTATTTTCTCCACACGCTATTACCTTTCCATCAGATTTTAATGCTACTGTATGGTTCCAACCTGCTGCTATTGCTATTATATTAGTTAAATCTGAAGGAATATTACACTTCCCTGACCAAATTTCTCCCCAACCAAATACATCACCATTTGATTTCAATACCAATGTATAATTTTTTGAAGCTCCTATCCCAACTATATTACTTAAATCAGTAGGAACATCACATTGATCATGAAGGTTATTACCCCAGGCAAACACTTTCCCATCTTCCCTTAATGCAGCAGAATGGTATTCACCTGCTGCTATTGCTATTATCTTGGCTAAATAAGGAGGGACACTTACCTGTCTATATCTATTATTTCCCCATCCTACTATTTTCCCATCTTTCTTTAATGCTAATGAATGGTATCCTCCTGCTGATACTGTTATTACATTTTTTAAATCTGTTGGAACTTTACATTGGTCATAGTCATTATTCCCCCATGCTTCTACCTTCCCATCCTTTCTTAATGCAACTGTATGTTTTGCTCCTGCTGCTATTGCTACTACATCAGTCAAAGTGGAAGGAACAGTACACTGACCTTCTTCATTATCTCCCCAAGCAACTACTTTCCCATCTTTTGTCAATGCTACTGTATGTTTTGCCCCTGCTGCTATTGCTACTACATTAGTCAAAGTGGAAGGAACAGTACACTGCTCTTCTTCATTATCTCCCCAAGCAACTACTTTCCCATCTTTTGTCAATGCTACTGAGTGCTTTTCCCCTGCTGCTATTGCTACTACATCTCCTAGACCTTCTGGAACATTACACTGACCATATGCATTATCTCCCCAGGCAACAACTTTCCCATCTGACTTCAATGCTACTATATGATTAGGTCCTGCTACAATTTTAACAATTTTGCAATAAGCACTAAAATAAAAAGCAAAAAACAAAATCCCTATTTTCAAAAAAATCTGATTTCTCATCTCCCCTCCTTTTCCCACTCACTAATTATTATCACTTTTTATAAAAAATTGTCAAGTTTTTGTATCCTTTGGGGAGAAAGAATATATTCTAAAAAATTACCTATAATGCTCATAATATATGATGGCTTTCCCATTTGGATTTGAATAATCTTTAACGTCTTTCCCATCATGCACAGTAATTGCTGTAAAATCAGTCGCTTTAACAATATCACAATGTCCATCAAGAAAAACACAATACCAAAAATTACTTGGGTCAGATGCTAGGCCTGAAGAACCATGAACACCTGAATCTATAATTTTTCCATCCAGCCAATTAACCCGACCAGTTGTAAGCCAGGCAGATATACTTCCATAACCCCAGGATGGATAAAGTCCTACACCAGGATAATATGTAAAACTTTTAAAAGGTTCCATACTTGTTATTGTATTAGCATCGGTCAACAAAACAATCTTATCCTGCTCTCTATAACTCATCAATTTCTTCCCTTTTGGTCCATTACATATAGTACTTGGCATTAAATAAGTTCTATAATTATTTGGTTGCAAATCCTGTCTTATTATAATACTTGGACATCCAAATGTCTCTTTCGTTTTTATATATTTTGGGTATAATAAATGAGGCCAAAAGTACTGATAATCATTATCAAAAAAATCATACAGGTCTTCATAAGATAAATTTAAGCAACCATCCCAATCCTCCATATACATTATTAAACCCATACCAAGTTGTTTCAAATTATTACTACATACTGCTGCTCTTGCCCTTTCTTTCACTTTTTCAATTAGTGGAAGAGATATGCCTGCTAAAATGAGTATTACAGTTATTACAACAAGCAATTCTATTAAAGTGAAACCATCCTTTTTATGAAAAATTTTATTTATCACACCTTTTCTAATTTGAAATGTCTCCATAATTAGGAATACCTTTAAAATCACTACTTTTAGGAAGCACATAATAACTAACATTACTAACTACTTTTTTATAAGAAGGGATCCATACTGCTTCTCCTCCAAGAAAATAAACATTGACTCCATCAACTCCATGAATATTATTTTCTGTCAATTCTAAACACTTTGGCTCTCCAGAACCACCCAAAGCTGTAGGCCATCTTCCAGAAGGTGCAACTTCTTCCCTCTGTTTATCTACTAAAAGAACATAAAAGGGCTTCTCACTGGCAAAAATTTCATTGTAAGATGCATAATAACTACCATATCTTGCTCCAACAGCATATGAATAATGTGTTTTATCTGTCAACATAGGATATGGAGATCTTTTATCATTTTTTGAACTTGGACATACAAATAGAGCAGTAGTTTTTACATAAGAAGCACAAATTTTATTTCCAGAGAGGTCTAAACCCAATAATTTATTATACATTGCCATTGGAGTAGTTGTTCCTATACCTGACTCTCTTGGTCTATTTCTATAAACCCACACATGAGGAAATTGACCTCCATAATCCTGAGAATATATTTTCATAGCAAGACCAATCTGTTTCAAATTATTTATACATGAAGCCCTTTTCGCTCTTTCCCTTGCTTTACTTAATGCTGGCAATAACAATGCTGCTAAAATTGTAATAATGGCAATTGTAATTAACAATTCAATCAATGTGAATCCTTTTTTAAATTTCGGAAGAAAACAAGTATAAACTTTCAAACTGAATAATTTAAGAGGACCCATTTTTCAATATTATACCTCTTTTTTCTACTATGTCAAATTCTAAAAGTTAATCCCCAGTTTCCAATTGTTGGTGGATCTCCAGGATCGTCTTTTAATAACTCTTTGTAGTTTTTCACAACTTTTTCAAAGGCACTGAAATATTCTTCAATTACATTTTTATCAAACTTTATAAATCTTGGAATACTGAATACCTTTTTCCCAATATTTTCAGAAATAGGTAAAGAGCCAATTGGTGCCCTTATATCTTTTTCTGAATTTCTTATTACTGTTGGCTTTCCATCATTATAAATATCTATGTTATGAAAAATGGGATGCATATGTAAAGGTCTATTACATCCGGGTTGGGAATTTATTCCTTCTGCTCTTAATGCCTGACAGAATCTTGTTATTGATAATCCATCTAATTCTTCCTTTTTATAATGGGCAAGAGGAAAATACCAACCACCTTTTGTTAAACCAGAACTTTTTGGCGGTCTATGTGCCTTTATACCTGGTAAAGTATCAATTAAATCACAAAAATATTCCATTGCTCTATCTATCTCTTCAAAAATCTCTTTAAAAATTTTTATTAAAATAATACCAACAGCAGAAGATAGTTGATGCATTCTGTATTTATATCCACCCCATGGAAGTCCTCTACCTTGTTTTAAATAATCTATTGTAACTTTTGAATGCCTTTCATAATGACCAAATATTATAGCCCTTTCATATATTTCAATGTCATCTGTCAACATAATTCCCCCTTCTCCAATTGGAAATGATTTCCCACTCATTAAAGAAAAAGCAGAAACATCTCCAAATGTACCTGTCAATTTCCCTTTGTAAAAACACCAATGAGAATGAGAACAGTCCTCAAGTATTTTCAAATTATATTTTTTACCAATCTCTATAATTCTATCCATATTTGCCGGATATCCTGCATAATGAACAACAATAATACATTTGGTTTTCTCTGTAATACGCCTTTCAATATCATCAGGATCTATACATAAACTCTCCTCATCTATATCTGCAAAAACGACAGTTCCACCAAGAGAAAAAACTGGTAAACATGAGGCCCAGTAGGTTATTGATGGACATATAACCTCATCTCCTTTACCTATTTTCAAACCAAATAAAGCAGAGTGTATTGCTGCTGTTCCATTATTATGGCATAGGGCATATTTTACTCCATATAAGTTTGCAAATTCTTTTTCAAATTCTTCAGTTAACTCGGTCTCAGACATTGCTCCCTTCCTTAAAACTTCAATAACCTTTTCTTCCATTTCTTTTGTTATAATAGGCCATCTAAAATATTCAGAATAATCTCCTCTTATTGCCTTTTGACCTCCAAAAATTGCAAGTTTTTCCATTTTCCCTCCTGTCTTTATCATCTATTAAATATTAAACTTACACTCCGGTTTCTTATTTAATTTAAAAGCAGAATCTTTATCAATATATAAGTTAACATCGTTATGAAATCTTAAAAATGAAGCAGGAACTCTTTCAGAGATCTCTCCTTCAATTACCTTTTTCACCGCATCTGCCTTCTGTCTCCCTGGAACCATACAAAAAATTTTATCAGCAAGTAAAATACCAGATACACTCATACTTAAAGCATTTCTCGGCACATCCTCTAAACTTTTATATCTTGCTTTTGGATTTGGATGGTTTTTATAATCATCATACTGCTGTTTAACTGATATATCATCTATTTTAACTCTTATAATAATTCTGTCTGTCCATAAATCTGTATCTGGTTCATTAAAAGCGATATGTCCATTAACTCCAATCCCAATAAAAGCAACATAAATCCCTCTATCTTTCTTTACTTCATTATATTTTTCAATAAAGAGTTTTGTGTAATTTTCAAGCATCTCCTTTTCATCCTTACCTGCCTCTTTAATATAAAAAATATTTTCTTTAGGTATATCAACCTTATCAAAAATATGTATTCTCAAATATTCAGCGAAAGTATTGGGATGTCCCTTTGGTAAATCAATGTATTCATCAAGATGGAATGCATAAATATTTTCCCATTTAACATTTTTATTCTTTGATAGATTTTCAAGAAATGTATCCTGGGATGGAGCAGCAGCAAAGACACAGATGCACTTTCTATTTAGTTTATTTGTATATTCTTCCAGAACAATTCCAGCATCCTCTGCTGCTTTTCTCCCAAGTGTTTCATTATCATTTAAAATGAAAATTTTGAAATTTCTTATTTCCATAATTACTCCTTTCTTAAATATTCAAAAGTTTTTTTGCATTCTCATAAAAAATCATTTTTTTCTTTTCCTCAGAGATATTTACATTTTTCAGATATTCAACAATTAAAAGTTGCTGATTTGGAGAAAGATAATCGGTTCCAAATAAAAGTTTATTGTGAAATCTATTTAGAAATTCTACTCCATATTCCGGATCCCTTGTTAACGCATTATAACCACTACCTGCTGATAAATCTGCATAAATATTTGGATAATTTGAGAGTAAATACTGAACTCTTCCTTCCCTTTCAATTTTACCTTTTGGATATCTGTCCCTATCTTCTGGTTTTACATCCCCGGAAATTTCTGCCCACCACCCAGGTCCATGAGCCACAAAAATTGTATCTGGAAATTCATTTAAAACTTCTTCAATATATGGCAACCCAATCTCATCGGTCAGACCAATATTGGATCTACCAGGGATCCCTCCAAGATGAAATACAATTGAAATTTTTAACTCTCCACATGCTCTATATATATTTTTCATCCTCTTATCATTGAATTTCAAATTTGCAAGAATTTCTCCAAAACCTTTTGCACCCTTTTTAACATATTCTTCAATTAAATTAAATATCAATTTTTCACCTTCGCTATTTAAACCTCTCCTTGGGTCAACATTACAAAAAGGAATTAACCTATCTTTATATTTTTTACATATTCTTAAAACATTCTCACTTAGCATATACCAGTGTGTTTCTTCTGGATTTTCTATTGGAAGTACAACAGATTTTTCAATTCCAAGTTGGTCCATCTTTCTTATTAACATTTTTGGTGTAAGTGGCTTATTTCCATAAACAATTTTACCAATATGAACATGATAATCAATCATCTTCCACCTTCTGTTTAAACTCTCTTACTAAAAATTCCATCAATAAATTTACCACAAAAACCACATCTATTATCTTTAATATCCATTTTCAATATCCTATAACCATATCTTTCAATCAACAAATTTTTACAATATGGACAGTATGTATTTTCTCCTTCATCTCCTACTATATTCCCTGTATAAACATACAACAGCCCCTCTTCAAAACCAATCTCTCTTGCTTTCCTTATTTTCTCAATTTCTGTAAGGTAATGGTCTGCCATTTTATAAGCAGGGAAAAATCTACTTATATGCCATGGGATTCTATTATCAATATTTCTAATCTTTCTCGCAATATCTCTTATCTGTTTCTCATTATCATTATATTCAGGAATTAAAAGAGTTGTAACCTCCACCCATATATCCAGTTTCCTCATAAGTTCAATATTCTCAACAACATATTTTTGACTTGCCTGTGGTAATTTCTTATAAAACTCTTCATCTCCTTTAATGTCAACATTTGCAGCATCAAGAAACTCAGAAATATCTTTTAAAAATTCCTTACTCATATAACCATTTGTAACAAAATTATTATAAAGACCGTCCTCTTTCGCAATCTTACATGTATCAAAAGCAAATTCTCCAAAAACAGTCGGTTCTGTATAGGTATATGAAATAGAGAAACAATTGTACTTTTTAGCAAAATAAGTTATTTCTTTAGGATCTCTCTTCCTTAATGAAAAAATTCTTCCTTCTTTTGGTGAATGAGAAATTTCATAATTCTGACAAAATGGACAGAAAAAATTACATCCACATGTTGCAATTGAAAATGAAAAACTTCCAGGGAAAAAATGATAAAATGGTTTTTTTTCAATTGGGTCTACATTTTCTGCAACCACTTCTCCATATACAAGAGAATATAAAACACCATCTTTATTCAACCTTACTCCACATTTACCAGCTCTATCCAATTCAATTACACAAAAGTGATTACATAAAAGACATTGGATTTTTTTCTCCTTCAATTGTTTCCAGTATCTTGCTATTTCCATATCAATTAATTTACTCTTTTCTCTTACACATGTCAAATCCTCCCACCTACGAGGTGGGATTGAGGGGACTTGACAGGAAAAAGGAGGAGAAGGTATAATTTAAAAGGATGGGAAAAGGGAAAAGAAAGAAAGTAAAAAAAATAGAAATAATTGTAGATGAGAATGGCAATATTTTTTGGGGTGAGTGGATAGATATGTCTTTATTTAAAAAACTTATTTGTAAAAAGAAGGTCTATTGTGGATAAAAAATGGAAAATTTTGAAAAAGAAATAAATATTTTAATTAGGGCAAGATATCCCCTCATATTTATTATAAGTTATGAAGAGACAAGAATTGAAAAACTCCTTTATAAAATTGCTCAGGAACAGAATAAACAATTTTATCTATGGTCTGTCACAAGAGGAATTCACAAATTAGAAGAAATGAAAAGTGACGAATCTACAAAAGACCCATTAAATGCTTTAAGATTTGTAGAGAAACAAACAGGACCAATAATCTTTCTTTTCAAGGATTTTCATCCTTATCTATCTGAACCATCTATTGTAAGAAAATTAAGGGACCTTGTAGAAAACCTTAAAACGACTTATGAAACAATACTTTTTGTTTCACCTGTTGTAAATGTTCCTGTTGAACTTGAAAAAGATATTGCTATTGTTGATTGCCCCCTTCCAGATAGAGGGGAAATAAATAATCTTCTTGAAAATATAATAAGCACTGTATCAACAAAGCCAAATATAAAAATTGAACTTACGCCTGAAATAAAAGAAAAATTTGTAGATGCTGCACTTGGCCTTACATTAAATGAAGCAGAAAATGCTTTTGCAAGAGCGGTCGTTTATGATAATGTTTTAGATGGTAAAGATCTCCAAATTATTCTTGAAGAAAAGAAGCAGGTAATAAAAAAATCTGGAATACTTGACTATTTCCCTACTGATGAAAAAATAGAAAATGTTGGAGGACTTGACAATTTAAAAGAATGGTTAAAAAAAAGGTCAACATCTTTTACTCAAAAAGCAAAAGAATTTGGACTTCCTGAACCTAAAGGTATCTTCCTTGTAGGAGTTCAAGGTTGTGGAAAATCACTTGTTGCAAAATGTATTTCTAATTTATGGGGATTACCGCTTTTAAGATTTGATGTAGGAAAGGTCTTTTCTGGAATAGTTGGTTCATCTGAAGAAAATATAAGGAAGGCAATAAAAATTGCAGAATCTGTTGCTCCTGTAATTTTATGGATAGATGAGATAGAAAAATCACTATCAGGAGTAGAAAGTTCTTCTGCCTCAGATGCTGGAACAAGTGCTCGTGTTTTTGGAACATTTATTACATGGCTTCAAGAAAAAACAAAACCTGTTTTTGTTGTTGCAACAGCAAACAGTATACAAACAGTGCCTCCAGAACTTTTAAGGAAAGGTAGATTTGATGAGATATTTTTTGTGGATTTACCAAATTATAACGAAAGGAAAGAGATATTTGCTATTCATCTTAGAAAAAGAAAAAGAGACCCAGAAAATTTCAACCTTGAAATTCTGGCAAGAGAAAGCGAAAATTTTAGTGGTGCTGAAATTGAACAAGTAATAATCTCTTCATTATTTGATGCTTTTGTAGAAGATAGGGATATAACCACAGATGATATTTTAAAAAATATAAAAGCAACAGTTCCACTTGCAGTGACTATGAAAGAATCCATTGAAGAATTGAGAAAATGGGCAAGAAATAGGGCAGTTCCTGCAAATAAACCCGAAATTATAGAAGGAGAATTTATGAGGGAGGGGAGGAAACTTGAATTTTAAATAAAAAATGGAAGATAGATTTAAAAAAATAGAAGATAAAGAGAGAGTTCGCAGTATTGTAAGAAAAAAGAAATGGTGGGGAAGATTTGAACATTTGGAAATAGGCCCTAGAGATATTAGAGAAACTATAAAGAAGGAGAAATATTTTAAATGTCCAAGATGTAAAAGGCCAAATAATATAGATGCCCTTTATTGTATTTACTGTGGTTATGTATTTCCTGATAGAGCAGAAAAGGTAGATTCAGAATTAGAGGTATATGAAATTAGATGTCCTTTCTGTGGCAAAATAGGAAATAGAAATCAAAAAAGATGTATATGGTGTGGCCATAGTTTAATTTCCAATGATGAGGAAATTTTAAGAGAAGGGGATCCTATTGAAGTAACAATAGATGGAATTAAATATTCTTCAAAAGACCCATATCTACCAACAGATATTAAAAAACTACTTATAAGGATTAAAAAAGAAAGATTGACATCTGAAGAAATAGAAAATCTTATAATGGAAATAAAAATGAAAAAACTACTTGCAGCATTAAAAATTGAAACTGAAATAGAGAAAAAAACAGTTTTGCCCTGGATAATATTATTCGCAGGTATCTCCTTCCTTCTTTTTACTTGTTTATTATTTTTCGTGAATCCCAGCGCTATTGGAACAATGGTTTTTTTTATTCTTATTGCTATCTTTTTGATAGTATGGGGTGAGAGGGCTCTTGCAATTATATTAAAACCACAAAACTCTGAAAAGAGTTCAATGTGGAGAACCATTGAACTTAGAAATGAAAGATGGTTCAATCTAACATTAATAGGAATTGGATTTTCTTGTTTTGTTTATGCTGCTTATTATCTTTTCCTAAAAGGAAATAATGGGGGCGCTTTTTTCTTTGGTTCTATTGGAGCAATATTGATAATTTCAGGAGTAAGAAATCTTATAATTCCTGTAATGGCTAAAAGAATTAATAAAGATGTACTCTGGAAAAACTTAGAATTTAGGAATAAAAAATGGTTCCATATTGCACTTATAGTAATAGGTGTCTTTCTTTTATTTATGTATGCTCAAGATTTACGAAGATCTTGGAAAGAACATTTCTATTCTAGCAACTATATACTTTATGGACCTTCAGGAATATTTTTAACAATCTTTGGCTTATTAGGTCTTTTAGCATTAGTAAATGAAAGAATACTTTATCTATCTATAGAAGGGTGGGTATTTTTATTAATGATAATAGGAAATATCTTCATCTATATTTCTATTGTTAACATAATAGATGGCAACGGACTTCCGGCAATACTTTGGGCTATTAATGGAATATTTTTAATATTTTTAGCAATATTTTCTTTTTTAAAAAGAAGAAAATCTGTATAAATTTAAAAAGGAGGGAGATATGTGTGTTTCCATAGTAGTATTGGTGGGACCAATAGTTGCAGCCTGGGGTATGGAAATTTTAATTAGTGCAATTTGTGGAGTGGCTTCCAGTGAAGCATGTATGATAATGTGTAGTAAGGATATTAAGGATATGTTAAATTTAAAAAAATTAAGGGAAGAAATTGAAACCGATAAAAAATTGATAGATATTTTAACTACTCAGGAAAAAACTCCTTTACTTATAGAAACAGATAATGAAAATGTTGAAAAAGTAGATATTTTAATTGAAACTCCAGATGGAATAAAAATAGGATTTAAAAGAGAGAAGACAGGAGAATATCGGATAATTTCTAACAAAGTGTCTGAAGAGTTGAAGGAAAAACAAAAAAAATTGATCAATCAGATTAAACAGAGATATGCTTATAATATTGTTAAAAAAGAACTTGAAAAAAAGGGATATGGAATTGTTGAGGAAAAGAAATTAGAAAAAAATGCTATTAAAATTGTTGCAAGGAGGTGGAAATAATGGCAGAAAAGGAAGAAATTGCAATTTTGATTTCAGAAGAAGGAGAGGTAGAATTTTTGGTTAAGGGGATAAAAGGTATTCAATGTCGTAAACTTGGAGAAGAATTGGCTAGGGCTATTGGAGTAATAAAAAAGTTAGAACTTACATCTGAATATTATGAAAAAGAGGAAGTAAAAACAAAAATAGAACAAAAACTGAAATAGAAATTTTATTTTATAATTTAAGATAGATTTGCTTATTTTAAAGTTCCAGAAAGTTTAAATATTGGTAAATATATAGCAATAACAACGATTCCAACAACTACTCCCAACCCTATTATTAAAACTGGTTCAATTATAGCAGTTAATATATTTATTGTAGCATCAGATTCATCTTTAAAAAATTTTGAGGTTCTTTTTAACATATCTTCCAATTTCCCTGTCTCTTCTCCAACTCTTACCATTCTAACAAGTATAGGTGGGAAAATTTTATATTTTTTCATCTCTTCATTCAAAACCTTTCCTCCAATAACTCCTTCTCTGACCTTTTTTATAAAATCTTCAATTATTACATTTCCAGCAGTTTGTGCAACTATTTCAAGGGCAGTATTTATACTTACTCCACCGCCAATTAATGTTGAAAGTGAACTTGAAAATCTTGAGAGAGCAATTTTGTGCATAAGTTTTCCAACTAAAGGAAATTTCAATTTTAAATTGTCAATCTGCCATCTTCCAATTTTTGTATTTTTGAAAAAATATATAAAAATTGCAAATAGAAAAAAAAATCCAATCAATAAAGGTAAAAACTTAAGGGCAAACTGGCTTATTTTGAATATTAAAAGGGTCAATAAAGGTAATTGTGCACCAAAACTTGAAAATATTGATTGGAATTTAGGAATTAAAAAAAGGAAAATAAATGCAACAACACATATAAAGAAGACAAGAATTACTACTGGATAACTTAATGCCTGTCTCAATTTTCTCAATAATATTATTTGATCTTCAATATAAGAAGAAATTTCACTCATAACACCAGGGAGATTTCCACTTTCTTCACCTGCCCTTACAAGTGCAACATATAAAGGTGAGAAAACTTTTGGATACTTACTTATTGCATTTGAAAAATTACTTCCTGCCTCTATATCTTTCTTTATATTTTCAAGGATCTCTTTAAAGTATTTATTTGAACTCTGTTCTGAAAGGTCAGATAATATGTCTATAATTGAAACTCCGGCATCAAGCATTGTAGAAAATTGTCTTGAAAATATTGCCAATTCTCCAAGGGATATCCTACCTCTTTTTCTTCTTCCCTCCTTTTCCGTTTTTATGGCCCCTTTTTCTTCTTCAATAACATTTATTTTAATTGGCACAAGATTATTTCTCTTTAAATTTACAACTACATTTCCTATATTATCACTTTCAATTGTTCCTTCTATCTTCTTCCCCCCAAAATCCCTTGCAATATAATGAAACTTTGCCATATTACATTCCTATCAATCCTTTTAATTCTTTTAAATTTGAACTTCTTGCAAATGCTTCATCTCTTGATATCAAACCATTTTTATATAAAAAGGCAAGAGAAGAATTCATTGTTCTCATCCCAAGTTCTCCTCCTGTTTGTATCTGTGAATATATTTGAGCAAAATTCCCTTCTCTTATTAAACTTCTTATTGCAGGTGTTATAACCATTATTTCAGTTGCAAGGACTCTTCCTCTTTTATCCAATCTTGGAATTAATTGCTGAACTATAATTCCTATTAAAACAAGAGAAAGTTGTGTCTTTATAATTGGTTGTTGCTCTCCTGGAAAACTATTCACAATTCTTCCAATTGCCTGGGTAACTTCTCCTGTATGTAATGTTGCAAGAACAAGGTGCCCTGTTTCTGCTATCCTTAACGCTGTCTCAATTGTTTCTTTGTCTCTCATTTCTCCTATTAACACTACATCAGGATCTTGTCTTAAAACTCTCTTTAATGCTTCAGGGAATGAATGAGTATCTGCCCCAAGTTCCCTTTGTTCAACGATTGCTTTTTTATGTTGGAATGTATATTCAATTGGATCTTCAATAGTTATTATATGTATAGGATAATTTTCATTCAAATAATCAACCATTGAAGCAAGAGTTGTTGACTTCCCACTTCCTGTTGGTCCACATATTAAAATTAATCCATAGGAAAAAGAAAGCATTCTTTTTATAACATCTGAAGGAAGTCCAAGTTCTTCAAATTTTGGGATTATATCTTTTATAAACCTTATTGAAACTCCAATTGTCCCCTTTTGGTAATGTAAATTAATTCTAAATCTTCCAATACCTTCAACTCCATATGAAAAATCAAGTTCTTTAGTCCTTTCAAATATTCTTATCTGTTCTTCTTTCAAAATTTCATAAACAATCTCTTTACACTCTTGGCTTGAGATAGGAGGAAAAGTAGTTTTAACCAGTTTCCCATCAACTCTTATAATTGGTGATAAATTTGCTATAATATGAATATCAGACGCCTTTTTTTCAACAGCATATTTCAAAATTTCATCAATTCTTTTCATATTATTGTGGCAGTTAACGCTTCAGAAATAGTTGTTATTCCATCAACAACCTTTTTAATCGCCGCTTCTCTTAAAGTTTTCATTCCCTCTTTCTTTGCCACTTCTCTTATTTCATCATCAGAACTCTTTTTAATTATCATCTCTCTTATTTTTTTTGTCAACTCACAAACTTCATATACTGCTATCCTTCCGAAATAACCTGTAGAATCACACATATTACATCCTTGGCCTTTGTATGCTATCCCTTCAATTCCTATATTCTTTAAAACTTCTGTCCCTTTTTCATCTATTACTTTACATTCTGTACATATCCTTCTAACTAATCTCTGTGCAAGTATTATTAAAATAGAATCCGCAATTAGATATGGTTCAATACCCATATAATAAAGACGAGAAATTGTTGAAACTGTGTCATTTGTATGTAAAGTTGAGAGTACAAGATGGCCTGTCAAAGATGCTTGAATTGCAATCTGGGCCGTTTCAGTATCTCTTATTTCTCCAACCATTATTATATCTGGGTCCTGCCTTAAAATAGACCTTAAAACATTTGCAAAAGTAAGTCCTATTTTTGGTCTAACCTGAATCTGATTGATACCTTCAATTTCATATTCAACAGGGTCTTCAATAGTAATTATATTTTTCCCAGGAGTATTTATATAACTTAAACCTGAATATAAAGTCGTTGTTTTACCACTTCCAGTTGGTCCTGTCACAATTATCATTCCATATGGTTTTCTTAAGGCATTTTTAAATTTTTCAAGATCTTCTTTTTCAAACCCAAGTTCTTCCATATTTAAAACAAGTTTTCCTTTATCCAGTAATCTCATAACAACTTTTTCCCCATATATTGTTGGAAGAGTTGAAACCCTTATATCAACTTCTCTTGCACCAACTTTTACTTTAAACCTACCATCCTGAGGTAATCTTCTTTCTGCAATATCAAGATTTGAGAGTATTTTAATTCTTGTAACTATTCCCGGATAAGCAGTTTTTGGTGGAGATGGAAAATGCTGTAAAATCCCATCTATTCTAAATCTTACAGAAACATCTTTTTCCCGCGGTTCAAGATGAATATCAGTTGCCCTTTTTTCAACTGCTTTTATAAATAGAGAATTAACAAATCTTATAATAGGAGCATCTTCAGCAGCAATCCTTAATTGATTTATATCTGTTTCTTCCTTCTCTTCAGAAATTTTTTCCAATTCAGATAATGTATCTGGCATTCTCTCAATTCCACAATAGAATTTCTCAATAAGATCAACTATATCTCTTTCATCATCAGCCTGAACTACTTCTATCTTTAATCCTGTTAATTTTTTTACTATATCAATTGCAACAATATCTGTTGGGTCTTTCATCGCAATAGTAAGTGTATCATTCTCTCTTGCAATTGGAATCAATCTAAATTTTCTTGCAATATTTTCATCAACCATTTTAACTATCTCTGGTTTAATTCCTTTAAATTTTGAAAGTTTTACTACATTTGTTGTTTTTTTCTGTTCAGCCAATGCTTCATAAATATCTTCCTTTTTTACATATCCTTTTTCTATTAAAATCTCTCCAAGAAATTTCTTCTCTTTCTCTTGCAAAATAAGTGCCTCTTCAAGTTGTTCAGGTGTAATAAGCCCTTTTTCAATTAAAATTTCACCTAATTCTTTTCTTTTCATAATTTAAAATCCTTTTATCTTCTTAAATATATTATACCTTCAAAACAAATTTAGTGAAACAAAATAGAAATTGAATAAAATAGGAAAGGAGAAGTATTCAAAATTTCTTTTTCTTTCTGTCAAAATCTTTCAAAAGGTCCTCCACTCTTATATTCTCTATTTTAGAAGTTTCACTTTCGCCTTTTAACTCTCTTAAAAATTTTTTTATAATCTTTTTCTCATCTTCACTCATTTCTAAAAACCTTATACCATAACAATAGGTAAATCCCTTTATAGTTGAATTTCTTATTTCAAATGGAATCTCCAAATCTTTTCCTCTAATTTTAAAAGAAAGTATTAACTTAACATTTTGTTTTAAAGGTTGTTTTGTCCATATTTGTGCTCCTGTCTCATTCAGGTCTACCATTACTCCACTTACAACATTTCTATCTATAAAAGATCTTTCTATAATCTCAACAGAAATTTCACCTATTTCAACTCTCTCACTAATTCTTTTGTCTTCTGTTATATCTGAAATTTTTTGTATAATTATCCTATCATGAAATGGCACCCATAATAAGGCCTCAAATGTATATAAACTTTCTTCAATCTGGAAAAATACATCCCCCTTTTTTTCTCTTACAGCCCTAAATATGGGTCGTTCTGAAACAGCAAGAAATTTATCTTTATCAAGAAATTCTTTAACAACTACCTCATATTCTTCATTATCAAATCTTACCTTTATCTTTTTGCCTATCAAATTTTTAATTATATCTTCCATAAGTTTAAATTGGCAAAAACTTACTTTTCTAAATTTTGAATTTTTTCCTTTAAATCTTTTTCAAAAGAGATCTCTTCTTTAATTATTTTTGGAATTATAAAAATTAAAAGTTCTCTATTTGTCTCAACATTTCTCCTTCTCTTAAATAAATTTCCCAATATTGGAATATCACCCAATAAAGGAACCTTATTCTCTACTTCTGACTTCTCCCTTTTAAGTAATCCACCAATAACAACTACATATCCATCTTTTACATTTATTTGTGTATCAAGTTCTCTCGTTTTTATCCTTTTATATTTAACACCTGTAGTTCCAACAACATCTTCTCCTAATTCACTCACTTCTGGATGTATAATTAAATTTATTTTATCATTTTCAATAATTTTTGGTATTACATATAAACTAATTCCAACAGGTTCATAATTTCTTAATGATTCTGTAATAATTGGAGTAGTTCCAGGAGATACATTTGTGTCAATTACAGGATACTTTTCTCCAACAAGAATATATGCCTTTTGCTCTTCAGTTACAACAATTCTTGGATTTGATAAAATTTTTGCTTTTTTTTCTTGTTGAAGTGCCTCTATCTTCTTAATAAATTGATTTTTTACAAGGTCCTCATAAGAAACGATCAATCCGCTAAACTCATATGATGTTCCACCAAGATCTGTTTGGAATTGCCATCCACCTTTATCCCTATAATCTTTATTCATATATTTCCAGTTAACACCAATTTCTTGAATAGAATCATGATTAATTTCAATAAAAAATACCTCAATAGATATTTGTCTCCTTTTTAAATCCAGAGAATTTATAATATTTTCCATCTTTTTTATATTTTCTGGTATATCTTCAACTATCAAATATACTGGTCTATCCTGCGATCTAGATGCCTCCCTTATCTTTTTCCCAATTCCAGATGTTTGACCTGCTTGAAGTCCACTAATTTCCCATCCTCCAACAATCTTCTCAATAAATACAGATACTTTTCCATATGGAGAAATAAATTTAGATATAACTTTCTCTATATCTTCTGCATTCACATATTTACATTTAAATATCCTCATTTCTGTCTCTATCTTTTCTTCTTTCTTTTCCAGTTTCTTTTTTACAAATAATATATTTTTTTCAACACTCATTGTTAAATTATTTGCTTCCAGTATATATTTTAGGGCATCCATAATGTCAACATCTTTCAGTTTTATTGTTATTGAACCACTTACTTCCTTATCAACTACAATATTTAAATTTCCATACTCACCTATAATTCTTAAAACATCTTTTATATCAGCATTTTTAAAATCAAGGGAAACATTTGTAGAAAAAGAAAATTTGTAAAGAAATAGTAAAATAA
>Ga0272449_1001620_pt1 | contig 22650 bp, 23 predicted proteins | sample YNPCB0241_FD_198679 | JGI IMG/M metagenome (GOLD analysis project Ga0272449, IMG submission 198679) | Hot spring sediment microbial communities from Yellowstone National Park, WY, United States - YNP-CB-024-1 | ecosystem: Environmental > Aquatic > Thermal springs > Hot (42-90C) > Sediment... | reverse complement strand
TGTGAAGGGTGGTTTGATGCCGCGTCGTTATTATGAGGATGTGGCTTCGCTGCGTGCGGCGGTGGTTGCAGGCTTGAAGCAGTTGGGCGGGAAGGAATTGAAAATATAATGCAAAGGCACTTACCAACTGCGCAGTCAAAGTTCACAAATTGCTGCGCATGCAGAATCCCCCCACTCCCTGCCCTCTCCCCCCTTGTCAAGGGGGGAGAGGGTCGGGGTGAGGGGGGATTCGAAGCCAACGGATTTATAAACTTTGGCTTGGCGATTGGTATCACTCCCACTCAATCGTCGCAGGGGGCTTGGAACTGAGGTCGTACAGCACGCGGTTGACGCTGGGCGCCTCGTTGCAGATGCGGTTGGCGACGCGCAGCAGCAGGTCCCATGGCAACTCGGCAGGCTCAGCGGTCATCGCGTCCTCGCTATGCACCACGCGCAGCACAATCGGGTACTGGTAGGTGCGCTGGTCGCCCATCACGCCCACCGAACGCACATCGGGCAGCACGGCGAACGCCTGCCATACGCGCTGCGCCCAGCCCGTGCGTGTGAGTTCCTCGTTGAGAATCGCGTCTGCCGCGCGCACGATGGCTAACTTTTCTGCCGTCACCTCGCCCAGCACGCGCACCGCCAGCCCTGGACCTGGGAACGGCTGCCGCCATACGATTTCGGGGGGCAGCCCCAATTCTTGTGCCACGCGGCGCACCTCGTCCTTGAACAGGTAGCGCAGCGGCTCGATGAGTTCCATGCGCATCCAGTCGGGCAGCCCGCCGACATTGTGGTGCGTCTTGATTTTCGCGGCGAGGCGCGTGCCGCTTTCGATCACATCGGGGTACAGCGTGCCCTGCGCCAAGTAGCGGCACTGCCCAATCGCGTCGGCATGCTCCTCAAAGACACGCACAAACTCCTCGCCGATGACCTTGCGCTTCTGTTCGGGGTCAACCACGCCCTGCAGGCGTTGTAGGAATCGCTCGCGGGCGTCCACAAAAATCAGGCGGCTGGGGAAGTGCTGCGTGAACAGCGTGCGCACCTGCTCCGCCTCACCCGCGCGCATCAGCCCGTGATCGACGAAGATGCAGGTGAGTTGCTCGCCAATCGCGCGTTGCACCAGCGCGGCGACCGTGCAGGAGTCAACGCCGCCGCTGACAGCGCACAGCACGCGCTCGCTGCCCACCTGTGCGCGGATTCGGGCGACGCTCTCCTCGATAAAGTTGCGCATCGTCCAGTCGCCCTTGCAGCCGCACACCGCATACAGGAACTGGCGCAGCAGGTGCATCCCAAACGGCGTGTGCGCCACTTCGGGATGGAACTGCACGCCGTAGAGATGTCGCTGCAGGTCGCCCATCGCCGCAACGGGTGTGTTCTCGGTCTCCGCCAGCACGACAAAGCCCGGCGGTGGCGTCTGCACCATGTCGCCGTGGCTCATCCAGCAGGTCAGGTGGAAGTCCAGTTGCTCAAACAGCGGTTCGGCATGCACGACGGTCAGCAGCGTGCGCCCGTACTCGCGCTGCGCGGCGGGCTGTACTGTGCCCCCCAGCAGATGCGCCATCAGTTGATGCCCGTAGCAGATGCCCAGCACAGGCACGCCCAGCGTGAACAGTTCGGGGTCAACGCGCGGGGCGTTCGGCTCGTAGACGCTCGCGGGACCGCCCGACAGGATAATGCCCTTCGGTTGGCGGGCGCGTAAGGTGTGCAGGGGCGTATCATACGGCAGAATCTCGCAGAACACATTGCACTCGCGCACGCGCCGCGCAATCAACTGCGTGTATTGTCCGCCGAAGTCCAGAATCGCGACCTGCTCGTGCGCGCCGATTGGGGTCTCCATCGGGCAATAGGATACCCGACAGTGGTGCAGCCGTGGGGCGCACACGCGGGCGCGCCCCTACGGTATGTTCCCCCCGGAGAGGCGGTTATTTCGCGCGTTCCATCAGCCCGACATTGATCTCGATGTCGCCCATCTCGGTCTGGAGGGGTACGACCAGCGTCGGGATTTCCAGCGTGCTGATGCGCACATTCGTGCCGCGAATGAGGCTGGGCGGCGACAGGTTGCACTGGATGCCCCGTGACGCCAGCTCGGTGAGCGCTGCGCCCGAGATCATGTTGCCCAGCTCGGCAATCGCGCTCGCTGCCAGCTCGTCGAAGGTGCGAATGGTCGTGCCCAGCATCTTGGAAGCGATTTTGTCGGCAGTGAAAATCGACATGCCGATGATAATCTGCCCCTCCAGTTGCCCCGTTACGCCCAGCACGATGTTGCACTGCTGGGAGGTGAAGATGCCCTTGCGCGCGCTGAGTTGCCCCTTCGTCGGGGTAATGCCCACCATCATCTGGAAGACATTAATCGCCGCGCTGATAAATGGATTGATGTATTCTGCCTTCACCGTCGCTTGCCCCCTTATGCCACTTTCTGCACGGCTTCCATGATGCGCTCAGGCTGGAACGGCTTGACGATGAAGTCCTTCGCGCCCGCCTGAATCGCTTCCACGACGATTTGCTTTTGTCCCATCGCGGTACACATCACGACCTTCGCGTTTGGGTCTTTGGCGCGGATGGCTTTGAGCGCCTCCAGCCCGTCCATCTCAGGCATCGTGATGTCCATAAACACCAGGTCGGGTTTGTGCTGCTCGTAGAGTTCGACCGCTTCGCGCCCGTTGGAGGCTTCCGCGACCACCTCCAGCCCGTTCTGCGTCAGGATGTTTTTGAGTGTCACGCGCATAAAGAGCGCGTCGTCCGTAATCATGATGCGTTTCGCCATCGTTGAACCTCCTGTGCTGGTTTCTTGTAGAAAAACGCGCTGGGGTTCTCGAACCCGATTTGCGCGTAGGTGAAGATGCGCTCGGTGTTGCCGACGAACAGGTAGCCGCCCGGCACGAGCGCGTTGTGGAACTCTCGGAAGATGCGCTCCTTCGCCTCATCCGAGAAGTAGATGACGACATTCCTGCAGGCAATCAGATGGAACCCTTTGGGGTAGGGGTCAGAAAGCAGGTTATGCCGCTCAAACTTCAGGTAGCGTTTGAGGACGGGGTCTGCCTCGTAGAGGGTGCGCCCGTTCTCTTGGAACGCGCGGAAGTAGCGCTGTTTGTATTCGGCGGGCGCGTTGCGCAGGTCGCTCTCGCTGAACACGCCACGCCGCGCACGCTCCAGCACCTCTTGGTCGATGTCCGTGCCCAGAATCTGGTGCCCGCGATTGGGCGCGAGTTCGTGCAGCAGAATCGCCAAACTATACGCCTCCGCGCCGTAAGAGCTGCCCGCGCTCCAGAGTTTCAGGTGCGCGTTGCCACGCAACAACTCGGGCAGCACCTCGTTCTTCAGGATTTGGAACTGCTCTGGGTTGCGAAACAGCTCCGAGACATTGATTGCCAATCGGTCGATGAACCCGCGCAGGCGCGCCTCATCGGACGCCAGGTAGATGAAGTAGTCGGTGAACTTGCGGTAGCCTGCGCGCTCCATCATCGTGTAGATGCGCCGATAGGTCTGCTCGAACTTGTATTGGTCGAGGTCTAACCCCGCGCGTTTCTTGAGCTGCTGCTTAAACTGCTCGAAATCGCGCAGCAGTTCGGGCGTTTTGGGGACATTTATGCCGCCTGGTGTTTGTTGCACAGTTCCTTCACCCCCTCGGTAATGGCTTCGGCGATTTGGTGCAGCGGCGCGACGCGCTTGACTGCGCCCGTCTGGATAGCGGCGCGCGGCATGCCGAACACCACGCATGTGCTTTCATCTTCGGCGATGGTGTACGCGCCTTTGGCAGCCAGCGCGCGTAGTCCCGCCGCGCCGTCGGAACCCATGCCCGTCAGTATCGCGACCACCACAGGTCCCTGATAGTGCTGCGCGATGGAGAGCAGCGTGACATCGACCGACGGGCGCACCCCATGCACGGGCGGGTCTTCGGTCAGGGCGATTCTGCCCCCGCGCTCGAGTTTGAGGTGTTTCCCGCCCTGCGCCAAGTAGGCGATGCCCGGCTGGAGTAGCTCACCGCCCTGCGCCTCGCGCACGCTGAACGCGCTGTTGCGATCCAGCCGCTCCGCCAGCGAGCGCGTGAACCCTTCAGGCATGTGCTGAACCAGCAGCACCTTCGCGTGCAGTCCAATCGGCAGGCTGCTCATCACGGTATTGAGCGCGCGCGGACCGCCTGTGGAGGAGCCAATCACCACCAGCGGCGCGTCCGATGTCGGTCGCCCCACCAGCGGGCTGGGCTTGGGCGGCGGCGCAACAGGGCGCGCAACGCTCGGCGCAACTGCCACCCGCGCCCGCGCGACCGCCTTCACCTTCTCGATAATCTGCGACGAAATCTTGTAGATGTCCATCGAGATGGAACCTGACGGTTTGGTCACGAAGTCCACTGCGCCCAGCTCCAAGCATTTCAGCGTGACCTCTGCGCCTTCTTTGGTGAGGCTGCTGAGCATCAGCACGGGCGTCGGCTGCTGCTGCATCAACTGCTGGAGCATCGTCACGCCGTCCATGACGGGCATCTCCACATCGAGTGTGATGACATCGGGCTTGAGTTGCCGTGCCATCTCCAGCCCTTCCTGCCCGTTTTTCGCCGCGCCGATGACCTCCAACTCCGCGTCCTGCTGGAGCAGGTCGCTAATCATCCGCCGCATAAACATCGAATCGTCCACAACCAACACACGCAGTTTCGCCATTGCTTACCCTCCGTTAGGCGGCTCGGCGTAGGATGCCCAGCGCCGCCGATAAATCTTTTTCCACAAAATTGCTTCCAACGGCGCGCACGCGAATCAGCCCCGTCGCCACATCGAGCTCGAACGAGCGTCCCGAACTGCCCCGAATATGCTCGAACACCACCTCGATGCGCGCTTCACGCAGCAGTCGCTGGAGTGTCTCCACATTCCGCTCGCCGATGCGCAGGGCTTGGCTGCGGTTCTGGAACAGTTCGCCGCCGCCGATGAGGATTGCTTTCAGGCGTGAGGCGAACGCGGGCGGCGTATCCAGTATCCGCAGCAGCGCGGGCAGCGCGGTCGTCGCGTACTTGCCCGGCTGCACCGCTGCGTCGCCCTCCTGCGCTTCGGGGAGCATCACATGCGCCAACGCCGCCGCCTGCGCCCGCGGGTCAAACAGCACCGTGCCCACGCACGACCCCAGCCCGATACAGCCCAACACCCCAGCGCCTCTGGCGAAGACAATCTCGCCCATGCCCGCCAACTTGACCTCCGCTTTGCCCATCGTACACGCCCCTAAATGCCCAGCACACCAAACAGTTTCTCCAGATTGCCCGTCTCGGGCAGATACAAAAAGTAGCCCTTGAACTCGTGTTCGGGGGTCTTGAACGCCGTCTCAATCGCCAGCAGTTCGCGCTGCCCGTAGAGCGCCTCCACCAGAATCGAACTCAGCACTGCCATCGCCATATCGGCGGCGAAGGCAGGCGGCTCCATATGCAAGGTGAACCCCGTCATTTGGCTAATCGCCTGCAGGTAGTTGCCCAGCATGATGTTGCTGACCTCGTTGATGACCGATTGGTAGAGTTCGTTGAGGTCGTCCAGTCCGCTGGGTTGCATCTGCACGAGGATTTGCCACAGCACGCACGCACTCTCCCACGGGAACAGGAACGCGCCTTCGCCAGGCCAGTCGCCGTTCACCCGCGAGACTGTGCCCACCACCAGCGACTCGGGCGCCATCCAGCACAGTTCGGACAGCGTGCGCGTGTCCATCTGATGCACCTGCGGCGCTTCGAGAGTGAACAGAACGCCCGTCAGGTCGGACAGCGCGGTCACCGCGCCGCCCAGCCCGATGTTGCTAATCTCGCGGAGTGCATCCGTGCGCAGTTCGTTCAGTGTAGTCGTCATCATTCGCCCCCGCCAACAGATTCTTGCCACACATCGGGCGCGCAGGTTATTGTAAAGGTACGGGGTTTAGGTACACTTGTGGCTCGATGGAATGGTTCGACGACCAGCCGTTGCGCCCGCGCCCGCATATCGCCGTGCTGTTTTACGATGCGCTGGGCGATTTTGTGATTATCACGCCCCTGCTGCGCGGGCTGAAGGAGAAGTATCCCGATTGCACGCTGGATTACTTCAGTGGCGAGCGCACGCGCGAGTTGGAGGAGGCGTTGCCCTACATCGATGCGCGCTTCTCGGTGTTCGGCAACCCGAACGCGCTGACCGAACTGCCTGCGTTCCTTGCCGAGCGGCGTGCTGTCGCAGGCGAGTATGACCTCGTTATCAACTGCGACTTTCACCCGACGATGGCGTTCGTGGCGCACATGCTGCAGCCGCGCTATGTGGTGGGCAAGTGCTACGCCGCCGACCTGCGCGAGGAGGTGCCCCGCGCGCCTGGCAAAGTCCACCAACTGCACGACGAGTTCTGGTCTGCGCCCGACCTGCTGCAGCGCTACGGCGACATCCTGCGCAGCACCTACATCGGTGAGATTTGGTGCCGACTGGCGTTCGTGGAGACCGACTTCTACCGCACGGAAGTGCCCACCCAAGACCCTGCATGCGACATCCCCGAAGTGCTAATCTCTACGGGCGGGCGACGCCCTGCCAAACTCTGGAGCCGCGACTACTGGAAGCAGGTCATCGACTGGTGCTTCGCCCAAGGCTACCGTGTAGGACTGCTGGGCGACAAGCCCCAACGCCAGAGCGCGGTGTACCACACGGGCGATACGGAGTCGTGGCTGCTGGAGCAGACGCCGCTGATCGACCTGCGTGGGCAATTCAGCCTGCCGCAGGTAGCGGGCGCGCTGGCGCGTGCGCGGGCGTGCGTGTCGGTAGACAACGGGATTATGCACATCGCCTACAGTGTGCGCACGCCGACGCTTGCGCTGTTTGGCGCAAGCCCGTGGATGGTGTGGACGCCGCCCGTGCCACACCTGCACCTGATTTTGCCCGACGAGCCGTGCAGCAAGTGCTACGAGAACCGCTTCCGCAACGCCGCGTGCCTGCTACCGCGCCACCAGTGCATGCTGAGCGTGCGCCCCGAACGGGTTATCGAACGGCTGCGGGCGGTGCTGGGATAAGCGGCATCTGTCCCTGCAGGGTCGCTTGTGCAACCGTTGGGTATAATCCCTGTCGTAATCGTTGTTATAGGAGGCGCTAATGAGCGAGATAGCCATCAAAACGGTCAACTTGACCAAGCGCTATTCGGGACTGTGGAGCAAACAGCCGGTGGACGCCGTGAAGAACCTCAACTTGGAGGTGCATCGCGGCGAGATTTTCGGCTTTCTGGGTCCCAACGGCGCAGGGAAGACCACCACGATTAAAGTGCTGCTGGGCATCATCTACCCGACCGAGGGTGAGGCGTATGTGCTGGGCAAGCCTGCAGGCGACCCCAAAAACCACTACAAAATCAGCTACCTGCCCGAAAACCCCTACTTCTATGACTATATGACGGGGCGGGAGATTCTCACTTTTTACGCCAAGCTGTTCGGCATCGGCGAGCCAAAGCGCAGCAAGCGCGTGAACGAGCTGCTCGATCGCGTCGGGCTGTCCCGCGCGGCAGACCAGCCCCTGCGCACCTACTCGAAAGGGATGCAGCAGCGCATCGGGCTGGCGCAGTGCCTCATCAACGACCCTGAGCTGCTGATTCTGGACGAGCCGACTGCGGGGTTAGACCCCATCGCACACATCGACATCCGCGACATGATTTTAGACCTGCGCAATCAGGGCAAGACGCTGTTTATTAGCTCGCACCAGCTCTCGGATGTCGAGCGCGTGTGCGACCGCGTGGCGATTCTCAACAAGGGCGTGATGGTGCAGCTGGGACGCATCGAGGAGCTGCTGGCAGGCGGGCATGTGGAGGTCATCGCCGACAAGGTGCCCGACAACGCGGTGGAGCCGATTCGCCAGCTGGGCGGCAAGGTCAGCCTGCACGACGGCAGACTCATCGTCGAGCAGCCCGACAACGGCACTGTGGATCGCGTGATTGACATTGTGCGCGCGGCGGGCGGGCATATCATCAGCGTTAAGCCCTACCGACGCACCCTCGAAGACCTGTTCGTGGAGACCATTCAAGGAGGCAAAAACGCATGAACGCGACCTTCGCAATTGCTGGAGCGACCTTCGGCGAGGCGGTGCGCAAGCGCATTCTGATGGTGATTCTGCTGGTTGCGCTGCTGATTATCCTGATTAGCCCTGCGTTCGAGCCGTTCGCGGCGGGGCGCGGCGCACGCACGCTGATTATCAGCTTCGGATTCGGCGTGATTCAGCTCGCGGGAACCTTCATCGCCATCATCATGTGTACGGGCATGATTCCTACCGAGATCGAGCGGCGCACCATCTACACGATTCTGTCCAAGCCTGTGCAACGCTACCAGTTTGTGCTGGGCAAGTTTTTCGGCGCGGTGGGCACGCTGGCGTTTATGTACCTGATGATGGGCATCGTGTTCCTGATTGCCTCGCGAATGGCGCTGGGCGAATTCGACTCGAGAATCATTCGCGGGCTGATTATGTTCTTCTTCCAGAGTTCGCTGCTGGCGGCGGTCGTGCTGTTTTTCTCCACTTTCGTCTCGCCGCTGGTGAACTACTTCCTGTCGGGCGGCGTGTTCCTGCTGGGCAACCTGCTCAGCAGCTTTCTGGAGACCATCCAGCGCAACCCCGAAGTCACGCCGATTACCCGTATCCCCGTGCAACTGCTCACAATCATCCTGCCCAACTTCGCCAACTTCAATGTGCAGAACCCGATTATCAACCCCGAGCAGGTGCTGACCGACGAGACGGCGTATCTGGTGCAGACAATCGGGTACGCGATTGTCTATATCGCGTTGCTGCTGGTCGCCAGCATGCTGATTTTCAATCAGCGGGAGATGTGAGACGCGATGGCGAAGACGGCAACTGCGCTCAAGCGCAAGGCGAAGCGCGCCTGCAACGGCTGCTTGCTCGCCTTGCCGAACGCGGTATTGAAGTCGATGGTGTAGGAGGCAACGACAATGAAGCGCAATCATAGTAAGTTATGGATTGCTATCTTGGTGCTGTTGTTGATTCAGGCGGGGTTGCAGCTGCGCATTTTCCCGCTGTGGGTGCGCAACTACGCGCCCAAGCAGGCGACGCCTATCGGGCTGGCGCCCGAACAGCTGCTGGTGGCGGTCGCGGGGTTCCGTGAGTTCATGGCGGCGATTCTGTGGGTGCGCGCCGACGGCTTCTTCGACTCAGGCAACTACGACGCCGTGCTGCCCATGCTGCGCCTGGTGACCTGGCTCGACCCGCACAATCTCGATGTCTACTCCACAGGCGCGTGGCACATGGGCTACAACTTCACCGACGAGTCGCAACGCTCCGACCGACGCTATATCCCGATGGCGCTCAAGTTCCTCGAAGAAGGCATCCAGAACAACCCCACGGTGTGGGACCTCTACTTCGAGATGGGCTGGATGTATTACCACAAGATTCAAGACCCTGTGAACGCCGCGCCGTGGATGCAAATCGCGAACGAGTACCCCGATATGATTCCCGCGCGACGCCACATGCTGGCGCATGCGTTTTTCAAGGCGGGACGCTTCGACGACGCTGTGGATCACTGGGCGAAGCTCTTTTTAGACGCCGAAAAAGATCGGGGCAAGGACTGGGAGGCGAACAACACCTACGATGTGCGCCAGAACAACCTGGAGGACACGATTTTAGACCTGCTGCGCCGCTACGGACCGAACCCTGAGACGCAGCCCCCGATTGACTTGGACTTCGATGCGACGGTGAAGGTGGTGCGCCCGCGCGTGCTGCTGGTGGAAGGCAAACTCGGCATCCCGACGATTGGCGCGCGCGTGACGGTCATCCTGCGCGACAAAGGCCGAACACTGGAATACAGCCCGAAAGCCCTCAAAACCTTCACCTTCGAAGTGGACTCGAAGCTAACTTACATGCAGGATTCGCTGGCGGTGCGCGAGCAGAAGTTCCGCCGCGAGATCGACATGAGCAAAGACCCCAAGATGTATCCGTTCAAGGCGGAGGAGTACGAGGTGGAATTCATCTTCGAGCCGCGCTACGCCTCGCCGAACATTCAGGCGCGTATCGGCTCGGACGGGGTCGGGATGTACGACGCTCGGTATTTGGAGCGGGTGCGCGAGAAGCCTGCGCCGATCGATGTGCCCGAATACGCGAAGGTCTCCGACGCGCTTCGACGCGAGTTGACGAACCCGACGCGCGAGACGGAATACTACCGCGTGCGCAAGGTGATTACGCTCACCCGCGCGGACATCCTGATGCTGGGGCAACGCGGCGAATGAACTTCCCTCTGCGCGGCGAGGAACGGCTGACCGACCCTGGCGCACGGTTGCGCCTCTTGTGGGAGCAGCGCAATATCGTGGTGATGCCAGGGGTGTTCAACGCCGCGCTTGCCCGCCTCGTGCAGTTTCACGGCTACGAGGCGCTCTACATCTCAGGTGCGGGGGTGACCAACAGCCTGCTGGGGTTGCCTGACCATGCGTTCATTAGCCTGTCTGAGATGGCGCAGGTGTGCAACTACATCACGGCGGCGGTGAGCATCCCCGCAATCGCCGACGCGGACACGGGCTACGGCGGCGCGCTGCAGACCGCCCGCGCCGTCCAGATGCTCGAACGCGCAGGACTGGCAGGTATCCACCTTGAAGACCAAGTTAGCCCTAAACGCTGCGGGCACTTGGAGGGCAAGGAGGTCATCCCCACCCACGAGATGGTCGCCAAAATCAAGGCGGCGGTCGGCGCGCGCAGCAACCCAAACTTCATCATTATCGCCCGCACGGACGCCCGCGCGATTGAGGGGCTGGAAGGCGCGATTGAACGCGCGAAGCGCTATCTTCAGGCAGGCGCGGACGCCATCTTCCCCGAAGCGCTGCAGTCGCCCGACGAGTTCGAGCAGTTCGCCCGCGCCGTGCCCGCGCCGCTGCTGGCGAACATGACCGAGTTCGGCAAGACGCCGTACCTGACCGTCAGCGAGTTCGCCCAACTGGGCTACAAGATGGTCATCTTCCCGATGAGTTGCTTCCGCGCGATGATGCACGCCGCAGCGCAGGTGCTGCAGTGCCTCAAGCAGCACGGCACGCAGACGCCGATGCTCGATGCGATGCAGACCCGCGCGGAGCTGTACGAATTGCTGGAGTACGACCGCTATCTGCGGTACGACCAGCAACTGGCGCAGGAATGAGCGAGAAACTGTTCGTGGCGGACAAGCTGCAGCGGGTGCTGCCTGCCTACCCCGACGACAGCCTGCTGCGCGCGGCGGAGCTGATGGCGCAGGGCGGCGCGGGCGTGCTGCCGATTATCGAGTACGGCGCGCCTGTGGGGGTGCTGACCGAATCGCGCCTGCGCGAGGCGATTCAGCGTGGCGCGGATTGGCTGGAGCCTGTCGCTCCGTGGATGGACGAGAACTTCCTGCGCCTGCCGATTGACACGCCGCTGGAAGAGGCGGTCGAGACGCTCGCTTACGCCGAGCAGCCCGCGCTGGGCGTTGACCCGTGGGGGCGGTATGTCGGCGTGGTCACGCTGGCAGGGCTGGCGGCGCGCCCCATCAGCCTGCCTCAAATCGGCATAATCGGTGGGATGGCGACCCCGCTGGGCGTGTACCTGACCAACGGCGTCGTGAGCGCGGGCGCGGGCACGCTGGGACTGATGCTCACAGGCGCGCTGCTGTTTGCGCTGTTCCTGTTGGCGAACTGGCTGGTGATTGGCGGCATGTGGTGGGCGCAGGAGCGGTTCGGCGTGCCGCTCTACAGCTACTACAACTCGCCGTTTGCAGGGCAGTGGTTCCTGTTCTCGGATGTGATGGGGCTGGTGTTGCGCAGCTCTATCTTCGTCGTGTTCCTGCTGCTGATGCGCCTGCTGCCGATTGCGGGCACGCACGCCGCCGAGCATATGGTGGTGCATGCGATTGAGCGGGGCGAGCCGCTCACGCTGGAGGTGGTACGTCGGATGCCGCGCGTGCATCCGCGCTGTGGCACGAACTTAGTCGCGGGCATCGCGCTGTTTCTGGGGCTGTCGAAGGCGTTCCAGTTCGGCGCGCCCGACGGGGACGCACGCGACTTCGCGCTGCTGATGGCGCTGCTGTTCACGCTGCTGTTCTGGCGTAGTTTCGGCGCGCTGTTGCAGTGGGTCGCCACCACCAAGCCGCCGACCGACCGTCAGCTGCTGCAGGCGATTCGCGTCGGCGAGGAGCTGTTGCACAAGGCGCGCCCCCTAAGCGGCGCGACGCCCCCGTTCGGATTGCGCCTCTTGCACAGCGGACTGTTGCAGATTTTGGTGGGCGCGTGGGGGCTGATGGCGATTCTGTACCTGCTGGAGAGCCTGCTGGGAATCACGCTGATCGTGCAGTAGCGCGCCCCTAACTCACCTCGCCCTTCGTGATTTGCATAAACACATCCTCAAGATCCAGCGACTCCTCGCGGAAGGCGGCGATTCGGAACCCGTCGCGAATCAACGCAGCGAGCAGGTCCGCCTGCTCCTCCAGTCCGCCCGCGAAATGCACATACAAACTGCCGTTGCGCGTTTCGACGCCATGCACATGCGATTCGCGCTCCAGCCGCTGGATGAGCGCGTCGGGCTCGCCGAGCGGCTTGATTTCCAGCACGCGGTTTGCCTGCAGCTGCGCCACAATCTCGTCCACCGCACCCCACACGAGCAGCTCGCCCTTCTCGATGATGCCGATTTTGTTGCAGAAGTCCGCCAGTTCGGGCAGGATGTGCGAGGAGACCAGCACGATTTTGCCCATCGCGCCCAGCTCGCGGATGAGTTCCTTGATTTCGATGCGGGCGCGCGGGTCTAAGCCCGATGCAGGCTCGTCCAGCAGCAGCAGTATCGGGTCATGCACGAGGCTCTTCGCCAAGCACAAGCGTTGCTGCATCCCACGCGAGAGCGTCTCGACATAGGCGTCCTTTTTGACCGTGAGGTCGGTCAGCTCCAGCACATTGTCGATAATCGCCGCGCGTTGCGCTTTGGGGATACGGTACGCCGCCGCAAAAAACTCCAGATACTCGGTCACGGTGATGCCCTCGTACAAGCCGAAGAAGTCGGGCATGTAGCCCAGCAGCGGGCGTACCTCTTCGGGATGGCGCACGATGTCGATGCCGTTCAGCGTCGCTGTGCCTGCGGTCGGCTCCAGCAGCGTCGCGAGCATCTTGATGGTCGTCGTCTTGCCCGCGCCGTTCGGTCCGATAAAGCCGAACACATCCCCAGGATAGAGCTGGAACCGAATATCGCGCACGGCGACCAGCTCCCCATACTCCTTGCGTAGCCCTTGCACATCCAGCATAGGCGACTCCCCTATTTCCGCCACGAATATTTGATTCCCCGCAGGGTGAATCCTGCAAACAGCGCGCCCAATCCCAGATACATTCCACCCTGTGCGAAGCCCCAGAGCACGTAGTGAAGCCCAGTCGCATAGCCGTCCCATTCGTCGGCGCCCCACCACCACACGGGCGGCACGCCTAAACGCTCCAACTGTGAAGCGACATAAAAGGGATTTAAGAAGATGATAAATGTTCCGTTGAATAAAATTATTATCCAAGTGTAGAAGCCCTCTTCGTAGTTCTCGGCGGCGTGAAGGATTTGTTTGTCTACTGTGCCGTCACTGAACAGTAGATAAAGGAGCGGGAACAGCAGCAGCACGAACACCTGCCCTGCGTAGAGGACGGAGGCAGTGGTCAGCGTGCGCTTGAGCTTGAACGAGAGCCACAGTCCGACCGACACGAGCAGCGCGCCCCAGCCAAACAGCACAGCGAACGCCGCCGCGATAGTATAGGTATTCGCGCGGTGCGTGGTCAGCAAGAACGGCGCAAATAGCAGGGTGGTCAACGCGACTCGCGCCAGCGCCGCGCCGTACTTGCCCCAGAAAATCTCGGGCGCGGTCAGCCGCGTGAGCGCAAGCGACTCCCAAGTCTGCTTCTCATATTCTGACGAGAACATGTTGTACGCCATCAGCGGCGCGGCGAGGCACATCACAAATAACGCAAGCCCCAGCGTTGCGTCGATACCCGCTTCGCTGTAAACCGTCAGCTGCAGCACGAGCAGGTACACCAGTCCGACTCCCAGCACCGCCGCGCCGTACAGCCACGGTTGGCGTCGCCAGCGGTGGCGCGTCGCGCCCAGCAGGTGATAGCGCAGCAGCGGGTTCTCGCGGAGCGTCGTCATGGCGTCTCGCCCTCCAACGGCAGGTTCACGAGGTAGACTACCTCTGCCGTGCGTTCGGTCGCCTCGCGCAGTTCAGGCGGCAGCACAGGCTCCGACGCGCGGGCAATCAGCAGCGCGCATGGTGCGTCCTTGCGCTCCTCCAACATCAGTTGCGCCAGTTGGTCAGGCGACAGCGCAACCACAGGCTCCCAGCCGCTGCCCCCGAATGCGTTGAACGGCGGGGCGGGAATCAGCGGCTCGTTGCGCAGCGTTTGCGTCCCGCGCCCCTCCAGCGAACCGATGCTCACGGAGCCATACGGGGTCAGCACCCGCGCCTCGCGCAGTTCATAAGGCAGGCGGTTGCGCACTGTGCCCGACAGTCGCCACTCCCCGTTGCGCCGCGTCAGGCGCAGGCTGCCCTCAATCTGCCCCTGCAGCTGCACCGTGCGCGTGTAGCGGAACCACTGGAAGCTTAGGTTCGACACGCGGTAGCCGTCCACGCGCTTCGGGTCGCCCTCAAGCGTGCGCACGACGGTCGTCTGTCCGAAGCCCGCGCCGCGCTCGTCGGCGACGCCCGCCTCGACCATGTCGCTCTGGTCGAACTGCAGGTCGAACACGCCTGCGCGGGGGAAGAAGAAGAGCGCGCTGTTGACGGCGTAGGCGTTGGGGCTGCCCGCCTGCGCAATCAACACCGTCTGCACCTTGCTGGAGAGCGACTTGCGGTACAGCCCGCCCGCCAACTGCCACAACACGCCCACAAAGATGAGCGCAATCAGCGGCGTCGTGAGCCACGCCCAGTCCAGCGCGCGCAACCGCTTCAGGGTCCAGTAGTTAATCGGCACGACCAGCATAAAGTACGCGCCCAGCAGCGCCACAATCAGCATCACGCTGGGCGGGTCGATGTCGGTGTCGATGTTCATCGTCGCCTGACCCGACCAGCGGTCTACAGAGTAGCCCGACTGACCCATGTGCAGGGCGGCGATGTTGAAACTGGGCGGGTAGCCCGCCGTAGCGTTCACCACCTGCTGCCAGAATCGCACGCGGGCGTCGTAGGCGTTCATCGGTCGCTCCAGCGGGTTGAACGCCAGAAAGACGACCGCGCCCAGTCCGTAGGGACGCACGGCAATCAGCAGCTGCCCGTCTTGCTGCAGGAGGGCGTTGCCTGCGGTAAGTGTTGCTTGGGTGATGGTCGCGCTGCCTGCGGGAGGGCGCACGCCCAGCCAGTTGCCCAGCGCGGTCAGCCGCGCCACCTCGCGCGTGCCTTGCGGCTGGACGGGCAACAGGTCGCGCAGCGCAGGCGACTGCAGGTAGACCGCGCCCGCGCCGCCCGAAGCGACCAGCGTGCCGCCCATCAGCACCCACTGGCGCAACGCCGCCCACTGCTCCGCCCGCAGCCGCTCCGCCCCCGAAGTCAGCACAATCAGCTGCGCCCCGCTGAGCGCAATCGCCTGCTCGGGGAACAGCTCAGGCGTGCAGTAGGCGACCTCGTACACGCCCTGCATCGGGCGGTTCGTGTGAAAATCGAGCATGAACGGGTTCCTGACGCCGCGCACCTGTTTGAGCACCTGCAGCCCGCCAATCGCGTCGCCGACCACCACCGCCAGCTGGTCGACATCCAGCACGCGCTCGATGGGCAGGCGCGTCTCCACGCCGACGCCGCGCGCTTCGAAGCGGATGACCGCCAAGTCGCCGTAGCGCCCCACAATCGGCGTGGCGACCACCACCTTGCGCGAGCCTGCGGGTAGGTCAATCGGATACAGATACTCGCGCCTGCTGCCGAACCCGCCGACCGACACGCGCAGGATGCCCTGATAGTTGCCCCGCCGCGATTCGAGCTGCACAGCAATCGGGAACGCGCCGTTGGCGGCAGGCGTCTTGCCCAACAGCGGCGTCGCCTTAATCTCCACGGGCGGCTGCCCCCACGCGCCCAGAAGCAGCGCCCCCCAAAGCCCCAAGCGAACCACCCAACGCCTCATGGCTGCCTTATTATACGCTGCCCGCGACGCGATTCCTGCTTAATTTGCGCGCGGCTCGACGGTTCCGAAGCGGCTGTAGAGCCACGCGACGCCAATCAGCGCAAGCCCCAGCCCCGCGAAACTCAACGCGCGGTAGGGCATCTGCAGGAAGCCCAAGTCGTACAGGAACAGCTTGCAGGTCGTCAGCGCGAGCATCCCAAGCCCCATCAGGCGCACGCCACGCAGCGACGCCTGCACCCCGCCGACCAGCAGCCCTGCGCCGATGAGCGTCCACTCCAGCGACACGAGCATATGTGCCAGCGGCGCATCGCGCTGCCCCGTTAGCTCGAATGCGTAGAGCGTCTGCTCCGCGCTGCCCCATGCCAGCGCAATCACCAGCGCGGGCGCAATCAGCTGCGCGAGCGCACTGCGCGGGAACACCCCATCCAACGCCGACTGCGGGCGCGCCTGCATATCGCGATACAGCCCATAGAGCGCTGCGCCGCCGCCCACAAGCAGCGCGAGCCAGCCGGCCCCATGCTCGTTCAGCAGCACAACGCGCGTCCGAATCGGCTCGATCAACACGCTCCACATCGCGGCGACCGCCGCCAGCGTCAGCAAGGCTCCGAACCCGTAGAGCAGGCGCGTTTGCCAGCGCAGCCCCACGAGGATTAGCCCCGCCGCCGTCAAGCCATACAGCACGACCTGCGCCGACGGCTGGAACTGCACGGCGATTGCCACCGCGACGCACACGACGCCAAGCGTGAACAGCGTGGCGTCGGCAGGCGAGTCTTTCGCGAGCGCCTTGAGCCAGCCGAGCGCGAGATAGAGCGCGCCCATCGCCGCCAGAAACGCGCCGGGGTAGTTGCTCCACTCTTCCTGAATCAGCGCGTAGCCCGCAAGCAGGTACGCCAGCGACGCCACAAGGAACAGCGCCAGACTCACCGCGTCGGTCGTGCGGCGGCGCAGCGCGTCAGGCAGCAGGTACGCCGCGCTGAACAGCGCGTAATACAGCGACACGAACCCCAGCGTCAGCCGACGATATTCGGGCGCGTAGCTCGTCGTCGCCCAGCCGTTCAGCAGCGCAATCGTCGCCACAAGGCAAGTCAGCTGATGATACCGCCACTCGCGCCACGCGCTCACGGTGAGCATGCCCGCGTTCAGCGCAGCCAAGTAGCCGAAGAAGTTGGTGGGCGCGCCCCCACCATCGCCGCGCAGCCACACGGGCGCACTGAACCCGCCGAGGGTCGCCACAATCGCCAGCGTCTCCGAGCTGCGCCAGAGCGCGAGCGCAACGCCCAGCGCGGTAATCGCGCCCGTCAGCCCGAACGCGCCCGCGTAGCTCAGCAGCGCGTAGCGTTCCCAGCCTGCCCATGTGGTCAGGTACAGCGTTGCCAGCCCCGCGCCCATCAGCCCGTCGGAGAACCACCGCTCCGTGCGCTCCCGCGCCACGACGCCCAGCCCCAGTAGCAGCGCGCCGCCCACATAGCCCAGCGCCAAGCGACCCGCAGGCGAAAGCTGCGTCCACGCCCAGCCCAGAAAGAACGCCGTCGCCAAAAACAGCAGCGTCAGCCCCGTGTAGAGCGCGACCTTACCGCCCAGCACCCGCTCGAACGATTGCGCCTCCTCGTCCAGCGGCGTCGCAGGGGGCGGCGGTGGCGTGAAGTAGGGGCGAACCTGCGTGTTCGCCCCTGCAGGAACGGTTTCGGGTTCGGGGCGAACACGGGGGGTCGCCCCTCCATTGGGTTCACGCGATTCGCGCGTCAGTTGTTCCTCCAGGGTGCGCACGCGATAGCTCAGCCGATACAGCTCCGACTTAATCGCCTCCAGCTCGCGGCGAGTCTCGTCAGTCATGGTGTGCCTCCTGAGTCGAGATACTGTCTGCCTGCGTCGCCTGTTGCGGGACTTAAGTCCCGATTCGGCGCGTGCGCCTGCACCCCTTGACGCGCCGAACGCCGAGTAGGTATACTATGGGCGTCTAAGGACGGCGAAGGAGACGCGCATCTGTGGACGGACAGCTGAACGCGCTTTGGGTGTTGACGCAAACGGGGATCGGGGCGCATGTGCCGCCGCCCGTTTTTTCTGTGCTATCGGGTATTGCGGCGCTCGCGCTGCTGGTGTTCGCACTCACCGCCACACGCAATATGCAGCGCCGCCCCGGACGCCTACAGAACCTCGCGGAAATCATCTACGAGTTTTTCGACAACCTCGCCGTCAGCATCGTGGGCGAGCATGGACGCAAGTATGTCCCGCTGGCGGGCACGGTGTTCCTATTCATCCTGTTTTGCAACCTGATGGGCTTGATTCCGCCCGGAATCGCGCCGACTGCCAGTTTAAACACCACGATTGCCCTTGCGCTGATCGTGATTGTCTATGTGCAGTATGAAGGTATCCGTGCGCGAGGCGTCGGCGGTTACCTGAAGCACTTCGCGCGTTGGGGCGAGGTGCCCATCCCGCTGTCGCCGTTGATGTTTGTCATCGAGATCGTCAGCGAGTTGGCGAAGCCCGTCTCGCTCTCAATCCGTCTGTACGCCAACATGTTCGGCAAGGAGCAGGTCACGATGGCGCTGATCACCGCGCTGGCGATGCCCATCTTTAAGGCGACCTTCATTCCTTTGCCGATTCAGTTCCCTGTGATGCTGCTTGGGTTGCTGGTGGCGTTCGTGCAGGCGTTCGTGTTTTCAATCCTGACGCTGATTTACCTGTCGTTGGCGACGGAACACCACGACGAGCATGCGGAACACGCCCACGCGCACTAACACGCTTTCCTCTGTCTCAGAGGAAGAGCCGCAGGGAGATGCGGCAATACATTAAACAAGGAGGAACACTATGGAAGTAGGTACTGGGCTTTATCTGCTGGGACTCGCGTTAGCCGTTGGCTTGGGACTGCCGATTGCCGTGATTGGCGCGTCGCTGGGTCAGGGGCGCGCGATTGCAGGCGCGATGGAAGGGATGGCGCGACAACCCGAAATGGCAGGGCGCATCCAGACGGGTATGATTATCGGTCTGGCGTTTATCGAGTCGCTCGTGCTGTTCTCGTTCGTCATCTTCTTCCTGCTGCAGGGTCGCTTGCCGACTATTAGCGGGCAGTAATCACGGCGTCGGGAGGGGCAGTCCGCCTCTCCCGCGGGAGGTTCACGAACGATGCTCCAACTCTACCCGTATCTATCGAACCTGCTCGGCGCGGCGGAAGGCGGCGAGGGCGGCGGGCTGCTCGAGCTGCTCGGCATCGACTTCAACATCTTGATTATTCAGCTGGTCGGCTTCCTGGTGCTGCTGTGGGTGATGACCAAGTTCTTCTGGAAGCCGATTAACGCGATGTTGGAGGCGCGCCGCCAAGACATCAACGCGACCTACGACAAGATCGAAGCCGACCGACGCGCGATGGAGCAGCTGCGCGCGGAATACGAGGCGCGCTTGGCGCAGATTGAAGCGGAAGCGCGCGAGCGCATCCAGCAAGCCGTCGGCGAGGCACAGCAACTGCGCGACCAAATCGTCGCCGACGCGCGCCGTCAAGCGGACGACATCGTCGCGCGCGCCCAAGAGCAGGCGAAACTGGAAGGCGAGAAACTGCGCAGCGAGCTGCAGACCTATGTCGCCGACCTGACGCTCGCGGCGACCGAACGGCTGCTGCGCGAGGCGATGACCGACGAACGCCACCGCCGACTGGTGCAGGAGTTCATCGAGACCGCGGAGGTGCGCTAAATGGTAGACCTGCGTGTCGCCCGACGCTACGCCCGCGCCCTGTTCGAAGTCGCGCTGAAGCAGAACCAACTGCAGGCGACGGCAGACGACCTGCGCAACCTGCGCGGCATCATGCGCGAATCGGATGAGCTGCGCGCCTTCTTCTACAGCCCGCTCATCCCGCGCGACCGCAAGCGCGACCGCCTGCGCGAGGCGTTCCGCGAGCGCATCCAACCCCACACCCTTCGCTTGCTGGAGCTGCTCGTCGAAAAGCGACGCGAAAAGATGCTCGACGCTGTCTGCGAGGAGTTCCAGAAACTCCAAGAGGCGCATCAAGGCATCGCGCGGGCGCATATCCAGTCGGCGACCCCGCTCACCGACGCCGAAAAGAACGCGCTCGTGCAGAAACTCCAGCAAAGCACGGGCAAGACGATTATTCCGACTTTCGAGACGAACCCCGAACTGATTGGCGGCGTGCGCGTGCGCATCGGCGACTACCAGATCGACGGCACGCTGCGCGGCGCGTTAGACCGCCTGCGCGACCACATCACGCTCGAAATCGAACGGCGTGGCGCACGCGCCACCAGCACAGAGTAAGCGAGGTGCAATCATGGCTATCCGACCCGAAGAGATTACCAGCATCTTAGCGAAGGAAATAGAGACCGCCGATGGCAAGCCGACCGCCGAAAGCGTCGGCACGATACTGCAGGTCGGCGACGGCATCGCCCGCGTGTACGGGCTGCCCGACGCGCAGATGGGCGAACTGCTGGAGTTCCCGCACGAGGTGATGGGCATGGTGCTGAACCTCGAAGAGGACAGCATCGGCGTCATCGTGCTTGGCTCCGACGAGGAACTCAAGGAGGGCGATCCCGTCAAGCGCACGGGGCGCATCGCCGAAGTGCCCGTCGGCAAGGCGCTGCTGGGGCGCGTGGTGGACGCGCTCGGACGACCGCTGGACGGCAAGGGTCCCATCGTCGCCGAGGAGTACCGCCGCATCGAGGTGATTGCGCCTGGCGTCATCACCCGCCAGCCCGTCAAGCAGCCCCTGCAAACGGGCATCAAAGCCATCGACGCGATGATCCCCATCGGGCGCGGGCAACGCGAACTCATCATCGGCGACCGCTCTACAGGCAAGACCGCCATCATCCTGGACACTATCATCAACCAGAAATACACACACGAGACCGAAGGCGAGAAGCCCGTGTATTGCATCTATGTCGCTGTCGGGCAGAAGATGGCGGCAATCGCACGGTTCATCGACACGCTGGAGCGCTACGGCGCGATGCAATACACGACCGTCGTCGTGGCGTCGGCGAGTGACCCGAACAGTCTGCAGTACCTTGCACCCTACGCGGGCTGCGCGATGGGCGAATACTTCCGCGACAACGGTATGGACGCGCTGGTGGTGTACGACGACCTGTCGAAGCACGCGCAGGCGTACCGCGCGGTGTCGCTGCTGCTGCGCCGACCGCCTGGACGCGAGGCGTATCCCGGCGATGTGTTCTACCTGCACTCGCGCCTGCTGGAGCGCGCCGCCAAGATGTCCGACGCCTACGGCGGCGGCTCGCTGACCGCGCTGCCCATCATCGAAACGCAAGCGGGCGATGTGTCGGCGTACATCCCCACAAATGTCATCTCCATCACCGACGGGCAGATTTACCTTGAGCCGAGCCTGTTCTACGCGGGTATCCGCCCTGCGATTAATGTGGGTATTTCGGTCAGCCGCGTGGGAGGCGACGCACAAATCCGCGCCATGAAGCAGGTCGCGGGACGCTTGCGCTTGGAGATGGCGCAGTTCCGCGAGGTGCAGGCGTTCGCGCAGTTCGCTTCGGACCTAGACCGTGCCACCCAGATGCAGCTGGCGCGCGGGCTGCGTCTGCAGGAGCTGCTCAAGCAGCCGCAGTTCACCCCAATGCCCGTCGAGGAGCAGGTGATGATTATCTTCGCGGGCACGCAGGGCTACCTGGACGACATCCCCGTCGAGAAGGTGCGCGCCTTCGAGGAGGGCTTCCACCCCTACATGCGCGAGAAGTACCCTGAGCTGGGCGAAAAAATCCGCCGCGAGAAGAAGCTCGACGAGGACACCGAGCGCACGCTGCGTCAGGCGATTGAGGCGTACAAGCAACAGTTCCAGAAGGAGCACGGGCTGGCATGAGAACGCTACGGGGCATGCGCGCGCGGATTCGCGCGGCGAAGAGCATCCAGCAAATCACGCGGGCGATGAAGTTGGTCTCGGCAGCGCGCCTGCGTCGGGCGCAAGACCGCGTGCTGGCGGCGCGCCCCTACGCCCAGCGCATGCACGATGTGCTGCAGGAACTCGGACGCGCCGGCGAGCTGCCCGACCATCCCTTGCTGCAAAAACGCGAGCCGCGCACCGTCGGCTTCGTGCTGGCGACCTCCGATCGCGGGCTGTGCGGCTCGTACAACATGAACCTCATCCGCACGCAGCAGAACGCCATCCGCGACATGGGGCTAACCCCAGAGCAGGTGAAACTCATCTGTATCGGGCGGCGCGGGTACCAGTTTTTCAGCAAGCGCGGCTACCCAATTGCGCTCTACCGCTCGATGCCGACCGCAGGCGCGGGGCTGGACGACGCACGCGCCGTCGTCGATGCCGTGCAAGAGATGTTCATCAGCGGCGAACTGGATCGCGTGTACCTCATCTACTCGCAGTTCATCAACCCTGTGACGCAGCGTCCGACGGTGCTGCCACTGCTGCCCATCGAGCCGCCCGCAGGCGAGGACGACGGCGCACGCTACGACTTCGTGTTTGAACCGTCGGCGGACGAGCTGCTGGCGCGCCTGTTGCCCCGCTACTTGCTGACTGAAGTGCTGCAGGCGCTGCTGGAAGCCAGCGCGAGCGAACACGGCGCCCGCATGACCGCCATGTCGATGGCGAGCGACAACGCAGGCAAGATGATTCAGGAGCTGACGCTCACCATGAACCGCCTGCGCCAAGCCGCCATCACCAAAGAGATTGCCGAAGTGGTCGGCGG
>Ga0272449_1001619_pt1 | contig 22675 bp, 17 predicted proteins | sample YNPCB0241_FD_198679 | JGI IMG/M metagenome (GOLD analysis project Ga0272449, IMG submission 198679) | Hot spring sediment microbial communities from Yellowstone National Park, WY, United States - YNP-CB-024-1 | ecosystem: Environmental > Aquatic > Thermal springs > Hot (42-90C) > Sediment... | reverse complement strand
CCATCCGGCGAGCAAGCTGGGTTGCCTTTTTGAGGTCATCTTCGGCCCCCGCAGTGGATTCCTGAAAGCAGATCACCTCCGCCGCCCGACCCCCAAGCAGATAGACGAGCCGCCGCCGCAATTCGCTTTCTCTCACGTTAAAACGATCTTCTTCCGGAAGGAGTTGGGTGGCCCCCAGACTGCGTGCCCGGGGGATCACGGAAACTTTATGGACTCGGTCCGGCCCGCCTAAAAGCCACACCACCAACACATGCCCTGCCTCGTGATAGGCTGTAAGCTTTTTCTCATACCCGGTAAGAAGTTCCTCCCGCTTGGTCCCCATAAGAACCTTATCCCGAGCATACTCGAAATCCTCCATACTCACCCGATCCTTCTGCCGGCGAGCCGCCCACAGTGCCGCCTCGTTCACAATGTTGCGAATGTCCGCCCCAGTTAACCCCACCGTGCTGGCGGCCAGCTTTTCCAAATCCACATCCTCATCCAACGGGACCTCTCGGGTATGCACCTTGAAGATTTCCAACCTCCCTTGAAACGTCGGCCGATCCACCACGATGTGCCGATCAAAACGTCCTGGCCGCAACAACGCCGGATCCAACACATCCGGGCGATTTGTGGCCGCCATTACAATGACCGACTCATTAGGTGTAAATCCGTCCATTTCACTAAGAATTTGATTGAGCGTTTGTTCCCGCTCATCATGCCCACCTCCCAGTCCAGCCCCTCGATGCCGCCCCACGGCATCGATCTCGTCGATGAACAGAATGCACGGGGCATTTTCCTTGGCGGTGGCGAACAGGTCGCGAACCCGGCTGGCCCCAACGCCTACAAACATTTGGATAAACTCTGAACCATTGATGGAGAAGAATGGCACTCCGGCCTCGCCGGCAACGGCCCGGCCGAGAAGTGTTTTGCCTGTGCCCGGCGGCCCCATCAGCAAAACTCCTTTCGGTACTCGTGCCCCGAGCCGCTGAAATTTAGCCGGGTCCTTCAAAAACTCCACGATCTCCCGCAACTCCTCTTTCACCCCATCCAGCCCGGCAACATCAGCAAAGGTTACCGGCTTTGCCCCCGATTGATATCGCTTCGCTGGACTCTTGATAAAACCAGCCAAGAACGGCCCCCCAAGTACCTGATCCCGCGTCCGCCGGAACATCAGCCAAACCCCGAAGAAAAGAAGCAACGATACTAGCAGATACCCACCGACGAGGTACCCGGTATTATCCGGGGGATCTTCCGCCGCATATCGCGGCCCGACCTTCTCAAGAAGTAAGCGATCCAAATCTGGATCCTCGACGGCACGAGGCGGAAGGACCGTCACAAAAGCTCGCGGTTTTTCCCCCGAACCGGGGATCGACAACTTCCCGTATACTTTTGATCCCCGAACGACCGCTTCCACCACATGGCCCTTTGCTAGTTCCTCACGGAAAGCACCGTAAGTGAGCTGAAGTCGACCGGGGGAACCCCCGCTAATCCAAACGGCTACCGCCAAGGCAAATAACAGGAGTGTCACCCACAAAAGCGGCGGAAGCACGGGCACCCGCGGCCCCCGCTGCTCAGAAGGCTTTCTACCTCGATCGGAATCTTTCCGAATATTTTCCATGCCACTTCGCCTCCCCCTTAAAAGGAAAAATTGAGCTTTCGAAGTACTTCCAGAGCTAACTCCCTAAGGATACATTCCGGCACAGGGGCAACTTGATGACCCCCGGAGAAAAACGTCTTTCGCCGCCGGCTTTTCCCCGCCGTCCCTGTCCAAGTTAACTGATCACCTCGCACAAAACCTTGTTTACAGCATGGTATACATGCCTTCAAAATCCTAACCCATTTCCCGCACAGGAATAGTACAAAACCGCCAATTTGGCCGAGTCTCCAAACTACCACAAGTAACACCGTAATACCGCCAAACGTTGGAAGGTAAGTTTGGCCAAAAGCACTATCCCAAAACCACTCTCAAATGTGTTTGAAGGCATTATGCATGCGGGCTATTGCTTTCTGCGAGACAAATCCCCCCTGGCAGACAAGACTTTCCGTCTAGCCGGAGACATAACCATTGTTCCCTGCCGGAAAACCGGGATTTTTTCGCTCGCAATACTCGTCACTCCAACCCGCTTGTTACATCTTCGCGACGAAAATCTTCTCCCCAAGATCCCAGTCTTTTCAAAGACTTTTGCCCAAAGATGGAAAGGGGTCTCTCCGCTTGCTGCAGATGGAGGCCCCTGACTGCGGGTCCGTAAAGTGCCTGCAGTCGAGTTGATAACAACCCACGTATTGGGTCACCCCGCGGATAGGTACTTGCATGTAGATCAAACTGCGGAGTAGATCAGCGAAGGCTCTGCCGGCTAAGGCCAGTGTCAATCTTATAGCGGAGACCACCACCGGATAATCCCTTGCAAGAGAGGGGGCACATCTTGCCCACCACAATATGTGCACCAATAAGACGGAAATCTATCGACAGGTTGGGCCACCGGCTTTGAGGGTCGAATTACTCACACCGGGTCCGTGGGCATTTTTCTTCAAAGCCAATTTGCCCGGCCGAGCGAACTAGTTCCACTGAAGTTATTTGAGCGGAACCACAGTGACGGGTTTGGAAAGACGGGTTTGGAAATGAGAAATCCCGGCTAAAGGTGGGATCAAGCCTGGCCGAATTCTGGGTAATCCGGCTTGGAGCGGGAAAATCTCTCCTCGGCCAACTCGGTCGCTGAACCCCTCCATCGCAACCTATATTTTGGCAAGAAGGAGCCCAACAAAATCCTCGGCAACTCGCGGGGACATTCCAAAACTTCGCCAAACAGTCGTGCCCTTGCAACCAGCCGTACGTCCCCGCGGGACAAAAACCACGTGAGGGGCCTTCCCAATGGGTGAACGAGACTGGGTTACCACCAAGATGGCGGCATTCGAAAGCAATTTGCGGTTGATGGACATGGCTTTGGGTCTGGGAGGTTTGTTACCATCCGGAGTGGGGATGTACAGGCACAAATCTGTCCTCACTTTGGGGGGAAAGTGCGGTGCCACAACCTGTAGCCCTAAGTTGCTCCGAAGTGAGTATTTGGTCCGCGTGCCGAAAAATCCCCTACGATTTCCCAGCCTAACGCACGATGGAACCAGCGGGGGGTTCTCCTTCCCGCCTTGATGAGGGTAATTTAATCCGTGACAAGGCGATGCAACCCCGGAATTCTCTTTCCAAGGGAGCCGTCTATGCGGGAAATTCGAGTGGTAGTCACCGACGACTCAGCTGTAATTCGCCATATGATCAGTGATTTTATAGACAAAGAGCCCGGAATGAGGGTGGTGGGCAAGGCCAAAAACGGTCAGGAACTCCTCGAGCTTCTCCCCAGCGTAAAGGCTGATGTGGTTACTTTGGACATTCAAATGCCGGGCATGGATGGTCTGAGTACTCTAGACGAACTTATGCGGAGGTTTCCCCTACCGGTAATTATGGTAAGCACCCTGACCCAACGGGGAGCGGCCATCTCTTTTGAGGCCCTGGAGAAGGGTGCCTTTGACTACGTAGCCAAACCGGAGCGGGGCCTTCAGGAAAACGAACAATTTCGCTTGGAGCTAATCCAAAAGATTCGACTGGCTGCGGGGGCAGACATCCAGCGGATCCTCGCGATTCGCCGGGCTCGCAAAAGTCGACCACCCTCAGCCAGCCTGCTCCCCCAAACTCCCGCCGCGAAGTCCACAGAAGCACCCTCCGCCCTGGGAAAAGCCGTCATAGCGATCGGAATTTCGACGGGTGGACCGCCGGCCTTGGCCCGGCTATTTTGCGAACTTGCCCCCCCGATGCCTCCAATTCTCGTGGTGCAGCACATGCCACCCAACTTCACCAAGGCACTCAGCTGGAGGTTGAATTCCGTGTCGCCACTCACCGTGAAAGAAGCGGAGCACGGGGATCAGCTCCGGCCGAATCATGTCTACATTGCTCCCGGGGGGCTTCATATGGAAGTAGTCCGTGGGGGCCTCGGTCCGCAGATTGCCCTCCGCGACGGAGAACCCGTAAGCGGCCATAAACCCAGCGTCGACGTCATGATGACCACTGCTGCTCGAGTCTTTGCCCCGCGGATTTTGGGGGTCATTATGACGGGAATGGGCCGCGATGGCGTGGAAGGATGCCGAGTCATTCGCGAGGCCGGTGGCTACGTGCTCGGCCAAGATGAGGCAAGTTCCGATGTGTATGGGATGAATAAGGTAGCATTTGTTCAGGGATATGTCGACAGGCAATTCCATCTCGATGAGGCAGCTTCTGTGATCACTTCGTTCGTTCAGGAGCGATGGCTAAGCGAAAAACGGTCGGCTCTGGGCACCAGATGTTAGGCTCGCAACCAGGGTGTGATGAAAGCTGCTCTTCGAAATGGCACTCTAAAAAGGATCCCCTCGATCAGAGGCTCCAAATTAAGATCGAGCCGCAAGGAGTGATTTTCGGATTTTCAAGGGATATACCTATGTCCAAGGGCGGTCACGAACGGAGGTTTCTGCCTCCGCTCCGGCGACTTCCATTTGCCCGCGAACTTCTCAACTTTTTCCTCGGGCATCAGCAAGAGATTACTAAATGCCCAAGTTTCTAAGCCCGCCACTACCCAAGAAGTTGCGGTGTGAGGCCCACAAGTCATTCTGGTTCGCCGATCCGCCGTAGGTATTCCCCAATTTGCCCGTAAAGGTCGAGCAAATTTTGCCACCGGTGTTGATCGAGGATAACTCGGTTCCCATCCGGACGAACGGTCTCAACGAGACACCGGAGTCTGATATTGATATATTGCAACAGCTCGGCCAATTGGGCTGCCTGCCCTGGCGTGAGTCCAGAAGGAAGATCCGGAACCGGCAAAACATGGAGCGGTGCGTAGTCTTCCGGAGAACACCCAGCCAAAAGTTCGTGATGAAGTCGTCGGATCAAAGCCGTAGTGTCGGCTTCCTCGTTGTCCCAAAAAGGAGCTATAGGGACATTTTGGGCAACCAGGCCCCGAAGTTGCTCCAAGCGTCGAGCAATTTCCTCCGGTGATCCGTACAGCAGTACACTTCTTCCGATCTGAATAATATCCCCAGGCTGAAGTGGCCAGACTTGAACCGACTCGCCATTGACCCGGGTCCCATTGGTGCTCTGAAGATCCGTGAGGATGACTTCGCCCCGATCCTCTTGAATTTTCAAATGGAATCGGCTAACGCGTTCGTCACGGAGCTGAACGTCATTTCCCTCCTCTCGTCCAACAGTCACCGGAGTAGAGAGATCCTTGAAGACCGCCCCACGATCCGGACCATCCAACACCCTTAGCCAAATTACCGCCATACCTGTGTGGCTCCTCGGCAGAGAGCGGAATCCCGAAAACGGAACCTCTCAGTATCCGATAGAAAATTTGCCGGTTGAACGTCACTCTTTCCCGGTGATTGCATCTGCCCGGACCCTCGGGATTTGCTAGGCCAACACTAACTTGAGACCGTCAAGTTTTTTTAGACCGACTGTCGGCACTTTAACCGCGGTGCTCCGGGTCCCTCGGCCACCGGCTCTCTGGAACCTCTCCGTTCAACCGACCTAGCCAAAATGGCACGGGAGCAATTGCCCGACGCTGGCTGCGGACCGTGCCTGCACAAATACAAAGGAAACTGAATTGATCTTTAGTAGCAATCAAAATTGGGTCCGATACCGCCCGGCTCATCGGGAACTTGGAGTCTCAGCGGTTTTCCGCATTTATCGTTCTGAGTTCTCAGAGCACATCACCGGGTTATCTCCCCAGGCCGGGAATGTGCATCCTATGATACCCCGTCCCCGAGACAGGAGTTTAGGGGGTTATCCGGTGGTGACTCGCCCCAGCCACCTTTGCCCCAACAGCTGCTCTGTCGGAAGGTACCGGACAACCCCGGGCGGACGTTCTTGGCACCGGCTTAAAGCACTTATTTGGCATAAAGTCCATTTTCCCGGGGGACCGACACGGACGAAAATGCCTCTAATTCTCTTGGAGGCCTTACTCAGCACCAGGCTAACCCAATCGACTCCCACCGCGGTCAAATGGGAAAGTTGTCCGGCGGAACTGCCCTACCCTGGGGCCTGCCAAATTGTCGGCTTGAAAACCACAGCCGGTACGGCAGCACTCCCCAGCACTGCACCGGACAAGGAAGCCCCTGAAAGAATCCTAACCCGCTCCTGGGAGAATCCACTGACAAATTGGCGGGCGAGTAAGTCAAGGGCACAGGCCACTGCAGCTTTGGCCGCGGAGATTCGTCCCGGCCCCCTTGTAGGAAGGCAGAAACAAGAATTTTGTCTTTCCGGCTTGCTCCCCCCTGCGGAATCCTCTCAAAGCCGTTTCAGCCAGATCCCCACGTGTTCTTTCAACCAACCGCTTTTTGGCAAACGGCACGCCGGCCTCATCGGCCCGGCTTAAAGTCAGCGTTCTCCGGCGAGAAGAAAACCCGAAGGCTAGCCTCCCAGGCAGTTGTGGCAGTCCCAAATCCTTTCGCCAACCGGCAACCAAGGTCTGGATAAACCAAATGACCCGAGATCGATTCGACATGCCTCGGGGGATAACAAAGCCCCCTATCCAGCTCCGGCTTCCTGGGAGCACTCCAGACTACCACCGGGTAGCAAAACGATAGTTTATTAAGGAAATCATCTAGCTCGATTACCCATTTAACAAAGGGATCGGATCGTCGGAGAATATCGGATGCAAAGCCTGAAACATCTCAGATGCAAAAGGCCCCACCTCCATTGAGATGGATATTTTTTGTCTAACTTGGGCAAGATAATGTGGTTCAACGAGATTGGCCACGTTGCCAAGTCAATTACCACTGGTTCTTGGTAGACATCAGGCGGAAATATTCGCGTGTACTCTAGCGGTTGCCCACTGTGGCTAGCCAGCCCGGCAAAGCTCGAAATGTCGATTCCATTGCTTTGGAGCGGGCAATAAGATTGCCTCCACACCTTCGCTGTTAGAGGTTTCGGCGAGGTCAATTCCATACCAAAGAGGGGAACCAAGGTCGGCCTTGGGGATTCCTGATCCGAATGACACACCTGAAAGTCCGGCTGGCACTTCCTAAATCCAAAGCCAAATCCTCAAAATCTTGAAGATGGCAAAGAGAGTGGCGGATCAATTGTGTGCATTTCCTTGGGGGTTGGTGCCTAAATGGTTTACGGTCGTGATCTGGCAACCCGCCGAGAGAGGAGATTAGTTTGCAGTCGGCTGGAGGGATTAGCCAGGGACGCACTAAAGTTTGACGGAGGCTGCCGGTCGCTCTGTTAACCCTTGTTGCCCCTTACCTGGCCAAAGCTCCAACAAGCGATCATGATTCTTCCAGAAGGGCGGACCATTATTTTTGGCGTGACCTTAATGGCTGTTTAGCATGGGGCACTCCCCGAACAGTCTGGTCTCGCAACTCACAGGAGGGTGGCCGTTCTGCGGAAAGGGAAAAATAGTGCGAAGAGGGGCATTTTGGTAAATCCTGGGGGCCCCACGCTTCTTTTTTCGCCGCCTTTGCACCCGGGAAAGGTCCCAGAACTAAGATCAAGGATCCAGGGTTGCTACTCAAAGTTGCTCAGGATGGTATCAAATTGCTGAGTAAACCGAACTTTTTCAGCTTGAAACTGGCTGCGGGTGGCCCCGGGTCTCGGTCACTTCGCCTCCGGGTGTTCACATCCGCAATGTCGATTATGTGCGTGAATTGATAGCCAATTCGAAGGGAGATTTTTATCCGGAATGTCAACCTTAATTTACCGCACAGCGGGAGAATCCCACGGCAAGGGCATTCTTGCTCTCGTGGAAGGCTTTCCTGCCGGAATTCGGGTGGACGTAGAGGAGATCAACCGGGAACTTCAGCGTCGGCAAGGAGGTTACGGCCGCGGGGGCCGACAGCGGATCGAAAGTGATCGAGTGGAGATTCTCACCGGCCTGTGGCATTCTGTCAGTATCGGGAGTCCGATAACCCTCTGGGTTCCAAACAAAGATTATCGAATCAATGAATTGCCTGATCTTTCACGGCCACGGCCGGGGCATGGAGATCTGGCAGGTGCCATCAAGTTTTTGGGGCCGATTCGGCCGGTATTGGAAAGGGCAAGCGCGCGAGAAACCGTCGGCCGGGTCGCTGCGGGAGCTTTAGCCAAGCAGCTACTCCGGGAAATCCAGATCCAAGTCTTTGGGTACGTGGTGGCCGTTGGTCCCATCAAACTGGCCGTGCCACAGGGGGCTACCGAAGAACTGCGGCAGCAACGGGATCGCAGTCTGCTTTATACTTTGCAGCCGGAGCGAGACGAAGAAATCATCCAGCTGATTTCCGAGTGCCAACGGGCTGGGGACACTCTGGGGGGCCTGGTGGAGGTGAGGGTGGAAAACGCGCCATTTGGTCTAGGCTCCCACACCCAGTGGACGGCAAAACTTGATGGCCGACTTGCCAGAGCTGTGATGTCTATCCAAGCCATCAAGGGAGTGGAAATTGGGCTCGGCTTTGAGGCCGCTGCCCGGCGGGGATCTGCGGTGCATGATCCCATCTGTTACGAGCCAACCCAAGCGGAGACTCGCACCCTGGGATTTGTGCGGCCAACCAACCACGCGGGCGGATTAGAAGCCGGCATGAGCAACGGCCAACCGATCGTGCTCCGGGCCGCAATGAAGCCAATTTCCACTTTGGCCCGGGCTCTGCCTTCGGTTAACTTGCAGACCCTACAGCCCGAGCCCGCCCAATATGAGCGAAGTGATGTCTGTGCCATTGCCGCCTGCAGCGTCATTGTGGAAAACGTGGTGGCCTTCGAAATCGCTAGAGCAGTCATGGAGAAATTCGGCGGAGATCATATCGAAGAACTTCAAGGTCGGCTGGAACTTTTCTACCGCCTCGCTCGCAAACGACTATCGCTTCCAAGCGGGTAGTAGCCCGGCGGACCGGGACCACAGTGCAAGTCTAGGATTCCCCAGCACGTTAAGAAACCACAACAAGGTGGCTGGACGGGTAAAGGCCTCGACCTGGGTTCGGTTATGTGGCCCCCATGAACCCTCCACGTTAGGGACCGTTTATTTCCGAAGAATCACACGGAGGTGGTCCACACCCGATGATTAGCTCCCGGTTTTCCCAATTTTTAAAAGCAGCCATCATTTGGGTTCTAGGGATTTTCCCGACATGTTTTGCCGCAATTTACGTGGGGTGGATCCGAACACCGCTTCATCACCGGCTTGTAGAAGCGGAGCTTGGCAACCTCGTGGGCCGGCCCGTTTGCATCCAAAGTGCTGCACCTGCGGCCCCGGGCAGATTACGCCTGGATCGATTGACCATCCTCGGGCCGGGAAATGCCGAATCAATCTTCTTGGCCGAAAGCGTTCTCTGGACGAGGAAATCCCATCGCGAAAGCACCCAACACCATTTCCTTGCGGAAAACTGCACGTTGAAAATAGGCGAGGATTCGGCAGCAACCGCCTTTGTAAACGAGCTTTTCCTTTGCCGGCAGGCCGCAGCAACTCATACCCTTCCCAACACCATCTCAGCAGAAGTGCGGCAAATCCGCGTGCAATACCCGGGCGGCCAGGTTCTGTTCGCTGCTGGCAAATTGGAGTGGCAGGATGCCGGCAACGCCCTGATAGGGATCTTGACACTGTGGCGGGAAGAGGGCAGAGATCAGGCTCCGCTCGAAATCCGGGTAGTGCGGGACCGCTCCGGCCAGAGCGTGTTGGCTTATGGGGTGCACACAGGAACCGGCGGATTACCTGTACAGCTTCTGAGGGCATTTTTTGCTAATCTCGAGCCGTGGGGTTTCAAAACCGCATTTGAAGGCTACCTTTGGGTGGTCCCTGATTCGAAAAACCCCCAAACAGAACTGGCCGGGATTTTTCATATTGGGGATATCGCGGAAGTCATGGGCGGGATCTGGGCACCTTGTCTCCAAGGAAAGGCTCAGCTTCTGCTGCGAAAGGCCAGACTTCTGGGGGATAAATGGCACGAGGGAGAAGGTATCCTACGGGCAGAAGCGGGAAATATCAGTCAGGTGTACGTTCGTCACCTTTGGCAATCGCTAGGTCTTCAAGGGTGGATGGCAACCACGGAGATGCCGGAAGTTTTTCCGCTGGAAGAGTTGGCTTTTCGTTTTGCGTTTGATTCCTCGGGAGTGCTGGCGGCCGGTGCTTGTGGAGATGGGGTAGAAGGAACCCTGCTTCGGAGTTCCCAAATTGTGCTAGTCACCCCGCCAGCTGGCCTTCGCCTGAGCTGGTCCCAGCTTTTGGCTAGTATCCTTCCGCCCGATCAGGCCCCCCTCCCCAGCATCCCGGGACTTGCCCCCCTCATCGCCAGGATCCCCCGGGAGTCTGATGCGACAAAGGTCGCTTCAGGCGGAACCCTTCAACCTCACCGTTAAAGACCTGAAAAACTCTTCTTATCCTTAAGAACCCATATTACCCTTGGGTACACCCAAGGAGAGCGGGGCCCACCCATCCTCGAGGAATCCTCGCTGCCCATTTAGCTGCTTGATTGCTTGGCGGAAGCAACTAAAGCCGGGGGTTTCCGTTCTTTTTGGCACGGACGTACTAACTGCAAGCACCCAGAAGCCCATAGGGTGACCGGAAAACTGAGGATACCAACTCCGAATCTTGTGGAAGAAATCACCAACCGCCAACTCAGGGCCTTCGCTCATGCAAAGGTCGTTTAGAGCCTTAGCGGGCGGCAGGCAGAATTGGAGGTTCCCCCCAACCGGTATTCAGGCCTTTCAAGCAAATCCGGCAACCAAGGTGGGAAGAATGAACACAGGAAGTGGGAATGCCACTTGGAGGGATGGCGGAGTGCGTCAGCTTGGCTCGTCCTCGGCAAGCTCCTGCAGCCAGTAACGAATGTCGTTGGTGTACTCGGTGGCCAAATCTCCTTTCACCAGCTCGCGGTGGAAGTTGGCCGCCCCGTCCGGGCCAACCTCTGCCTCCTCAGCACTTCGGAAACGCTTGGCCGGGTCTGGAGCGATCAACCGCTTGCAGAAGGTCATCAGGTGCCGACTGCAGGCAACATCACTGGGTACCAAACTTTCTAGCCGCTGGGGGAGCAAGTATTTCTCGCGAATAAGATCATCTCGGTCCCGCCAGTTTGTGAACAAGCGTTTCCCTGCCAACATTTCGATGAGCACATAACCCAAACTGCAGAGATCGGACATGGGTGTGCTCGGTTTATCCTCCAGGACCTCCGGTGCCGCATACGGTAGGGTACATGCCCGCGGCCGAGGAGGATCATCCACCGGGAAGGCAGACCCAATGTCGATAATCTTTGCATTACCTGTACGTTTGAGCATTATGTTCGATGGCTTCAGGTCCCCGTGGATGATCCCCTTCCGATGAAGGGCGGATAAAGCCGCCAAGCACTCACGGATAATGGCAATGGCAATTCCCGGTTTGACCCGGGGTTGTTCCGGCCCAGCTGTGGCCACTACCTCATTAATATATCGCCACCGATTTTGGCTTACCCGCTCGCGAACCCGCTCCAACATGCTATTGGTGAGGAGCCGTGCCAAGTCGTATCCGTCCACGTACTCCATCTCCATAATCCGGATCCGATAGCGTTCGATCCAGTTATGGACGTCGATAAGGTTGTCTTGACCAATCTGGGCCACTCGGGCAGCGATGTGGGCAATTCGGCCCATAGCTTCTTCGTAGGCTGACTCGCTCTCGTACTTCTCGGGGGAGAAAATCTTCAGAGCCACCGGGAGGGTGAAGCGATCAGTACCCCGCCGCTCGCTAAGATAAACAACCCCCTGCCCGCCGGAACCCAACCGCCGAATAAGCCGGTGGTGAACTGTCCAGCTTAGCCGCTCTTCCTTTAAGATAGCGTCATATTGAGCCAACAACTCCGAAGTGGGCCGTCGTCGAGGATGCCCACCCAAGGTCAAAGTAACCGACGTCAAGGTGGCAGTGCTGGCTAAGTATGTCGTCTCCGACATCGGTGTTTCTCCTTTTCGGGAGCCGACGGGTTGCCTCCAAGCACCCCATCAAAAATACACAAAAAGGCAAGCAGTAGCCTCGGGGCCAACCGGCCTGGATTCTCGTTGAATTTTCCCTAACCTTCCATGGATGCACCTCAACCGAGCTACCGCCTGCCTTTAGGATTGATTTCTCTCAGCCGAATTGCTCGGGGAACTATCCCCGACAGCTCATCTTTTTGCCTAATCTACCCCATTGCCGATAATCTGCAAAGACTTTTTCAATCCAGTAAGTGCTAGCACTTTACCGATTTTAGGGGGACTGTTCCCGAGTCAGTTGTCGAAGTCTGTGGCAGCTCTCCGCACAACTTCCGCAAATTTGTCAATAAACTGCCGGTCCGTAACGGGACTTTCAAGGAAGTCTTGCCGCCGTCTGCTCCAGCCAGGGGTACCCAATCGATGACCAAGGGCACGAGGCACCCGAAATACACCCTACCAGGTGTAAGGTTCTCCGAAGCGATTGCAGTAGACCCGGTCTGGGCGAAAACGCTCGGGCGTCGCCGGCGACTCCCCTGGATAACCGATCAAAATCAAACTGTGGGGCATGACTTCCGGAGGGAGATTGCACATTTGCCGAAGAGTCTCCATCCGGTCTTCCCGGGGATAAACCCCAGTCCAAACAGCCCCTAAACCCACGGCGTGAGCCGCCAGGAGCAGATTCTGGACTGCCGCTGCACAATCCACCGGCCAATATCCTGGCGAAAGTTCCAGCCGCTTATCCCCGCAGACCAAAATGCCTAAGGGGGCCTGCTGAGCCATCTCGGCATTGGGATGCTTCCGTCCATAAGCGGAAAGCATATTTCGATCCTCAATGACCACAAATTGCCAGGGCTGAGCGTTACGGGCACTCGGAGCAAACATCGCCGCTTCGAGCATAACCCGTACTAGTTCTCGCGGCACCGGTTTGTCTTGGAATTTGCGGATGCTCCGACGGCTGCGGATCGCTTCGAGTACGTCCATGATGACTCCCCTCCGATGCAGAGTTTCCCGTACCTTCCTATCGATACGTCATGAATCTAATTGAAAAACGCCTTAGGTATTGAAGCAACATCGCCAATCTGGAGGAATGGGGCCCTTAAAACGGAGAGTCTTCGGGAAGGTGAATGCTCTCCTGTAAAGACCTTGAATTATGTAGCAATTCCTCGCCATGTCCGCACTCGTTGGGACATGAAAGTCCGATCTCCACACTCCGCTGGGACCCAGTAAAAGTGTGGGTTTTTCTGCCGCTAACCAAAACCGCTAGCTTTCCCACGGCGGAGGCGTATAGCTCGTTTGATGGGATGGAAAGATATCGTACGAGTTTTCGAGTGGGATACCAATCCCGGGACCGCCCCCTTCCGGCACTAGCGGCTTAACTCTTCCCGGGGTTTAGAGGTTACCAGCTGAGGAACCGATTGGGACGGCGGAGCCACTCCGGACTAGGGAGGCTTGTGGCCTTAGTTCACCGGGCTTACTCCCGTTGCGGAAAGGAAAGTCCTTCAATTTGCTCTGGGAAACCTGCTTTGAGATGTCCAGGTCTGCCATCCGGCCTGCCACACCATCAAAAGGAAATAGGCCCCCACGGGTTGGGAGGGGAAAAACACCCCGGCCCCCGTGGGAATGAACTCACAGTAGCTCAGAAAGTCATTCGGGCCAATAACGCGGGCTCTAGGTGCAACTTGCAGATCGAGCATGAAATCTCGGGATAATTAGGTGCCTAGCCCGGCGATCCCGGATGGACCGCGAGTCCTCCCCTCTAAAGTCTGCAATTAGCACCCAAACCGGTCCCTAATTCCCCGTAAAGGACGGAAAAGGATGCGAACCTTCCCAAAACCGACGCCCCTGCCGCTTGTTGTAACCTGCGGGAAATCGCATGCTGAAAAATTACTCGAAGAAAGGGATAAGGAACCCGGGAATAGTTCGTTTCGAGTCTATGACCGGTTCTCAACAACCACGATATGTACCCAAAAAACATAGAAGACTTTCAACAGATTGGGTCAGGAGGTTCGATGGAGATTGAAGCTTCGAGTGTTTCTCAAAATGCTACCAGCCACGGAAACAAGCCGACTAAAGTCGTCCTTCAAGAGGGGGATCTTCGCCTTCACCGGCCATCCGGAAGAAAAGTCCCACGGGCGTTTCCCCAACCTCATAGATTTCAGAGTTGCGATGGACGGCTTCCCTTTCTGGTAATGCAGGGGTTCACTTAACCCTATGACCTTTAAGATGCGAAAACTGCCACACAAAAAAAGGAGCTTCTTTACCGACTCACACAAGCCGACATCGACCGGATCGCTAACATTGGGGGGCCGGAGGGTAACCCATAAACCCTGGCCATGAGCAGTCAGGAGTACTCCCTTCCGGAAATCCCTCAAAACGTCAAAAACATAACCAATCCCTTTCGGAGCTTGTTACCTTCGGTGAGAAGTGTTGAGAGACGACAAGCCCAATGACTGCCATCCCTCTTTTTCACGACCGAGCTTTCCCGAGGCCGATTCTGACGGTCTCCGAGTTGACCTTGCAACTAAAAGAGTTGGTGGAATCCTGCTTCCCAGCGGTCTGGGTGGTAGGAGAAATTTCGAACCTTTCTCGAGCTCAATCTGGGCATGTTTATCTCACACTGAAGGATCCGGGGGCTCAATTGCCAGCAGTGCTGTGGCGGTCCGTAGCTGCTAAAGTTAAGTTCGAACTTTGCGATGGTCTGGAGATCATTTGCTTTGGTTATCTGGATATTCATCCACCACAAGGCAAATACAAATTGGTGATAAGGTACCTTGAACCCAGGGGAGTGGGGGCCTTAGAGCTTGCCTTCCGCCAGCTGTACGAGCGACTAGCCAAAGAGGGCCTGTTCGATCCGGCCCGTAAACGCCCTCTTCCCCGGTTTGTCAGTCGGGTGGTGCTTGTTACCAGTCCGGCGGGAGCTGCGGTTCATGATTTCTTGAAGATCCTTTCCCGACGTTGGCTCGGCGGGTATGTCCTGCTTGTGCCTACCCGGGTTCAAGGGGAAGGAGCCGCGGCGGAGATTGCCGCAGCCATCGCTACTGCCAATCAGTTGCCGGGATCGTTCGATTGCCTCGTTCTTACCCGGGGAGGTGGCAGTGCCGAAGACCTATGGGCTTTTAACGAAGAAATAGTGGTGCGAGCGATCGCCGCTTCCAGAATCCCGGTTGTCTCCGCGGTAGGGCATGAAATCGACGTCACCCTGGCCGACCTGGCGGCCGATTTGCGAGCCCTCACCCCCAGCGAAGCAGCCGAAAGAATTAGCCCCGATCGCTACGAACTCCGGGGACAGTTGGAGCAGCTTGGGCGAAGACTCCACCATGCCATCCGCCAAATGCTTCGTCAGGCCCGTTTCCGACTCCAGGTCCTAGCCCAATCGGCTCCGTTCCGTCGGCCCCAAGAGTGGATTTTCCAACAGAGCCAACGCGTAGACGAACTGGGCGAGAGATTACATCGAGCTGCCCAATTGAAGATCCAACAAGTACGGGACAAATTGAGCTATCTTGCAGCCCAACTAGAAGCATTAAGTCCCCTGGCCGTCCTAGCCCGCGGATATAGTCTGACCCTAACCCTACCGGATCAACGATTGATCCGGGATGCATCCACTTTGTCCCCGGGAATGCTCATCCAAACCCGATTCGCCCGAGGCTCAGCCGTCAGCAGAGTGGACAAAATCGAGTAAACTCCCGCGGGTTTACCCGGAAAGGTATCCTTGCCGACCTTAATGTTAGGCACTCGTCGTCAACTTTACCCCGGGTGTCTCGTCACTTGTGAGCATGGTCCCGAAAAGCAGGCCAGGATACTACGGAATTGAGGTTTTCAAGCCTGAAAACTCCCTGTGGCGAGAGGCCCATGGTTGTGGGGCAGATTCACTCCGCAAAGTAACGGCGAAAACGTTTTCGGGTATCAGCTGTCACCTCTCGGTAAGCTTCGATAAGCTCTTGGGCTCCCCCGAAACCCATCAAATGGGCAATACGAGCCAGATCGGTGGGATCTTGAGGAAGGCGACTTCGAGCCACGGGATTAACCAGGCGAATCCGGGATTCCAAACGTCGCAAGAAACGGTAATTCGCCCCCAAAGCAAGGGCATCCTCCCGCGGCAAAAGTCCCGTATTTGCCAATCGATCTAAAGCCTCCAGAAGATGGGGAGTCACGATCTCTGGGTGCTCCATCCCATGACGGAGTTGGAGCATTTGCACCAAAAATTCGATATCCGTGATGCCCCCTATACCCCGTTTCAAGTTTCCTTCACCGGCAGTCTCCTCCAGTCGGGTCCGCATATGCCGGATTTCCGCAAGCTGGGAATCCCGCCAAGGCTGACTAAACAACGCCTCCCAGAGGAGCTGCTCCACCACCGGCCGAGTTGGCCCCGAAACATACACCGGACGAGCTCGGCAGAGGGCCAGCCGCTCCCACAACTGCGAATGCCGACCGGCATAGTAATCCCGGAATTCCCCAAAAGAAACTACCAGAGGACCGCTGGCCCCAATCGGCCGGAGACGTGTGTCCACCTCATACAGTCGGCCATATGGTGTCACCCGACTCATCCGATGGATGACTTGCTGGGCAAGCTCGGTGAAGAAATAACTATTCGATACCGATACCAGCTCGGCCGTCCCAGTTTCCCCCCGCGTGTGGCCTTCCTGGTCGTAGAGGAAGACAATATCGAGGTCGCTCCGATAGGTAAGTTCTGCTCCGCCAAATTTGCCCATGGCCAGAATTACCATTTCGGCCGGCCGAGCCTCGCCTCCACTCTCCTCGACCAGCGGAATTCCCCATTTGGTCCGCAGCTTGTCCCATTCCACCTTAGTCAGTTGTTCCAAAATTACCTCCGCCACGTCGCTTAATGCCCGGCAGCAGGCCATCACATCTTCCTTGCCCAGTAAATCGCGGACTCCCACGCGGAGAATCTGATCGTTCTTAAACGCGTTGAGAATCGGATCAAGCTCCTCGGCGGCATGACACAGTTCGGCTAGACTTCCTCGAAGCCACTCCGGGGTGGGTAGTTTGTCGAGCACCAGGCTATCCAAAAGGCTATCAATCATGCCCGGATTGCTGGTGAGAATTTGGCAAAGATAGGGGCTGTAAGCACAAAGCTCGACGAAAAGCCGCAACGAAGGAGGATTAAAACTAAACAGCTCCCAAAGAACACCCCGGCCGCCCAAAGATGCTGTCACAGTGTCCAGGTTTACAAGGGTAGCATCGGGGTCCGGAGTAGCAGCAATGGCCCGAAGAAGTTGCGGGGCAATTGATGCCAGGAAATGCCGTGTCCGCCGGGTGGAGAGAAATCTGACCCGCTCCTCCGCCAACGACATTAAATTCCGGTATGCCTCGCTCACATTTTTGAACCCATATTTGCCCAACACATTTTGGATTTGCTCGGGCGAAGGATCGGGATCCAGCACCAAATCCACCTCGGCCTCTGTCTCTCCCTCGTCAGGAAAGGCATCGTGGAGTAAATGATTGAGGATGCGATGATTTTCCTCCGTCCGCCGCCGATAGTCGGTCAAGAATTGATCCAAACCACTTCCCGATTCTAGGTCGCGATAACCCATCCGCAACGCCAGCCGGCGAAGAGCGGTGAGATCGTTCGGCAAAGTATGCGTCTGCAAATCGAACATGATTTGCAATCGATGTTCTAACTTTCGCAAAAAGCAATAGTTCTCCGTGAGAATGGCCCGCTCTTGTTCGGTGAGACAGCCGGCCGCGGCAAGTTGCGTGATCGCCTCCAACGTATTGCCCGTCCGCACAGCAGGGAGGTCCGGTCCATTAAGAAGCTGGAGGAACTGAATCACAAATTCGATGTCCCGGATTCCTCCCCGACCGGTCTTCACATTGGTCGTCTCGGTACCGGCCAGACGGGTTTGATGTTCAATTCGCCGTTTCAGTGCCTTAATCCCAGAAATATCTGCCCGCGAAAGAAAGCGACGATAAATCCACGGGGAAAGTCTTTGGAGGAATTCCTGCCCCAAATCTAGATCCCCTGCCACGGGCCTGGCCTTGATGTAGGCCTGACGCTCCCACGTCCGGCCTCGATTGTCGTAATACCATAAGGCTGCAGGCACGGAGATCGCGAGCGGCCCCTGTTTTCCTTCCGGCCGAAGTCTTAGATCCACCCGATATGCCACTCCCAAATCGGTGGGGGTCGTCAGAAACCGGACAATCTCCGCGGCCAAACGCTCGAAATATTCTGCATTCGAGATATACCGGGGCCCATCGGTCTGGCCATCGTCTTCGTAAAGGAATATCAAATCGATATCGCTCGAATAGTTCAGTTCTTCTCCACCCAGCTTTCCCATCCCCAGAACGACAAATCGGGTTCGCCGGCCATCCCGCAAACGTGGCACCCCCCAGTGCTGACGAAGGTGGCGGTCTGCTGCAAAAAGAGCTGCCTCCAAAATCGAATCCGCTAAATAAGAAATTTGAGATGTAACCGTTTGGATATTCTGGTCGCCGATAATATCCCCGTAGGCAATGCGGAGGATTTCCCGCCGCTTGAACCGCCGTAAAGCACGAAGGATGCTTGGCTCCGATTCCAAGGCGGTTACCTCTGCCAAAATATCGTCGACCAATGCCTGCCGGGGATAAGGCATCCCTTGGCTAAGTCGCACTAATTCGAAGGCCTCCGGCTCCGCCGCCACGATGTCGCTCAAAAACTGGCTCGTGGAAAAAATCCGCACGAGAATCGGGAGTGTTTCCGGATCTCGCTCGAAAAGGGTTCCAAGGGACAAAGGGTTTCGCGATCTTGCCACAAACCGCTCCAGGTTATTCAGAGCCATATCGGGATCGGCACAGGTGGGCAGACACCGTTGCAATTGCTCCCACACTACCGCCAGCAGATCTAGGGGTAAACCATGCCGATGAAGAGCCCGAAGATTGCCGTGAGCCCGGACTACATCCGACACTCCCCAAGCCCTGAGAACAGGATAGGCTTCTGCCGGTTCCTCGAGATATCGCTCAAGCACCGCTGGATCCATAAGACCAGCCGCCCATCTAATTTGTCGCGGGATACTTCTCTGTTATCACAGTTATCCCAAAGGGCACCTAGACTACGGAAAACATTTGCTGTTTGTGCCGCAGGCCGTGTCTTGCCTTTCCAAAAACTCTTCCACGAGCACCATCCCTAAGGTCACGTGTCTCCTCCAACATACCGAGCGGGGATTCCTGAGAAAGTTCCCCAAATCCCCTATTCCGAGGGTCTCCCGGAAAGTATACACACCGCCGGTAAACCTCCTCCTGTCACACAGTGGAAATTATGCCCGTTCCCTTCCGGTTAGGGGAATCGAAAGAATAGGCAACCGCAGGCGAAGTCCCCCTGGGGAGGCAGCATAGCGGAAATGAGCAATCAGAAATGGAACTGCCGGGGCATTTTACCTCGGACCTTGGCCCAGTTCACCCATGTCCCCGGCCGATCCCTTGTGAACCCTGGGTCTCAAGGTCCTTGGGAACATGGTCGACCCGAGGCTAACGATCCAGCACCAACGAAGGAGGGAATCGTAACACTTTATGAAATCCCAGGCAATTTGGCCCCCAACTCCGTAAGATCAGGGCAGTTGCAGACTCATCCTCACTGGAGGGTCACTCTGTAGACCGAGTCGCAAGCCCCGATCATCCCAGTAAGTTTGGCAAAAACCCGCTCGGATGGTCCAATTCCGATAAATAGGTAAGGGAATGCTTACCAACAGCATGAACTCCCTCGGCGGCAAACTGGAGTATCCCCCACGAAATCGAAACCGGCTCCCCGTAAGTTTGCTCCATCCCTTGAACACCGAAGACAACTCTCAACCGGCTATTTGGTAACCATCCTTCACCGGACTATTTGTTCATGATGTACGTTTGGAACCTGACACTTATTCGTTTGAACTGCCGTAGCGATGCCACCAACAATGACATTTGGCCAATTAACGAAGGAAACTATCCACAAATTGGGTCCACGGCAGCGGTGGGACGAATCGTTCAGACTTTGCGTCTATAAACTCCGCAAGAACCCCGGGGGAGTAACCCAGGACAAGGGAGCCCTCTTCTTATTCGCGGGTTTGGCCGAGAGTCAATCCAAACGAGGTGGATTTACACACTCCCTCCGGCGGCTACAACGTGGCCGAAAAGAGTGACCGCCGAGACTCGTTCCACCTCCACCTCAACGAATTGGCCAATCCATTCAGGCCGCCCAGGAAATACCACAATCCGGTCACAAACGGTGCGGCCCGACAACTGAAGGTCCTTTTCTGCCCCGTCTCCCACGTCCGGCGAGTTAGCCAACGGAGCTGATGACCCTGTGGTTGCTTGTCCATCTGTCAAGCACGAACCCAAAGGCTTGACATCTTCCCCGACTAATTCCCAGCTGTCCCCTTGGCCGGAGTCATATCCCAGAATAGGCAATTGCACCCGGGAAGTCCCAAGTGCCACCGAACTTTTCTGGTGTTTCCGCTCCAGTTTACTGATTCCTTCCACCAAGACCTCTACCCTGCGACCGATAAATTTGCGGTTTTCTTCCAAGCTGATTTCATTTTGCAGGGCCAAAAGCCGGCGGTTGCGGTCCCGTTTGACTTCCTCCGGCACATCGTCTTTATACAATTCGACGGCCTTGGTGCCTGGACGAGGACTATATTTGAAAATGAAGCTATTCTTGAAGCGGGCCCACCGAACCAGTTCCATCGTGGCTTCGAAATCTTCTTCTGTCTCCCCGCAAAAGCCGACAATAAAGTCGCTGGTAATGGCAGCTTCGGGGATCATCTCCCGAATCCGGCAAATCATCTCCCGGTACTCTGCTGCGGTATAACCCCGACGCATTCGCTGGAGGATGCGGTCAGAGCCGCTCTGAGCCGGCACATGCAAATAAGGACAAACGGCAGGCAAATCCCGCACTGCTTGGAGAAGGTCATCCGTCATGTGCTTGGGATGATTCGTGATAAACTTGATCCGGCGAATTCCCGGAATTGCGGCGACTCGCTCTAGAAGATCCGCCAAGCGGATCTGCCGGCCTTCGCTGGTATCCAGGTAACTGTTGACTGTTTGCCCGAGGAGGGTGACTTCCACACAACCTTGGTCGGCTAATGCCCGTACTTCAGATTCGATCTCTCGGGCAGGTCGGCTTTGTTCTGGCCCGCGGACCATCGGCACCACACAAAAGGTGCAGAATTGATCGCAGCCCCGCATGATCCGGACCATTGCTTGCTGCCGCAAAGGCCGGACATCCGGCCGGCGTGGCGGATCGAACGGAGCAAAGCTCCGAGCTACCTCCGCCTGGGACATTCCCCGTCGCGGCAGGGCAAGCTCCAATACCCTCTTTTGCCGACCGGAAATGAGGGCATCCAAACAGTCGACCAGCCGGCCGAGCTGCCCCGGCCCAAGTACCAAATCCACCCAGGGGGCTCGCTGAAAGATGAGTTCACCATCTTTTTGGGCCATGCACCCGAGGACCCCAATGATCATCCCTGGGCAACTCTTTTTCCTGCGTTTGAGCTGGCCCAAAGCACTGTAAACCTTATCTTCCGCATGTTGCCGCACACTGCAGGTGTTGAAAAGGACTACATCGGCTTCCCGGGGCCGATCGACGAAACGGTATCCGGCCTCCAGCAAGCTGGCACGAATCAGCTCGCTATCCAAGTCGTTCATCTGACAGCCGAAGGTGGCAAGATAGACTGCTCGGGCCATAGGTCGCCTGAAAAATTTTGGGAACTCCAAGTCCCTAAGTCCGATTTCCTACGTGAGAAAACCCAGTCATCGCTACTTTGTTTGTCGAATTCGTAACGAACCCCTGCTTCGAGAAATTATTCCAACAGCTCTTCCGGAGGGAAAGTCCGCTCGAGGACCCACCGGGCCTTGCTGGACAAGGAAAAGTCAAAATCAAGAACACCCAACTTCGGCGGGAAAGAAAGCCCCAAGGACGCCGCCTCCTTCAGTTACCCCGAGTGACCTTTCGGGAAAAGGTTGCGGATGGGAGGGGTCTCAAGAGGTTTTCGCGTCCGACTCCGAGTCTTTATCCATGGGGGGAGATGGCTTCATAAAGCTCGGAAACCAACTTGGCGAATACTTGTAAGTGCTTCGAACCCCGGGGAGCGGGATTTTAAGAAAATTCCCGTGATCCCCGCGAATTAATACAAGCAAATAATAGGCAATTAGGAGCCCGAGGACTGCCCCAACTACCCAACTCACAAACTCCTTGAAGACGTTGACCTTCTTTCGCGGCTGACGGGCAAACGGTCTGGCCCGGCTCTCCTCTTCAGGCACTTGAATGCTGATTGTTGAAAAGGGCACCGCGGTGGCGGCGGAGGACCACTCTCCCGAGGGGAACCGTTCGGGCTGCGAAGGCCGACCGCTCAAGTGCTCCTCGATTGCCCGAACCACTTCCGCAGGAATCTTTTCTCCGGTGGAAGCAAGTTGGGCCTGTCCCAAGGAAAATGTCCCCTGGCAATGGGGACACACCAGTTCCAATGTAGGCACAGCCGCTGTCAGAGCCCCCTCCGTTATTTGACGGGACTCCCCAGGGAATTGTCCTTCGGCAGGCGTTTGAGCCACTTCAGGAGCAAGAGTGCCCACGGGGGCCTCCTGGGTCCAGCTAATCGGATGATAAGCCTCCTCAACCCCCATCTTTGTCGGCAGACCGGCGACGTCGATTGCCCCACCTTCCTCTCCCCGGGCCGTCTCCGCGGTTACTTCCGACGAATATTCGTCCGCACCCCTGGTCCCTTGGAAATCTCCTTCCCGCCCCTGCGGAGTGCTCGCCTCCGAAGGAGATGGCCCCGAAACAAGAATTGCCTCTGAAGCCTCGGAGAGAGTGCTAGGCGG
>Ga0272449_1001618_pt1 | contig 22694 bp, 37 predicted proteins | sample YNPCB0241_FD_198679 | JGI IMG/M metagenome (GOLD analysis project Ga0272449, IMG submission 198679) | Hot spring sediment microbial communities from Yellowstone National Park, WY, United States - YNP-CB-024-1 | ecosystem: Environmental > Aquatic > Thermal springs > Hot (42-90C) > Sediment... | reverse complement strand
GGCAACGAGGCTAAGAGCCGAAGAGCTACTAAAACAGATAGAGCAAGAAGATACCAAAGAGATGAAGCCGATTAAAATACCCACTTAATGGCTTGGGCATCAAAATTGATGCCGAGGGCAGGACTTGCCCGCCGTTTTTGATGCCCAAACCACAAATTTTTTTATATTTCAAGGATACTACTAAATTATGTTAGTTGCGTCTCACGACGACGGCATAAAGCCTAAGATTCAACTCATAGGCAAGTCTATAGAAAATCTTGATCTTGCCTTTAATTCAGAGGCAACTAAGAGGCTTTATCATGAAAAACTTAGTCAATTCTTTAACCATATAGGGATTAGTCCCGATGATTTTGTCGCTAAGGTTAAGGAGAACCCTAAATTCGGGGAGGCTTTAATTCTCAAGTATATCGGAGAACGTAAAAAGGAAGTTGATGCTAAAAAGATTAGCGCATCTCCCCTTACATCCACTCGAGACGCTTTAAGGCTCCTTTTTGAAATGAACGATGTTGAGGGCATCAATTGGGACAAAATTAGCAAAGTCTTACCTCAACGTAAGAAGGTCGGCTCGGATAGGGCTCCTAATAGAGAGGAGATCCGCCAAATAATATCAAATTGGGAACTTAGGTTTAATGTAGTAGTCTTAATGCAGACAAGCGGGGGCTTTAGAGTTGGCGCCTTTAAATGGTTAAATTTTGGAGATATAGAACCCGTGTTTGAGCATGGGGGCAAGTATGAAGTCGTTCCTTTTACCGAATATGAGCCGTGCCTTGCTTTAGGTTGGAAGTTCTTATGCGCTAAAGTCACGGTCTATCGCAATGAGCCAGAGGAATACTATACCTTCATAACTCCCGAGGCTTTTAATGCTTTATGGCAATACAAGAAGGAAAGAGAGCGATATGGAGAGATCATAACACCATCATCGCCTCTAATTAGAGATAAATGGGATTATCTACATGGGCTTAATTTGAATAGCCCCTCTATAGCCAAACCTAAGCGTCTTTCAAGCAAGTATATCTCTAATACTATACTAAGGCGTCTATGGTTCCTTGGGTTAAGAAATGAGCATAAGAGAGCCCATGAGTTTAAGCAAGATCACGGCTTTAGGAAATTCTTTGAGACTAATGCTAAAAGGGTTTTAAAGCCCGAAGATGTCGAGCGGTTAAAAGGACGATTATCGAATTATTATAAGCCCGAATTTAACTATCTCTTAGGAGAATACCTTAAGGCAATTCCTTATCTAACGATTAGTGAAACCGCTCAATTAAAGGACGAGATTGAAAAAAGAGTAGTAGATAGTGATAGGAGAATTGGAGAGTTAGAGAGGGAGAACCTATTGTTAAGGTCAAAATTTGAGGTTATGGAGCGAGAGGCACAAGAACTAAGGGAAATGGTCAAGCGGGTTTTCAAAGTCTTTAAGCCTTAAACGACGAAAATTTAAGATTTAAATATCACTTGTAATATATCCGTGATATGCAAGTCCAAGAAGATTTGGTCGAAGATATTCTAAAGCGGTTCGATAAACTCCAAGCCGACCTTAGGGAAATAAGAGAACTTACTGAATTACATCACGGTAAAGCGGTCAAGGCGATTATCGAATCAAATAACATTAAGAGGGGAGAGGCTTAGCCGAGATCGGGTTCTTAGCGACTAAATCTTCTTGAACGGACATGGTTGCCTCGACCCCGAAGGCAAGACTCGACAAGCCCCCTAAAGATACCAAATGTCCTTAGAGGAACAGTTTAAGGAACTTACGACGGTAGTAGATCGAGCCAAAGCCCTAATTAGCGATATATCCCAAGCGTTAGAATTTACTCGAACAACTCAAGCCATAGGGATAGTTCAAGGGCTTAACGAGAGGGAGTTATTCCTTGGTCATTAGTATTCTACCGCCCTCTATCTTAAGCAGAACTGTATCTCCCTCTTTAATACCTAAAGCCTCGGCGATAGGCTTTGGAATACTAACTCTTAGACTATTCCCCACCTTAACGACTTTAAGACGAGTCCCTTCAGACATATTTAGGCTATACTATAGGATATATTTAAATAATGCATTATACAGTAGGATATACCATGCTGAAGGCATCATGCAAAGACAAGATCAACCCGAAGGAGATAGAGCGATTGATACGCATTTTAAGCAAAATCCCTTCTTTCGAAATCGTCATAGTGAATGGTGTAGAGATTCCGCTAAGGGCTCCTTGGAGCGAAATACAAGCCTATTTGAGGGGAGCGTTCAATGAATAAGAATTCAGAGCAAGACTTTGTAATTGTATGTATCTCATGCGGGCGAAAGATCGATGGGAATAGAGACGATTATATCGTAATAGAGAAGATAGATGATTGTATTCCCGCATTACCGACGTTAGACTTCTGTTCATGGTCTTGCATCTATCAATTTTCTAAGAGGCTTAAAGGTAAACCTCTCGATGAAGGGTGGAGAGATGCGAAATAAAAACGCTCGTTGGAAGATAGAGAATAATGCCCTTCATAGACTCCTAAGTGCAAGGAAAGGCAAGTATATTCCCGAAGTCAAAGCGGTAGTAATAAGACTTTATAATCATGATTATAAAACCCATATCATAAGCAGAGGATGGAAATTAACGGGTAATCATGGATTATCGACGAAAACAATATCGAATTGGATTAAGAAGGTAAAAATACATAGCCCTATAAATAGTGTAAGACGGCGGATTAAGAACACTTGGGCATCAGTATCTCATGTTAAAATAATCTTCGAGAACTTGGTTAGATGGTTAAGGTTTAGGGATAAAGGTGGCTATCTCGATCTTGACGCTTGCTTAAGGGGAGAACGACCCCCATGAGGGATCCTTAAAGCCCTCTATCTTCGTCCTATTCTCCCCATCGGTTTAGTAGATCTCCCTTAGAGTAGAGAGGGAGAGGGAGTATAAGGACGAAAGCAGAAATCCAATAAAAATAAAGGTTTTAGATAATTAGAGCCTTATCCTATTTTTACCATCTATGGTATATAGGTGATAACTAACTATCGAATGACAAGGCTTTTTAACCCTATTTAAGCGTCGGTTTCCCGCATAATTTATCAGACTATTAAATGACAATTAGGTAGTAGGTGCCACGATCAACGGTCTATCCTTAAGCCTAAAAATAACAACTTTAGCATAACTCCTTGCAGTTCCTTCTAAGACTCCATATCTGCTTTGAGCCTCTAAAGCAATTAAATCTTCGTCGTTTATATTATTGGCTTGAGCCCATAGGGTAAGTTCTAATATTCTCTTTGCCCTAACCATGCTTGCTATTTCCACGGCTCTATGCCTTTTTAACATAAAATTTAATCGGCATTCACTCATATAAAGATATTACCTTTACATCATAGGTAATAGACTATTGAATGGCATAATCTAAGCCATAATTTTCCTTAATAACGACAATTAAACCTCTATAGGCTAAAGCGCCTCAGACCAAGGGCTTTCCCCATCAAAATTCTAAAAAATTACACCCTTCTCTTTGCTCTTATAGCGGTGATGGAATAAGGTAATAGGGCGATCTTGGCGGGGCGCTATAGGATAGGATCCTTAATCGATGATAAAGTTAAGAACTAAATTTAATTTAATGAAAGTGCGCAAAATAACTAAATAATAAAATAACTAAATAAAAGAATGAAAGATAATAAAATAAAAAGTTAGTCGAAAGAACTTACGACGGTCGAAAGGGTGTAAGGAAGGCTAAAGGGATTTTATCTTCTATACTTGCGTTCTAAGCCTTCGGATTTCTGTGTTATGGCTTATAATCTTGCGCATATTCCCTTAACGTGATTCTCTCATCAAACCTTAACATACCATCGTAAAGCGGGTTCTTAGTCTTTAAATTGATAGCGACAAGTCTAATCTTATCCAAGCCATGCTTTTTGGCAAATTCAACCTCGGCTTTAGCATCCATAATAGGCGAAAAGGTCACGGCGACTTTTTGTCCCTTCTCGTTCTGCATGCCCTTCCTATTTGTGACGGTCAGAGAATAGGTCTTAACCGCTATGACCTCGACGGGTTTATCGCCGTCCCAAATTACGATATCTGGCTCGTTTTTCTCGAAGGATTCGGTTATGTTGAGCCCCTTGGCTCTATAATTATTCGCTATTTCTTTTTGAACCATGATCCCTTCGGCTAAGGCGGTGTATCCTTGTGGCTTTACCCTATCATCATTACTTGCTTTAACCCCGCTATCAATAGCCTGACTCCCTTCATTCTCTTTAGGAATAAATTCTCCTTTAGTCGGCTCTCCCATCTGTCTAAAGGACGCTATTCTATCTTTTGCCCTCGCCACTATAGTATCGTCGATCTCTATTCCTATCCAATTACGCCCCGAACTCTCACATGCTATAGCCGTGGTTCCAGAACCCATGAAGGGGTCTAATACGATCTCCCCTTCGTTAGATGACTTTTCTACTAAGAACTTGATTAAATCAACGGGTTTTTGGGTCGGATGAATCATCTGATTAGGGGGAACCTTCCTATAGAATAACGTATTAGAAGGTCTTGGCGGGTTTATATCCCGCTCTCCTTTAGAAGCGAATATGATAAACTCATTCTGATAAGCGAAATTGCCTTTAGTGTCCCCCGTGGTTCCAGCATTTTTAACCCAAACTAACAAGTTCTTGAAGGTAAAGCCTGCCTCAGTAAGAATGGATAAGACTCTTGGGTAAACATCGTGCCTTGTGAATACATAAAGATGGGTATTGTCCTTAAGAAGGCGATAAGCCTCTTTCGCAAAGTTCCTAAGTAATTCCTCTGGGAAAGCCTCGTCGTCCCGTATTGGTTCCACTCCCCCAAATTGTTCGTATTTGCCCCATCCATAACCTTGCTTGTATCCTATACCATAAGGCGGATCTGTCACTATAAGGTCTATGGACTTGTCGGGGAATTGCCTCATAACTTCTATGCAGTCGCCCGTGATTAACTGACCAATAGGCAAGCCTTCAACCTCTATACTTCGGGGTGGTAATGGCTTTACAATTTCGTCCTTAATGGGTGGTATATTAGACGGTCGTGGTTGTCTCATAACCACAGACTGTCTCGGCGTTTGGCTTTCATAGACGTTCTCTATGATCTCATAAGTGTCATAAGCCGAGAAATAACGGGTGGCGTCGAAATAAACATCCCTTATCTTAATGTCTTGAAAGGCGTCTACCCGAAATATCTCTATGGTCACGATCTTAGCATCAGAGTCATATTTAGGCAAGAATAGATGAGTGTGCAAGGCTCTTATTCTCGGGTCTATATCTTTGAACCTAATAGATGAGACCGCTAAATTCATGTTCTTTTTTCTACCGCTTGCGAACAGTCTAAAGACCATGCGGTTAAACTCGTTCATGAAATAGTAAGAGGCGAGCCATCCGTAGACATCATCAAGAGTAATGAAATAATCGACATTTGGGTCTCTCGGTCTATCTAAAAATTCTTGGATACTCATTATAGGGACTTCCCTATCTTGAAAGGGATCATTTATAGTCGGGCTCGATGGCTCTGATGCGGTCACATAAAGGTCGGCAAATCGGGACTTATAATTGCTAACTATTACGCACTTTCGAGGGAGCCCTATCTGCCAAGGATAAGATTTCGCTAACTCTTGGAGCATAGTAAGGCTAAGGGTCTTGCCTTGTCCCCATGATCCTAAGATGCCAATTACGATGACCGATTTAACCACCTTAAAAATAAAAAGGGGTTTACGGGATAGTCATACAGTTCTCTTGAAAGTATTTAGTCCCATCGTGAACTCCATTTAGGAAGGTTATGCTTACTTGATAAGAACCCCCAGAGGGCGATATAGTCGTGGCAAGGCTATAGGATGCTTTAGCCCCAACAGTCGAAGGGCTTAAGGTTGTAGTAGTTCCCCCTATAGTAATAGCGACTGTGATAAGGCTTGGGTTTATCGAGGTGGCTCCTATGGTTGAATTTGTAATGTCTATATGAATAGTCCCGCTTGTCGCTCCCGAAGGGACGTTTTCATAATTTATAGCATAGGTCATAGGAGTCCCAACAGTCGCCTCTAATGGAACCGATCCCTCAAGAGTTAAAGCCTTAACTGTAGTCTCTCCCGTGATTTTATTAGATGTCACTACCGCATAGACGGTTCCACTTGCTCCCAAGATAACCATGAGAGTCAATAGAACGGCTAAGAGTTTATGGCTCTCGAACACTTCCCCTATTTTGCCAAGATTAGGTTTAGGTATTTCGACCATGCCTTAAGGTAAGGCAAGACTAAGATTTAAGCATATATCACCTATGATATTTAGGTAATAACGTTTATTCTTTGAATATTAGATAACCCCATCCAAATAATCCTATTGTTAAAAGAATCAGCGAACCCCCTAAGAGGCTTAAAGCATTAATCCCCATCATTAGAAGGGCGACGATAATAGTTATGATTAGGAATTTTAAAGTTCTTTTATCGCTATCTTCATCATTTATCGGGTCTCCCGATTCTATATTTCCGCTACTTAATTTAGCCACTTCATTATCCGATCTTGGAAAGCCATAGATAGGAGTCGTTTTACATTGAACGGGAAAGACGAGTTTATTCGACGATGATGGCGTAATAGAACTCGGCTCTATTTTGCCCTTATTCTCGTCGGTAGGATATTTCTTACCGCATTTAGGGCAAGTCCCGTCCTTCCTAAGAATAACATGACCTTCGCTCTCTCCCTTCCTATTCTTTATAATGCAATCAGGGCATCTTCGATACTTAGCCAAGTTTAGCCCCTTATAGATCGACGCTTATTCTCCCTAATCTGATTAGAACGGTCTTGGCTAAGGGTTCGGTTTATAGAGGCTTGTTGGCTCTCTTTAATTCTCGTCGTTATACCTATATCGCTTGCTCTAACACCCTTTTTTTGGAACCTTTGAACAGTCTTTTGGAACTTCTCCGCCCCCGATCTTCCGTATTCTAAGCCTCGTCGTCCTTTCGCAAATATGCTCTTAACTCTCTCCGATCTCTCCCTTCCCTTCTCACGTATTAGCCTTAACTTCTCTCTCCAACTTAACTTAGACATGTAATGCACCTCTTATCCTTTGGAGCAAGTTTCTTTTTTCCTCGGCAACTTGCCCCGCATAGGCTTTTGTCACGACGACAACTTCCTTCCTTGATAATCTATTCATGCTAATTTTAGACTCCATGTAATAACGCACTAATTTTTCAATTATCTCTCCAAAATCATAGGTCAAAGGGACTGTGGTCTCTATAGGTTCGCCCCTCTCGTTCTTGGTTATCATAGTTCTTGAGAAGGGGAAATAAGCAGGGTCTTTCAATTGTTTAGCCCTCGCCAATAGAAATGAAAAATTAGCCACTTCGGTATAGGTGAGATCAGTAAACTGTTGTATCCGATCTGGGAATACATAGCCTAATCTATCAACCGAATCCGCTATGCTTTTTTCTACCACTTTATGCTCCTTGAGAATATCGCTCATCCTTTCACCTTCTTTATGAAATCCCCAAAAGCCATCTTGGCTTTGTCCCATGCAATTACCAGACCTAATCCTATAACTTGAGGATATGTTGGTGTTGTAGTCGGGGCTTTACCGAGAGAGGCTAGCAATATCCCACAGAACAGTCCTAATAGCCCGCCGATCGCCAATATTAAGAGAGCCGTCCCTTTAGGGATTTTCTGCCCCGCACTTACTATTCCCTTTATAGCATTAGCCTCAGCATTTTTGATAATATTACCGAACCATTCGGCTTGAGTCTTATCGTTAAATAATTCTGAAGGATTAAAGGTCTGACCTTCTACTCCTCCACTATCAGCATCATAACCATTAGGAGATCCACCATTAGTTTGGAGATTATTAGGGGGCGGTGGTGGTAGTTTATTTCCTTGATTATTAGGTAGTATGTTTGGCAAGTTCTCTATTTGCTCTTTAGGAATAATTCTTATAGCCTCGAAATAGTCGGGAGCCTTGCCATGCTTTAATATAGTGACCATGTCTCCCGCTCCTAAAGTCCATGCGACCTCGGGAGTGATGAGATAGGTATATTTTCGTCGATGTAGCAATGGCTTACCTTTAGCCCATGCCAACCATCTCTCGGGTTGGGTTCCTTTTATTGGCAAGGCAAGGAAAGAGCCATAATCATAGACTCTCTTCCATACTAACTTGCCGTTCTCGACCATTAATACTTTGATTCTTTTGACCATTTTTCATCACTCTCATAATGGGACTATGGTGTCTATGGCTTGGGCTATCATGCTAAAGAATTGAACCACTGCGCTAACAAATCCAGACATGATTTCATATATCCAGATAAAGAAGTCGAACAAGCCCGTGAAGTCGAACCTTACTACATAGGTTATAATATGGATGAATATTATGATTCCGATGTAGGGCAAGATCTCCCATGCTAAGTTAAAGATCAGCATAAGGACTGCCGATATCATCGCTATTATATTTGAAAGCCATTCTAAGCCAAGGTAGGCAAGGACTTGGTCGACTATCGCCCCCGCTCTTTTGCCTAATTCACTCAAGACCGTTCCGGTCGTCGCACATATATCAACTAAAGCGTAATAGAATTCTGCCCCCCACCAACTATAATCCCGTGGTGGTTGTCCTCTTTTTTGTGGATGAACGGGCGGGTATACAAGTCCATAAGGATTCTCTTGAACTTTATTATATTCGATGATAAGTGCAGAAGATATAGGAGTCCCATAAACCTCGAAAGTAAGATAGAACTTGATGGAAAAATTATCCCAATCAGTATAGTTCGGGAATTGGAACCAAGAGAATCCATCGGATGGGTTATTGGAGTTATACTCGATGATAACATTATCATTTGGGTAGGGCATCCAAGTCCGTAAGATATGAAGAGTGTTGTTATAACTTCTCCATACGACGAATCTTAACTTCCAAAAACTATAGGCTCTTGCCCAAGCGTCGTATTTTGTCCCATTAGGCAAAGTGACGTAGATATGCTTGTTATCGTCCTCATGGACAAGACCCCACCAATCGTTATGAACTTCTTGAAAGTCCGTAATCTTTAATCCATTAGGGAAGACTACTGTTAGATTTGCTCTCCAAGTGTAAGTCGCAAAGCCATTAGAGACATTAAAAAGCATAACTTCGGAAAAGTCAAGATATTGAAGATAATCAAGGGTAATGTTAAATTCGGCATAACTATTCGTAGTAGTTAAATTCGTCACATAAAGCGTCGAAGATTTTGTTCGAAAGTTTGTCGAAGTGATATCTGTATAGGTGTATCCATAAGCGGGTATTGGTAGGAGCATAGGCAAGATCATAAGGGCTAATACCGCTAAGGCTTTGGTTCTTATCTTCATTTTATCTCCCTCGCATAAATAGCCTAAAGAGATAGTAGATGAATAGGACTACTCCTGCACCTAATCCCATAGCGACGGCAAAGGTTGTCGGATCGGCAAATATGTCCATCATGAATAAGGCTCCAATAATTCTCTCAACCCCCTTCTATTGAATAACTTCTTAGGGAATACGAATCCATCTCCGCAAGGGATTATCCTTACATAGTGTTTATCTGGGCTGAGATCATACTTGGCTCTTAAAGCCTCGAACTCTTTATGCAAGCGCCCTATGAAATAAAACCCTTCACTCATGCGGTCTATGGCAAGCCATAATCCCCTTAGACCGACCCATTTAGCCCATCTTGGGGCATGCCTAATATGATAGCCTTCACTTGTGATAGCCCGACGAGCGACATAATGGTTCTTAGGCGCTCTTGAATCTTTAGAGACGTCATCGTTATCGACCTTGTTCTCTCGGTTAAGGACTATGATATAGCATCCGAAAGGCTTACGTTTACCATCCATATCTAAAGATGGATTTTCCATCTTAATCCATAAGAACTAATGGACATATAAATATTACCAATATAATACCTATGATAAGGGAATAGCGCATGAGCACAAGCGTAGACTTAACACCCGTAATAAGCATCATCATAGCCATCGTGCCACTAATAGTGGTATTAGCCGTGCTAAAGATGATAGTTGGAATGTTCGAGGGGTTCGGCAAGTAAGAACTCCCTTGGGGTGATGAACCATGAAGGGAGCGAACAAGACCCTTGCCGTAATAGCCCTAACCTTAATCATAGCGATAGCGCCACTCGGAGTATTAGCCACACCAAACCCATTGAATTATCAAACATCTATACCCTTTAACCCGTTCTATACCACAACGCCGACATGGTATAGCGTTGAATCCTCAAAACAAACACCCGTTCCTTGGCAATGCGAGATTATCAATGATTTAACGTATAACATGACGGGAACCAAAGGAGCATCTATAAGACTTACCACCGAGCAATCCACGACCACTGAGGCAATAACTCTCACGTTCTACAATAATGGAGTCTTGGATATCGTCTATACTGATGGAGTCTCGGGCGCCTCTAACAAGATCGGAGAAGGAACATGGACGAAAGGAAATCCCATATATGTTGTAGTTAATCAACAAGGCAAATTATTCGTTTATAATGCGACGGCATCCTTCATTAGCGACTTTACTCTCCCGACCTTTATCGTCAAAGAGATAGGAGTCTCGGGAAATGTCGATAGTGGAGAAGGCAACAACTATGTAACCACGGGTGGCTATGTCACAATATATCTCGGTGGAGCCATGACGATTCAAGAGAGCATTAGTTTAATAATCGAAGTAATACCCTTGGTCGCGTTAGTCGCAGTCATAGGCATAGTAGTAGCAACGATTAAGGGATTCGGTAAGAAGTAAGGCAAAACCTCTCGAACCCACCCTATTTTTTATATCATAGATATAGCATAGGTAGATGGGGGAGTATGAATAGAAGGCTAATCGTGATAGGGTTTCTGCTTATCTCATGCTCTCTTATTCCTAAGACCTATGCCGTGTCTACTCCAGATTTAGGCAAAGCCGTCAATTATCTCATGCTGAATTATGACTCGACGATAGGACTAATCCCCGAAGTCCCTAATGGCAATACATATTGGCTCTTATCCGACAACTTCTTAGCCTATCCCGTCCTAAAATACTATGATCCCAATAATTCGACCTTAACCACGACGGCTAACAATATTTCATCAACTCTATCTTATTACATGAATGGTTATAGGCTTTCCTCGATTAGCCAATATAATATCCTCGTCGGCTATACGCCCTATTTTAACGATACACTATCTTATGACATAGCCACGAATGGCTACACGGTCAAAACTCATCTAAATAATGGAACCACTATTCTAAGCCCCTACCAATATGCAGATATTGCCTTCTTGTATGCGCTTTATACCTATAGACTTGGTGATATGCAAGGGGCGATTAACCTATTCAATACTGGAGCAAGCATGTATGATGGTAAGGGCTTTAACGATCTTCCTTTTAGAGAGGGAGAATCCCAAGGTGTTTATCAGACCTATAAATTAGCACTGTATTACATGGCGGGCTATGTCCTTGCACGACAAGTCCCTAATAGCGTATCTGAGAGGATAACAGATCTCCAAGCCCCTAACGGCGGATTCTTTACGGGGTATTATCCTAACGGGACTATTCCTAATTTCGTGACTACAAATACTGAGACGACGAGCCTTGTCATTTATGCTTATTCTCCCCAGATCATAGAGCATTATTTCGATAGAACTTTAGCCCTTAGTTATGGGTTTCAAGAAGAGACCTTTGACCTATCTTACGCTCTACTATATTACATTGCGCCCGTGGTTGCAATCATTGGGATTTTAGCGGGTGTAGTGGTCTATATCAAGAGAAATATATAATAGCCCAAAATGCTAACAAGAAGGCTATGACTATTGGTCTAAATCTTGTGAACTTCTTAGTCACTTCCATGGCGACGTTCTTTTGGTTGTTTAATTTCACCTATAGAGGTTTTCCTATAACTTCCTTTTGGATCATCGCTATCATTGCCACTTCGCTCTTGATTCTTATGAATCTTATCAAATTCAGAAAAATGAGCCTTATTTTAGGAGTATTCATAGGTGCCCTTGCATATATCGGGCTTATCTTCCTCATCGCATTATCGGCTTTACCTTAAAAAAATAAAGGTGAAGGGCTTAGCCCTTTATGGATAGGCTAGACCTTCAAATATTTGGATATGGTGGCATGAGACCTCGTATATGTTAGGGGTGTTTTGCGATTCGAAATAATAGATGTATTGGGGCGACCCTATCGGTGACCAAGAACCCGACCATGCTAAAATATAATGGTTGATATTATTTGTAGCGGTGATCGAAGCGTAAATTTTAATGGTGTTGCCATCTCTAACGATATACCATTCTGACCCTAAATAGCCTGATAAATAGCCCCCGTCTGGAAATGTCCATATTGTTTCGGCAGATCCACCACCAACCCTCTTTATGACTTGGATGTAGCCAGCGGTGGTTATTAGAATCCTTATGAAGTCATTATTCCATGGGTCTTGGTTTGTCACTTTTTGTGGACTTATCTGAAATACGGCACAATACGAATAATTACCCGAATGTTTGTTCATTCTTACATTTATCGAACCTTTAGTGGGGATGGAATAAGCATTTTTGGAGACGATACCATATTGCGACTCTCCGCCACCCGATGATTCCTTGAACACGATGCCATAATCGGGATTATCAAAGAACCATCCTACATTTTGTGGGCTCCCCGCACTTAAGATATCCCATTTAGTAGTATCAAGCGATGTATCCCTATAGAAATAGTCAGCGAATTTGACAGTTGTGGGGCTTACGGTTGCGGTTATCGCCCATGTCGGTTTAGTCCCATCGGAAGTAGAATGATCCCATGTTAGTAGAGCGACGCCTATATTATGAGAACCACTTGTAAAGTAGTCTGTGTAGGTTAGGGTATTATCATAACCTTGGATGAACTTTATAGCCTTAAAGACACCATCAATGTAGAACCTTAATTGTCTCAAACCACCATCCTTATCGTCGATGTCCCGTGCGACGATCTTGATGGTATATGTTCCCGATGATGGGAAGTTAAGCGATTTAGTCCTTATGGTTACTCCCGTATTAAAGTAATCCCTTTCGCTAAATATCATATACGGCGAAGTGTTGCTCTGACATTCTGATGAGTAAACTCTATCGAGATAAATTTCTAAGGCTCTTAGGATTATTTGAACCGTCTCTTGGTTGGTCACGACTATGCCTTTGTATTCATCGGGCATGTTGAACCAATCCATCATATCTCTTAGCCAACTCTGAGGTTTGGAATACTTCGCATCGTTCCAAGATGCTAAGAATGCACCTTTGTATAGCCTTCTCGTGATAGTTCCATAATCTTCTGTGGGGATTTGACCGTTTTGTGGGATCTGAACTTGTAATAGTATGTTTATCGCTTGATCAGCATAACTTCTGCTTGTCGTATCACCGAAATCATAGCCTAATATCGTCTCTAAGATAGCAAATACCGCAGTCCTTACGCCACTCGCAACTGTTGCATCGCTTGGGTCTTTAATGCCATATCCTATCCACCATGAACTCTCTAAGGCTCGAGCCCATTGGCGAGCCGTTCTGGTGATTTTGTTCACTGGATCTCCGATATACATGATGGTTTTATCGGGATCTCTCCACTTCATTAACCCGTGTATAGCATTGAGGGTTGGGACTAAGACTTCGAGCCTACTTGCATAGATATAGGCGAGTGTGCTTGCTGGATGAGCCATTATGACCTTGCTATGATATGGGTAGTAATAACTTCCCCTTGGGAGCGAACTATAGACATCCCCATCGTGATACGCATCTAAAGAAAAACCGTAAAAGTCAAAGGGATATCCCGCTTGACCCAACGAATAGAACCATGCTGAATCATAGATATCGATGGTAAAACCATAATCGTTTTTTAATTTCCATAGAGCGTATTCTTGGTCGTGATAGCCCAAAGACCTAAAGGTTTTATAGCCCTCAGTATTGCCATGTCTTACCGCGTATCTAAAACTCTGAAGATCATCGTCCCAACTACTGTCGAGCCTTGTATAAGTCAAAGTTTGACCGACCGAAGTGAACGAATACTGATAATTTCCTATATAGACTCTAATTTGACTCGGAGTATAGCCATTCAAAGCCTCTAAAGTCATACCGATCCTCATTTGAGTCGTTGTGTAGGTATACCAAATTTTGACCCTTAGCCTTGGAGCATCATTCTGTAAATTAGGAGACAAGAAATGATAGACAAATTCCTCATAGTTAGACGTTATGCTGATAATGTCTATTGAACCGCCCCACCCTTCCATGCCCGCAAGACTCCACACTCCTTGAGGTATGTAGTAAACCCTTATAGGGCATCCATAGTATTCAGATAGAACGCCATAACCGCCTTGATCTAAGGGTTTATAGAGTCTGTTTAAGAAGTCTCGACCATAAGTGATGGCGTTCCTTAGGTTAGTTGCTGAAGGTTGTGCTTGAACTGTTATAGGTTGAATAATTGCCAAAGAACTAAAGACTATCAGGAATATGAAAGTTAGAGATATTGCTTTATGATTTAATTTCATTAAACCACACTCCGTAAAATTCCTTTAGTGGGGAGAGTCCCGACATGGGTCGATTCCATGTCTTTGTTGCGTCCCGCTTGTTCCACATGAACTAAGGGTATATCAAGGGTGATATTTATTACTAATGGTTTATCTGTGATTATTAGGTGATAAATTTATATTAACTCCCATGCTATACCTATGATATGCCAAAGCAAGTTAGAATCCCTATCGAGAAGGAAGGATCATTGACTAAGTATGGCTATAGGATGCGAGATCCGCCTAAAAAGAGACGAACTGCTTTAGGCAAAGCGGTTAAGAGATATGGCTATACTTCAGTTGCTCAAAAACTGATTGCCCTTCAAGTCCTAAATAAGAGGGATGATCCAGACCTATCCCAGACCGCAAAAAGAGATAGAGAGTGGCTAAGAGAGAGGCATAGACCTTCATCTATAAGGAGCCGATAAAGGTTGATAGTCCGAGCCGAAATAATCAAAATAGCCGATCCAAGTAATAAAATCATCGTCGAGAAGGAAGGCTCTAATAGACCCAAGACTCTTTTAGCCTTTTATTGGGCTTGCCATAAATACGCTAACAAGGATCATAAGGTTCTTAAATTCGAAACTTCGGATATGACCGTCCTTGCAGAAATATCCCAAAGATTTCCCCATATTCCTTGTGAACTAATCCCCGATAAAGGAGAAGTCATAGAGCCCGAGGGACTAAATCCAACTTGATAGAACTCTCTCTTATAGATGAGATCTCCATCATTATAGGCATCGTAGGCGGTCTTATACTATCCATCATCATCGATGTCAAATTTCGCCATATCAGATCGCCTAAAAAATAACTAAAAGACCATGGTGTATTAGTATTAGAAATATGCCCTTAGGTCATAGGTGATATCACGATAATGATTCCAGATGTTTGATATATTCGTGGGCTTTTAGCAAGTTATAGCCTACATCTGATCCCATTTTAGTCTTGAGAAAACCTATTTCTCTAGCGATTTCTTTAGCCTTATAGCCAAGAGGTCTATCATAAGAACAACTGATGCTATATCTATCAGTAAATGCATTATAAGACCCATTCTGAGCAAGTGATACGAGGGCTTTCGCTTTTAAATTTTTGAATTGTTTGACCTTATCCATCCATTGGTAAAATTCTTTAAAATCCCCAAAATTGTATGATCCAGCGATTTTCTTTGGGGCTAATACATTAACTTTAATCATGTTCAACCCTTTTATCATTGCATCGATAGTCTTAAAAAAGATTTATTGCCGAGCGGTCTCCCTTGCATGCTGGTGCTCCCATGCAAGGGATTTTCCTTTGCTCCGACCGTCGGCTCGGTTAGGGGCAGGCTCCCTAACCTTGTTAAACACAAAAGGCTTTAAGGGAGATGGAGCCCCTTCTCATATCTTGTCCGTATTACAGTATCGACCATCTCGTTAAGTTTATGGGCGAATAATGAACATGCCTCGGGAGATCCATGCCAAAAGGCTAAGGGCTTTTGAGTCCCGTCGTTAATATTCATTTCAAGGATGGTTATGATGATCTCTTCATTATCGTAATTCTCGAGTTGGATGATATATCGCTTATCCTTACTGTAGAGGTTTCTATCTAAGAACCTCTCCCTTGCTATGACTTTATCCTTGCTAAAGATATATCGCTCCATAGCCATAATCACCCGTATATCATAGGCGATATTTATACGCTATCCTTCAACTCCTTCTTTATGATATACTTGACGCCTAATGAATTGCATAAATCGACCAACTTAGGAACCATATCTTGATAGTAGTCTTTAGGGACTTTAGCATAGTTTAATCGTCCGAATATGAACCAATCAACATAGTCGCTTAGTTTATGGACTATATCGAAAGGATTAGAGTGTTCTAAATTAGGTAGTATGGGTTCGACGCTTACCCATGTCTTTACCCCTCGCTCTTTAAGCAGTCTAAGGGCGATTATTCTATCACTTATTTTGCTTGCGAATGGCTCGGCGGATAATCCGACCAAGTTATCCAAAGTTATGATAGTGAATCCAACCTTGCACTTGGGATAGTTCTCGAACAAGTCTAAGTCATGGATGACGCTTGCACTTTTAGTTAGTATGGAAAAGGGGAGCCCTTTATCTATTAAGACTTTAAGGACTTGTCGAGTTAGCCCTAATCGGTCGTTCTTAGGTTGATAAGGGTCGGTTGATGATGAGACTAAGATGTCTTTAGGCTTTTCACTAAGTCGGGCTATATCTTGTCTTAGTAATTCGACTGCATTAAGGACGGGCTTGGGATTCACCCATTCGTAATAGGACTTCCTCTTTATCATACGAGAATAGCAATATACGCATCCATGAGCGCATCCTTCATAGAAATTACAATAGTATTGAGTGTATTCGATCTTACTTTTACCGAGGACTGATCTTCTCATGCCTTAGCATCTCCTTTAGGGGCTTGATCTTGGGCTTGGGGTTCAGTCTTAGGGGTGGGGCTATCCTTGGCTATTTGCTCCTTAATCTTAGTCCTTACGAAATCAAAAGCGTCCTCGACAGATAAGTCCCCTTGGTTAAATTCCATGATTAAGCCATAACGACGATAATTGTAGGGTTTAGTAGACCCTTGATCTTCGCTTACCGTCTCCCCGTATTCGATAGAGAATTTTAAGGCGTGTTTAGGTCTATCGGGCTTAGGATGGATGTGGGGAGATCCATTGGGATTCTTAGGGAACCACTTACCTTGAGCATCCTTATCCCATACTATCTCTTTGTCACAAGTTTTACACTTGGTCATGGTTTAGACTCCCTCTCATAGACAACTTCGCCGTCTATCTCGACCTTGCCTATGCTTGGGTTTGAACATCTACCGCTAACAATGACCTTACCATCTCTGCCTTCATCCTTCCAATATGCGAATTTGCCCGTGCTTCGATCAAAGTATATGAGAGCCCCGACATCATCTATCAAATAACGCCCATTATAGATCGTGTAAATTTTAATAGTCAACTCTTAGTCACTCCTTAAAGACTTCTTTTACCCGCTTAGTTGCCAACTCAAGGACTTCCTCTAATGCGCCAACATAACGGCGACGACCAAGTGGAATAGGATTCCATCGCCCGCCTTTGTTAATCGTTGCCTCATAACCGTTCTCGACCCTTCGTATTTCGATGGTTATGCTCTTAGCCAATTTACTTCACCTTGTAGACGATAGCCCCCCATGAGTTTACGATATAGACGTTATCATATTCTTGGATTTTTTGCGATAATTCTTTGTTTTTACCTTCCTTTATGTATTTGATTATGTATTCCAATACATCGTTTATTCTCGGCACGATATCCTCGACCTTGTCTCCTTTGATTCCTATAATCGAGTATTGGGTCATTGACTCTCCCCTTCCCGAATACACTCCCCAAGAAGGCAACCCGTTATAGGATCATTAAACCCGCAGAATTGGCACGGTCTATTAGGTAGTAGGTTAGCCAAGCCTTGATCACTCCTTGGCTAATCGGGAGATTAGCCGATCTCTTAGCCCGTTTATGGAACCACGTTCATCTTCAAGGACGCCCTTGATTATCTTGCGTTCTTGCTCGATTTTATCGATGGTCTCGTTCCATATTTGGTCATCTATATGCTCCTCTATAGCGTCCTTTATTATCGTCCTTAGTTCGTTAGGTGGAATAGCGTCGAGTTCCCAGCATTCGTCTCCATATTGAGCGACATATTTAGGAGATCTGGCGTCGGCTCTCTTAGTCGGGTTAGGGATAAGTCCGTATTTCTTAACTTGGTCTATGGTTAGGGCTATTCTTTTGATTTTAAAGTCCCCATCGTAATACTTGTAAAGTCGATCTTCTATGTCCCTCGTCATATCTAACCCCGAAGGGTCGTGATCTGCAAAGTGGAGTATGATAATGGGCTTACCGTTATAGTCATCGAACCGCTTTATAGCCTCTTTAACGAGTGTATAGGACGAATACCCTCGAGTTGGATAGGTAATGACCCTAAATCCGTTCGCTATGGATGAGAATATTGAGGCGAGGGCATCCTTCTCAACCCATACCTCGATATACTCATCTTGTTCGTCCCACATCTTGCGGGTATAGTATTCATAGGCTTGTTCGAGGCGCCTTATGGCATAGTCGATGAGATCTGTAGGACTATCGAACCCATGATCTCCCCCTATAGTCGTCCTTGCCCTATCCTCAATCCTATCCTCGTCCACGTCCCCGTTCTCTCGGGCTTTGACAAGTATCTTAGAGAGAGTCTTATAGTTAGACTTGGTGTTAGCGAAGGCTTGATAAGGCGGGGAGACGAGCCTATAGTAAATCTGTCGAATTGTTAGCCTTTCGGTATATTGCCCTAAGATATCATTCACTAAAGGAACTATATCTTGATATTTCATGGCTTTCACCTTACTTGGGAACCGTCCTCGCCCTAATGCGCTCATCGCACTTCTTAACGAGGTCTTGGATGTCTCGATAGGAGAGCATTATAGCCGATATAGTCGATAGGTTAGCCCTTGCATACTTGGCATCTTCTTTTATGGGAGCCTCGGGATTTATTGCCAAGTTAGATGTGATCATCGCTAATTCATAGACCGTTCTATCTTCCTCGCTAAGTTTACTAAATTGGTTAAAGGTGAACTCTTTTACCGTGTCTCCGAGATGATAGGACGAGAATAAGGCGTCTATAATCACTTGCGCCTCAGATAGTTTTAATTTCTGCTTGCCGTTCTCCGTTAGAAAATCGACTACATTATCGACGCTATTCTTTACTTGATTTATAGTCGCCTTAAGCCTTGGGACTATCTCGGTCTTCTCGTTCCATCTTAGGACTCTATCATTTAAGAGGTATATTCGCCCTCTGCCAAGTATATCCCGATCAAGTTTGCCTTCGATATTCCTAAAGGGATGGCTCCATCCCCCACCGTTTAACCACATTAATGGGTTCATGCACGATTCTATTCGGATAAAAGAGCCGACCTTAATCGCCTTGTTAGTTAAGATATCACCACTATGGATAGCCATGCCGACTTGCCATAGTCCAAATTCTGTTTCGACTTGCTTGGCGAGGGTAAGATAAATCGGGTTGTTATCTTGGATTTGAGGTATATTTATGCCCTTTAATCCTTGGGATTGGAAGGTCTCTACTATGATATCCCTTACCTCGATTGGGGAGATCAGGCTATGGACTCTATTTGTGGCTATGCTTACGACCTTGCCATTATCGACGAAGATTTGGAGAGGCTCTTTTGGGCTTGATCTTAAAGCCTCGTGGAATATTTGGTCTAAAGCATAAGCCGATTCTTTCCCTTTGTATTTTTTATCGATAATATTCTTTCGGATTAGGGGAGTTATTGCATTAATATAGTTACGATATGATTCGTCGGCTATCCTTCTCCCTAAGACTAAACGGGCATAAGCCCACTTTGCCTTTGGCGACGCTTTATTTGTTTTGATAGGTTCTCCTTGATCGGGGATAACAACGATATTGTCGTCTTTGATGGATAAGGCGCCTATTATAGGTCGATGAAGTTGGACAAGTTCGCTCATCTTAGTCGCCCCCGAATTTACCATCCTTTATGGCTTGGCGCATAGACTCTAACTTCTCGTTAATCTGCTTGTTTTTATCGTGGAGTTTCTTTAGGTCTTCTTGACATCTTGGCAACTCGGATTTTAATCGCTTTAATTGTCCTAATTGATAGGAGCAATCGGCATAACCGTCGGGGCTTGCTTTTATCTTCTCGATCTCACTTTCAAGCCTTGGAATTTCAGCAATTATATTGGCGATATGGCGTTCTTGATCTCTGATGGCTTGGTCTGCATAGTCTGCTTCTTGAAGTAAGGCTCTGTATTTGGCAAGTGTATCCTCTATCGCTAAGACCTTAAGGAATAATTGCCCTATTACCACATCGGGATTTTCCTTTTCCTCTTGAACGATTGCCTCGAAAGCGATCTTCTCGTTATTGTAGTTCGCTAAACTGAATAGTCTCTCATATCTAACAGTTGTGATTTTCATCTTGCCTTCACCAAAGCCTCTATAGGCTTGCCTTCATGGTCGAAATGCCTCTCTCTGATCTCCTTGGCTATTGTCATGTCGAGCCTTGCTTGCTTGGTCTTGCTATAGCATACGTGACCCATTTCTCGCTCGATAGACTTGGGATTGCTAAGCCTCTTACCGCACACCTTGCAATAGTAGTCGCTCCAGACCTTGCGTTCATGCTTGCAGTCTCTATCGAAACTAATGAGTTCGTCCCATGATCGAGTATAGGGTCTTATGCCATATCTTGTGGCAAACTTTCGCTTGCCGTCAATGGACACGAGTTTTACATCGCAGTCTTGGCATTCCCAGATTATTTCAGTATTTTCGGATATCGCCATCTTACTCAATCCTCACTATGTCGCCCACGTAAGCGTCTCCAACGAACCCGCATGAGTCAGGGATATAGGAGATTAAGAATTGTATGAGTTCGATTAGGTTCATCTCATAGGTTAGTTCAGGAGTCACGAGCATCTTGCGATTGACCACGGTCACTTTGAACTTTCGGCTTGGTATGTGGTTAAGGTAGAACTTGGTTCTGATCTCCGTATTCGTTGGGAGTATTCCGAACATCCATTGCGTCTTTATCCTTTCGTATTCGGCGTCATTCAAAAAATCGACGTCTTTATATTGTGATTTGCCCTTCTCGTTATCCGACGGGGATATAGGCAATTCACCCCCTCGGGTGATAAGCGACCTTGTTTGGGACATGGTCGCCATAGTCTATATCCTCGTCGTATTTAAATATTATGGGTGATATACGGGTAATATTAAAAGATGCCTAGCATAAAGATATATAGGTGCATTATGGGCATATTGTAGGGACTATATTATGTCTGTTAAAACTAAGGTTAAGAAGGAAGGGGGTAGGCAAGACTATCAACCCATAGCGATTCCTAGAGACATAATCGAGATGATAGACAAGATCATAGCCGACGGTCGATTTATCTATGTATCAAGGAACGATTTTGTTAGAGATGCCGTGAGGCGAAGGATAGAGGAGATAGCCAAATTACAAGGGACAGAGGCATTTAAGGTAATGTCTGAGAAGGCTAAAAAGAAGGAATAATCTACTCCTTTATTTTATCGTTTATTTCTTTTGCACATTCTTATCATTTTTCAAGTATAATAGCATAGAAGACGATTAAGAACAAAGTAGCCGTAAAGATTCCCCCAACAAGACTCATAGTAAAAACTCCTATAGAGAAAAACAGAAAAGAACTTTGGGCTATTGCAATAATGATACATAACGTGAACATTAAGATTAATGGCTTTCTTATACTCATGCCAGAAGTTTTGTATGATCTAAGCAAGAAGTAAGAGCCAAATATGTAGACTATCGCCATAGCGGTTACCATTAATATTGTTATAAACATCGAAATCCTAATCTTGTATAATAAAGGGTCGACAATCTCATATGGCAAATAATTTACAACTAAACCTATTACGCCTAAAGTGGCAATTCCAGAGAAAATAATAAGGGAGAGCAATAAATTCCGTTTCTTAATGCCACATCACCATGATAGTCCTAGTCATCTATCTTCTCGTTTATTTCTTTAGCCTTGTCAAGGACTTTACCGAGCATGGGATAGCCATGCCTCTCAAGGGCGTTCACTACTTCGGGTATTGAAAGGGCGAATCCTATATGGATGCACTCGTCACTTTCGCATATATCGCACCAAACTTTATCCTCTTTAAAGTAGATTGATGCAGTTCTACTAAGCCTATTGTCCCATATTTTGACATGATCCTCGAATGTGTTAAGATGCTCAAAGCGGGGCTTAGGGGCATACATGCCTTCCCTCTCTAAGAACCTCTTAATCGATTCAATAGCAACATCGCTCCTACTTGTTAAACCCCTCTGCTTAGCCATTTCAGTATCAAGGTATTTATCAATTAAATCAAGCATTTCTTGAGGGATATTGACTTTATTCCACCTCGTCTTACTCTTTTCGACCATTTTGTTCTATCCATGTTCTAAAAAAAGAAACATATATAAGCCTTACTTGAATCTCCTTGGGTTATGATAGATAATGTTATAAATGGTGATTCACCTATTATAATAGGTGATATACGGGTGATAACATGCCTCGAAAGGAGTTTAGTGTAGTATCGATACCAAAGGAGTTCCATAATAAAATCAAGGAGATCATCGATAAGACGGGACTATACCTTAACGTTGCTGATTTCGTTAGAGAGGCAACGAGGCTAAGAGCCGAAGAGCTA
>Ga0272449_1001617_pt1 | contig 22702 bp, 21 predicted proteins | sample YNPCB0241_FD_198679 | JGI IMG/M metagenome (GOLD analysis project Ga0272449, IMG submission 198679) | Hot spring sediment microbial communities from Yellowstone National Park, WY, United States - YNP-CB-024-1 | ecosystem: Environmental > Aquatic > Thermal springs > Hot (42-90C) > Sediment... | reverse complement strand
TCGTGTGATGGGAATGATAACGCTAGTGCTCGTCGAATCCTCCCTATCCAGGCTTCCAGACTGGGCTAGGAGGAAGGATGTCATCTCTAATTATAAGAAGGTTTATGGGAAGCCTTATGATGTGCTTGATGTAAATGCTATACCTCCTAGGATGAGGAAAATGGTGGGTGAGAAGGAGGGGAGGCCCGATATAGTTCATAGAGCCCTACTCTCAATCACAGATCACCCTCTCTACTCCATGGGGAGGGTATCCCTCTACATGCATACAGTCGAGGAGAGGATCTTCAGCTTCTCCCCCTCAATTAGACCACCTAGGAATTATCTGAGGTTCCTCGGATTGATGGCTGAACTCCTTAGAGAGGGATGGGTTGGGGAGAGTAGGGAAACGGCTTTGATAAGGGAGGTAGATCTCACGCTGGAGGAGATAGCCGATGGTTCCATACTCCTGGATGAGAGTGGAGAATTCTTGAACCCGATAAGCTTCCTCAAGAGTTTAAATGAAGGTAAATTCATCGTTGGATGTTTTCCACATGGAGAATTCTCAGAAAAAGTTGAAAGACTTGCTAAATTTAAGTTATCCCTCCATAGAGGGACCCTCTCATCATCAGCAGCTATATCGATGCTCCTGAGTTATGCTTACTACAAGGAGGTCTGGGATCCTTGAGGAGGGATAAGAGGAGGGAGAGGGACATAGCCAGGCAGAGGATAGAGAGACTTTTGAGCTTAGCTGATGAAATATACATGAGGGATAAGGAGCTCGCTATATCCTACGGCGAGCTTGCTAGGAGGATCTCGATGAGGTATAGGGTTAGGATACCCAGGAAGTGGAGCTGGAGATACTGCAGAAACTGTAAGAAGTTTCTCTACCCCGGGATAAACATGAGAGTCAGGATCAGGTCGAGGAGGATGCCCCACATCGTGATTATGTGTGGGGAGTGCGGTGGGTTGAATAGGCACCCCTACTGAGTAAGGTTTTATATGCATCTTGCAGCATTGCTTGAGGGGAAAATGCCGACCGCGAGAGAAGTGAGAGCGGACCTCTTGATAGAGAGGTTGAAGGAGGAGCTCAAGAAGTTTGATGGAATTAAGCCGCCAGACTGGGCTTATTACACGAAAACAGGCTCTCATAAGGAGAGACCACCTGTACAGGAGGACTGGTGGTACATAAGAGCCGCTTCGCTGCTCAGGACCCTTTACTTGAGGGGCGAGCCAGTGGGGGTAGAGAGGCTCCGCACCAAGTATGGAGGAAGGAAGAAGAGAGGGGTGAGGCCCGAGAGATTCGCTAAGGGGAGCGGGCATGTCATAAGGCTTATACTCCAGCAGCTCGAGTCATTAGGACTAGTCGAGAAAGTGGAGGGTAGGGGGAGGAGGATATCTCCCGCTGGCATCTCCCTCCTGGATAAACTCGCTGGTGAGATAATCAAGGAGCTGAATATAACGCCCGGGAAGGTGGTACCACCATGAGCGAGGATGAGGCCCTAAGGAGACTCCAGGAGAAGATATTGGCTGAGATGAGTGAGAAGAAGGAGAGAGAGGAGGAAGCCAGAGAGCTGCAGAGGATAGATGCCATAGTAAAATCTTTACTAACGAGTGATGCATGGCAGAGGTTGAAGAGAGTGGAGCTAGTTAAACCTGAGCTGGCGAATGATGTTAAGATATATTTAATCCAGCTCTATTCAGCCGGTAAGCTCACTAGGAAGCTCACCGATGACGAGCTGAAGACCCTCCTGGCAAGCTTATCCGAGAGGGCGAAGAGGGATTTCAATATAAGGGTTGTTTGAGGTGATATTATGGCTTCCCAGAGGCTCTTGAGTAGTAAGCTCAGGTATGCTAGTGCCATGAAGAGTAATAAGAGACTCCCAACTTGGGTCTTCGTGAAAACGAGGAGAAGAGTTAGAGGAAGGCCCAGAAGGAACTGGAGGAGGAGTAGACTCCAGCTTTAGGTGATCCTTATGGCGGAGCTCACCTTCAATTTCAATATAGGTATCCTCCTGAGGGCGAAGTACCCAGCCGAGAAGAGAGCTGCTAGGGCCGTCAAGATGATAAGGGATCTCGTGAAGAGGCATGCTAAACTGAATGATTACGAGATAAGAGTTAGACCGGAGCTGAATGAACTTCTATGGAGCAGAGGGGCTTCTAACCCGCCGGGAAAGATTAGAGTTAGGGTAGTTATAGATGAGGAGGAAAAGATAGCGACGATCTGGCCAGCCTGAGTGATATTATGATCTTAAAGGCCAAGGTACTGGGGAGCTCGAATCTCGGGATCTATCTCAGGGTCGCTGGGAGGTATCTGCTGACCCCAAAAGGTGTGAGCCGCTCCCTAGAGGGGCTCGCTGATAAGCTGGGCCTTAAGATCGTTGAGGCTAGTGTCTATGAGAGCAGGATGCTCGGGGTCCTCACCGTAGCTAACAGTAGAGCCCTGCTCCTTCCCTCCCTCTCCTCAGAGAGGGAGCTGAGGGATCTAAGGGAGAAGTTGGACGTCGAAGTACACGCCCTCCCCACCACGAAGCTAACGGCTCTGGGAAATGATATCGTCGCTAACGATTATGGAGCTATAGTTCATCCATCATTCACGGATCATGAGCTCGATATAATAGCTAAGCTACTGGGAGTGAAGGTTATGAGGGGAAGAGTGGGAGGCATCCCCGTCGTAGGTTCCTTAGTTGTCGCCAATAACAGAGGTTGCCTCATCTCACCATCCGCCGATGATTCTGAGCTCAAGGGCATCTCGGATACGCTTGGAGTGGAGTGCCTGAAGGGAACCATAAATGATGGCGTCATCTACGTCAGAGTTGGCCTAGTGGCTTGCGATTCCGGTGCTCTGGTGGGGTTCCCGACGACCTCTATCGAGATAGAGAACCTGGCGGAAGCGCTTAAAATAGAGCCTTGATAAAGTAGCGAGGTGGCATCATGAGCGAAGACAATATAGCTTTCCTCCAGTCACTCTACAGATACCTTCTGGATGAGTACAATAGGCTAAATCTCCTCAAGAGCGATTTGGAGAGGAGCATAGAGACTCTGAAGGCTCTGAGTAAATCTAGCGAGGAGAACATCGGTCCCCTGATACTGCCCATCTCAACCTTCATCTCCCTCTTCGTTGAAGCTGCTAAAGCTAGGGAAGTGCTCGTCCTCATGGGAGGGAATGTTTACGCCAAGATGGGGCCAGAGGAGGCCTTAAAGCAGATGAAAGAGAGGCTAGAGGAAGTAAATGAGGGGATAAGGGAAGTGAGTAACAACCTGGCCAAGGTTCAGATAGAGTTAGAGAATGCCCAGAGGATGGTGAGACGTGCTAGGTAGTTTGATAGATAAATTGAGCTCCTTAGGTATAGCTAAGAAGAAATGGAGCAAGAAAGATGTCCTCAATATATTCAGTGAACTGGAGATCGAGCTCCTCTCGAGGGGAATTCCTCCATCCCTATTCGAGAGGATAAGGGATCGCGTATCCATCAAGCTCGAGGGAGTTGAGACTAGAGGGGATCCGAGGAAGATCGTTGAGGATGCGATAAGGGAAGCCATATTAGAGATGACCCCGAAGCCTCTCAGGGTCGAGGAGTTGAAGGGGGAGAGGAAGCCATTTAAGGTGGTCTTCTTCGGCTTCAATGGTGTCGGGAAGTCACTGAGCATAGTCAAGTTAGCTAAATATCTGCAGGATATGGGGGGCAGAGTCCTCGTCGTCTCCGCGGACACTTATAGGGCTGCAGCAGGGGAGCAGTTAGAGGGTTACTGCAGGGCGGCGGGCATAAGCATTTTCAAGGGACAGAGGGGCTCAGATCCATCAGCCGTCTGTTTCGATGCGATGAGCATGGCATCTGCGAGAGGTTACTCGCACCTCCTGATAGATACTGCTGGCAGGAATTACCTCAATAAGAACCTGATAGAGGAGCTTAGGAAGATAGTTAGGGTAGTTGAGCCGGACTTGAGGGTGCTGGTTTTAGATGGAGTCGCGGGAAACGATGTTTTAAGCCAATGCGATTCCTTCAATGAGGTCGGTTATGATGCGATTATAGTGACGAAAGTGGATGCTGGCGGCCCCATCGTCCCCCTTTTTGCCTCGATACATTCAGGTAAACCGGTCCTTTTCGTGGGAACTGGTCAAAGTTTCTCGGATATCGCTACATTCGACCCCAGAGTCGCAGTAGAGCTTATATTGAGAAGCTAGCCCCATCCTAGGTGGTCGCATGTCCGCGCTGAGGAGCCTCAGGGGAAGGGATTTCCTCACTCTACTAGATCTCACCCCGCTGGAGTTCAAGGCCCTGCTCAGGAGATCTTGGGAGCACAAATATGGCGTAGTGCCTAAGGACCTGCTCAAGGGGAAGTATGTGGCTGGTATATTCGAGAAGCCCTCTACTAGGACTAGGGTCTCCATAAGCGTCGCCACATTCGATCTAGGGGGCGTATTCCTAGAGCTCCCAATATCGAACCTTCAGATAGCCAGGGGCGAGAGCATAAGGGACACTGCCGAAGTGCTCAGCAGGTTCGTTCATGCCATAGCTGCTAGAGTGAAACAACAATCTACACTCGAGGAACTAGCTAAATGGGCCAGCGTCCCCGTTATAAATTTACTCAGCGATAAATTCCATCCTCTCCAGGCCCTAGCAGATATCTTCACGATTCAGGAGTTCTTCGGGGATAAGAAAGTTAAAGTGGTTTTCTTGGGGGATGGAAGCGCCAACACGAATCACAGCTTGATGATAGCCTCCGCCTTAATGGGTTACGATTACTCCGTAGGTGCGCCCAAGGATTACTGGCCATCGAGCGACGTCGTGAAAAGAGTTGAGGAGATAATGAAAGAGACCGGGGGTACGTTGAGCATATTAGAGGATCCCGTGGAGGCTGTTAAGGGTGCTGACGTCATATATACGGACACATGGAAGTCCATGGGTGTGGAGGATGTTGAGAGGAGGATGAAAGTCTTCCCGCCTTACCAGGTCAATATGGAGATCGTGAAGAAAGCTAGCCCGAGGGTCAAGGTCATGCACTGCCAGCCCTGGTATATAGGGGAGGAGATAACTGAGGATGTCGCTTATAGCGAGTATTCAATAGCTTTCGAGCAGGCGGAGAATAGGCTGCATACCGCTAAGGCGGTGCTCGAGGCATTACTATCCTAACTTTTTAACTGGCCCGTCCTTCCTAGCTGGGATTTAAAGGTGTGTGTTTTTACATTTTAATCATCCTCTCAGATAAATTTTAGGGGACATCCGGTGGGCATCGATGGGCTCCCCTCTATGATATGCTTCAAGGATGCGACGCTAAGTTTATATAGGCGAACCTCTCCATTCTAGCTTGGCCCACCGCTATCCCGGCGGGGGGTCCGAGTATGAAGGCTGATGCCTGACATATGAGGGCCCTCCTTCCAGCTGTGGGCACAATAGATATGGGTTATGTGAACATGAGCCCTCGGCTCATGTTCGAGAGAGTTCGGATGGTTCCCGTGAATGGTGGGATCGCGGCTGTACTCCGAGACCGGTTGATCCTGCCGGAGGGAACCCCTATCGGGCTCGCACTAAGCCATGCGAGTCTGCTGGGGGCCCCTGCCCCCGGCGGCGCACGGCTCCGTAATACACGGTCAACCTGTCCTGGGGACCGGGATAACCTCGGGAAACTGAGGCTAATACCGGATAGGGGTGGATTCCTGGAATGGGTCCACCCCTAAAGTAGGCGGGGGGACGGCCCCGCTGAGGCCCCAGGGTGGGACCGTGGCCTATCAGGTAGTAGGTGGGGTAACGGCCCACCTAGCCTAAGACGGGTACGGGCTCTGAGAGGAGGAGCCCGGAGATGGGCACTGAGACAAGGGCCCAGGCCCTACGGGGCGCAGCAGGCGGGAAACTTCCCCAATGCGCGCAAGCGTGAGGGAGTGAGCCCGAGTGCCGCCCGCTGAGGGCGGCTGTTCCCCTGTGTAAAAAGCAGGGGGTAGGAAGGGGAGGGTAAGGCTGGTGCCAGCCGCCGCGGTAAAACCAGCTCCCCGAGGGGTTCCCACGCATACTGGGCCTAAAGCGTCCGTAGCCGGCCCCGTAAGTCCTCGGTTAAATCCGCCTGAAGACAGGCGGACCGCCGAGGATACTGCGGGGCTAGGGAGCGGGAGGGGCCGAGGGTATTCCGGGGGGAGCGGTAAAATGCGTAGATCCCCGGAGGACCACCAGTGGCGAAGGCGCTCGGCTGGAACGCGTCCGACGGTGAGGGACGAAAGCTGGGGGAGCAAACCGGATTAGATACCCGGGTAGTCCCAGCCGTAAACGATGCCGGCTAGGTGCCGGCTGAGGTTTCGGCCTCAGCCGGTGTCGAAGCGAAGGCATTAAGCCGGCCGCCTGAGGAGTACAGCCGCAAGGCCGAAACTTAAAGGAATTGACGGGGGGGCACCACAAGGGGTGAATGCCTGCGGCTCAATTGGACTCAACGCCGGGAATCTTACCGGGGGCGACAGCAGGATGAAGGTCAGGCTGAAGACCTTACCTGACGCGCTGAGGGGTGGTGCATGGCCGTCGCCAGCTCGTGCCGTGAGGTGTCCTGTTAAGTCAGGCAACGAGCGAGACCCCCGCCCTCAGTTGCCAGCGGGGCCTTACGGCTGGCCGGGCAAACTGGGGGGACTGCCGGCGAAGAGCCGGAGGAAGGAGGGGGCTACGGCAGGTCAGTATGCCCCTAATCCCCCGGGCCGCACGCGGGCTGCAATGGGCGGGACAGCGGGATGCGACCCCGAGAGGGGGAGCAAATCCCTGAAACCCGCCCGTGGTTGGGATCGAGGGCTGCAACTCGCCCTCGTGAACCCGGAATCCCTAGTAACCGCGGTTCTCCATACCGCGGTGAATACGTCCCTGCCCCTTGTACACACCGCCCGTCAACCCACCCGAGTGGACTTGGGGCGAGGCCCAGCTCAATGGCTGGGTCGAGCTTTGGGTCCGCGAGGGGGGGTAAGTCGTAACAAGGTAGCCGTAGGGGAACCTGCGGCTGGATCACCTCCCATTATGTTTGCGAGCCCACCCACGAAGGGAACCATCCGAACTCCCATGAGGCGGGCGAGGCGCAACCTCGTCCGCTGAGGCGCGAGGCAACTATGAGCGCTCAGCATAGTTCGAGAAGCCAAAGGCCGGCGCTGGCACGCTGCTACGCCGCCTGGTGGATGGCTCGGCTCGGGCGCCGAGGAAGGGGGTGGCAAGCTGCCATAAGCCCCGGGGAGCCGCAGGCAGGCTTAGATCCGGGGATCCCCGAATGGCGATGCCGCCGAGAGGCGCTCCCGGCAGGGAGCGGGAACCCCCCGAATTGAAGCATCTCAGTAGGGGGAGGAGGAGAAACCAATCGGGATGCCCTGAGTACCGGCGAGGGAAAGGGGCTGAGCTCAAACCGAACTCCCGCTCGCGAGAGCGGGTGGATGTGGGGTTGCGGGGGGATCGGGAGCCGCTGGGAGGGAAGCCGAAGTGGCCTGGAACGGCCCGCCATAGAGGGTGAGAGCCCCGTAGGCGTAACCTACCAGCGGTCCGGTCCTCTCCCGAGTACCGTGGGTTGGAATACCCGCGGGAATCCGGGGGTCATCGACCTCCAAAGCTAAATACGTCCCGAGACCGATAGCGAACTGAGTACCGTGAGGGAAAGCTGAAAAGCACCGCTGGCGCGGGGTGAAAAGAGCCTGAAACCAGGCGGTCATAGGAGCGGCGGCCCTCAAGGGCTGAAGCTCCCGAAGGAAAATGCCGCGAGGCATGAGTACGAGGGAGCGGACCGGGGTCGCCCCGTACGTCTTGAAACACGCGCCGGGGAGTTCACGGGCGTGGCGAGCCTAAGGGCCTCAAGCCCGAAGGCGGAGCGAAAGCGAGGACCCCGCAGCGATGCGAGGGGGTCGCCTCCGAAAGGGGGTTCAGTCACGCTCGTGAGACCAGAAGCCGGGCGATCTACTCCTGGGCAGGGCGAAGCCGGGTCGCGAGCCCGGTGGAGGCCCGATAGGGATGGTGAGGTGCAAATCCCTCCCGTGACCTGGGAGTAGGGGCAAAAGACCAATCTAGCCCGGCAATAGCTGGTTCCCGCCGAAGCCTCCCGCAGGAGGGCCTTCGCGGAGGGTGGGGGCGTGGTAGGGCAACGATTGGGTGGGTAAGGGGCTCTGCCCCGCCACCCTCTCGAACCCCGAATGCGCCTCCCCCGTAGAAGCGGGGAGCCGGGCGGCGGGGGGAAGCTCCGTCGCCGAGAGGGGAACAACCCGGACCGGGGTTAAGGTCCCCAAGTCCTGGCTAAGTGCCGAAATCCGAAGGGCGTCTCCCTCCTAAGACAGCGGGGAGGTAGGCTTAGAAGCAGCCATCCTTTAAAGAGTGCGTAAAAGCTCACCCGCCGAGGAGGGAGGCCCCCAAAATGAGTCGGGGCTGAAGCCAGGCACCGATACCCCGGCAGCGTCCTGGAAGGGCGCTGGGTAGGCGGGCGCGCGCACCGGGCGGAAGCCGGGGCGTGAGCTCCGGTGGACCGGTGTGTGTTGCAAATCCCGGCGGTAGTAGCAGCGAAGTGGGGTGAGAATCCCCACGGCCGAAAGCGCCAGGGTTCGCCGGCAATGCTTCGTCAGCCGGCGGTTAGCCGGTCCTAAGGCGGCACCCAGCTGGTAGCCGCCGAAAGGGAAGCCGGTTAATATTCCGGCGCCACCGGGGTAGGCGGCAACGCAGGCCTCACCCCTGACGCCTCGGGCTAGGCTGAGCGGGGGCCCGCTGAGGCGGGCGACCCGTCCAAGCGCTTAAGGCCGCCGAGAACCGTAATGGTGAGAAGCGGCTGAAGGCGCGATGGGGGCCCCTTTGGGGGCCTTCGGCTCATGCCTGGGGACCTTGAAAAGGGGGTGGGGAGCGATCCCCGGTGTCCGTACCGAGATCCGACACAGGTGCGCTGGCTGAGAAGGCCTAAGGCCTATCGGTCCTAACGCGGGAGAGGGAACTCGGCAAATTGGCCCCGTAACTTCGGGAGATGGGGTGCCTGCGTTCCTCCGAAAGGGGGTCCGCAGGTCGCAGTGACAAGGGGCGCCCGACTGTTTAACAAAAACATAGTTCCCCGCGAGCCCGCAAGGGTGTGTACGGGGGATGAGGCCTGGCCAATGCCGGTACCTGAAGCCCCGGTACAACGGGGTGAAGGGCCGGTGAAAGCCGGGAGTAACTCTGACTCTCTTAACGGCAGGTCCCCTCGGGGGACCTCCGGGGGAAAGGTAGCCATATGCCTTGCCGAATAAAAATCGGCGTGCATGAATGGCTTAACGAGGTGCCCGCTGTCCCCTCCCGCGGGCCGGTGAACCCGCATCCCGGTGTACAGACCGGGACGCCCCAACGGGGAGAGAAGACCCTGTGGAGCTTCACTGCAGCCTGGTCTTGTGGTACAGCTGGGGATGCAGAGGGTAGGCGGGAGCGATGTGGCCACCCTCCAGGGGGTGGCCGAAGCGACGATGGAACACCGCCCTTCTCCAGCTGTACCACTAACCGCTCCGGCGGGACAGGGCCAGGTGGGCAGTTTGGCTGGGGTGGCACGCCCCTGCAAAGGTATCAGGGGCGCCCTAAGGCGAGCTCAGGCGGGACAGAAACCCGCCGTAGAGGGCAAGGCCAAAAGCTCGCCTGACTGGATCCCTAAACGCGTGGGATCCAGGGGTGAAAGCCGGGCCTAGCGAACACTCGAGCCCTCTCGGTGAGGGCCGGGTACGACAAAAAAGTTACCCCAGGGGTAACGGAGCTGTGGCGGGCGAGAGTCCCCATCGGCCCCGCCGCTTGCTTCCCCGACGTCGGCACTGCCCATCCTGGGGGTGCAGCAGCCTCCAAGGGTGGGGATGTTCGCCCATTAAAGGGGAACGTGAGCTGGGTTCAGAACGTCGCGAGCCAGTTCGGTTTCTCCCTGTTGGGGCTGCAAGGCCGCCTGAGGGGAAGGGACCCTTAGTACGAAAGGAACGGGGTGTCGGGGCCTCCGGTGTACCGGTCGTCCGAAGGGGCGACGCCGGGTAGCCGCGCCCCAGCCGATAAGGGCTGAAAGCATCTAAGCCCGAAGCGGCCCCCGAAAATAGGCGGCCTCGCCCCTCGTGGGGTTAGGGCGCGGGTAGAAGACCCGTTCGATGGGGGGGTGGTGTAAGGCAGGAGCTTCGGCGGACTGCCTCAGCCTACCCCTCCCAAAGCCCGAGCGCATGCCAGCGCCGGCCGGCTAATTCTCGAACTATGCTGAGCGCTCAAATAGCGGGCCCGGCGGGACTCGAACCCGCGACCTTCGGCTCCGGAGGCCGACGCTCTGACCATGCTGAGCTACGGGCCCACAGTTATGCCCCCCGACTCAATGGGAGGGCCATTGAATAGGAAGCTCAGACTATTTAAATCCGAAACTCCATCGGGGGCATGATGATCGCCACTCAGGGCTCTGGAGTATGTGACTTTCAATTTCTTCTCCGGGATTCGGAACAATTATCGAAGATAAGCTTTCAATTCCTTTCTGGGATTCATCAAGAGCATCGGGGGCTATACTGAAGCTAGCTATCCCTTTCAATTCCCTTTCCGGGATTCCGAATAAAGCGATTCGAGGAGAAATTCAAGACAGCTACTTTCAACTCCCTTTCCGGGATTCTTATTACTTCGCCGGCCGGAGCAGCGAGAGGAGCTATCCTTTCAACTCCCTTTCCGGGATTCTCGAGTAAGTTGAGCCAGCCGTAATCGCGGCCCAGTTGCCTTTCAACTCCCTTTCCGGGATTCCGCCATGTGTTTCTTCCGTGGTATTACTCATTGACTCTATCTTTCAACTCCCTTTCCGGGATTCTTGATGATTACAACGGCGTTGTAAGGTACCTGACCGTTCACTTTCAACTCCCTTTCCGGGATTCTGTAGATGAGCTAAAAATGAGGAAGCTGTCAGCAATTCTTTCAACTCCCTTTCCGGGATTCCTAGATCTCCCTTATTCGATAGCACCTTTTAACTTTCAACTCCCTTTCCGGGATTCGGTGATGTGATGGAGGAGATCACCCAAGAGATATCCGAGCTTTCAACTCCCTTTCCGGGATTCCAGAGTCACGGCTCCAGATTTAGAGGCGGAATACAAATATCTTTCAACTCCCTTTCCGGGATTCAGATGTATGTGAAGAAAACGGGCTACATAGCTCCAAAAGCTTTCAACTCCCTTTCCGGGATTCTTATTTGTAACTCCCATTTTTTCATTTTTCTCTTTTTTCCCTTTCAACTCCCTTTCCGGGATTCAGATGTATGTGAAGAAAACGGGCTACATAGCTCCAAAAGCTTTCAACTCCCTTTCCGGGATTCTTATTTGTAACTCCCATTTTTTCATTTTTCTCTTTTTTCCCTTTCAACTCCCTTTCCGGGATTCATATACTACTCCATCCTCTACCTTGAAATCCTTTACTCCCTTTCAACTCCCTTTCCGGGATTCCGATGCCCTCCTTCCCCCTCTATACCCTTATCCCCTCTCCTATCGGTAATATTTTTGATACGCCTCCGCTGCTATACTACCTGCGCTCGAGTATATAAAGAGCAGCGGAGGTACCCCGCTCGCACATAGTTAAAGAATGATCCCGGTATTGTACTGAATTTTCTCAATTCTGATGAATTGTGAAACAAAAGGTCGTAAACGAGATCGCTGAGTATCTCTCTTCTCTCAATCCTCCTCTCATCAGAGTATATTACTTTCAATCCTCTTTTCATCGAGGCATATATTAGGGCTCGAGATCCCATTTAACCTTTCCCCACGAGCTTCTCGATATTGAGCACCACAAATTTGTGGTGCACTATGATCACATTCACCGCTCTGATCTAGCGTTAGCCTTCATCCCTTCCCTCATAGGGCCTTCGGGGTGAACGGATGAAGCCAGATCTCTCAGTTTTATGGTCCTTCACAGCAAATCCCTATCCTCCAGTCGCAAAGGGCACCTCATAAACCTTTGCTCATGGCTTAGCTTCCCCCGCATAGGCACCGTTGTCGGGTAGTTAACATTTACTACCCGTTCCATCTCGGATAGCACTGCTGCTATCCTCATTGATGGCTTTCAGGGGCAACGGGGCTCCCCTCATCCTGTGCATGTGCCCATTCGGTGCTACGTACCACCACATATCGGGCACAGAATGCGAGATCTCTCAATTTATAAAATTTATCGTGTAGGTATATCCAGATAAGGTTATATAAAGTTAACTTTCTGGAAACTGCTGAGGAACCCTCGAGTTATTTATTATTCACGCTAGAGAGCGGTGAGGTGAATTGAGCACCTCCCCACTCACAATCTCCTAAAAAAATGAGTTCGAGTTATCTCACCGTCCCGCTTCAGCTATTATCTCGCTTAACTCGCTCACTATATCGGCTACTATCTTCCTCCCCTTCCCGTTCAGCTTCCCTCTCTTCAAGTAGTCTTTTATCGCGATCAAGTACTCCAGGGCCCTATCCTCACTCAAGGGCCCCTTGAATATTAGGCCCTCATCCTCGTGCATCCTGGTCACGTTTATGTAGGAGGACTCCGGGCCCAAGTAGCACCTCCTGACCCTCCTCCTCCTTCCCTCCCTCCAGACGTGCACAGCATAGAGGTAGGTGTTGTTGCCCACGGTCCTCCTGTCTATGTAGCTCACCGGTTGGCCGCACCTGAGACAGGAATCCGCGTCGGGCATGCGGGACACCACAATATTATGGTGTCATGACTATATAAACTTTTCCATTTTGCCCTCTATTCATGTAATATATGTGAGAAAATGATATAATATTATTGCAAAATTAACATTATAATAGCTTGATGTCTAAAAATTCCCGCGGCTTTGAGGGGGGTCGCGCGGAGAGCACCACAAATTTGTGGTGCACTACTCATGAGTAGCTCGCATCCTACGCGAAAGTTTTTCATCAATTTCTCAACTATCTCAAGATTTAATTCTGAATGCCCCCAACTCACGTGCTCAAAGCTGTGGAGATGCTGGGGGTAGTGATACCCCTCCTCCTCTACCTGCAGTGGAAGCATCCCTACCTTCTATTAGTGCCCTTGGCCGCGTTGTCCATCACCTCCCTGCTCGAGGCTGACGCTATCGTGGTGAAGGAGTTCAGGGAGGGGAAGGTGAGATATACGCTGGGCCTCTACAACTTCAGGGAGAGCAGGAAGGCCAATGAAAATGTGCTGATAATAGGCACCCCAGGGAAGGGGAAGACCAACGTGATGGACTTACTGATAAGCAAGTACTACGATAGGTTCATAGTTTTCAACTTCAAGAGGGGGGATCTTCACCTGAAGCTGGATGCTGAGATAATAGATGTATCTGAATACGGCCCCTTCGATCGCGAATCCTTCGTCGAAGCGTTTATGCTCACTTTCCAGCCCAGGATAATAGGGGAGGTCGTGAGCAGATACGCAGGCCTCCTGATGGAGCTCGTGAACAGGAGCGAGGACTGGGTCACTCTCCTCCGGAATTTGGATGAGGCTATAAGGAAGGAGAAGGACAGGATAAACAAAACTACTCTGATGAGCCTGAAGGAGAAGATAAACTTACTCCTCCCGAGGGGAACAGGCGAGATCCCAATATCCGATAGGGTAGTATACGATTTCTCCTCACTCAACGATTACCAGAAGTGTTTCTTCGCAGAGATACTTCTGAGGAAGCTCAGGGAGATGAGCGATATAGCCATAGCCATAGATGAGGCCTATAATATATTCAGGAGGACTGAGCACCACTACAGCGCGGCCGAGGACATAATAAGGGGAGGTAGGATGAGGAACGTAGCTTTCATAGTAGCTACTCAGAGCATCTTGGATATGCCAGCCCCTCTAATAAGCCAGTTCGATACCATCTACGTTTTCTCAGTAGCCGGCCCTGATTTAGAGAGGCTGAGGTCGATGGGGGTCCCGGAAGCTCTGATAAGGAGCCTGAGTAATTACGAGTGCATAGAGATGCGCAGCGGCTACAGGGTGCTCAGGTTCAAGAGGTTCAGGGGGAAGCCCAGGGAGAGGAAGGTAGTGAGGAAGGAATTGGCTTCAGTTTCCTACGACGGGAGGGGCTTCAATATAAACGATTGCAGGCTCGAGCTCAGGGACGCTGGCGATCTGATGGAGCTGATATTCTGGGACGGGCCTAGAGTTGAGAGGTGCTACGTGAAGAGGATGGAGGACATAAGGGAGACTAAGATATGGAGGATAATCGAGAGCAAGTTCTCGAATCCGGAGGAGGTCATGAGGAGGATAAGGGAGGTCAGGAGGGGGATAGATTACAGGAGCGAGATAATAGAAGCTTTAATCGAGCACGGTATACTCAGCGGTTCATCTATAGCTAGGATAATAGCTAATAAGCACGGACTGAGCGAGGACTCAGCTAAGTTCGCTTGCATAACTTACTTGAGGAGGATGGTGGAGAGGGGGGAGATAATGAGGAACGAGCTCATAGACGAGTTCGGGAGGAGGACCGTCTATTATGAGCTGCCTTCAGCCTCCGAGAGCAGGTTCCACGATCTAATAATAGAGAGGATAGAGGTTATGTGCAGGAAGCTCGGCCTCAAGGCTGAGAGAGCTAATGATGTCGATCTAATTGTTAATAACGTTATTGGAATCGAAGTTGAAACGGGGAAGAAGAGCAGAAAGCCTCCTGAGAGGTCTAATTACGATGAAGTCATAGTAGTGGTGCCGAATGAGGAAGTCAGGAGGAGGTATGAGGGATCTATGACCCTGAATGAGTTGTACGCGAAGCTCAGGGGAGCGGATAAATGGGTGAGGGGCTCCGTTCAAGCCTACATTGAGGGTAAGAAGGATATCAATTGGATGATCGCGGTGATAGAGAAATCCGGATTGAGGGGAGAAGTTCTGAGGAGGGAGATCGAGGCGATGAGGGAGATGGATGAGGAGAAGGTTAGGAGGATTGAGGAGGAGTGCAGGAGGAGGAATTTGATCTGATCATCTTTCATCTTTCAATCCTCTTTTCATCGAGGCGTATATTAGGGCTCGAGATCCTATTTAACCTTTCCCCACGAGCTTCTCGATATTGAGCACCACAAATTTGTGGTGCACTACCGACACGCGATAGCCGCAATTTGCCCCATCAAGTCCCCCCTATGTGGAACGATGGCCTCCAGCGAGAGCTCTTATTATTGAATACAAGTCCGCCTTCGATAGTAAATCTCAGCAGGTAATTCATTTGCCTGTCGGTTCATTGAATCCCTCATCTAGCTCCCTTTCAACCTGAAGCCGTACTAATGCCCTCCCTATCTATCATAATCGGATCCCGGCGGGAATCAACTATTTAAATGCTGAGAGCCAATTTTATTTGTGAGTTCACAGCTCAAGAGGAAGTTCCTGGAGCTTCTCAGGAAGGATGAGGAGTTCAGATATGCTGTAGTTGGACTCCTGGGCCTAGAGGAGATTCTGAAAAGGCTCGATAGACATGAAGAGCAGCTCGTCAAGCTCAGGGAGGACATGAATAAGTTAAGGGAGGATATGAACAAATTGAGGGAGGATATGAACAGGGGATTCGAGCTCATAGAGAGGAGGATATCAGCTCTGGGGGCGAGATGGGGACTTCAAACTGAGGAAGCTTTCAGGGAGGGTTTGAAGGGGATACTGGAGAGGGAGTTCGGTGTTAAAGTGGAGAGATGGATCAAGAGAGATGAGGAAGGGATCGTTTACGAGCATCCGAGCGATGTTGAGGTGGATGTCGCTCTTAAAGATGGAAAGACGATACTAATAGAGGTATCTTCGCATATAAAAGCATCAGATATCCCAATCTTCAGGAGGAAAGCTGAATTTTACAGGAGAGTAACTGGGGTGAGGGCCGAGAGGCTGGTAATAGTGACTCCATACGCGGATGAGAGGGCAATTGAGATAGCGAGGGAGCTCGGGATAGAGATATACACGAAAGTATGAATATTTCGCAATTCCTCGACTCATAATTATCGTTCGATCTCATCTTCTCCCCATCACATACTCCGTCAGATGCAACCTTTTGAGCTCTCTTCACACCCAGCCTGAAAAGCTCCTCCGAACTTCCCGGAGCCAGGGGGATCTTATCTAGATTTCCTGATATCCCCGCCTCTACTAGCTGGTCCCGCTGTGTCCATTGAGAGCTTTCAGTCCTCCCTCATCCTTCAACCAATCAGCTCACCATTCATGCCTTTCTATGGACCTCTCATTTGAGCACCATAAGGTGCTTCTTGCGAGATCATACCCCCAGCCCCGGAATGCTATCTCGATAAGTGATGGGATGTATTCACTTAAGGCACTCTTATATCGCTATTCTTGATCTCCCATGAATAGCACATATTTCCCTCTATTCGGATTTCCACATATCTAGATGCCAATGCTTACCGTTACAACTGAAAGACTCTCCTTTAAAGGCGGGGATTATCGGAAAAGATTATTTCCCCTTAAATTCTGTGTAACCGCATCCCCCGCAACTGTACCTATTCTCGTGCTCCGCCATGAAGCGGCCGCACCTTGGGCACTGCCTCCTCTTCCTCACCAGCTTACCCCCTTCCACCGAGTAGTACTTCCAAGCTTGGACGGGCTTATGCTTCAAGCAGCTTCCCCTCCCTCGTTCCTCCTCACTATATGCTTTGGCTCTATCATCAGAGCCATGGCCCTGCTGTGGTAGACCATAGCCATTATAGTTGCTTCCTCCTTCCCGTAATCCGTGGATATCCTCCTTATGAACACGTTGCTAGGCGCCTTCCCGAGCTGCCTAGCTAATATTTCCCTTATCTCCCTCCTGGAGGGTGTGCCTCCCTTGAACCTTATCCTAGCTACTACCTCCTCCCTCTGCAGCAGCGGGTTCTCCCTCCTCTTAACTAGCTCCAGTTCCATTTGCCCACCGGCTCACGGAGCCGTGCCCCTTTTTATATATTTCCATCAGAATCGGGAAGATGGATTGAGCTCAATATACCTTCAGAGCGTAAATTCCGGCTTTCTCATGCCCCAATATCTTGGCTACTTGGGATTTGAATGGATCCACTATTGCTACGATCCCCTCCCAGTTGTAAGTGAAGTCATTGGATCCGCATATCGGGCAAACCTCCTCCTTATCCTCTGAAATTGCCCTACAGTTCCTGCAGGCCTTATATCTCATTCTGCCACCTCCTCTATCTTCCCGAGTTTGGGCTGCCTCATAGTGAGCGCTACCTTTATCACAGGCTCATTCCTGAGCACGGCAGATGGATCGGGCTTGCTTACAGCCGTTATCCTGGCCCTAACGACATCTCCAGGCCTGAATGTGACTTTCAGCTTCCTCCCCTGTATCACCCCTCCCCTGTGCACGAAGACATCGTCCCCGAGCTGCGAGATGTGCACGAATCCATTTATCGGGCCCACGGTCACGAAGACTCCGTACTCGACTACGTTCTCCACCTCCCCCTCTATAACTTCATCCTTCATGGGGATGTAGCTGAGGGCCCTGAAGTTCACCCTGACGTAGATATTCGGGCTCCCTATTACCGAGGTCCCGTAGCTCATATCCACTATATCGAGCACATCGAGTATTAGCCCAGCCTCCTTCACGAACCTCCCAACGTACTTAGCCCTGAACTGCTTCTTCAGTATCTCCTTCAGATCCTTCCCCAGGTCCAGGGGCCTTATGTAGCCCACATCACTCATTTCGACCTCGTAGAACAACTTCATCACCTTACGGGATGGATCGAGCATATCCCTTTATTAAAGCTTTCCCGAGGCCTCTCGCATCAGTCCTCGGATAGCTTGGATGGATCCTCTAAAACTAGCTTCTTCTTCGCCCTCAAGTAAACGACCGGCACCCCCTCCCTCAGGAGCTCGTTCTTAAGCTTCAAGTCGAAAGTGACCACAGCGCATCCCAATTGCTTAGCTGCCCTCACTATATCCTCATCCGCCTCTCCATCGAACTCCTCTAGCACCCTGACATCATACCCCCTGATGACCTCGATAGCTACTTTAGCCCTCCTCTTCCTCCCGGCCAGTTGAGAGAGCTCCCTTATTACGGATCTCGTCGTGAGCAGCTCGGCCCTCGGGTATATGGACATCAGCTCCTCCATCCCTATCGGGAGCTCAGTTATCCCCAAGAGGAAGGAGGAATCCAAGAGTATTCTCCTCATGGGATCACCTATGGGCCCGGGGGGACTTGAACCCCCGGCCTCCCGGTTATCAGCCGGGCGCTCTGACCAGTCTGAGCCACGGGCCCCTCTTAGCTACAGTACACAATTAAAAACTCAACCCCCATGGACCGGGCTGAAGGATTTATTTAAGTTTTCCGATGGATTCCTCCAGTGGACCGGGCGGGATTCGAACCCGCGGCCTCCGCCTTGCGAAGGCGGCGCGCTACCAACTGCGCCACCGGCCCACTATTCATCCGCATCCAACTTTAAAATTTAATCCCTCACCTCATACCTCAATATAGCCACTATCCCGCCCAGGGACCTCAGCTGCATCCCCCACTCGGTATTCGGGCTTATCACGTAAACCTCAGCACCAGCTTGCTTCCCCATCTCCCCGAAATATTCGACCAAATCTATTTCCTCCACACTGTAGCTTGTGGCCTTGCAGTTCGGGCACTCCCAGGATTCTACGTTCTCTTCCTTCCTCAGTATCCTCCCCTCCTCATAGCCGCAGATCTCGCACCTCACCTTGACCTTCTTCATCGGGAGCTCCTCCATTATCAGAATTTTCTCAGCGGCTCCGGATTCTATGGCCCTCTCAACCTCCCTGAGACCATATGCAACCCTGTTCGGATTCTTAGCTAGCAGCCTGAATACCTCCTCGACCAGGCTCCTCTCCTTATGGAGCGTCGATTCCTTGAGCAGGTCCTCTGACTTCATTATCAGCTCCCTCAATCCCTGCTCCTCCGTGTAGGATAGAGGAAGATTTGCTATGACCTTCTCCTTCAGCCTGTAATCCAGGTAATTCCCCTCCTCGAACCTCTCCCTGGCGTCCCCGGGGCCGCCTATTATTATGCCCTCGAGCTCATCGAGAAGGGGGAGGAGCACCTCATTAGCTCTCATTCCCAGCCTCTTGAAGAAATCGTGGACCCTCTCCTCCCTTATTCTCTCGAACCTCCTCTGACTCTGGCCTCCGGCGCTGTGCTTGGGAGGTATATCCGATGTGACCCAGTCCGCTATCTCATAATTCGATCCCCTCAGCGTGGCTATCAATCCCCCTCCCCTGTCCATGACTATCAGCCCGTAAACCTTCTTCTCCCTCGCCATGTCCTCCAGGGGCTCCAGGTAGAACTCGTGATCGCAGATGTACTGGAAAGATCTTACCGGTTCAGGGGGCTCTATCACGTAAATCTCTATCTTCTCAGTCCCCCTGTCCTTCCCCTGAGGGACGGCCCCGCAGAATATCACTAAGCCATTGCTCGGTATCTCCCTATACAATTTAAGCCTCTGTATTATGCTCTCTATAGCGCTCTGCACGTTCTTCCTCGTCAATTTATCCTTTATGTTCCCAGCTTGATCGTACTCATCCCTGAGGTACTTGATCACATCGTATACGTTCTTATTCGGGGGTATGTAGAGTGATATTAACTCGGTCCCCCTCCCGACCTTAGCCTTCAACTCCCTCAGAAGTTTCTTGAACTCATATCTCTCGTACATTAGTGACATTTTCCCATTCCGATGCTAGGGCCCATCCCATAATTTAAAAGCTATCGATCCCGAGCATCAGCGTGCAGCTGGTGATCTTCGAGGATCGGGGAGTTGAGGCTCTGAGCCCGATAACCGATCTAATACCGATGCAGGAGGTAGTAGTGGGTGGGGCGAAGCAGTTCATAAGGTTGGAGAGGCTCCTAGATATGGAGAGCAGGTGGATAGTCAGGGATCACATGGAATTGAGGGTCCCCGAATCCAGGAAGCCGGATTACGGGTCTCCAGCCATAATCCTGAATTCCAGGCTCCTCTCCACGGATCTCAGCCTTAAACTGGATTACGGTGAGGCCCTGATCTGCGGGAGCCAGGTAGTGGCCGCTAAAGTTAGGAGCCTGGAGTGGCCACCCGAATTCGAGAGAGCTAAGCCGTGCGAAGCTAAGCTCCTTGAGAACCTCTGGGACATTTGCCCCACATCGATAGTGGAGCACTTGAGGAGCGATCTCATGAAGCTTTACGGGGGCAGTGAGATCAGGGTCAATGTCAATGTCGTGGGGAGGCATGCTGTAGTCATAGGGGAGGGAGTCGATATCCTGGGCCCATTAACTATAGATGCCAGGGAGGGGCCCGTGATAATAGAGAAAGATGTCCTCCTGGAGCCCTATTCCTACCTCAAGGGCCCCCTATACGTCGGGGCTGGCTCTCAGATAGTCGCGGGTAGCAGGGTAGCCGGCAGTTACCTGGGCACCGCCACCAGGGTAGGCGGCGAGGTCACCACTAGCGTAATATCGGATTACTCCAACAAGTACCACCTGGGCTTCCTAGGCCATAGTTACGTCGGCAGGTGGGTCAACATAGGCGCCGGCTCGATAACCTCTAATCTGAAGAACACATACGGCGAGGTCAAGGTGAGGGGAGCTTCTACAGGGCTGAGCAGGATAGGGGCCTTCATAGGGGATCACGCTAAGCTCTCCATAGGAACCCTCACTTACGCTGGTACTGTGATAGGCACCGCATCCCACGTCCACGGCTTGGTGAGGGAGGAGGTGCCTCCTTTCACGATATACGGGAGGAGCTTGGGCTGGGAGCCCGTGGAGATAGAGCTGGATTCTGTTATAAGGACCTACAGGAGGATGGCCCCCAGGAGGAACTTGGAGCCGGATCCTAGGGAGGAGAAGCTCCTCGAATTGCTTTTCGAGAGGACTGAGGATCTCAGGAGGAGGATGGGAGTCAGGAAAGGTAAGCTAGGGTGAAGCCGGGTGGGGGATTCGAACCCCCGTCCACGGGTCTGCAGCCCGCTGCCTATGCCGCTCGGCCAACCCGGCGATTCAATTATACGGCTGGATCTAATAACCTTTGCCATCAGCTGGCGTCAATATAACCAAAATACTCTAAAAATTTTTAACTTTAAATGCACAATTTTTCATTAATATATTTCAATAATTGAAATTTTTATAATAAATTTCCCTAAAAACTCCTCATCCCTCGCCTGCGGCCCTGGGAAATTTTATATTTGGGAAGCGTTGGGGGGAGTAGAGCCCCCAGGGCCCGTAGCTCAGCAAGGATAGAGCGGCGGCCTCCTAAGCCGCAGGCCGAGGGTTCGAGTCCCTCCGGGCCCGCCATTGAGCGGCCGTAGTCTAGCCTGGACAGGATGCCGGCCCCCCAAGCCGGCGACCCGGGTTCAAATCCCGGCGGCCGCATCCCTAAGCCGGGGTGAGGTAGCCTGGTAACCTGGGGGCCTGTGGAGCCCTTAACCCGGGTTCAAATCCCGGCCCCGGCCTCCCGAAGCGCAACTTTTTAAGTTCTTTCAATCCTCTTTTCATCGGACTAACTTTTGAGTGGACCCGGCGGGACTCGAACCCGCGGCCTCCGGCTTGCAAAGCCGGCGCTCTACCGCCTGAGCTACGGGCCCCTCCTCACTGGAATTTCGCATTAAAAAACCTTAGCCCCGCTACCCCGAAATATTCGCTAAATAAATTTCCAATAGATCCATTTAAATTTAAATTTCAAAGCTTTTGGTGGGGCGGCCTCATCTTACTTGATCGAATGCTTTATGGCGATCGCGAGCCACACTTTCGTCGGGCCCGGACCTTAGTTTAAATATGGGCATCCTGCCACTCTGTAGAGAGAGGAAGCTTGAGGTAGGGGATGAGGTTTGAAGTCAATGATAAGGACCGCTACTAGGAGAGTTGATGAGGGAGTTAGGGAGATCCCCCAGAAGGTATCGCCTGAGGACTCGAGCCTGAAGGAATTCCTGGAGAAAGTCAAGGCCAGGATCGTGATAATGGGGGTAGGAGGGGGAGGAAGCAACACTATAACTAGGCTGAACGCTATAGGGATAGATTCAGTTGAGACAGTCGCCGTCAATACGGATGCTCAGCACCTACTCATAACGACAGCCGATAGGAAGCTCCTGATAGGCAAGGAGCTATGCGGTGGCAACGGATCCGGAGGGGATCCGCACATAGGTGAGGAAGCGGCTAGAGAGAGCGCGGATGAGCTTGAGGAATTCCTGAGTGGCAGCGATCTCTTATTCATAATGGCGGGCTTGGGAGGCGGTACTGGGACAGGGGCCTCCCCGGTCATAGCGGAGATAGGTAAGAGGGTCGGAGCCGCTGTAGTATCTGTGGTGACGCTTCCGTTCACCGCTGAGGGAACGAAGAAGAGGGAAATCGCTATGAAAGGATTAGCTAAATTGGCATCAGTCTCAGATACTATAGTAGTGGTGAATAACGATAAGATCCTGGAGATAGCGAAGGAGTTGCCACTCTATCAGGCCTTCTTCATATCCGATGAGATAGTGGCTAGAGCTGTGAAAGGAGTCGTGGAGCTCGTCGTGAAGCCAGGCCTCGTGAACGTCGATCTGGCCGATCTCAGGAACGTTATAGAGAGCGGAGGGCCAGCCGTCCTTACCTTCGGGGAGAGCGATGGTGAGAACAGGGCTATGGAGGCTGTCGATGACGCTTTAGGCAATCCACTGCTCGATGCCGATATATCCGGAGGGAAGGCGGCCATAATCAACATAACCTCCGGCCCCGATTTCTCCCTCGAGGAGATGCAGCAGATAGTTGAGACCATAGTCAGCTCGCTGGACCCCAACGCCAACGTCATCTGGGGAGCCAGGATAGATGAGTCCCTCAAGGGCTCGGTTCAGGTGCTCCTAGTGGTCACCGGAGTAGCATCGCCCACAGTGGAGGCAGCCCTCCAGGGAGAGCTGAGGGA
>Ga0272449_1001615_pt1 | contig 22725 bp, 21 predicted proteins | sample YNPCB0241_FD_198679 | JGI IMG/M metagenome (GOLD analysis project Ga0272449, IMG submission 198679) | Hot spring sediment microbial communities from Yellowstone National Park, WY, United States - YNP-CB-024-1 | ecosystem: Environmental > Aquatic > Thermal springs > Hot (42-90C) > Sediment... | reverse complement strand
ATCTTATTCTTGTTGTCAGATATCTTTATATACGAACCGTTCTTAGTTCTAAAGATAACATGTTCGTTCTCCGATGAGCCATCCTGTGTAGACTCGCCCATTGCTTGATTTTCTAGCACTACTCCACCTATATACACTGGAAAGCGTATATCTCCATCTTCGAACATAACATACACAAAACAACCTACATCTGGTACAACATGAGAACCGTGTGTTGGTTTGTATCCAAATACACTTACAGGTCTGGCCCATAAAACTGTACTCTCATCAGCAAGAGAAGGAACTATAACTTTAACTCTACCTATATTCTGTGGATCTTTATTGTCAACCACCTTTGCTCTATAAATACCAAAATAAGAAGTACTATCTGTAGCCTTCCTATGAAGTATCATTGTACTATAGCCCTCTCAACTATCGCTTCAAAAGTACTAACAACCTCTTTCCATAACTTTGCAGAATATGGTAAACTCAATAACTCAAAAATGAGATCAAGAAACAGGTGATAAGCAAACGGCTTGTGACACTCATAAGATCTTCCATATAGTGAATCTAGAGTAAGAGTAAGATCATGCAGCCTAGAACGCTTAAAGACGTATGATAATGAGACTATGGATAATCTATTCTCAAGTACTTCTTCTTTGATGTATTGTAACCAAAATGTAGGTATATTATTTCCGTCAGCGTATCTTTGTAGAATGTTTAGCTCGATATCTGTATACTTCAAGGATTTAGGCAACGAATGTGTAAGTTGATAGAATTTGTATGTTGGCATTATAATGGAGATAACAGTGAGCCATACAAGTAGAGCTACTAGTCTTCTTTTAGGCCACAAGTCTTTTGGTAACACAGGAGTTAACACACCTAACACTTTCTTATATATGACTTCACATACAGAATCAAATAGACGCGTGTATAAATCTTTTTGCTCTCGTATAGAAAGAAGAAGAGGTATTAAGTTAACTCTGTACAAGAACTTATTGACATTTGTACTGGAGGGCATACCTATGTGTAACACATTCTCATTCTTAAAGAGACTTACATACTTCTCCCAAATATCTGAACTACCGCACACTAACAATTCATCCCTTATCTCAGCAACACTCCTCACTAAGTTCTCTAAGTGGTAAGCGTGAGTTGCACTCAAAGAACACAAATCAATATTCTTCAGAATCAAATATCTAAGAGATGCTGTTTTATCTAGCATTACTATTGCTCACCTCCATATATCGAATCTATGACGCTAAATAGCCAATCTATTCTAGTATAACTTGAACCTACAACGTTTATGCCTGCATCGAGTTCTTCGGATAGTTTTGGTTGTGGAGATACTAACGAGATCGCTTTCGGCTCTGTAGGTACTTGAAGAAGTACTCTCCACAAGACATCATACTCCGGAACTAGAAGATAGAGTGGTCGTGAGAAACTAGATGACTCACCATTGAGAAGCAAGACGAATGGCATAATTGCATCGCCTTTCAGTTCTTCTGCACATATCTGATCGACATACTTTGGTAGAGATAACTCGTCTACTGTCTTTACAGAGTGGGATTGTGTATAGAGCTTCGGAAGAGAAGCAAACACATTATCATCAAGAAGCATACTCCTAAAAACCAGGTTGTCTGCTTCTAGTAATGGCCAAGGGTAATACTGCAAATATTTATCGTTCATTGCTACTCCTTAGGAATGTTCGACCATTTCTCCAACCAATTGATTTTACTTTGAGCTCTATGACGAATATCATCTGGTACAATAGTCAACAACTCTCTCCAGCCTCCCTTAATTTCGTTTATATTGAAAGCACACTTGAAGTTATGCACTGCTTCGTGATGACTCTTACATAGAGGAATCCAGCCAACAAGATCTTTCTCGTGTAAATACATCACGTAGTTCGCACACTGTAAAGTAGTGGCACGTGGTAATCGTAAGAGAGCATACTCCGCAATATCATAAAGGGTGAGGGGTGTATGATGTATTTCTATCGTTGTTTCATCTAACGTCAATCCACATACGCTACATTTGTATCCACCCTGTTCTCTAACTCTCTTGAGCCATTCACGATATTCAAGAGAGCCCCTAGCTAACTTCTCCACACACTTAATAAAACTTGCAAGACTAGAATACGAAGGAAAGGAATGTGGAGTTCTTCTCATGATATCTTCCTACCCCAGACAAAATATACCTCGTTCTCGTCAAGATTGATAGAATCATCAATAGTTACAGTTATCTGATACTCTGTAGGAGAGACTTGTGTGACAGTAACGACAGCAGACGTACTATCTAACATACGCCTATTTCGTAAGTCCACTACACACCAAACCAACACTTCTGGATTGAAGATGATAGTGAACGAAGATTGATTGCTAGTGAGTCTCATGCTTCCTACAACATCAATTGTTGGACCCACCACTTGAGAGAAAACAAACAATTCTCTATAACTGAGAGATGCATAAGATATTGAGTAGTCAATAAACTCAATATCTCTCTTATCTTCCCAAATCAGTACGGTAGGCAAAGAAGTCATATATTCAAATGAATATATAGAACTATACCGCTGTTCTTCAGCAATCGAATAAGAGGGTGGACCTGTTAAACGTATTAATGGTCGTAAAGGCAAACGAAAGCCGTAGTGATGCTCTCCGGTTGTTCCTATATAGATGTACTCTACTTTAGGAGACGATATCAATTCTTGATACCAAACAGGGGCATGTTCTGCTATTATTCTAATAGGCAAGACTAGTGGATAGTGTGTCCAATCAATATAAGTATACTTATTATTCCAACGCTCTAACATTGTGACCATCAAATCGTGTGCGTACACAGGAGAATCTGAGATTATCTCAAGTTCTACAGTGCCACGTACTCTCAGAAACTTCAAAAACATTCTAAGTTGCTCAGATTCGTAGAATGGTCGATTCAACAAGCGACTAAAGAGCGTACATGCATTCAATCTCCAAGTAAAGTTACTTCTCTCTTCGATTTCGATAGTCTGAGGACGTACTACTACAGCAACCTGGTCTGTCACAATCGTCTGAGTGGAATCAGCAAGAGCTAGTTGAATAGGTAATTGATAGGACGGCCAGAAGCCTTCCATAGAATGCCAAAGGACATCAACAGGCGATAGATCTTGACAAATATACTTAAGCAACTTATCGTAAAAGTAGTAGATTGGACGATCTGATAATACTATTTTTGTAATTGCTCCCATCTATATCTCCACTTAACTAAGTTTTAGCCATATGATTGAGCTATACGGCTACGTTTAGCGACTTCTGTTTCAACATTTCTAGGCCTCTCGTATTCTCTACACACAATTTCAGCAGCTTCTGCACTCGAGTTAGTTCTGAGTAATTTATCGTATGTACTTCTGTAGTTCTTCTTCATATCATAAACTAGAAAATCTGTTTGTGCAATCACGGGATCTTCTCCTCTAGCAATTCTAGGTTGAGTGTATGCGAGCATCTCACGCCGCCGAGAACCATGCCATTGCCAAAGACCTTCGGAGGTACCATTATCGCCAATAGCATTAGGATTAAAGGAGCTTTCCGCTTGAGCATTTGCAGCGATACCTTTTGCTGCCGAATCTGGTAATCCGTGATATTGTGTCAATCTATCGTATATCTTCTGATAAGTCTCTTGTTGTTGGGATGACGTAGGTGCGGGTAATCTCCTAGCTTCTTCGAAACTTCCTCCCATAAACGATGGACGTTGTGGAGATGGTGTAGGCTGAGTAGGTTGAGTTGCTTCTTGAAGAATACTGCTTGTTGAACCTAAATACGCTGACGCATTCGCTAGAGACTCAATGTTCGGAGTTCTATTGTCGGATAAGAATGCGCTCAAATAATCGACCACAGTTACCGCTCCTGTAGGTGTAGGCGCAGCAGTCTTAAGCATAGTCGCATACAAGCTAGATATTCCTATCTGAACACTTACACCTAACAATGTCCCGTCTTCTGTATACAATTGCTCCACCCGTTGTATTGTCAACGAATTCAGAAAACCAAAAGGAATGTAACACACTCCAGGAACCTTCATTCGGAGAATATAAGGAGCATATGTTACTATACCGCTCTTGCCTGTTAATTGTCCTACACTCAACATCATCAAACAATATAACGGTACGATCACTCTTTGTATAACTTGGAAAGTATCGTCTTCAGGAGCACACAAATTTATAACAAAAGTGTAGTTTGGATTGAATGCGGTAGCATTCCAAATCTTCGGTAGATCCAATCTACCTCCTCCAAGAATATTCAAGAACCAAAACGAAGAGTCTTTCATCGAGTTAAGTATGCTACCTGCTTGTGAGGTGACAAACGATGAAACAAGTTGAAACATGTTTTGAGAGGATACGGCGTTTGTAGAAAGATTGAAGAACTGAAGCTGCCTGACTAAGTTGCTTGCAAGGTTCCCAACTTTCTCCAATACATTCTCTTCAAATTGAACATCTATTAAATCTTGTATGGGCTCTGTAATATCAACTACAAATTCAAACACGTTATTCTTAACTGTATAAATAGGACCAGAGATACCTAACTCTTTTTGTATATATGATTGCAACTTAGTCAACTTCGAATTGATAGTGTCTACAGAGATAGGATTGAACGCAATCTGATACAACTTCGTTACACTATTCATCTGGGGCTCACCCGGTACCACATACAATCTTCTCCAACTCAGATCTTGATCTTTGATAAGAGATGAATTCATTAAAGAGGAGGAGTATCTATATGGAGGTTCTCCCCAGATTGGAGGAATAACTTCTTGGTACTGACGAGGAGTTGTAGATGTAGGTTGCAGTCTCTCTGCGGATACTAACTGTTCAGGAGAGCAACTACTAGCTAAACTTACGTTAGCAGTTGTAGGACTAGTGGATACTTGACTAAGTACATATGGTGCCTCAAAGCGAGGTGTGAAGGGAGAAGGTTTTGTTGTTGATTGTTTACTAAGTAATCCCATACTATGTAGGTAAGCCGTGAGATGATCTTAATTCTTTTGTTGCAGCAATAGGCTCGACAGGCACGCCGTTCTTACGAACTTCGTAGTGTAAGTGTGGACCGGTTGACTTACCTGTACTACCCACATAACCTATCACTTGTCCGGGCTGTACTTTGTCTCCTACGTTCACTACATTTTGTGCGTTATGAGCATAAACTGTCTCGTATTTACCATCTCCGTGATCGATGATCACAACGTTTCCATAACCAGGTTTTACACCTGCAAACTTAACAGTACCACCTGCTGTAGCTCTAATAGGTGTACCCGCAGGAGCGGCGATATCAATTCCTCTATGAAACTTCACTTCATTATCTATGGGGTGTGTTCTAAGTCCATATTCCGAACTAACTTTGCCCTCTGGAACAGGATTCCAAGAAGAACTTTCAAGTACAGTAGGACTTTGTGGTGTAGACGGCCGTGCGGATTGTGGTTGAACTATAGGCGACGGTTGGGATGCAGACTCCAAAAGTGTTTGATAGACCAATCCTTTTGTGATATCGAATGACGACCTATTGTTCTGTAGTAGAGTCACTAAGTAATCTCCTACGGTGAGTGCCCCAGTAGGAGAAGACGGATCTGGCAACTCTGTTGTATCTAACAGAGTGTCAAACAAAGACGAAACCTCAAACTGTACGTCTACACCTAACATCTTGCCTTCTTCTGTATAATACTGATCTGAACGAATGATTGTTAATTTCTCAATATATCCTACAGGGATATAACATACTCCAGGCACTTTCAATCTTACTCTTGGAGGATCAAGAGTAACAACTTTACTTCCCGAACACAACTCCCCTAGACTCATAAATAGAAGATAGTATAATGGTACAATTACACGATCTGTTATACTATCTATAGATTCACTATCCGCACATAAATGAACTGTGAATGTATAGGTAGATACGAATGTAGATGCAGACCAAACTTTAGGTAGATCTAATCTGCCGCCACCTAGAATGTTAAGTGCGAAGTTTGAGCTTTGCGTAAGACTATTAAGAATATATTGCACCGTACTAGGAATCAAACTCTCAGTGTTAATACCTACGCCATACTGTTGCAATTGTCGTATTTGTGATGCTGCAAAATTGCCTAAACGCGCAAACGTATTCTCATCATACTGTACTTCCACAGAATCGCTCACAGCTTCAACATCAACAACATAAGTTAACACATTAGTTGATAGTGTACGTGAGGGCAAACCTAGTTTGCTTAAGACTTCATTGAGTGATGAAGATAACTCTCCCGCAGAAAACGGACGAAAATAGAGTTTATAGAACTTAGTAAGAGAATCAATATGTGCATCTCCTAGAAGTATATGTGCCTTCCGCCAAGCTAACTCTTGATCTTTCAAGAGTTGTTGAGACATCAAAGATGAAGAGTATCTGTATGGTGGCTCTCCCCAGATTGGAGAGATTGTAGTAGGTGGAGACTTAGTAGCAGCGGTAGGCTGAAGAGGAAGCTCCTTCAAAGGTAAAGTTTCAGGACTACAAGGGGGCGGACTTATAGAGCTTGTAGAGCTAAAATCTATCGAAGGCATAACTAATGGAGGGCGGAATGCAGCTTCAAATGGAAGTTGTCTCTCGGATGCTCTATAGCTTAGCATTCCCATCGATCATCACCAAAGAAAGATTGTTTTGCTTCATCAATTGTTTGTAAGTAAGAAAGATCATAAGATAGTTTTGGTCTATAGTAAAGACATAACGGTAGTACAAATGTAGATGTAGTTACAATACCACTCGTACCTTTCTGTAGAAACAGAAGATAGCTAACAATCTTGTCCCAATTAAGTATCTTATCTTTCATCCTAATAACTCCGCGTTATATGCATACTCATTATCTGTATACGATCCTGTTTTACGACTCTCGGCAAACTTATTGAGGAGATTTTGTACTCCTGTGTCAGTAGGTGGATCTCCTCCTAAGAAACAAGAAGGACAGTCTGCAAACGATTGAAGAATACTCGATAAGTTACTATCAGACGGATGTATGGAAAACTCTGAACATAAGAGATCGAAGTCGGGTATAGTCCGCTGAATAGGACTCACAATATCATTGAGTTTCTCAAAATTCGAAAGCAAATTCGTATCTAATCCGCTTATTTGAGTCACCAACCCTTGTACATTATTGATAGTACTCTGTACGTTGTTAAGTACTGTAGTTGGTAGATTCATCATATTCATTATAGTACGTTCTGCTGCTGAAACTGTACTAAATGTATTCGAGATTAGACTACTAACATTTCTCACAACAGCAAGTGGTAAGGTAGAGAATGCGGCTGCCGTACCTATAATCGTTGATATACTCCCTATAGCACCGCTTACAGAAGATAGAGCTCCACTAGGTAGTCTAAAGATATCGAAGATAACGGATTGTGTTTGCGAATAAGACTTTAACATAGAAGACGAAACATCACGAAGCGATGAGTTATCGATAGAGGTTGAATATGTCTTTATTGATGTGGGTGAGTACATTGTTCGTACAATATCATTCACCATTCTATCTCCACCTCTAAGTAGTGTAGGTGAAGTCACTCTACCTTTACTGTAGTCTCGTAGAGAGTCTGGCGTGAAATGATTCTGAAGTGTAGGAGTAAGTGTGGTACATGTGGTAGTTACACAATCTTTAAGTATTCGAGTCTTCGTCTGCTCAAACTTTTGCAGTTTGGAGACATCTGACGGATTAGTATAGATCTCATCTCTAGCAGATTTCAACGTAGGAAATGATGTCACAACAACATTATTAAGAGATTGATACAACGAAGATTGAGTGTTGTTTATTTGATGCTCAAGCACAGCAGATAGATCTGCAACCGCACTCTTAACTATATGCCGTTTCAAGTCTTGGATATAATTAGAGTAAGACTCTAAGACAGGAGACATCTGTACTAAGATATTGAGAAGAACGGGATCATCAACCAATGCTTCTAAAGACTCTCGATCGTCATACAATCTCTTATTCACTGCTATAGTCATTACGTCTAAAAGCTTTTGTTGCTGTTGTGGAGTGAGGGTGATTGAGTTGTACATAGTATACGAACGAATGTTATCCATAAGTGTGGGCACATCAACATCCCACATTATGCTATCAAGCATACGTTGAAGTTGTGTGGCTGTGTTGAGGACAATATCCTTCGTTATATTACTATAGAAAGTAGGTAGAATAGTTTTTGCATTCTCGTAAGAAGCATACACACGATTGTATAACTCTCGAAGTTTATTGTAAGCTTCTCCTCCCACCTTTGTTGTAAACATGTTTGTGCTACGTGTGACAAACTCAGTCCAAATAGTTAGCCACTGAGGATCATACTCATTCGTCTGAGTTCTCACTTCTAGCTTACCACTTAAGTACATCCATAAACTAGAAGTGAGAGCGTTGTATTTCTCTTCCGTACCATCCCAATAACAACATTCTACAAAGAATCTTAGTGTGTCTTTCCAATCTGTTTCACTACCTACAAATGACACTAAAGTAGAGATTAACGTGAATAGTGTATAAATATCAACGAGTGAAGATGTCTGTTCTAGCGGTTTCAGTACTTCATTCCAAATCAACAACATTAACGTATCCCACGCTTCTTCACTCCCCGTAAACTTAAAGGTAGTTATTGGTGTGGTCCATAAAGATACTAACTCGTCAAATATCGTTGAAGGCAATGTATAAGTTATGTTTATGTCTCTGAGATAAGTCTCAAGAGCAGGATAGGAGTCAAATGACGTTGTTAGAAGAGGTTGGAGTTGTGCTCCTAAATGCTGTAGATAATGCTTTGTAACTAAAAGAGATCCACAGTATGCAAAATTCATTAACGAAATATAGGATGTAGAACTTGTAGGATTCGTCTCTATGTAGTGAGCTACAAACGCAGGTCCACAACCTACAAATATCCACGGACAGTTTTCCTTAATATAATAATTTATTACGATCTCGTAAATAGCTTCACGTATTGCATTTACGAGATCTCCAGAAGTAGCTTCAAAGGAAGGATTCCAAGTAGCCTCCCACAATAAGTTATCTAGCGGTGTAGGCTGGACCATTAGATCGCAGATCTCTTTCTTATATCTATAGAAACGAGAGAGTACATATAGTGTAAACAGAAAGTCAATATTGCCTATACATTTATCTGCGTGCTCCTCTATAGTATCAAGCACTAGAGGTATTACACCTCTTCGTATATCTACAGGAGCGTGCATACTTTGTAAGTCAAGTAGATAGGTTGTTATACAATTACTTACTTCGAGACAATCCTGCCAATTTAATGTCTTCACAAAAGTTACAATATCCAATAGTGGTGTAGGTGCAGGCTCATCCAAATCTCTAGATGTAGCGTATGTAGGAAATAAATCACCTATCTCTTTACATTTTTGTGCAATCAGATCTATATTTTGAGAAACTTTGGTTCTTATTGTAGGAGAAATCAACAGATGTCTACATTGCTTCCAAACAACGATCTTTAGAAGCTGACGCCAAGCTTTTATAGTATCGTATGTAGGAGCTTCTTCTAAGAGATGGACTAACCTTACATATCTGCTCCTACTTACACTAGACCAACTGTTGAGTGTATCTCGGAGTAACACATCCGTCTTACTTACAACGTATAAATCTATGAGAGGGTCTACTGACGAGAGACCCAGAGATATACCTAAATTCTTTAATTGTGAATATAAAGTCTCAAGTGGCACACCGTACCTCACTATCTTTCCTATTCTTCTTAATTGTTCCCATCGTCTAGTTCACACCGTTTTCCGTACGTGAGAGATCTAACAATATTCAGATACAGAACGATAACAATCAATAAAGGAGGTAAATTTAAATGTATTCTAAAGTATTAAGTGTCAAAGTACTCACAGAACAAGAGATTCTTATTCCTGACGTTGGTACAATTACAAAAGCAGAAACAGCAAGAGCCATCAACGCATTAAGCAGTGCAGCTACGAAACACACGAGTTTTCTGAAACGGATAATCCAGGTAGGTTTCTCTTCAAAAAGCGCAAAAGCTATTGCAGCAGTATTAAGTATAGGTGCTCTCTCGGCATTTATTGCATCCGCAATTAAATACGCTGGCAAAAAAGGAGAAGAGAAAAAGGAGGACACAACTGAGAAAAAGGAGAAAGAAAAATCAGGTTTTCTTACTCGCGTTACAACACCAAAGTCGCTTCTCATTATAGGTATCGCATTAACCATACTTGCAATTACAGCTTATATCTATAGTGGGGCAAAAACAAAAACCAAAGCAGTACCTCAACTCGAGAATGACGTATTGTTTGCAGATGGTGCTTTCTTATACGAAACTAAAAAAGATGAAGAAAAGGTTGAAGATGAAAAAAATGTAATTAGAGATGTACAAAACACAACAGAATCTGTGTTTAATAAATTCTGGAATTGGATCAGGAAAACATTTCAGAAAGCAATCAACTTCCTCTTCAAGAAAAAGATTGAGGGAAAAGGGGAGTTAAAGTGGAGCGCTCCTAAAATCGTATTAGTAGTTGTACTAGCCGCAGCTGCAATCACAACTATCGTCTTCATCAAGGGACGTAAACGTAAAACAGAAGATGTAGGATTAGCTGAGCAAGAAGAATCTAGTGTCACACAAGTCAGAATTGTAGATGTAGAGAAGACTTTCAGAGAGTTTGTTGACAATCTCAAAATAACCACACTGATTAAACTCAAGCTCAAATCGATAATAGTTTCTCTTATTATCGCGTCTCCTTTACTGATTTTAGGTGCGATATCTATGTTGTTTACTCTGATTTCTGGTGCTGGAGCGGTAAAAGTGGCGGCTAAGAAGTTTGCCAACGATTAAAACTTCCAAAGCGTTAAACTATAAAAACTTTCATACCGTAGATCGCTCTACGGTATGAAAGTTTTTATTTCTGTTTTAGCTACTACACAATGAGCAGCTAAAACAGAAGAGGCGTACCTCTATCAATCTTCATCGTTAGAGGTATACCTTTTAGTGTCTCAACTATATATGAAATTGCTAAATCTGGATCTACAGTGGTACCACAAGTAAAGACATCAATAGCTGCATAAGCGTACTCTGGCCAAGTATGAATAGATAGATGACTCTCACTTATTGCAACTACTCCAGTAATTCCTACGGGCTCAAACTGATGAAATACGTTGCCTATAACTGTTGAGCCACATCTATAAGCAGCTTCCATCATCATACTACGAATGAACTCAAGATCGTTTAACACTTCGATATTCTTACAGCCATATATCTCGACAATGTAGTGACGTCCTAAAGAAGATCCACCGTTTTTGAGGTAACTTTTTGTAGTTATGCACATCTCAACCTCCTTTTCTTGACAACGACAATATATAATTGAGTTCTCACTCTATTAATTTGTTTTTTATCGTTCTCGGAGTATTGAGATAGTGGGCATGAAGTAGATCGTACTAGAAGAAATAACACGACCTAGATAGACAACATAGAAACCATTTGACTCTATAGCTTGAGTTACTAATCCATCTCTGCCTAATACAATAGGGACATCTAACGAGAGATTCCAAGCAGCATTTTGAACTATACCTGTTAGTAAAAATGATGCTTCCGTGTTTTGTGGTACGTCTTTCAATGACATACCGTATACGCAATTGCTATAACCTGCGTCTCTGCAATCTGCAAGAGATACTAACGAACCCACAATTCGTACGACTCTATATGCTGGAATAAATTGTGTGGTTCTTGCTGTAACTAGATTGCTAGGTAGAGTACTACTTGAAGATTGTTGTTGTGGTAACAGAGGTTGATACAAATTAGGATCATAAGTTAATTGTACATCTAGAGTTCCGTCATACTCTATTGTGGCTAGATAAACACAGAACTCACGAAACTGTTGATATCTAGAAGGTGTCATTAAGAGAATACTAACTGTATCCTGTTTATATCTTAAACAGATATAGTACACACCTATAATTGGTGTCAGCACAACGTCTTCAACAACAGTAACAACACTATCTCGTACAAAACAACGACCTCTAGATACATAAATCTTGTTATCCCTTATAACACAATCGAAGCCATCAATAACAACACTCTCTCGTTGTCCTATCAATAGAGAAAGTACATCGATTGCGTCATCATTGAGGGATGATTGCTTATTGATATTGATCGAGAACATCGGAAACGCAACATCGGTTTCAAGTACACCAATACCTACACGCTCCCGTGTGTATTCAGCCAATACTTTCCTCCTGATGACGTTATCTTGAATTTGTTCAGATGTGATTCTTCCCAGCCAAATACTTACTCCCATTAAATTTCCCATTTATACGTCGTTAATAGAGAGGCCAACCATTTTCTATTGAGGGCATATAGAAGTGAACCTATAAACGACTCTACAAACAGAAATCATGAAATACGTCCAGAAATCATTCCCAGAATTTCTCACAAATTTTCATGCACACAAAAACACCTATCAGTTTCTCTTTGTCTCTACACAAAACTAGTGGTGTCTATCTAGAAGTGTACTACAAACTAGAGACTAAAAAGCTCTCTTTTCTTTTATCTGTAGGAAGCACTCAGATAAAAGTACACACCAGTTTGCTCTAACAAAGTATTCCACGCATATCTAGATGTACAATCTCTTGTCTTCGTGCATGCAACTTATCCTCACTTTGACCAACTTTATAGCGGTGTATTGTGTCTATTTCCACGTGGCTACGATCCTTACCTTGCCCCCCAGGGTAAGCTAAATAGTTAATTGTGAGTAGATAAAACATATAAAGATAAAACTATTTAGATGAAGTTATTGATCCTTTATCTGAAATAAATTCCTTTTATTTTTTTATATTCTTTTTATTAAAATAATTCCCTATATAAAAAAATAAAATAAAAATATATTATATATATTAGGGCTACTCAGATTAAACTATTTAAACTATTTTTGCTTATCCCATATCTATACAGAATAGTTAACGGTTAATAGTTAATAGCGAATAGCGAATAGCCCGTATAGGCCCGAAATTGACGATTCATGAAATCAACGATCTATGATAGACATGATTCTGTATAGAAATACATCTATGGGATACAGAATTATGGATGTAAATCTGAGAGATGTAAAAATCAAAGTCATACATCTATACATCTGTATATTTGTATAGCTAAGGGATATGAGCTACAAGACATGATATAGAGTGTATAAATGTTGTATGTTCTAGATAAACAAAATGTTCTGTATAGCTATAAGATATGGGATATATAGCTATACAATTCCATGTTCTAGATGGAGCAATACTTCTGTGGATAAAAATTCTAGACTACACCATATTACGCGCGGCGATAGACTTTTTCTATCGATATCATTTACGTATTAAGTTAGTGGTGCGGCATAGTTGAGAAGACTAAGCCATAGCCGCTCGAATTGTGCGGTATTTGTTATTGTATCTAATAGATCTGCGTACACAGATTTCTGATCTACGTTCTCTCCGATATAGCGAGTTGTATGTGGCCGAGATTGGTTGTCAAGTCTTACGTGATATTCGTAAGCAGATTGAATGAGCGAGTATGACTCCGTAGTTGCATTTTGTAGGGCGTATTTGAGTCCGATAATAAGATCTAATGGAAGTTCTGGTAGATCTGAGATCTTACGAATGTAAGAAACTTGTAGTATATCATCACTTTGGAATGTTTGTAAGAGATTGATGCCGCAGATCTCATTTGCTGGATCCGTTATAAATGTGTAGTCATAGAGCGGAGAGAGTGTAAGTCCATTGAGAGTGATATGTAGTCTGTGTTGGTATGCAATGAACGGAAGAAAGTGTGTTATGTTGTTTAGTGTAATTGGATAGCAACCTAGAACTGTGAGGCGTGTGAGTAGAGATGCTAGTTGCGAGTAAGTTGAGGATGTGATCTGTAAGTTCGCTAGATCCCTGAGAAGAAAGCTTGACGCACCTACAAGCATATTAGTGCCTGTAGATGTACCTACAAATAGATCGAAGGTATCGTTAGTTATTGCAATCTCACCTTCGTTTAACGGAGGAATAGTTTGTCTAGGACCTCTTTTTGGTCTGATCTGTGCAGGCACTGTTTTTAACCCCCTTTATTGTTTAGTTTTGTATTATGTATGAAGATTAAAATTAGTGCATATTCGTGTATTGAGTTTTTGGTGTAGAGTTACACAAACATCGTTACGAAGTCTACACCATCTGTAGCACTCAAGCTACCTCTACTTCCACTCAAATTGCCTACATAACTTGCAGTACCGCTATTGAATGGAAATTGGAAGCGGTCTATAGTGGAGATATAGCCACTACTATATCCACCGCATACATAACTGTGTGTGCTACTATTATTAGCACTCAAGTCACCTCTACTTCCACTCAAGTTGCCTACTTTACTTGCAGTACCTCTATTAAATGGAAATTGGAAGCGGTCTATAGTGGAGAAATCGTTACTACCATTATATCCCTCGCATACATATCCATAATTCGATCCTAAACCATACTGCTGTACTATTAAGCTTAGATTTGCATACAAGTGTATACCTCCTTATTTACATATTGAGATTCAGCGTATCAAAACGTGAAATTGTTTTATATATTGAGCATTATATCACACAAACATTGTTACGAAGTCTACTCCATCTACGGCACTTGAATCACGTCTAGTTCCACTCAAATTACCTACTTGATTTGCAGTACCACTATCAAATGGAAACTGGAAGCGGTCTATGGTAGAGAGATAGGTACTACCACTACTATCTCCTCCGCATACATAACCGTATGTACTGCTGTTGTTGGCACTTAAATAATTTCTACTCCCACTCAAATTACCTACTTTACTTGCTGTACCGCTATTAAATGGAAACTGGAAGCGGTCTATAGTGGAGAGATAGACACTACTATATCCTCCGCCGCATACATAACCGTATGTACTACTATTGTTAGCACCCAGTAAACATCTGCTTCCACTCAAATTACCTACTTGATTTGCAGTACCACTATTGAATGGAAATTGGAAGCGGTCTATGGTAGAGAGAAAATAGCCTCTGCCACCGTCGCCAGTATATCCTCCGCATACATAACTGTGTGTGCTACTATTATTAGCACTTAAATAACCTCTACTTCCACTCAAATTGCCTACATGATTTGCAGTACCGCTATCGAATGGAAATTGGAAGCGGTCTATAGTGGAGAAATAGCCATAACCTCCTCCGCCACATACATATCCATAGGTGCTGCTATTGTTAGCACTTAGCTCACTTCTACCTTCACTCAAATTACCTACTTGGTTTGCTGTACCACTATTGAATGGAAATTGGAAACGGTCTATGGTAGAGTAGGGGCCGCCACCGCATACATAGCCGTATGTACTGCTATTATTGGCACTTAAACCACTTCTGCTTCCACTCAAATTACCTATTTGATTTGCAGTACCACTATCGAATGGAAATTGGAAGCGGTCTATAGTAGAAAATAGGGTACTACTACTATAATAATTGTATCCTCCGCATACATATCCGTAATTCGATCCTGAACCATATTGCTGTATTGTTAAACTTAGATTTGCATACACGTGTATACCTCCGCTTATAGCGTTAAATACTATGTTATATGTATTCGGTGCAACATTACCTATTGTTAGTGTAATTGTGGAAACTACAGGATTAGATCCAGGTACATTTACACTAGTGGGACTTATAGATACACCACTAGGAGCATTACTCAGTGATAAGTTGACTGTACCTGTGAAGTTATTGTATGGTGTAATAGTGAGCGTTAGATTGGTGGAGCTATTGGGAGGAGATGATATGGATGTGGGAACTAGGTTGATGGTGAAGTAAGGAGTAGGAGAGCCGCCTCCTACTTGACTGTAGCTTTGTATAACCCACCAGTTAGAGCTATCGTTTACTAGCTCTAACCACGTATATTGCATGTCTAAACTTATACTTGTGAGTCCGTTGATGTACTGACCACTTACAGGTACGCAGGTTACACTATTACTGGTGCCGTCGATTTTTATGATAACGTAAACTCTGTTCGTAGCTATAGTAGCATCTGGCAGCTGTAACTCGATATTTCCTGCAGACGCATCAGCTAGTACTATACACTGATTATCGAGTGACGTATTACTATTCACGATATCAAGATTGTACACAATTGAGCCGTTACATACTACACGACTATGTCTATCTTGCGTGTTGATAGCTAAGTAGTCACATTTTACACGTTCTACTAAAGCGTTGATCTCAGCAGCTCTTAAGATATTTGAAATCATTCTGTTTACCTCTCTTTTTGTATCTCTTAACTATTATTTGTTAGAAGAGGACGTTACCATGTGCCTCCGTCTACAACAACGTTCACGATGTTTCTCCAGTCGATAACTGCTGCGCCAGGAGTCTGCAACTCCGTTTTTGTGTACAAGTATATCTTTCTGTAGTAGAGGTTGTCTAAGTTTTCTATAATATCGCCTGTACTCAATACTTCCCAACCTACATTCGTGCCTATAAGTATAACGCCCACACTATATGAAGATATATTGTAAGATGTTTCTCCTGCAATAGTCTGTCCACTAGTGGGCAATAACGTACATATGTTCTCAGTATTATCTATTTTCTTTACTATATAAAGTCTACCCGTTACAGCGGGTGGCAACGAGAGAGTTATAGGTGTGTTGGTACAGTTAGCAAACACAACGAAGTCAGAATTTCCTATTGTACTATTTCCGTTTACTACTCTTGTATATCCGTCAATACTACCACCTATAGATAACGTAGATACAGGAAGTGAGTGTGTGGATCCTCCTATCTTGAGTTTGGAGATTCGTGTGGACGCACCCCAAGTACCGTCTATGAGTTCAAACGGTAGTATATTGACAGCGTTCTCACTACCCAAGACATGACTATTTTCCTTTACTACTATTGTTTTGTCAGTTACATCGAACGAGCTTTTCCAACTAGTATCGAATACTAATGTGCTTCTATTTTTGCACTCAATACCCGTACCAGTTATTCTGGTTGCTTTAACTTTGAGAGTTGTATCATTCAGAGTTATGTTGGTGAGATATGATCCTATACATTCTACATTTGAGTGATTACTCACTACACTGTTTACACATTTACATCTATTAATATATACGGTACTGTTGAGTGTATATAATAATTGAATACTTGACGTCCACACTTCACATATAGAATAATCTATTTGGAGAGATGTACATGCTAACGAACGAATTCTAATTGGTATATCGTAGTTAGAGATCTTTATCTGGTCTATAGTTGCTCCTAATATGTATGTGCGACAGGAATCTCCTATAGTTATGTTTGGTATGTTCTCAAACACGACGGCATTACAAGTTGAGCCACCATATAGTATTACTCTGTCTTCGTCTTTCGCTCGTAGCCATGTAGGTATAGTTGGTGGTGTGCTACTTCCTGTGTTTATTGTACAGAGAGAAGTATTAGGATCTTCTGAATAGGAAGAAACCGTTGAGTTTGCTACCCCTACTTCTTCTCCTCTGATTTCGATATAAGCTGACTCACTACCTAACACAAGATTCGGAAGTGTAGTACTATCATAGATTGTTGTAGATTGTTTTAATATGATAGTGATTGGATGACATATGATAAGAGGTAGTGAGAGATATGCAGCATTTAACGTACGAAATGGATTCTCACTAGATCCATCTCCTAAAGTATCATTACCAAGTTCCGAGTCTACATATAAAGTAATAGGTTGTGTAGTTACAAGTCGGGGTTGTTCTCCTACACTCGTATATTCAATGTCTAGAGGTTCGAGAGTAGGATCATGACCTAATGATGTAATTATAGAGGCTTGAACTATAACGGTGGCTAAGTATAGATATAAAGATGGATTGAGGTTATAGGTAGTAGGAGTTACAAAGAGGATATCAGCATCATCCGTAGGTAGGCTTTCTTGGTATCTATATCTGAGCACTAGATAGTAGGTCCCATCTAGTGGAGGAATTGTCACCGTTACGTCTTCTAGTATCCTGATAACAACGAAGTCTTTGATACATACGCCACTAGTTACTCGGACTTGTGTAGAAGATATTTTTGAGCATTTTAGTCCAAAGAGTTTGCGCTTGCCTTTAGGACCAGTGATTGTGATAAGTAATGAGTTGATGTCCTTACCTTTAAGGTGTTGCCCAAACTCAATAGTTCGTTTCTGGTTAGGAGTAGCTACTTGTACTTTATAAGATCCTATTCCTAGTAGTTCTTCACTATAAGTTGGCATTCGTTAGGACCTCCTTTGCAGAACGTTGAGTTCTATTTTACTCTTTATTAGTTTGTATTGACGATATTTTGTCCATTATTGGTGTATGTGAGAGCCTTCGTGTCTCGCCGCAAAATAACGCCCTGTAGGAGTCCGCTCTTAAAGACTCCTTGCTGTAAGTGGGCATGAGAGATTTTCCTATGCTATCTTCTTATAATAAGCTACAACTAGTTTAGTGAGAGCTTTTACTTGCTCGTTTGATGCTCCGACAAGATGTGCAAGGGCATCGTGAGCTATCATTGTTTGTGTAGCACACTTCATTGCTTCTGTGAGAGTTCTTTTGCCGCTGAAGATGTTTTTTGCAAGTTTACGAGCGCTTAGTCTGACTTTCTCGTGAGCTTCTTTTAGTGGTACTTTTGATAGCTGTCTTGAGATAGCAAGTTTGCGTGCTTTTCTAGCAATAGTTCTAGCATCTTCGATGATGTCTTCGATACAACAAGACTTGAGGGCGTCTACCATTTTTGCTAAGTCGTAGAACTCAGTTAGTAGTTCTTTCTTTCTTCTAGCCCACTCTTTCACGAAGAATTTTGGAAAGCCGTTCTGTACGGTAACTCGCTTTCCGAATGCTGCAAAGTCTACAGCAATCCAGTCCCTTTTTATACGACGAGCAAAAGCTTTCATAAAGGAACCTCCTTGTATTTACAAAGTAGATATTGTCTTTAAATTGTTCGGTATTTTGAGCGGAGTGTGAGTGAAAGTGGTGGTAGTAGAGTAGATTGGATGAGTAGAAGGCTTGAGTGTTTGGAACGGAGTTAATGATAAGCTTTTTAAGCTTTATGAAGTAAGAATTTTATTTTTTATATGAACTCGGCGCAAAATAACTAACCTACTTAGATCGTCCGTCAGGAGCGATCTAAGTAGGTTAGTGTTATATTACTTCACTCAATATTAAGTCGTACTTCAACCCTTCTAGTTCTTCTTTCGTCAATATCTTACCCTCCGGCAATCTCTGGTATAGCATGAAATGGAGGCCTCTGTCCCCGATGCCCATTTTCACAGTGACCCTGTTCATTTCAATGCTGATTCCCAATATCTCGGTCAACAACGCTGCAGTGGCTTCATGTCCCACTGCGGATATGAATTCACTGTTTTTTAGGATCTCAATTGCTTCTTCCTTGTTAACCTTTCTAAGTCTAACGTTGAAGCTGTCAGACTTAGAAAAGTCGCAAGGGACGACCAACGTGTTAAGAACGTACATCATATAGTAAATCCTCCTTTCTTTTTTCTCTTTTAGATTAAAATATATATCGTTTTTTCAACTACACACACTATAAAGACGAGAATACAGAACTCTATATGTATCTGTCACGTTTTCTTACTTGCTATGTTATCGACATGCTTCTTGAATTCTTTCAACACTACGTCAGAAGATTTCAGAGTTTCTCTATCAACAATAGCTTCACCACATGCATTACACTCATGAATTATGTAATCTGAGATCGTAATACGGTATCCTTTGTAAGTGAAAACCTCCTCAATTTCTTTCTTTATTAATTTGCCTCTTCTACAGAGAGGACACTTTTGTACTTGAGTACTCTCATTCTTATTCTTCTCATTAGATTTCTTCTCCTAATTTCTTCTTTTTCTGTATCTTTCTCTTTGCGATATTTTATCCTTGTTTTAATACGAAGTTGCTTTAGCCCGTTGTAGAATTCCTTCTCAAATTCTTTATCTTTAAATTGCTCTTCTAGAAAGTCTCTGAAGTTTTTCATATTTTATCCTCCTTTAAAAATCTAGTTTATGAATGAAATGTGGTTATTTATGTTCAGACTTTTTTCTAAAATTTACCGCAAAATAACTACCCACTTAGATCGTAACGATCTAAGTGGGGTGAGGGAGTCAGTCTTTGTGGATGATCAATCTGTATCCTTCCCTCCCAAGGCTAAGCGTTGCAAGGGTCTTCTTGAATACTTCTCGAAGTCCCTCTTCACTTTCTGATTTGGAAGCTTTCAACTTCCAAATCAGAAAGTCAACTACTGCTTTACTAGGGCCAATGATAAAGAACCTCATTTTAACCTCCTTTTTCTTTTTTCTTTTAGATTAAAATATATATCGTTTTTCAACTACTTATTCTACGAAGACGAGAATGCATAACTCTATAAACTCTATAGAGAAGATCGTAACTATCATGAACTTGATGTTGAACGTAAACTGAATTCCTAACAAGCATATCTTCTCTACACTACTCTACTACAACTCTCCTCCTTTTATGCTTATACTCTGCTTAACGCCTAACATATATAAGTAGCTTTTACTCTACACTTATAGGAGTGTTAATTCTATGATATCGTTCGAGTGGTATGCGAAATACTTTAAGGAGTATTTAACTCTAACTCTAGACACGTACTCTAAGTTTTCTCCTCCTGTTTTCTGTACATACTACAGTAACGCCAAAGAGGATTTCGATGAGCCTGCTCGGGCTGGATATACTTCTCCTTCATCTCCACTTTCAGGAAACCGTTTTACAAAAATTATAGGCGTGCCTCTTTTCTTTGCAGAACAGGCTAGTTATCCTATGACGAGCCATGACTCTAAAGGAGTAGTAGTTGACGATAGTTCTCTAACAGCAGTTATGTTTGCTGCCCACGGCATACAACCTAGACCAGACGATCATTTGGCATTTCCTATTTTTTCAGAGTACAAAATTTCAACTACTGCTCTTTATCAGGTGTTTAACGTTGAGCCTGTATTGGCTCTAACAACTTCTCCGCTAACTGAGAAATATCAAATGTATAGACTAACACTTAAACTAGATAACTCTCCCATCCAAGATATAGAAACAAAAGTAGTAAATACACTCATCTATATAGATAAGTTTCACAAGTTCTTATCTGTTGAAAGAGGAACTGTTTACTTTATTCTGAATGATTTGTGTAAACAAATAGAGACATATTTAGTTAGAAGCAAGGATTCGAGCACATTATGTTATACACCTGTTAAGGTCGTGGATACTATTTATGCGTCTAATCAATTGTTTGCGTCTGCTATCTCTACTTCTAAACTTGTAGAAGACATACCGGCGAGTTTGAAGCAGACAACAAGTGTAATTGAAGGCTTGTGTTTTTTGCAGTCAAACTACTCTACCAAAGTAAGAAAGGTTGAGGAAGTATTTAACGGTAATTCGGGTGTTAGTGCTAGAGATATGGATTTCGTAAAGAGAAGACTATGGAATAGAAGTTGTTGGATTGCTGTAGAAAATAGTAATACAGATATATTGGATGTGTTATATAGTGGATCTGATGTTAGAAGTTTGGTGGCTACCATAGTACAAAAACATATAACAGGTGATTATACTTTATTGACGGAGCCTCATCCTTTAGCTGTTATGTTTAACTTAGAAGCTCTTTGGAGAACTACAAATTCTTTACCTACAATCTTACCTACTTACTCTAATTGGTTAGAAGCTCTTTACTTGTATTCTATTTGTAAGCGTATATTGGAGGAGATTGTAGCGTAGGTATGCGATTTGTGGAGAGAAGTAGTATGTGTCTATCTGTGTATTCGAATGTTCAATGCATTTACTGTGCAGTAGTATTCATATAAAGGAGGTAGTAAAATAATGGCTCGATGGAAACTTTTTCACTATGAGTACCTACCCGTTTATACGAAGCTTACTATTGGATACAAATATGTTGATCCTATTGTTTTTTATGAATATGATCAGTCTGTATATCGTTTGTATCGTGCAACTTCGACATTAGTGTTTCCGTCTACGTCTCTTTTGCGTTCTACTCATACAGACGAGCATAATCATATTTTGTGTACACAATCACAATCTGTTATTCGATTGTATGAGATTCCAACGCTCAACTTGCTGAACGAACAGGCTGTGCCAATAGATCTTACGCCGCTTGTTGCTACACAAGATCGGATAGTGTATCGAGGCAGTTATGGAGTGCCCACACTTTATTGTAAAGATTGGTCTAACAACATTGTTTATGAACACTCTGTTCCGGGTACGCTCTTAACGTATGCTCATACTACAGACATAGACTATTATGTTTACAAAGACAAGATTGTACGCTATTCGAATACGGATCACGTTTGTACTATTCGTAAGTTGCCTTTTTGGATTTACGCCGCGACTATTAACTTTATTCTTGCGGAACCGTATTGTTTTGGCGTAAGTGAGAATGGTAGAGTATTCATGGTAAAGCTGCGTACGTTATTTTCTACTAATGAGCTAAATTGTAATTGTTTACTTAGTTCGTACAATTATTTACCTAGAGCGAGTGTTGGTTTGGATATTTGGGCTTCAGAAGACGAGTGCGTCATTATTCCTAGTAGTGTATATCAAGAACGTGCTTCTGTTATACAGAAGATGGAACAAGGGTTATCGTTCCCTGTTCTTGTAGATAGCGGAGAATGTACGTCTATGCCGTATTTTACTATTGACTTAGTTCCTACAACCGTAATGTCTCCACCTAATAGCTCTGTAGATCTAACGCTCACTATTACACCTCACAACAACTTTACGGGTACAGTCAACTT
>Ga0272449_1001614_pt1 | contig 22753 bp, 18 predicted proteins | sample YNPCB0241_FD_198679 | JGI IMG/M metagenome (GOLD analysis project Ga0272449, IMG submission 198679) | Hot spring sediment microbial communities from Yellowstone National Park, WY, United States - YNP-CB-024-1 | ecosystem: Environmental > Aquatic > Thermal springs > Hot (42-90C) > Sediment... | reverse complement strand
TATGGACAGAAGGGATGAAATGAATTTGGCCGAGTCAATGGAGGCCGATTGATTTGGGAATCTACCCAAATATGAGCGGTTCAGGGTCGCCGTTTGCCGGAAAGTGAGCCTTGTTTTTGGAATTCCCGCATCACGAATTGCTACAAACACCGTCGCCCAACGTGCACAATTCTGATCTCGATTTCCGAGAGACACAGGAATTCGGTAAATCAGGGGAGATCGATTTAGGGAACGAGTAATGAGTCGATCGAGGTTAGAGGAAAGCCGGTGGAATGTTTGGATTGATCTCCGCCAGCGGATATACTTCGAGTTGTGAGGGTAGTTTGCTATCGAGGAGCTTGGAAGAAAAGTGGCTACCGAACGTGGAAAACGAGCCACTCGGCTAGGGGATTTGGGGCAGCTTAGGCGGTGGCCAATTTCCCTGATTCATCGGCCCCTTAAAAGAAAGGTGTTCGTTACACTCTGGGAATCTTCCCTGGGCGGAGGGCCAAGAGTCCGGTTTCCTGGTAGGCCATTCCCGAACGGGGCTCCAGAATGGAAACCCGTGTGAATGTTTTATAGCTTCCCCTTTTGACAAGTTCTCACAAGCCACACTTGCAGGGATTTGCGGAATCGAGGATGAAAGGGCGATAGCACCATGCGGTGTCGAAAATGCTGCGAGCTTCTTTTTATCAACCCTTTCCCCACGGGGACCTTTGGTGTTTTCCCAATATTGGGGGCCATTTTAGGGATTGTGCTACCAGTTTCCGCCGGGGAAGATGCGGTGAGTGCAGGACTGGGACCTCAGACTCAGACCGGGGTTCCTGAGAGGATTGTGTATGTTTTGGGAAGTGATTCCCGAGGGCAGCTGCGAGGGAACTACCCGCTTGAGGAGGAAAACTTAAGGCTATTGGAAGCAGCTGTGGTGCGGGATTGGTATCGACAGGAGGCCCGGCAGGCCGACCGGCCAGGAACGACTCGGTCTTTAAGACGGTTGTTGGAGAGGGCCGAACAGACTCTCGCGGCATCGACAGATCATCTTCCGGCTGAAAAGCTTGCAGAACGCCGGAAACTTTTGGAGGGGTGGAAAGAACAGGTAAACCGGCGGCAAAATCGGCCCGACTGGGAGGCACAACCTCAAGATGAGGAGTTGTACCGCTCCATTCGGTGGACTCTTCGTCGCTGGGTTTTTGAGGATGCCGGGATTGGTGATTGGCCTATCCTCTTTCTTAAAACCCGCCGGTTTGTGTGTCAAATGCTTCATGAGTATGTAGGGCATTATTACAATGTTGCAGATCTTGCAGGTGGTGGTGTGTACATATTAACACATCCGGGCAAAAGCATGGAGACGAGGGCCGTCACGGAGGGGCGTTTGCCGCGAGGGGCTTATCAAACTTTGGCCTTAGATTACGAGGCCGAACGGGCATACTTCGCATTTGTGGAAGTAAGGGCGGGCGAGCGGGACCGTCGTGTTCTCCCCAATTGGCACATGCTTACCCTAGCTCCTTTTCCGCCCGAATGGGACTATCATGGTCCTGGCCGAGAGAGTTTTCATCTTTTTGAACTTGATTTGAAGACCGGAGAGATCCGCCAGCTAACGTTTGGCCGGGAGGATGATGTTAGCCCATGTCCGTTGCCGGATGGAAATCTTGTGTTTCTTTCCAGCCGCCGTGGCGGTTACTGCCGGTGCAACAATTGGTGGGAACCTTTGCCAACTTACACCTTGCATCACCTTGAGCGGAGTACAGGCAAGATCACGACGCTCTCCTATCACGAAACCAATGAATGGCATCCGACAGTGCTTCATGACGGTCGGATTTGTTATAGCCGGTGGGACTATGTGGACCGTTCGGCGGCCCACTTTCATGGTTTGTGGACCTGCTTCCCGGATGGCCGGGGGGCCCGGGCGATCTTCGGCAACTATACCATGGATATTAGTGCCTGCTTCCAACCTCGAGCGATTCCCGGGTCGGAAAAGATAGCTTTTATCGCTGGGGCCCATCATGCCATCGTGGGTGGTGCTCTGGTGGTATTTGATCCTAGAAAAGCGAGGCTAGATCCGAACACCGGCGAAGATCGATTCGACTGTTTGGAAAATCTCACTCCGGAGGTTGAGTTTCCGGAAACACCGAACGAGTGGCCAAGTGGATATTATGTCTCTCCGTGGCCACTGTCTGAGGACCGATACTTGCTTGCATTCGGATATGATCGGCTGCCCGGGATTGGCTCCGGCCATGCTACCGAACAGGGAACAGGCATCTACTACTATGACCGGTGGGGTAACTTAGAGTTATTGCTTGTGGACGAGGGTTACGCCTGTTTGGATCCTATTCCCGTATTGCCCCGACCAAAACCGCACGTCTGGCCGAAGGTGCTGCTTCCAGAGATTGACGGGGAACTAGCGGCGGCTGGGGAAGCCGCGGTATATGTTTGTGATGTGCGGCGAAGTCACTTGCCATTTCCGCCCAATCGGGAGGTTCGGGAACTCCGAGTGTTTCAGCTTTTGCCGAAGGCAACTCATCCCGTCAATGACCCACGAATTGGCCACGCCAATGCCGAGAATGCCCGGGCCTATTTGGGGTCGGTGCTTGTGGAACCGGATGGATCTGCTTATTTCCGGGTTCCCGCCCAAAAGCCCCTGTACTTTCAAGTGGTGGACTCTACCGGCCGGGCCATTCAGGGAATGCGATCGACTGTGTATTTCCGCCCAGGGGAACGCGTAGGTTGTGTCGGATGCCACGAGCCTCAGCCGCAAGCACCTCCGCTTGAAATTCCCTTGGCCGTGCGAAAACAGCCTGCAGCGTTGACTCCCGGGCCTCCGGGAACAAAGCCCTTCAGTTATGTAGCCCTGATTCAACCCATTCTCGATCGGCACTGCGTTCGTTGTCATCGCGACCCGCCCGCTGATTCGGTTCTTAGCGATCTGGGAGGAACCAAAGCGGTGTTTGCCCGACCGGTGTTAACTGGCGAACCGGAGGGGAATTTTTCCCGATCTTACAATGCCCTCCGGCCGTATGTGGCTTTCTTCGAGTGGGGTAGGGCTAGCATCGACCAAATTGTTACTCGGCCTGGACGGCTAGGGGCCGACATGAGTCGGCTGTCTGCCATCCTGGATGATTCCCTCCATCGCAAAGAGGTACAACTCTCCGAGGAGGAGCGACGGACCTTCTACCTCTGGCTTGATGCCAATGTGCCGTTTTACGGGACGTATGACCGACAGATGCAAATGGCACAGCGGCAGGGCGAGTTGATCCCCCTACCAGATCTGCAATGAGCTGCGACCTTATCGAAGGACGAAGGAGGCGGCCCGACAGGCAGCCGGCTTATGCTAACTTTTTGGTCGCGATTGACGAAATGCTACAAAGTTGGCTAACGGCGTGCGATCTCTGGTTTGTTTGACCGGGTACCCGTGGGGAAACTACAATCGGCTTTGTCAGGCCCCAGGGGTGCCTGGACAAGAAAGGAACGGATAATAGCAATTTGCCTGTGAAAACCGGCAGGGTTTTCGGGACGGAGGTGGGTTCTTCTTTTGGAAGGCGGGGTGGTCTCCTGATGGAAGAGGGCGGATTGTAAAAGGAGGCAGAGCAGAGCCTCGGGGAACCGTTCGATAATGCCGCGGCCTTTGTCTTGGAGTTGGGTTCGGGGAAGGTTGCGGGACTTCTTTGGGGCTCAGAGTTTTGTGGTTCCGAGACCATAGGACCAATAAGTTTAAGACTCGTATGTGAGGAGCAAGCAAATGAAAGAAGCCTTTTCGCGACGAACATTTGTGAAGGCGGGAACAACGGCGACAGCGGCTTTTGCCGTACCGGCCATTAGCGTGGGAAGTCAGAAAGTTTTGGGGGCTAATGAGCGAATTCGTCTTGGTTTCATCGGTGTGGCTAACCGGGGCCAACAGCTCATGGATGCTTTTCTCCAGCATAGTGATTGCGAAATTGTTGCCCTTTGTGACGTCGATAAAGATATCCTTGCCAAGGCCAATGGTCGTCTGGGAGGCAAAGCGGATTGTTACGAGGATTTTCGCAAGCTTTTGGACCGTACTGATATTCATGCTGTGGTGATTGCCACCCCGGACCACTGGCATGCTATTCAGACCATCATGGCCTGTAAATCGGGCAAAGATGTGTACGTTGAAAAACCTCTCTCCATAACCGTGGTCGAGGGGCGGAAGATGGTGGAGGCTGCACGAAAGTACAAACGGATTGTCCAGGTTGGGCTGCATCGGCGATCTTCGCCCCTTTACATGCAGCTTGTGCAGTTGGTTCAAGAAGGCAAAGTGGGGAAAATTACTGTCAGCCGAGCCTACCGGTTAAGCAACATGGCTCCCACAGGGATTGGGCATGCTCCGCCTACCGAACCACCTCCCCATTTGAATTGGGATCTCTGGCTCGGTCCTAGACCACTTCGGCCATTCCAGGCAACAATCCATCCGTATAAATTCCGGTGGTGGGATCTCTATTCCTCGCAGATGGCCAATTGGGGAGTTCATTATTTGGATGCCATGCGGTGGGTGACGGGGGATTTAGCCCCGAGTTCCGTCTGTGCTATGGGAGGAAGATTTGCTGTGGATGATGATCGAACGATTCCAGACACCATGGAAGCGGTGTTCGAATTTCCCGCAGGGCGTCTGGCAATCTTCGGTCAATACGAGGCCAGCGGAAATCCCATCTTTCCGATCGCAGGAGCCGAGCTTGAACTCCGAGGAACAATCGGCACTGCTTACATAGGATCCCGCACGATTCATGTGGTTCCGGAACGTGGTGGCCAGTTCCAGGATCCTGCCCCGAGAATGGAGCCGATAAAGATCGAAGGTCCGCCTGGGGATCCGACCATCCTCCACGCAAGGAATTTCCTCGATTGCATCCGAAGTAGAGAGAAACCCAATTGCGATGTAGAGGAGGGACACCGGTCCACTACATGTTCCCTTATTGCCAATATCTCCCTTATGCTGCGGGCGAGGTTGGATTGGGATCCTGTGAACGAGCGGTTCACGAATATGCCGGAGGCCAACAACCTCCTCCATTACGAATATCGGAAACCTTGGTCCTTGGAGATTTAGTACCAGGTTTTCGGCAAGCACGCGGATCTGCTTGAGAAGGAGAAAGCACGGCGACCGTACTGCCGGGAAACACTCGGCGGGGGCCATTTGCCGGGTTTCTTAGTCTCCTAAATTCTCAGCCGTGGGATGGGGATTCCTTATCGGAATCTCTTGCCTTTTGAGCCTTTCACAAATTTCTGACGTCTAACAAGGCCTCGAGAACTTGCCTTCGATATCGAAGAGAGGAAGAATTGTCGCGAGCTTGGCGGTGAGCTTGCTTCGATCCCATGCAACGTCTTGTTTGACAAATTGGTATGCCCTGTTGCGGATAAAGTTCTGATCCACGGGGACCCCGGGGTGTTGCGTTGTAAGGGCTCTTGTTGTGGAGGCTAGTTATGGAACAAAGATCGAATCAGTTTCTCCCAATGTCTCCAGACTGCCAGCGACTATTTCGTTGGTGGGGGTTTGTGATTGTGATGCTGGTAGCAGCTTTGGGAATCATGACTCAGGCAACTTTTAGCTTCGGGCAAGAATACCGCCGGCTTCCACGGAGCGTTTACAGGGATAAAGTCGCCGGCGGTTGGTTGGGACAAATGATTGGAGTAGCTTGGGGCGGTCCGACGGAGTTTCGGTGGCGAGGTCAGATTATCCCAGAAGCTGAGATGCCGGCTTGGGAGCCGAAAATGATCAACAGTGCTTACAACCAAGATGACCTTTACGTGGAAATGACTTTCCTTCGGAGCCTTGAGGTTCACGGCTGGGATGTTTCGATTCGCCAAGCAGGGATCGATTTCGCCAACAGCGAGTATCGTCTTTGGCATGCCAACCGGGCGGGCCGGGACAATTTGCGAAGCGGCATTGCCCCGCCCGATTCTGGCCACCCTCAGTTCAATAAACATGCAGATGATATCGACTATCAAATCGAGGCAGACTTTTCCGGCTTGATTGCTCCGGGTTTGCCGCAGGTAGCCATCGACCTGGGGGAAAAGTTTGGGAGACTCATGAATTACGGGGATGGACTGTATGGGGGGCAGTTTGTCGGGGGAATGTATGCGGCAGCCTTTTTTGAGCATGACCCTGTGCGAATCGTTGAGGCTGGGCTTGCCTGCATTCCGGAGCAAAGTCAATATGCCGAGTGCATTCGTGATGTTCTCCGGTGGTACCGCGAGGAACCTGACCGCTGGGAGATAACTTGGCAAAAGATCGAGGAAAAGTATAACAAGAATCCGCAGTATCGGAAATTTTCGTGCTCTGGTGCCCAGAGCGAGTTCAATATCGATGCCAAGATAAATGGGGCCTACATCGTGATGGGCCTGCTGTATGGAAGAGGCGATTTTGAACAGACGATTATCATTTCCACCCGATGTGGACAGGATAGCGACTGCAACCCGTCGAACGCTGCAGGCATTTTGGGCACGGTCTTGGGCCGATCAGGGCTTGAGGAGAAGTTCGTTCGGGAGCTGGATCGGACCAGACGTTTTAGCCACACACCGTATACTTTCGACGATGTGCTCCGGGTATGTGAAAAGTTAGCGAGGGAGGCAGTGCTTCGGGCCGGAGGAAAAATCGAAGTTTCGGCGGAGGGAAATGAAATCTGGCTAATTCCTGTACAGCAACCTAAGCCGAGCCCACTGGAGCAGTGTTGGGAGCCGGGACCAATCGCTAACTCCCGCTTTTCCCCGGAGGAAATGGCCCAGATTAAGTTTCCCCCTGGGGAAAAATAGCGACAGGGAGGATCGGCAAGCGGGGTGATCCTAAGCGATACCCCACGGTGCCGGATTAAAACCTGGTAAGCCGTGCAATAGAGTCCTGTTGGGTGGTGGGCAGCTCAGACCGGAGCTAGAAGAACCCTTCTGGCTCCGGTTTTCTTTGGGGCGGCCCGGGCCTTTTGGGGCAGAATATCCAAGCCAATGAGGTTACTCCTTTTGTCTCCCGTCCCTATTGGTGAAGCTTTTCTTACTACAAAGGGGGCATCACCTCCAACTTTTGAAAAGCAACTCACGATGCTGCTGCCGCCTTTAAGCCCAAGGATCTTTAGGGAAGGATGGGTTAGGAGTCTCGGTTCTCTGTTCGGTAGAGGGGTCAAAGTGGGCAGCATTGAATAATTCTTTCTCACCCTGTATGCAGTCTTCCATAGCCACAACATATGCCCAAAAAGATAGAAGGCCGGCCGAACCGTGGGCCTTGGCCCTAGGGAGCCTAAGTGGTCTAGAATTGCTAGTGGCATAAAGCCAAAGGAGATCTCCTTACCCGAAGAAGCAGTACTGCGGCTAAGTGGGACTGAATCAGGCCACCAGCAGGTTTTGACTGGCCGCTTACATCACTGGATAGCCCACCCTGCGATGCAACAGTCCAGGCGGGCTTAGATAAGTCATGCACAGTGGGGGATAAAAGTCCGTCTGAGTTCCAGCTCCTGGTGGTAGGCCTTTCAAGCCCTGACGGTTCTTTCCCCTTGCCCCAAGGGAGATCCCAGGTGGCAAAAGCCAAATCCCCCGGCCGCTGCTTCCACACGGCTTTTCTGGGGCTAGTCCCTACGGTCGAAACAATTTTGGAGATAATGGTATTTTCCTGAGATTGAATATCCGCAGCTGGGGGGAAATTGCCAAAGTGCTTTCCCCTGCAGGAAACATTCCCCGGAAATGTGCTTTTTCTTTCGGGTAGCGGACGGTAGGTTTCAGAAAATTCACCCCCTTGGGTGGGTTTAACTTCGTTCCTCGGAAGGCCGGATTGTCCGGAGTTTTCATGTGCGGATTGGTAGGATGGTAGAGGCTATGGGACGGAAGAAGGTAGTCATCAAGGATGATCGAGTGCCGGCGGTTCTTCGGCGGCATCCGTGGGTGCTTAGTTCGTCTATCTCGATGGTTGAGCCGGGAATTGCCAACGGAGAGGTTGTGGATGTGGTTAGTAAGGACGGCCAGTTTTTGGCTCGGGGAATTTACAACAAAGAAAGCCGGATTCGTGTCCGACTTTACACATGGGTCAACGATCAGCCCTTAGATGAAGATTTTTGGCGAGAGAGGCTTTCTCGGGCAATTGAGCTCCGAGAAAGGTTGGGATATATGGATCCGCAAGGGGCATGTCGCCTGGTCTTTAGCGAGGGTGACGAGGTAAGTGGCTTGATTGTGGACCGGTACGGGCCGTATTTGGTGCTTCAGCCCACAGCTCTCGGCATCGCAGAGCGTCTGTCTACCTTCATCAAGATTTTGGTTCAGTTGACTAACCCGCAGGGGGTTTTAGTTCGGAAAGACCCTTCGGCAGCCGAGGTGGAAGGGTTCTCTTTGGAAACTGGGGTTGTCATGGGTGAAGTTCCCGAGGTAGTGACAATCCAGGAACATGGAATCCGCCATAAGGTGGACCTTCGGGGGGGACAAAAGACCGGGTTTTACCTGGATCAGCGGGAGAATCGGCTTGCCGCGGCTCGATACCTGGCCGGATGTCGGGTTTTGGACCTTTATTGCTACACGGGCGGATTTAGTTTGGCGGCATTACTCTTGGGAAAGGCGGCCTCGGTGGAGGGGGTAGACAGCAGCGAAAAAGCCCTTCGGCTGGCAAGAGAAACTTGCTCGGAATACAACCTTGCAAACGCTTCGTTTGTGGAGGCGGAAGTGTTCTCGTTACTGGAAAAATATGCGGCCGAAAACCGGCGTTATGAGGCGGTGATCCTCGATCCACCTCGATTTGCCAGCCGACGGGGCCAAATTGCTGAGGCCCTAAGGGCTTATCATTTTGTGAATCGGATGGCCGTCCAATTGCTCGAGCCTGGCGGCATCCTTATAACCTGCAGTTGTTCCGGCCGGGTTAGTCGAGCAGATTTCCTTCGGGTGTTATTCGGGGTGGCCGAGAAAACAGGACGGGCTATTCAAGTGCTAGAACAGCGAGGTGCCGCTCCCGACCATCCTCTTAATGTTTTTTGTCCCGAGACCGATTACCTCAAATGCTGTATTTGCCGAGTGCTCTAAACCCAGGCAATTCGGAGCCTTCCGGTCCGTGGAGGAATCGAGTTTCCTAACAGCCATTACCAATCGGGATGGGGCTTTCTTCCCTTCAGCAAAGGGACAAAGGAACTAACCGTACGAAAGTCCGACAGGGAAGGACCTCATTCGAGTGGACAATTCCCACGGTAGCCCGCCAATTGTGGCATTTACATTGGTATTTTCATGGAATCTCTGCTTAGTTTTGCCCAATCAATGAGTGCCCCGGAAAGGTTTGATTTAATTGTTTCGGTTCGAAAACCTGTCAGCCTTTTGGTCTTAGGGCTAGTCGGGAGGGGGATTCCCCAGGAACAGAAGGGGGCCAAGGAAATTTGCCGAGGAAAAGCTAGCTGCCCCTTTATTAGCTGCGGCCTACTTTTTTCGCGGAGGCAAAGTCACCTCCCGTCCCGCTTAGTCAGCTCCACCAGGGGGCCCGAGATTGTTAAATTCTTCCCTTGGGTCAGCCGCGGAAATTCGGCGGGACTGGCCGATGGAGGAAGCAGCACCAACCCAGATACCCCTCCGCCCGAAGAGGACTCCCCAGCCGGACCGTGCGGAGGTCGATGAATTCAAACAGCCTCCCCAGTTCCAGCCGAAGGTCCTCCTCGGTGACCCCGGGTTGAGCCCCTTCAGCAGTTTCGGCAGCATGGCCGGCTAGTACCAAACAGTAGGAACCCGGTCGGCTAGCCCGCCAGAGGAAATCAAGATAAGCACTTAACGAATGTCCCCGCACATAGGGGTAAAAACCGGCATCCAAGAGAAAATCGAACCGGGTCGGGCAACTCCGGATGAAATGAAACACATCGTCCACCACAAAGTGGATGTTTACCCCCGCTAAGGCTGCCCGGGTCCGGGCACGCTCGATTGCCGTGGGAGAGATATCGACCGCGGTGACTTCGAATCCTTCCTCAGCGAGGAAGACCGCGTTGGCTCCAGTGCCACACCCAATGTCGAGAGCTGTACCCCGGGGAATGCGGTTTTGCTTCACAAGCTGGACAAGTTCGGGGGCAGGTTCGCCTGTTTCCCAACTGGGGGTACCCTCTCGATAAGCAAGGTCCCATTCCAGGGCTGAGACCTGCGGCTCGCCCAAAGTTCGGGGGCTATCGCCGAATCCTGAATCTTCCTCCCATGGGAAATCAAAGAAGTGTTCGCCCAATTCGAAGACCTCCCTCTTACCGCTCAGTCGTTTAGTTTGAAAAACCTTGCCAGTTCTCATTATTCTCCCCATAGTCGCTGACGAACCACCTCGCAACTGCAAAACCGAAAGAATTCCCGATCCCTATTTAAAGCGAGACCCCCTCGCCCAGATGGCTTCTTAAACACTTCGAGGAATTCGGGGATCTTACGGATTCGAAGAAACCGAGGAATTTGTAGCCGAAATGAGAAAGTGAATCCGCGGAGCGTTTGGCTTCTCGGGTGCCGGGTCACGTGACTTCGGGGGTTTCCCGCCCTTTCCGTGGCCCCAAGGTAGCAGTCGTTATCTAAACATTATATGCCCCCAAGATAGCCCGTTGGCAAAAATTGTATGCTCGCAGGAACAATGGATTGCGGGAAAAAACTGGTTCTTTCAGATGGACAATAATTCGTGGGATACTCCCCAAGGCCAACGGTCGCGGCAGGTTCTGGGAACAGCTGGGGACTAATCTGCCGCAATCGGTAGGAAAAGTTTTTGGCAGTCCGTGAGAGAAGCCGCCCAAATCTTTGCATAATTCTTAGCGACCCTGGTAGTACTCTCCAGCGAGCACGTGGAGGTCCGCCCCAATAACCAGGAGTCAATTGATTGGGACATGGCTCGGAGGGGTTTCCATATTCCAGGTTTCGAATGAAAGAACTTCGCCGGTAGGAAGCAAAGCGGTTGTGGGGGCAGGTGACCAAAACTGGTGGTTGAGCAAAATGGGCGGTCGAGGAAAGTAGTACCACGGATGCCCACTGAGTATGGGGAGTTTCCAGCCGCGTGGAAAAAACCCGAGGGAGTGCCCGTTCTGGACCGGCATCGAAATAACGTCATAATTGTGACAAACTATATCGAAAATGGATATGCCGGTGCTGGAGGTTTGTGCCCAGATTTCGACCGCTTCTGCGGCCGGGAGACGTCGGCGGGAGGAGCGATCTCTCCCAATGGTGCTGGATTTTGCCGGCTTAGCGGGCCAAATTAGAAACCGAACGCTGCAAGTCCGGACTATTGTGGCCCGCGGATGTCCGAAAGGGCAGGAACTCTGCGAACGTAAGGAAAGCTCTTCAACCCAATGAGAGGTCAATCTGAAGCGGTCGACAAAGCCCTAGGCAACACATCCAAGGCATGTGAAAGGAGGCTAAAGGGGGCCACAAATTTCCTGCAATATCCCCGCAGGAAAACCCCGTGGCTGAAACATCCGAAGGGAACCCGGGTTGAAAAGGCACTCTTGGAGTGGAGCGTACGTCTTTTCTTTGGTGACCCGAGCGTTGATCGGCGGCAAATATAAGGGGTGCTAGTGAATCGAGGCTTTATGTCCCTTGGGATTGTCTTGATATTTCGCGGGCTTGCATTCCAAAGGAGACAGGGAACGAATCGTAGACAAAGGATTCAAACAGGGGAAAGGTGGCTCGATGAGGATCTTGGCTATTTCTGATTTGCATGGCTCGGTTGAGACGTTTCGGCATATCTTGGATCAGAACGGCTCAGTGGATGTGGTGATTCTTCCTGGAGATATCACCCATTTTGGACCGGCGAAGGTGGTAGAGTCGCTGCTAGAGATTGCTCGCGGGAAAGGAGTTCCCCTTTTTGGAGTTGCAGGCAATTGTGATACCCAGGAGGTGGATGAAGAACTGCTTCGGCTGGGAATCGGGCTAAATGGCAGGGCCCAGCAGGTTTCGGGTGTAGGTTTCCACGGTGTGTCGGCAACTCCCCCGTGGCAGTCACGGATGTTTCACTATACTGAGGAGGATATGGCGGAAATCTTGCTGGGCGGATATCGAGCTCTAAATGAGTGCCAAATCCATGTCCTTGTATGTCATGTGCCCCCGTTTCAAACCAAGGTAGACCGAGCATTTTTCGGACGGCATATAGGAAGTCGGTCTGTACGGGATTTCATCATGCAGTATCAACCGGATCTGGTTTTGTGCGGCCATATCCACGAAGGACGTGGGACTGACCGGTTGGGGGATACTTGGGTAGTTAACTGCGGCTTTGGAGCCAAAGGTTATTACGCGGTAGTGGACCTCACTTCGGAAAAGCCTCCAGAAGTGATTCTGGGACAGTTAGGACGGTAAACACAGGAGAAGTTGGGGGTGGAGGACGCATTCTGTTGCCGGGGGCCCTCACTGGTCCGAAAAGTCTTTGCGGAGGAAGGGCCTTAGCTGGAGACTGGTGCACGAATCATAGCCTTGCAAGGTAAGCACGGACCGCTGGCTGTACACCAAGTTTCCAGAAACCGCAATAAATGGCCAAGTAAAGCGGAGAAACCTCCGTATGTTGAGCCCTGGGAGTGGACGGCGGAATTCGTCAGAGTTTTCCGATGGCCACTCTGGTCCAATCGGCCGGGGTGACATGATGGGTGCAGGACGGTACCCGCGAGTTAGGAGCCGCCCTGGCCACCGTTCGACATGTTGAGTGGCCTCGTCGGGGTTGGGTAGTCCTGTGGGGCTCGCTCGAAAAGACGGATTTTTGGGGGTGTCGTTCAGAGCGAGAATCCCGGGGTTGGGAAAGAACTTTCGAGTGTCCCCAGAGGTGGCCCGAATTCCCACGCTATGGGAGCCCGTGAGGGGTGACTCCACCTTCCCTTCTTAGTTTCCAAATAATGTGAACTTAAACAGGCGGACTTAATTCCCCCTGTAAAATTGCAGGCCGCGTTAAATCTTAGGGACATTTCATCGAATATTCCTTTGAAGCCGGTTGAGCCAGGCCCTGAGGAAAGACTTTTGAGACCTGACCTCAAGTGAAGCCCCGTGGATTTTGGGGCAGGAGAAGTTTTTGTAGCCATTAGGCGGAGGCTTCACGGAGATCTTCCACCAAATCGGTCCTGCGAGGAAGGTTTGCTCCCCCCGGTCAGAGAGTTAAGTGTTCTCAGGGTTTAAAAAGCTCCTTTCAAAAAGACGTTCTGAGTGGTCCATGGCTTTTTGAACAGGACTAATGGTTTTCCGGCATAGGGAGGGAGAAGGGTGCGGCGGGGTTGTGGGTGCCCTCAGCGGGAACACCCTGGCGGTCGACGCCGGAAGTTCAACTGAGGTGAAATTAGTTGTCAAAAGTTGTTCCTCCCATCGAGACCTTAGGTCGAGCGAAGTTGGCTTAGGGTTGATGGATTCAGTTTAAGACGGTGGGCCGAGGCCAAAGAGGAATGGGTTCATCCGCACCCAAGAAATCGTGAATGAGCCAGGGATTGCCGTAAGTTTTCAAACTCCAGGGTGGTGAGGGGGTACCAGCTGTTGGGGTTAGATTTTACTCCGGACCCGAGGAGTCCTTGGGGATTTTGGCAACCACGCTCGGCAGCCCATCGCACGTGGGCTTGAGGCAGAAGAATCGAGTGGAGATATATCAAGCAAGAAATCTCTGCCCTTTGGGATTTCCCGAAAATCCGAGGTAATCTAACCAGATGTGACCGGTTGTGTGAACATTGAGGGGCAGGCTGAGCGTGTAGCGGCTGGGAGGTATTTTGCTCGGCCTCGTTATTTTCGAAGCTTGGTTTTTGAGCCATCCGTTGCATCGCAAGTGCATGCGAAGAAATAGCGATGAATAGGGTGCAAGAAGTGGGAACTCCTGAGTTGGTCGCTGAGCAAGATCTGAGCGATAAGGCGGCTGCGATGGGGGACAGCCATCCCGATTGGCCTGCGATCCGCACCTTTCATTTGACAAAGGTCTATAACCGCGAGGTCATCGCAGTCAATGATGCAAGTTTCGAAGTACCTCGTGGGGTAGTTTTTGGATTTTTGGGGCCTAATGGGGCAGGAAAGACAACGACGTTGAGACTACTTTTGGGCTTGCAGCGGCCGACGGCGGGAGAGGCTTATGTGTTCGGCCTACGCTGCGGTCCAAATGCCACTAATGTCCGCAGGCTCATTGGGTTTCTGCCCACCAATCCTCAGTTTCCCGCTCATCTCAAGCCATTCGAATATCTCGATCTCGTGGGGCAATTGTACCGGCTGCCGGCGTCGGTGCGTCGCCCCCGAATCGCTTCCTTGCTTCGGGCTGTGGGCTTACTTGGAGTGGCTGACCAGCGAATTCGGACACTTTCCACCGGTGAGCTTACTCGACTGGGAATTGCCGCTTCCTTGGTAGGAGATCCACCGTTACTCCTCTGGGATGAACCAACCGCCGGGCTCGATCCGGCTGCGAGGCGTTTTGCTTTGGATTTGATCGTGGATTTAGGCCAACATCGGACCATTGTGATTGCTACACACATCTTGGCGGATATTGATCAGGTATGTAGCCATGTGGGGGTCATGCACGAGGGGCAGGTCATCTTTTGCGGCCCAATGGCAGAGATGAAAAAACGTCTGCACACCGATAGTGTGCATTTAGTTCTCAGGGGATCCGACGAAGCCTTACAGCACTTTGCCGTCCGATTACAAGGTATTCCAGGGATAAAGTCGACTTGGACAGCGGGCAATGCAGTCCGAATTTCTGTGGATACAGGAGGCCGGCGGGCTAGTTGTTTGGCGGAAGTGTTGCGGCTAGTCGATCAAGCAAACCTCGAGCTAGAAAGTATTCGTTCTGGAGTAGGTGCCACCGAAGATGCATATCTCCAATTACTCCAAGAAGATCGAGCACACGGTTTCAAACGTTTCCAGGAGTCTCCGCGAGCTACTACAGCCCACGATCGCTCTCACCCTGTTTGAGCTGCAGACCCTGTGGGGTGGATGGCTGGTTCGTCTATGGGCAGGAGGTTCGCTCCTGGTGAATTTTTTAACACTCCTTGGTTGGTGGCGAATCCTCCCGGATGCCATTCTGATTTCTAGCTTAATCTTTCCATTTTTGGTCTTCCCATGGTTTGTGGTCATCATAACTTTAGGAGCAGCGGCTGTCGGAGGTGCTCGCCTGGAGACTGTCGCTGACGGAATCCTTAGTCGACCAATTACCCGGCTTGAATTTGTTTTTTCTAGCTGGCTTGCCCGGGCAATCACCGTGTTGGCTGTATTCTTGTTGGCTGTTCTACCCACCACCCTTATCGGGGTTTACGCAGATCGGCCAGCACCTCAGGACCAGGTGACATTGGATGGTGTGTTGATTGCTTTCCTTGTCGTCGTGGTGGTTCTTTGGAGCATCTTAAGCCTCGGCTTTTTGCTTGGGGTGCTTTTTAGGAGCGGGTGGATTGCGGTTCTTCTCGCCTTGTTTGTTTGGTATCCGATCAATGGACTCCTGGCCACTTTCCATCTGGAAGAGGTCTCTCCCATTAGCCTCAATCAAGGTATCCCGATTATCTTGCGGCAACACTGGTTCTTGCAGGAGCCAGAAAAGGAAACGAAAAAGATCCCCGATTTTCTTGCGTTACAAAAACAATTTGAGGATTTTATGCGAAGTTTCACCGGGACTCCGGAACCACCGCGGCGGCAGCGGGGCTTTTTCGAAGACCTGGAAAGCTACCAGGATATCAGCCCCGTTCGGGTTTTTCTAAGTTACGGATTCACCTTGGTGGCCTTGGTGTTCGGAGGGTACCTTCTCTTTTACTGGCGGGATTTGTAGTCCACAGCAACCCCGAGTGCCCTTCCATGCCCCTCTGAAAATTGTGAACCCCCAAAGTTCCTTTGGTTCATGGGAACCGCCAGGAATCACACGAATCTACCTCACATCGAGGATGCCCCTACCGAGAAAGACCGTCGAATATCGGGGAGCTTCACGAATTGCATGACCAATTTTCATTTGTTCACCCACGAACTTCCTGGGACTTGGTATGGGGAAATCGGATGGGAGTTCCCACCAAAATTCGAAGTTAGCCCTCGGGTTTAACCCCTGATTCTTTTTCGGCCTTAAAGGATTAGGATGTTTCCGAGTAGCCTTCCCCCGGAAATCCCTTGCTATACCCAGTTTTCTCATTTCAGCCATCTATCATGTCCGACCGACCGGGGAACTGGGCCCGGGTAGTGGGGAGAAGTATCTCAATCTTAAGAAGGTGGGTCGAAAAGTGACGGTTCGGGCGTTGGCGGTGAGCTAGGCGGCTGAAGTCCTAAATGGCGGTACCCGGCAGCTGTAAGACGCCGGCCTCGAGGTGTCCGAACGATCAGTTCTGCCCGCAGGAGAAACGGTTCCACTTCATCCACTAAGGTGTCGGGCATGAGGTTGAGGGTGTGAGCTACGGCTTCGACCCCGACAGGTCCCCCATGAAATACCCGAGCAATTGTCTCCAGATATTTTCGATCTTGGGGGTCCAGCCCGAGGGAGTCAATCCCGAGCATTTCGAGTGCCTCCTCCGCCACCCGGAGAGTGATTTTTCCGCGGGCTCGGCTGACGGCAAAGTCGCGGACCCACCGCAGACGATTGTTAGCAATTCGGGGAGTACCACGACTTCGGGCGGCAATCTCCAGGCAAGCCTCTGCCTCGATTTCGACCCCAAGTTTTGCTGCATTTCTTCGAACGATTTCGGCTAGTTCCTCTACACTGTAGAAATCCAGGTGTTCCCGCATTTGGAAGCGATCCCGCAACGGCCCCGAGAGCAATCCGCTGCGGGTTGTTGCTCCGATTAATGTAAACGGCCTAAGCCGCATATTGATCGTTCGAGCATTTACCCCTTCCCCCAAAGTGATGTCGATCCGAAAGTCCTCCATCGCCGGATAAAGAAATTCCTCCACGGCTTTTTGCATGCGGTGAATTTCGTCGATGAAGAGCACCGAACGTTCTTCGGCGTTTGTGAGATAAGGGAGGAGGTCTTTGGGAGCCCGCAAGTTGGCCCCGCTTGCTATCTGCACCGGCACCCCTAGTTCCCGCGGGATGCAAAGAGCGAACGTAGTCTTGCCTAAGCCGGGGGGCCCGTCGAAAAGAATATGTCCCAGCGGTTCTCCGCGTTTTCGGGCCGAATCGATCGCTATCATCAACCGCTCGTAGACCTGACGCTGGCCGACCATTTCGTCAAGCCGCTTCGGTCGGAGCAGCAGGTCGATCTCGTCTTTCTCCACTCGGCTAGTATAGATTGGCTGTCGGGCCATTTTCCAAGCTCGTCTCGTGGACAAACGAAAGGGTTAAGGTTTGGCTCTGATTCACATTCGACTTGGCTCGTAACCAGAATTACGTAAGAAGTCCGAACGAAATGGTCGAAAGGTGGTTGGTAGTTTCCCTTTTACCTGGCAATCTTGTCCGCGATAGCCCCTCCCGGAGGTTTCGATCGGGAATGGTAGGCCCCGAGTTGAAAGGGATTACCAACTCGTTAGAGCCTTTGGGGGGTTATCGTGGTCTATTTGGGAGGGATATCCACTCCCTCTCAAGAAAACACCTCATTATAAGCCTGAAAGGCAGCTTTTCCGTCCCTTTCCCACCCACCTCAACTTGGGAGGTTGGTGGAAAAATGACAAAACGCGTAGAAATACTATATTTCGATAGGGTTTTTCACGGCAGTGTCACTCTACCCCGATAGGAGGCGGGAAAGCCAAAGTCTTCGATAGCCTTGGTGACACGGGTAGAACTGACTGAGAAATCGGCGGTTTGGCTAGAAAAAAAGCGAGAGGAGTCTTATTTTAGACAAAAGGCGGTTAACAAAAACCATTGTGCCAGTCTTCGACTGAGGGGAAAAGGGTTTTGAGAGTGAGTTTGGCCTCAACTTACGGCGGAGTAAGTGATCGTTTTCGACAGTTGGAGTCCCTCGTCCGTCAGAGGATTGTGATCCTCGACGGGGCGATGGGGACCATGATTCAACAGTTGCGTTTGAGTGAAGAACAGTTTCGTGGTGAATTATTCCGTGAGCACCCCCATCCCTTGAAAGGGGCCAACGATTTATTGTCTCTGACCCTGCCGGAAGCTATTGAGGAGATTCACTTCCGTTACTTGGAGGCAGGGGCCGACGTCATCAGTACAAATACTTTTAACGCCAACCGGATCTCTCTTTCTGATTACGCTTTACAGGACCACGTACGGGCGATCAACATAGCAGCCGTGGAATGTGCCCGGCGGGCGATTGCCCGTGCTAAGAAACTTTGGCCGGAAAGGGAGTTCTTCATCGCAGGATCGATCGGGCCCACTAATCGGACGGCTTCTATTTCGCCTGACGTTTCTAATCCCGGTTACCGAGCGATAACTTTCGACGAGCTGGTTGCGGCCTATCGGGAGCAAATTGAAGCCCTCCTCGATGCTGGGGTAGACATTCTTCTCCCGGAGACAGCTTTCGATACCCTCAATCTGAAAGCCTGCCTCTTTGCCGCGATGGATTGTGCGGAGGAAAGGGGAGTATTACCACCGATCATGGCATCGGCCACCCTTACCGATCGAAGTGGTCGAACTCTTTCCGGCCAAACGATCGAGGCATGGTGGATATCCATATCTCATGTTCCGGTGTTCAGTGCAGGAATTAACTGTGCGTTAGGTGCAGAGTTGATGCGGCCATTCGTGGAGGAATTGTCTCGTGCTGCACCTGTTTACACAAGCTGTCACCCGAACGCAGGACTTCCCAATGAACTTGGATTGTACGATGAACCGCCGGAAAGGACAGCCGCTTTTGTTGCCGATTTTGCCCGAAATGGTTGGGTAAACATCGTGGGTGGTTGTTGTGGGACTACCCCGGACCATATCAAAGCTATCGCGGAGGCCGTGCGAGGGTTACCCCCACGTATTCCGCCGGACCCAGAAAGGGTCACCAAACTGAGCGGACTGGACCCTCTGGTTTTTCGGCCTGAACTGGGTTTTGTCATGGTAGGCGAACGCACAAACGTTTCCGGATCCCGCCGATTTGCTCAGCTTGTTCGGGAGGGACGACTTGAAGAGGCAGTGGCTATTGCCCGCCAACAGGTGGAAAACGGGGCAAATATCATCGATGTTAATCTCGACGATCCTCTTCTGGATGCCGAGGACCTCATGCCGAAGCTGCTCAATCTCATGCTTTCCGAACCGGAGGTGGCTCGGCTTCCTATCATGATCGACAGTTCCAAGTGGTCGGTCCTGGAAGCAGGTTTAAAGTGTCTCCAAGGGAAGGGAGTCGTTAACTCCATTAGCCTGAAAGAGGGGGAAGAGGAATTCTTGCGTCAGGCTCGACAAATCCGACGCTATGGGGCAGCCTGCGTTGTGATGTGCTTTGACGAACGAGGGCAGGCGGTCACTGTAGAGCATAAGGTGGAAGTGGCGGAAAGGGCCTACCGGCTCCTTACGGATAAGGTGGGTTTCCCGCCGGAAGACATCATTATTGACCCTGGGATTCTGGCTGTGGCCACAGGAATAGAAGAACACAACCGATATGCCATCAACTTCTTGGAGGCCACTCGGATCATCAAATCGCGATGTCCGGGAGCCAAGGTCTCGGGGGGAGTAAGTAACCTCTCCTTTTCCTTCCGGGGCAACGAGGTTGTTCGGCGGGCCATGCATAGTGTCTTTTTGTACCATGCTATCAAGGCAGGCATGGATATGGGCATCGTAAATGCCGGCCAATTGGATTTGTACGAAGATATCGATCCCGTTCTTCGGGAATATGTGGAGGATGTCCTGTTCGACAGACGCCCCGATGCAACCGAACGCTTGATTCAGCTTGCCGAAAGCCTCAAAAGCAAGGCGGCAGTAGAGGAAACGAAGGAGGCCCTGTGGCGGCAAGGAACTGTCGAAGAGCGACTAAAACACGCCGTCATCCACGGCATTACCGATTACATTGAGCAGGACGTAGAGGAAGCCCGGCAAAAGTATCCTTCTCCTCTGGCAGTCATCGAAGGTCCCTTAATGGACGGAATGAAAATCGTGGGGGATCTCTTCGGTGAAGGGAAAATGTTTCTGCCTCAGGTGATTAAGTCAGCCCGGGTAATGAAGCAAGCGGTGGCCTACTTGACAAAATACATGGGCCAGGAGGAAGGTCCCCAGGCTCTTGCCTCTGTAGGGAGAAAACGGGGAACGATCATCCTTGCCACCGTGAAAGGGGACGTCCACGATATCGGGAAGAATATCGTGGGGGTAGTTCTTGCTTGCAACGGTTACCGAATCGTGGATTTGGGGATTATGGTCCCCTGCGAAAGGATCCTCGAGACTGCTCGGGCAGAGGGGGCCGATATGATTGGACTAAGTGGTTTGATCACGCCCAGTTTGGACGAAATGGTGCATGTGGCCAAAGAGATGGAGCGGGAGGGATTTCAGCTGCCTTTGCTCATCGGCGGGGCAACCACCAGTGCCAAACACACTGCTCTCAAAATTGCCCCGTGCTACACTGGCCCCGTAGTTCATGTCCCGGATGCTTCGCGAAGTGTGGCGGTGGTGGAGAACTTGCTAAACCCGGACACTCGGGAAAAGTTTGTGGAAGAAAACCGTCGGCTACAGGAGCAACTTCGCCAAGAGAGTTCGGCTACCGGTGGACCAAAGTTAATTCCTTACCGGGAAGCCCTTGCACGGTCCATGAAGACGGATTGGGATTCTTTGGAAATTCCGAGGCCGTCTTTTCTCGGGGTGAAGGTGTTTGAAAGTTTCGATTTGGCTGAGATTCGCAAATATATCGATTGGACGCCTTTCTTCTGGGTTTGGGATATCCACGTGAAGTTCCCCAAGGTGCTCGAGGATCCGAAGGTAGGTGCTCAGGCCCAGGAGCTTTATCGGGATGCTAATTTGTTGCTCGACGAAATTATCAGCCATGGGTGGGTAAGAGCCAGCGGACTCTACGGGTTTTGGCCAGCTAACTCGGCTGGCGACGACATTATTGTGTTCAGCGATGAATCGCGAACGGCAGAGCTTGCTCGGCTTCATTGTTTGCGGCAACAGTGGGAGCGAGTGGGGCAAACCGAGTTCCTTTCACTTGCCGATTTTGTTGCCCCGCTCAGTTCCGGAAAAGCCGACTATGTGGGAGCCTTCGTGGTGACGGCTGGCCACGGTAGCCAAGAACTCGCTCGGCAGTTCGAGGCCAAGGGGGACGATTATCGTGCCATTCTTGTTCGGGCCTTAGCGGACCGTCTTGCGGAAGCTTTTGCGGAACTTCTTCACCTTATGGCTCGCCGTGACTGGGGTTACGGGTTGGAAGAGGACCTAAGCTTACAGGATCTTATCGAGGAACGTTACCGTGGGATCCGCCCAGCACCGGGTTATCCGGCCCAGCCGGATCATACGGAAAAGGCTACCATTTTCCATCTGCTTGGGGCCACGGAGCGAATTGGGGTCCGACTAACCGAAAGTTTCGCCATGGATCCGCCGGCAAGTGTCTGTGGTCTCTACTTTTCCCATCCTCGAGCCCGGTATTTTGCGGTCCACCGGATTCTTCGGGATCAGGTCGAAGATTATGCCCGCCGCAAAGGGATGCCTGTCGAGGAGGTGGAACGCTGGCTTTCCCCTTATCTTGCCTATGAGGCAAAAAAGGCGACTTAGGCCGAACGAGTTGCTGGCCCCAGGGTCACCCTGTGCTTTTTGGCCTTTCATAGGCGAGGGGAGATTCCTGCTGCTATGGGTTGGGTCTCGTGCAGCAAAGGCGATGTTCTGAAATTCGTTCGGAACTCCCCCGCTTCGGACCTACAATTGAGTGGATTTTCCCAGGTTCCGCGGCATCCTCTAAGTGCCGTATTGAGAATCTCCCTACTCGGGGGATATGTTGATTAAAGCTATACCGCAAAGCATCTTTTGTCTTTACGAGGGGAAGGGGTCTTAAACCGGATTTGTTGCTCTCCGCCTCGATGAACCAGTCCTCACGTTTGCCGGGGACAAGTGGCGGGAAGGGCCCCGGTTGCGGCTTATACCTAGCACGAAAGCCTGATTGGCGGGTGTGAAGTGTAGCTTCCTTCAATTTTCCGGGGTGTTGGAGCAACATTGTTGTTTCAGGTGGACACGAGCCCCAGGTTAAGATTTCTCCGAGGGGTTACCTTGGCAACGGCTGAGTTCTGGCTGATAATTTTGCATGAGAGGATGCTAGAGCGGACCGTCGGAGGCTAGTCCTGCCGGCTAAGTCCTAGGATATGGTGGGTGTAGCTCAATCGGTTAGAGCACCAGACTGTGGATCTGGGTGTTGCGGGTTCGAGTCCCGTCACCCACCCTCGTTTGGGGGGAGTCTGCTTTAAGTACTCTTCGCTTCCTTTCCATTGAGGTTTTCTGCCGGAAGTGAGGGGCCTCTAATTCCAGATCCGAGGTATCCTCTTTCACGGCTTGGCCTCGCTGGGCTATCCCCGGTGGAAAAAAGCAGTCGATGGTGTTTTTCCTCTCTTTCGCGGACTAACCAGTTTTACTTCAGCGGTAGGTCAAGGCGTCAAATCCCTCAAAATTGCACCCGAACAGTCCTGTCTGCGGTGGCTTTGACCCGGAAATGAGCGAATTTCCCGGCCTGAAGTGTCCAATTATTACAAACTAAGTAAATTGCCATTCCTTATCGCCAGGCATCCAGATCTCCGTTGGCCGCATGGGTTCAACCAGTTGTGGGTGATTGCCCTTTACATGGTTTTTTCAGCAAGGGCCCGCGGTCTACACTGGGAAAGCTTGATAAAGCCGGTGCTCCAGGCCACAAGCCGGATGTTGCCGGGGTGGTTAACCTGAACCGCGAGGGTGAGCCGGGGATATAACAACGAAGGGTGATCGACACATAAAAACCAACTTTCCGTCGAAATCGCACACGCTAAAGGTCCGGGGCCACGTTCCTCGGGCCGGTGCAGGACGTCGCCAGACTTCTTTTGCACGACTGAACTTTCTGTGGGATGGCAGTTCGTGGGCAGTTTT
>Ga0272449_1001612_pt1 | contig 22764 bp, 19 predicted proteins | sample YNPCB0241_FD_198679 | JGI IMG/M metagenome (GOLD analysis project Ga0272449, IMG submission 198679) | Hot spring sediment microbial communities from Yellowstone National Park, WY, United States - YNP-CB-024-1 | ecosystem: Environmental > Aquatic > Thermal springs > Hot (42-90C) > Sediment... | reverse complement strand
GAATGTGCCTGTTGAAGTCCGACTCCTCGATTATATCACAATCCACGAGGGTTAGATGACTGACCCCTGAACGAATGAGGGCCTCAGCCGCTGTATAACCCACACCACCGAGCCCTATGATAAGAACCTTCGCCTTTTGTATCCTCCTGAAATTCTCCTCCCCGTACAACAACTCAGTCCTGAAAAATCTCTTATCCATTGATGAACTATCTCTCCCTTACTAACGATTCCTACTCCGATACTCTTATTATCCTCACAGGATTTTATCAACAAATTTTTAGTGAGGAATCCATCCCCTCCATATCAGATATAAACGAGTGTTAGAGAGGAGTACCAATCAACTTACAAAAAATACAAATGAGAATTTGCAATCACCTGTATATCCCCGAACGACCTCAGCATCCCCCCAGAGCCCTCTTCTGCTTCTTCTGAACGGGTCCAGCAGGTTTCATATCCTTAATCATCTTCTCCAGGTCTATCTTTACCTGAGACCTGAATCTATTCCTGTTTATCTCGTCGATATTCTTTGGCTCTTTTATTGGTTCATAATTCATAATAGATCTTACAAACTCATCCAGTCCACCCTTCAGGATCTTTATTCTCTTAAATCCGAGTTTTGTGGCAATAATTGCCATTTTCCTCTCTGTGATCTCATCCTTCGCCACAAAAACATATCTGTTATTCTTTATCCTCAAGAACTGCGAGGGCTCCTTCTCAAAGAGGTTCTCAAGGGTAAAGAGCGTAGACTTTGGCAGAGTGAATTTCTTATATTCCTCTTCACTCCTGAAATCTACTATCTGCAACCTCTCACAATTGAGGCAGGTAAGGAGATACGCCAATTCATCTACATCCACCTCCTCAAGAGGGTAATTCTTCACAAAGTTTTCATCTGCTACCAGTCTCAATAGATGGCTCTTTTTGTCTGTAAACACCATAGAAGATACTACGAGTAATAACCCGAACGCAGCTATAAGGATGCTCTGCTTGTTAAATCTGAGAAAAACTACCTCTTCTCTGTTGACCTTTTTCTCTATTAACGAAGTAAAGTAGAATGCAACAAGTGCCATAATTACCATAAGTGCAGCAAACAGATTCTGAGATATATTCAGTGTCTCGAACATCCTGGGGTTACCGAGGTTTGCTGCCTTATACAGAGACTCAAAGATTGGATACCCCTCTGCGAAAATTAAAACACCCACAAATAAACCTGTGATAAATACCATTGCGTCAATCTTTCCGATGGCAGCGGCACAGACACTGGTTCCAGGACAGAACCCCCCAAGAATAAAACCCACCCCCATAATCAGACCACCCACTATGGCTGACCACAGGAATGTGGGATTTATGTAGACGAGATTGATATCCAGAAGCCCAAAATATGAGAGTCCCATCACCCCTACCATAGCAGTGATCCCCGCCGTAAAAAAGACCCTGAGGACTGTAAAATCATACCCGTAGAACAGCCCAACAAGCTTCTTTGAGGTGGAAAAACCTGCCTGTTCGAGGATGGCACCGAAGAGTATGCCTATAATAAAGGCAACGACATAATTAAGATTATTGCTGACAATATCAGGAACTAAAGGTCCCATAATGCGCTCCTTAAATCCATAGTTTTCTGAAGAAATATGCGATTGCGTACGCCCCGCCAAATATGGCAAACATAGTTAATATGCCACCCGTGGACATAACTGCCATACCCGATAGGGCGGCACCGCTTGTGCACCCCCTTCCAAGCTGGGCTCCGATCCCCCACAATATTCCGCCTATGAAGGCAGTCATAATCCGCCTGTTTTTTGTGGAGTTTGGACCCATCTCCAGTTTTAAGGTCAGTCTGTTGGAATATATCCCTGAGAGGAATGCCCCGATAAGAACCCCGATTACCTCAAACACAAGCCAGTTTTTCAGCGGACTGGGCTCCTTGTGCTCACTCCTGTATTCCTGATAAAACTTTGTATTGGAGGTATGGGCAGGTGCCACACTCTCCACGGCTGCAACAGCAAAACTCTTGAATGCCCCGCTCGCCCCCAGACCCCTGCCCGTGATATATATCGTGGCTAAAAGCAAGAGACCAAGCAGAACCCCTGCAAGATAGGGATTCATATATTTTCCTTCATTCATCCTTTCCCTCCTTCCCTCTTTCAGGGCTGACCTCTTCACCTGACTCGTCCTCTATCTCCTCATACCCCGTAAGCATAGCCCGAATATTAGATGTGAGTGTCCTCCCCGTTGTAGTAAGGTATATATGGCCGATTACAAAGGCGACCATTGCAAATGCAAAGGCAGTGTGAATCAGGGCAACCACCTCAAGGGATTTTATATTGATTGACTCTATCCCGTAGCGGGTCGGATATCTGTAGAACATATACAGAAGCCCCGATATTATAAGGGTTGGTATCAGGAGTATCTTCAGGAAGAAATAGGTTAGCCTCTGCAATGGATTAAATTTCGATAGAAGGGTCTTTCTGGTCGGGTGAGGGGCGTTTCTGAATATACCAAAGAGATAGAAATCGAGGTATGCCCTTATATTTTTGAGGGTGGGTATGTAATGCTTCCACTCCTCGGTGGTCAGGTGCCAGAAAATGGCAAATACTGTAAGGAGTAAAAACAAAACGGCGGCAATATTGTGATACTCAACAGCCTCTTCGAATCCAAAGAAGGAGTAAACGCCGTGAATCTCAAAACCTGTAAAGGCGAGGAAGAATATAAGTAGTGCCTGCATCCAGTGCCAGAATCGCTCAAAACCCTTATATATCAATACATACTTCTTAGCCATTGCTGACTCCTTTTCTCCTTCTGAAATAGAAAGCCACTATCCTCCCTCCTCCGTGACCCACAACTGCGAGGATAACGAGAATAATCAGCGTGAGTCCTCCCTTATCTACCAGTGGAGAATAGTCCCTCCCGGGGATATAGAAATCTCTAAGATTCGCCAATCGAGAATTGTTCCTTGTGTGACACTCTATACACCTTACAGAATTCTCCTTTGGTGAGACCATATGATTTATGGGCCAGTACATCTTTGTCTCGATAAAGTCTACCTTGCCACTGAAGGGCAGATTGGATTCCTTCATACCTACCTCAGATGCCTTAACCCAGTCAAAGTCCTTCCAGAAGGCACCCGCCCCTTTATTGGGGTCATACAGTTTTGGTGTAATCAGTATCTTATTTACCGGGTCATAGGGTTGCTTTGCTGTGTGAATCTTTACAGGGATTATCTTTGAGTCCTCATCCTCGTATGAGCCATAGAGTGTATTCAGGACGAGTGGTTTAGAGGTATCCTGTATCTTATCACCTGCGAGGTAGTGAGATGCAGTCCCATTGAACCAGATGTAGTCGGGCTTCAGATTCTTGCCCCACACAAACGAACCCTTGATAGACATATATTTGTGATTACCGTTCTCATCCTCCTCCACATAGGGCTTTCCATCCTTCAGTCTCCCGGCGGTTGACCAATCCCAGTAGAGTTTCGTCGCGTTTACCTTTGCATATACAGGGATATGACACGCCTGACAGGAGACCTTGAGGGTGTGTTCATTGAGGATATCCTTATTATGGGGTTGGCTGGTATGACACTGCTCACAACTGATTCTCTCCTTGTTCATAGAACTGAGTGAGTAAAGCTTACCGTATATAATATGATTTTCGGTCTTATGACAGTCCACACACTGGAGATTTATACCGTCCACAGCCATATGTACATCCACATCCCTTGTGGGTTCAAACTGTGCCATCTCAAGATCTCCGTGTTTGACATTGTTTCCACCACCGCCGTAGAAGTGACACACACCACAATTGTTCCTCGTCGGCCTGCCCACATTCTGGGAAATCTTCTTGAAGTCCAGGGTCTTTACTGGCTCTCCTCCCTTCTCAGGTGCCTTCATATATGTATCGGTATTGTCGTGGCAGACCATACAGTCGATATTGGATGGATCGGTGAAGATATTCCCGTTCCTGTCAAGCCCGAGACCCACATGACACTTTGCACAGCTCTTCTCATTCCCGTGACTGGCTATACAATAATTGTTTATGGCGTTCTTCTTACCGAAATATATAACACCCCTCCCTTTCATATACTCAGCCCGCTCCCAGTTGTAATGGTTTGACTTCATCAACTCATCTACCGTCAGATTGTGGCACTTTTCGCACTCCTCAGTTACCTCCCGGGGCCCCTGAAAATCCTTATTCAGTGCCTCAAATCTGGTGTGGTCTACCTTCTTTCTTACTGGCTTCCTCCTGTACTTTTCCTTTAACTGTAAGAGGATTGGCTTCTCCACATCGTAATTCTTCAAGAGACTTATGGCTATCAAAAGAGCCAACGAGCCGAATCCTAAGAGCAAAAATATCTTTCGAAATGACAAATTACTCCTCCTGCTTACAATGGTTTATGAAACATAGTAAATCAGCCCATCTGAACATTTTTACAGACCTTCTTTATCTCCTTAATAAGTCTTACCACATCCCTGCTGATTATCCTGTAATATACCTTGTTACCTTCCCTCCTCCCTTCAATAATCCCGTTAGACTCGAGCATCCGCAGATGCTGAGATATATTCCCCATTGTGGTGCCAAGAATCTCCGCAAACTGTGTTACATTCTTCTCCCCATCAATCAATGAGCAGATGATCATAAGCCTTGCAGGTGAGGCTAAACAATTGAGAATGCGGGCGACCTGTTTTGCTTCATTAATGGACTCTTTCCTGCCAGCCGAGGACATATGAGTCTTTTAGCAAAAACTAAAATACCTGTCAAGAACAGATTTGAGTTCTTTATTGATTAACCTAAGATCACTTCAGGCACTTAACATATTAGAAAAAATGGGGTATAATAGGGAGTGTATTGGAGGTTGATAAAATGAGCAATATCACCATTATTATTAAGGCAATTCTCATCTTATACCTTCTACATCTGCTTTACTCCTGCAATGTAAATTACTATGTTGAGGACGGAGGCAGGGATATTTCTGCAGATAATGAGTATGTAAAACCCTCACTTGTGATATGCCCACAGATACCGAAGTGCTATAACAATACATATCCACCATTTATCGGGTATGATACAAACTCCTGTATAAGCACTATTGACAGATTCAGTGCCTCAGAGGTTCAACAACTCCTCGATGCAAATGGGGACTGTGATAAATATAGATCCATACTTCTGGACTACATAATACAGGAGTTGTGCTTTGTCTTTAAGAGGTGTCTACCCTCTGATGTCTATGAAAAGAATCTGGGTGGTTCCATTGAGGCCTGTGAGAATACCTTAAAATCTGGTGAGCCAGATTATGACCTGACAAATTGCATCTATGAGGCATCTATGAATAATGACTGCAACAAGGTCATTTTATGTATAAATAGTTCTCAGAGCGATGGGGGATATGACATTATTGTTGATGACACAGGGTATGAGAAGGTCTGTATCAGCGATACAGGGGTATACAATTGTGAAGAGATGTGTGAAAAATACCACGATTGTACCAACCGATACTGTCCACCCTGGGTCGGGGAGTGTACAAGAGAGGATTGTATAAATAGTTGTAACGACCCATATGGAGACCTGACAGTGGAACTGATGTGCTGCATAATCGACTCCTCCTGTGAAGAGATGGAGCGCCTCTGCTTCTGAGTGAATACCTCCTGTATAAAACCAGAGGTACCCCCATCCTCAAAAATCAGGATATATTGGGTCATCGAGGGGGAATTACTTCAGTGCCAATTACTTCAGTGCCAGATACAAAGAGTTTGCACAAATTATATGAGGTGTTATAATGGTGAATCCATAGAAGGGAGGCTTTTATGTCGAAAATGCTTCTAATGACGCTGGCATTTATTATTTTATCTGTTGTGTCTGTATACTGCACAGAAGACTCGAACATCAAAACAGATGCCGGTGTGATTGAAGACGGTATAACTGACACAACAACAGAGGATATTTCTCCATATCCAACTGTGGAGCCAAAGAAGGAGACATTTGGGATTTTTAAGATAGTGTGGTTGAAAGGCACTCCATATGAAATGGGCTTTCAACAGGGCACACTACTGAAAGATGAACTGAAAGAGGGACTGGAGTATATAAAAAACGACCCCATACTCTCTCAGCAGGAGCAGATGGCGAGGGATATGGGGGTTATGGATATTGCCATAAAGCAGAGTTATCCTGAGATTATAGAGGAGTGTAAGGGGCTTGTAGATGCAGCAAAGGATACGGGGTGGACTTATCAGAAGTGTCTGATACTCAACTTTGGGGATGTCTTTATGGAGTACCTCGTGGATGGGATGCCCAAACAGGCCTGTTCTCAGGCGGCGGTCTCGGGGAAGGCGACAAAGGATGGAAGGCTTTATCACGGAAGAATATTAGACTGGTCTAAAATAGACTACATTTTGCAGAATCCTACGATTTTTGTCAGACAACCCAAAGGTGGTATTCCTCATGTTTTTATTGGATTCCCGGCGAACCTGAGTCCATACTCTGCAATGAATGTCGAAGGACTTTCTATGGCATCGAACGAGGCTCATCCAAAGGATGTCTCTCAGACGGCACTTGAGGGGCATAGCCATGTGCAGATGCTGGCAAGGATTGCGAGAGAGGCACATAACCTCGATGAGGCAAGAAATATTATTTTGAACGAGAAGCATATGTCCACCGAGATATTTATGATAGCAGATGGCAAGAACAAGATCGCCTCAGTATTCGAGATGACAGCAAAACACATCGGAGAAAGAACTATGGACGCCAATGGCTTGCTATATGTGACAAATCACTTTCTTGCAGATGAGACGAAGGATTATGATCAGGAGCCTACAAAAGAGGCAAATCTCTTACGATATGACAGGTATGCACAGTTGTTGGAGCCGGATGGCAAGGATTCGCTATTTGGCCTCTTGGATCCACAGAATCTTGTGAAGGTATTGAGAGACAGGATAAATCCCTATACCGGAGAGGAATCGCCTATCGATGAATTCGACAATGGTAAGAGTATTGCTACATACGGGGCCCTATATGCAATTGTCTTCGATCCCGAAAAGAGTCTTTTTTGGGTTGCAACGGGGAAGATACCCGTCCCACAGCAACCATTTGTTGGGTTCTCTCTCAAGAAACTACTGGGCTATAAGGACGCACCCGAGCCTTTACCACCGGTGATCGAATAGTCGTTTACTCGATCGCCTTTGCTACTATCTCAGCAATATCCAGCACCTTCACCCTCTCCTCTGCGCCCTTATCCTTCACACCGTCATCAAGCATTATCAGACAGAAGGGACAGGCAACGGCTATGGCATCGGGATTTAAGCTTAAGGCCTCCTCTGTCCTGTTTGCATTTATTCTGGTACCGATGTGCTCTTCGAGCCACATCCTTCCACCACCCGCCCCGCAGCAGAAGGACTTATAATGATGTCGTGGCATCTCTTTGTATCTGACACCATTTATGCCTTTCAGAATATTCCTTGGTTCTTCGTATATCTCATTGATTCTTCCGAGGTAACAGGAGTCGTGATATGTGAAGGTCTGATTGATGGGATTCTTTAGTTTCAACTTCCCTTCATTTATGAGTTTGAGGATGAACTCCGTATGGTGATATACCTCATAATTCCCGCCGAACTGGGGGTATTCATTCTTGATGGTGTTGTACCCGTGCGGACAGGTGGTGATTATCTTCTTTACTTTATAGTTGTTGAAGGTCTCCACATTGGTCTGAGCAAGCATCTGATAGAGGTACTCATTCCCGAGTCTCCTCGCTGAGTCTCCACAGCAGCCCTCCTCGTTGCCGAGCATTGCATAGTTAACACCTGCGGCATTCAGGATCTTTACCATTGCCTTTGTAATCTTCTTATTCCTGTCATCGAAACTCCCAGCACAACCTACGAAGAAGAGGTATTCAAACTCGGGTGTATCGGATGCCCACCTGACACCCTCAACACCCTCTGCCCAGTCCTGTCTCTTGTTGGAACCGAGTCCCCATGGGTTGGAGTTGTTCTCAAGACCCTTGAATACAGAGGTCGCCTCCTTCGGGAAGTTTGATTCGGTCAGAACGAGGTATCTCCTGAAGTCCACGATCCTGCCAATATTCTCTATCTGGACAGGACAGGCCTCTTCACACCATCCGCAGGTTGTACATGCCCAGATTGTATCCTCTTTTATTACCTCTCCGATCATACTGGGTCTCTTGCGAGTCTCTTCGGCTTTCTCCTGTGCTACTTGCCCCGTAGTCTGTGCAGATTTCTTTTTTCTCTCCTCAATAATGTAGGGCGCCTCGTCGTATATATGGTGCTTCAGGCTCTGGTTTATCTCCTTGTCAGAGAGGGGTTTACCTGTCTCGTAGGGAGGACAGTATGTCTGGCACCTCCCGCACTCTGTACAGGTCCAGGTGTCAAATATCTGCTTCCAGGTGAGGTCCTCTATCTTACTCGTCCCGAAGGACTCTGCAGTCTCATCCTCGAGGTTCATTTTGGTGAGCTGCCCTTTTGGAGTCAGTTTGACAAAGTAGGTATTCGGGATGGAGGTTATGACATGGAAGTGCTTCGAGAGGGGCAAAAGGTTCAGGAAGGTGAAGAATACAACGAGGTGAGTCCAGAAGTTTATCATAAAGATGGTCTCCTGCGTATCAACTGAGAGAGATGAGACCCAGTTGCCGACTACAGCCGATGCAAACACAAACTTTGAGAACTCATGCGGCAGCTCTTTGGTGTTGAGTTTTATCCCGAACATAAAGAAGTCGCTTATCATCAGAATTAGGATGAATATCAATATGAGGTTTGCCTCGAATGAATAGGTAAGCCTCTTTGGCCTGAGAATCAGTCTTCTATAAAAGGCAATACCAAGACCTATGAGCACCAGAACCTCAAACAGGTCCTTCATAAATCCATAAAACTTCCCAAGTATCTGATCAGGACCAAGAAGGGGGAGATGGAATCCGCTTATAAACCCCTCTCCGAGGAATGTGATGGAGTTTATAGATACCACGCAGAAACCCCAGAATATGAATGCGTGCATCAACCCAGCCTGAAGCTCGTTGAATATCCTCCTCTGCAAGAACGCCACGAGGATTACATTCTTAATCCTCGCCCCAAAATTGGAGAATCTGTCCTCATATTTCCCGATTTTGAGGATCTGCCATCTCTGGTAAATCAGGTATGCGAATATAGCGAGTCCTGCTGCAATTATGAGAACATACAGAATCATAGATAGGACGCTACTATGCGTTGGTATTAACGAACTCTTCTCCTGAGCAAAGAGGAGTCCTAACAGGTTCTGGTGTGTCAACAGCATTTTTAACTCCTTGAACTCTTATCTGGATGATTTGATTGCGGCTATCATCTCGGGCACGGCCTTGAACATATCTGCTACGAGTCCATAGTCGGCTACCTGGAAAATGGGTGCCTCCTCATCCTTGTTGATAGCCACTATCACCTTGGAACCCTTCATCCCTGCGAGGTGCTGAATTGCCCCGGAGATACCACAGGCTATATAAAGTTCGGGTGCCACAATCTTCCCCGTCTGACCTACCTGCAGGTCGTTTGGTACCCATCCAGCATCGACCGCTGCCCTTGAGGCACCTATTGCGGCATTCAGGAGGTCTGCCAGTTCTTCGAGCATCTTGAATCCCTCTGGACCCTTCGCCCCTCTACCACCGGAGACCACAACCCTCGCCTCAGTGAGCTCCGGTCTCTCACTCTTGGTCTCGACAAACTCGATATACTCGACCTTCGCCTTTGCTGGGTCTACGCTGGCACTGAAACTCTCTACGGGAGAAGTGGAACCCACCTCTTTAGCGTGGTCGAACTCAGTCGCCCTGATCGTGGCAAACTTTATGGGGCTTGTGATCTTGATATGAGCAATGGCATTCCCTGCCCACATAGGCCTTGCAAATACCACATCACTGCCGCTCACCTCTATTGCGAGGACATCAGAGGCCATTCCGGCATCAAACTTTGCCGCCAGTCTCGGGAGCAGGTCCTTCGTAAACGCCGTCGCCGAACCGAATACAAATTCAAAATTGTTTGCCTTTATCAACTGTGCTATCGCCTCGGCATAGTTCTCGGCGATGTAGTTCTTGAACACATCATTGTCTATGGTGTAAACCTTCTCAGCCCCGTATTTTGCATACTGGTCTGCCACACCCCTGACATCCTTACCTACTACCACGATGGAATATCCACCACCTATCTTAGTGGCGGCGGTGATAGAAGAGAGAGTTGCCTTCTTTATCTGACCCTTTGAGTGCTCTGCTATAATTAATGTCTTTGCCATAGCATTTCCTCCTTAGTTTTTTATAAAACCTTTGCTTCGTTTTTCAGTTTCTCAATGAGTGTCGGGACATCCGGCACCTTGATCCCTGCCTTACGGGTTGGCGGCTCCGTCATCTTTACAAACTCGGTCTTTGGTGTAATGTCTATCCCGAGGGACTCGACAGGAACCTCCTTGAGTGGTTTCTTCTTTGCCTTCAGAATGTTCGGAACGGTAGGATACCTTGGTTGATCAACCAATCTCAAATCGGCAGATACGATAGCAGGAAGCTCTACCTGAATGGTCTCCAGTCCGCCATCCACCTCTCTTGTAACCTTTGCCTTCTTTCCACCATCTACAAGTTCTATCTTTGAGGCAAAGCAGGCCTGCGGATAACCCAGAAATTCAGCGAGCATCTGACTTGCCTGATTTGAGTCGTCATCAACCGCCTGTTTACCTGTGATCACAAGGTCGGGCTTCTCCTCTTCCACTATCTTCTTCAGAATCTTCGCCACAACAGTGGAGTCATAGTATCTGTCCATCAACACGAGTATACCCCTGTCCGCACCCATAGCCAGTGCCGTTCTGATCTCGGTTGCTGCCTCCTTTGGGCCAATCCCCACCACCACTATCTCGGCATTTACTCCCCTCTCCCTTATTCTCAATGCCTCCTCCACGGCAATCTCACAAAAGGGGTTGATCTTGTAATTCATACCATCCGTTACAATCCCCGTACCATCGGGTTTTACCTTGATCTTCATATCGGGGTCAGTGACCCTCTTTGCTGTTACCAGAATCTTCACGACATTCCTCCTTTAATAATGGTTAAAAAATAATGCCATATATACTTTTTTAAGCCTCTACTCATTATAATACCACAACAGATATGTCAAATACCAATTCTTGACGCAGTATGTCAAGGATTTTTTGCGATAAATTTTCATACGATCTGTTTGGTTCTTTTGGATAAAAGTGCAGGAATTGACAACTTATCAGGCCCCTTTTGAATCTGTTGCAAATCTGAAGATTAGAATGTATATTGAATCTATGCAGCTAAGCACGAGTGATTTAATACTGGAATATTTGAGTAGCATAAATGACTTTGTATCTGGAACCGAGCTTGCAAAGATAGTTCACTGCACCCCCCAGAATGTATCCTATCATATCAGGAGATTGCGCTCCTTCGGGGTGGACATAGAGGTCTCTCACAGGGGGTATAGATTCGACAGGTCCTGTGATACCAGACTCACAAATCTTGCCAAAAAATTCAGAGAGATGGGAGTTGTCCTCGAATATATTAAATCTTGCCTTAAGCTCGTAAGCCTTTTCCCGCGTAATAATCAGAACCAGCAGAAGGTGCTTTATTATACCTTCAACGAGGCAGACTTCTTCTCTAATGAAGGGAGGGGGAATCTCTCCTTTGCCATCGGTGGCATACCTGATATCCCTCTCTCGGACTGGATAATGTCTTTTTTGAATGCATACCTCGATAGCCAGCTTTCGCAGGTCAAAAGGGATGATACAGTCTTCTTACTATATCGGGATTATGTCGTATCCCGAATCTGCCGCATAAGTGATATCCTCTCTGTTCAGATCGCTGTAAATTCGTGTCGCACGAGAGTAATTGAGGGGATGAAAATAAAATCCCTCTTTGAGATAACGGGTGATTTCACTGGACTTAAGGGATTTTCTATATTGATTTTTGAGAATTTATATGCAAATCTCGATGGGTGTCTTCCGGGGCAGGTGAAATGAGACTTAGTGAGACAATCGTGTTTATATTGCTATATGGGCTCTCCCTTTCGCTCTATGGCGAAGAGGTCCTGTTCGTTGAGAGTATGGACCTCATAGATGGGTGTAAGACATTCTATAATGAAGTAAAGCCCTCCTCTCATAAACCCATTAGAACAGAGAAGCTCCTGCAACGGGATATTAAGGACATCTCATCCGAATTCCAGGCCGCTAAAGAGAGTTTTTACAGGCTTGAAGTAGAGGCATCCCTGAAAAAGTTCGACAACATCATAAAAACAATATCCAATTCTATTATCACAAACGGGAGTCTTGAAGAGATATATGATTTGCTGGGAGAATCCCTGATGTATAAAATTCTGATACACATATCAAAAAAGGAGATAGATGCCGCAAAGGGTATATTCTCAGACTTCTATCCAGTAGTATCCTCATTCTCTCTGGAGGGTAAAAAGTTTCATCCATCCCTTAAGTCCTTTTTAACAGAGAATCAGTCTTCTATCAGGGCGGGGCTCTCTTATGATTCTGAGACCTCATCGAAATTGAGAAAGGGACTGGGATTCAAATACCCATACTTATTTGACTCACTACACAGGGTCCCGGAGAGCATCGAAAGGACAAACCACCTTCTGGTCATAGCAATCGGCAACAACTCTATGAGGACAATTGTCAGAAATTTCTCAAGGGATGCCGACCCCTTTTTGAATATTGGCAAGGTTAATGAGGCCTATGTCTTCCTTGTTATGGACAGGGACTCTATCAGGAAGGGGACGGAGCTGCAGGGTTCTGAGGCAGTATATTGCAAAGAGGGGGAGAACCTTTTGTTACTCTCGAACGGGAAGAGCCTTTCAAGAGAGGAGGCGCTGTCGAGGAACCTGAAGGTCGAGATAATCCCGGCGACCACTGAAGAAGACAGGAAGTGGTACAGCAAGTGGTGGGTGTATATGGCAGGGGGGACCTTGACGGCAGCGATCCTCACCTCTGTCTTTATTATGAGCAGATGGGATAGGTCCAGCGAGTCCTTCAGGGACAGAGTTCAGGTGAAGTAATAATGAGAAATGAACAGAATCAGGACAAATATCAAAATACAGTAGCATCACTCTATGAGATCACAAAGGTGATCAACTCTGGATACGACCTTGAGTATGTCCTCAGGTTTGTATCAAAGGAGATCGTCTCCCTCTTGAATGCGGAGACGGCATCTGTGATGCTTCTGGACGAGAGCGGAACTGAGCTTCTCAGCAAGGCATCCTTTGGGCTGACGCCCGAGGAGGAGAGGAATATAACCTTCAGGGTTGGAGAGGGAGTTGCGGGCTGGGTAGTTCAGAATGGTCTTAGTGCCCGAATCGGGGATGTGAGTCAGGACAACAGGTTCAAGGTCTCAGAGCATCAGGTGAATAAGATTGTCTCTCTGCTGGCGGTTCCACTTAAGATTCACAATAATATCATCGGTGTTTTGACGGCCACACACTCCATAAAAGACGCATTTGATCTGACAGATGAGACAATCCTCACTCTACTCGGGAATTCCATCGTGCTGGATATAGAGAACGCAAGGCTTTACAGACTGTCTATAACAGATCCTCTCACAAAGACCTATAACAGGCAGTTTATGTTTGCCAAACTCCCCGATGAGATCAATCGTGCTATCAGGTATAACACACCCCTCTCCATAATCATATTCGATGTGGACTTCTTCAAGAAGTTCAACGACACATACGGGCACAATGCTGGAGATTTTGTACTGAAGCATCTCGCCCATTTGGTAAAGGACAGGATCAGGAGTATGGATATGCTGATTCGATATGGCGGCGAGGAGTTTCTCATCATCGCTCCGGAGACAGGCATTGAGGACGCAAATATCCTTGCTGAGCGGATAAGACAGGAGGTCGAGGGGGCAGAGTTTGTCTTTGAGGAGAAGCCACTTAAGGTAACCATATCCCTTGGTGTAGCCGAGTATAGCAATCCCTTGAAGATAGAGGAGTTCATAAAAATCGCCGACAGCGCCCTTTACAAAGCCAAACAAAATGGGAGAAATAGAACCGAAAGGGCATAATATGAAAACAATATTCAAACTACACCCCGCAGTCATATTCCTCGGGTTTGCCTCTCTGTTGAACGATCTGTCCTCAGAGATCCTCTACCCGTTATTACCCATATTCCTCACAAGCTATCTGGGCGCCTCTGTGGCATCGGTAGGGATAATTGAGGGTATAGCAGAGACAACGGCGAGTCTATTGAAACTCTACTCGGGGTATCTATCAGACAAAATAGGGAAGAAGAAGGCACTCACCGTAATCGGTTATTCCATATCAAACCTTACAAGACCTCTGATAGGACTGGTTAACTCGTGGGTTCTGGTACTTCTATTCAGGTTCACCGATAGAGTGGGGAAGGGTATAAGAACCTCTCCGAGAGATGCCATAGTGGCGTCAGTGAGTGATGAGAGCACAAGAGGGAGGGCATTTGGTTTTCACCGTTCAATGGATAATCTCGGTTCGCTCCTCGGTGCCTTTGTCGGATTTCTGCTCTTAAAGGTCGCAGGACTTGATATAAGGACCATATTCCTCCTGATTGTGATACCCGGCGTCCTCTCCGTTCTCTCTGTTGTACTGGGCGTGAGGAATGTGGATACAACGCTACCCGATTCAAACAGAAAGATATCACTCTCATTAAAACCGTTTGATAACAGGTTCAAAAAATATATCCTCATATTGGGGCTCTTTACCCTCGGCAATTCCTCTGATGCGTTCCTCCTCCTGAAGGCAAAGGAGTGCGGGCTGGAGGATGCATACATCCCTCTTATATGGATGGCACTGAGCCTCATCAGGACACTCTTATCCACACCGGCAGGTATGCTATCCGACAGAATAAGCAGAAAAAAGGTTATAGTAGCGGGCTGGCTAATCTATTCAATCGTGTACATACTATTTGCATATAGCACAAAAGTATGGCATATATGGGTTCTGTTTTGCATTTATGGTTTCTACTATGCCTTGACAGAGGGAGTAGAAAAGGCGATTGTCGCCGATATGGTCAGAGAGGAGTTGAGAGGGACGGCTTATGGTATCTATAACTTTATTGTCGGTATTGTGGCACTACCATCCTCGATTATATGTGGTTTTCTCTGGCAGAGGTTTGGTTCAATATACGCCCTCGGGTTTGGCGCATTCCTTGCATTTATCGCCTCTATCCTCCTTCTGGGACTGAGATATGAAGAGAATAAAGATTGATGAGATTCTTGCAGGAAATCGCCTTGATGCCTTTGTGGCAGATCAACTTACAGAGCGTTCCAGATCCCTATCGGAATTTTTGATCGAAAATGGATATGTAAAGGTAAATGGCTACAGGGTAAAGAAGGGTTATACGCTAATCAAAGGGGATGTGGTGGAGTTGGAGTTTGACGAGGATGACCTCCTGAAGGTCTATCCTGATGAGACTGTAAAGTTTGATGTGGTTCTGAAAAAGGATGATTATATCATAGTCAACAAACCGGAGGGCATAAAGACACATCCTATTTTGCCGTTTGAAAAGGGTACGCTCTTAAACGGGATAGTTCACAAGTTCCCCTCAGCAGGCAACCTCTACGCAAAAAGATACGAAGGGGGTTTGTTGCACAGACTTGACAACGACACCTCAGGGTTAATCCTCTGTGCTTTAAAACAGAATTCCTTCAGGAGGCTGAAAAATATATTTAAGAGTGGCTCAATAAAAAAGCACTATTATGCGGTGGTCAACGGAATTCTGAAAAAGGGAGGGGCATTATCTGCCAGGATAATAAGTCCTTACAAGGGCTCATACAGGGTCTTTGTTGATCCTAACACAGAGGACCCGGAGTATGTGACCCTCTTCGAACCAATAAAATCAGGTAAGAGATACACCCTTCTGGATATAGAACTTATAGGAGGGAAGATGCACCAGATCAGGGCCCATCTCTCCTTCTTTGGATTCCCGATACTTGGAGACAGACTCTACAACAGAGACAGGAGTTTTAATGGAAGGATGATGTTGCACGCCTACAGACTTACCCTCCCCGGCGAATTCGATGCGAAGACCGACATACCGGAGGAATTCTTAAAGGTACTCGAATAACCTTCACCCAGATTGCCTCAGGCGGCTTTCTCTGCTCCTGGAAGCTTTATGTAATAATCGAAGATATTGATAATTCGGAATGTATTTTAAACACCCCCTCTAACTTCGTCAGCCACCCCTCTACAAGAGGTAAAAAAACACTTATCCATTTTCTACTACTCACTTACTCATTTATTGTGCGGTTTTATTTGACCGAAATGTGATTTGTAGTATAATAAAGGTATGAAAGGGCGTAAGTTGACAGAGGAACAGAAGAGTATATTAAGACAGTGTCTGTGGGATCTCAATCTCACCCCCGAGGAGTTTCTGGATATAATCGAGGGGAGGCTTGAGAGAAAATGGCCAGATAGGGCATTCTGTGTTGCAAGGCTTCTTACGAGTGTGAACTGGTTCAAGATTGTTGAGATATTCCCTCCCGAATACCTCTGTACATTGTGGAATGACGAGGTAAAGAAGAGTGTCAGATCCAGAGAGATAAGAGAGGGTATGGACTTTGTATGTAGAGTTTTACGAAAAGATACTGTACCCACTTCAGGATAAGGCTATCGAGGCATTCAAGGGCTCTCCCTTTTATCTGACTGGCGGCACAGTCCTTTCAAGGGTATATTATCAGCATAGATATTCTGATGACCTCGATTTTTTTGTAAATTATCTCAGTAACTTTGAGAGACTGGCGAATGCCCAGATAGAGAAACTATCAAAGATATTCAATGATTTAGAGGTTGATTACAGGGGTGATTATTTTTGCCGTCTATATGTATCTGAGAGGAGACTCAAGATAGAACTTGTAAATGATGTGCCCTCTCATATCGGAGATCTTGTAAATCACCCCAATTTTGGCCTTATAGACTCAAAAGAGAATATCCTAACAAATAAGATCACAGCTGTGATGGATCGCTCAATGCCAAAAGACATCGTGGATATGTACTTTCTTATCAAAGATGGTGTAAGCCTGAGAAAGGCACTTGTTGATGTCCACAGTAAGGCAGCCGGGATTGTGCCGGTATATTTAGCAAAGCTCCTGTCAGAGTTCGACTACAGTCTGCTTGACACAGAGATAAAATGGATAAAACCCATTCCTTCAGATGAGATAAGGGACTTTATGACCGAAGTTTCAATGATGATAATAAGAGGGGATAAAAATATATAATTTCTTGATATTTGCCTGTTGATTGATTATTATATTATTGATTTTTATATCAGGGGTTATGCGATGAAGGCTTTGTTAAATCTTTTGGTATCGGGTCTGATATTTATCATCTGCTGTTCATCCAAACCCGCAAACGAGAGCAAGAAAGGAGGAGAGATGAATAAGGTATTCAGTCCCGTGGTTGCAGGCTCATTTTACCCCGCCTCTGAGAGTGAACTCAAGAGTATGCTCAATGGATTTGACAAACAGGTAAAGAAGACACTCGATAAGGGCGGGGAGGTTCTGGGTCTGATCTCCCCTCACGCAGGGTATATCTATTCGGGAAGGACCGCCGCATACGGATTCAAACTGGTCGAGAACAGGTCTTATGATCTGATTGTGGTGATGGCACCCTCTCACAGGATGCGCGGACATAAGGCGGTTCTGCTGGATTACGACTCGTACAGAACTCCCCTCGGAGAGATACCCATCGAAAGAAAGGCGGTGGAGACCCTTCTGAAGGATTCAGAGAATTTTATCTCTGAGCCCGCCTTTTTTAAGGTAGAGCACTCTCTCGAGGTACAGTTGCCGTTTGTGCAGTACTATATAAAAAATCCTAAGATTGTGCCCATCATAGTTCCCGTCTTCGACAAGCAGAGACTCAGGGAGATTGGACGGTCGATCTATAACAATTTCAAAGACAGGAAGGTTCTATACATCGCAAGTTCGGATATGTCCCACTACAAGCCATACGACGAGAACAATGCCATCGACGAATACTCTTTCTCGGTCCTGAAGAAGAATGATCCTGACCTCCTCTTCGATGAGGAGATGCAGGAGAAGACCCAGTTCTGTGGTATTGCCCCGATCGTTGTGTTGATGAACATAGTGAAGCTTTATAACGCCGAAGGTCCTTATGTGGTCTATCACGAAAATTCGGGTGATACAGCAGGGGATAAGAGTGCGGTCGTAGGTTATGGAGCCGTGGCTTACCTGAAATCAGCCTCATCCCGGATAAAGGATCTGAAGAGTGGTGAGCAGGGTGGTGTGGAGATCAAGGGGGGAAATGAAAAGAAGGAGAGGAGTATGAAGTACAGCCTTACAGATCAAGAGAAGATCGAGTTGTTGAAACTTGCAAGGAGTAGCATAGAGTACTATCTCAAGAACGGGAAGGAGATGGATTACAAACCAGAGTCGGATAAGCTCAAGGAGAAGGGTGCTGCCTTCGTAACACTCAAGAAATATGGGGATTTGAGAGGTTGCATCGGGCATATAATTGCCTTCGAGCCTCTCTACAAATCCGTCCTCTCAAACGCAGTGAATGCGGCGGTGAATGACCCGCGCTTCCCGCCCGTAAGAGCCGAGGAGCTCAAGGATATAGAGATCGAGATCTCGGTTTTGACACCGCTGGAGCCGATAAAGAAGGAGGACATCGTGCTTGGAAGGGATGGACTCGTGCTCACTAAAGGTTTCAATAAAGGGGTCTTCTTACCTCAGGTTCCAGAGGAGGCGGGCTGGAAGACTGTAGATGAGTATCTGGCACACCTCTGCCTGAAGGCCGGGCTAAATATGGACTGTTACAAGAAGGGTGATATAAGACTCGAGAAGTTCGAGGCGATCGTCTTCCACGAGAAGGATCTTATCAAGAAATAGGAGGCATCTTTGATGAAAAAAATTTATACAATTACTCTCCTTCTTGGGTTTGTTCTCTCTGCCTGTCAGTGTGAGGACTCGAAACTGGAGGAGATTACACCATTTTATGAGTGTTTAAACTGCTCAGCCGATAAGGTGATCGACTTCGGGACTGTCAGGGTGAATACTACAAAGGAGATTCAACTCCAAATAAAGAATAGTGGCAAGAATGTCCTCGAATTCAAGTCTATAACTATTGCATTCAAGAGCGGAGTAAATTCAGATGCCTTCTCTGTAGTCCAGTATACACAGACTATCGATGTGCAGGCAACGGGTTCTATAAACCTCTCTTACTTCCCCAGAAAGTCTGGAAGCGATGAGGCAACGCTCACAGTCGAGTGGTATCACAACAAGGCGGGAGGTATTGTAAAGTCGGAGGTATATACCCTCAAAGGGAAGGGTGCCACTGCAAGTCTCGATGTATGTACCGGTGACGAAAACGGGAATATTACAAAATGCACCTCCGATTGTGAAGGGAGCGGAAAGGATGGCTGTCTCTCTATAGACTTTGGCTCCATTGATCCGAAGACATCTGATGTGTCCAGGAGGAGCGTGATAGTAAAGAATTCGGGTGAGATAAGGATGATCTTCAAATCGATGGATATCAAACAGTGTCCGCTCAACAATAATCAGTGTGAAGATGCCCAGATGGTAAAGGCTTATGAGTTTACCTATGAGCCCTCTAAGATAGAAAATATCTCAGTCGAGCCAAAGAATAATAGCGTTGCATATATTACATACAAACCACTGGATGGTGGAGTGGATAAGGGGACTATAATTGTTGCCACTGACGATGAGATACTGGATGAGGTGTATATCTCTATAACAGCCACAGGAATGGCACCGAAACTCTGCTATGACGCACCCTTCTATGATTTCGGTGTGGTCCCGGTAAATACGAGGTCTGACTCGGTATTCAACATAAGAAGCTGCGGCACAAAACCCGTAAAGGTAATGAGTATTGCATTACAAAACAATGCAGATAATGAGTTTGGGTATGATGGTACGACGATTCCAATCACTCAGGAGCTCGCCCCATCTACAGAGGTGGGATTGAAGATATTCTATCTGCCTAAGAATGAAGGACTCGATACTGCAAAGATAATCGTAGAGTCCGACGACCCATCCCTCAAAGATGGGAAGGCAACTATAAATCTGATGGGGACGGGTCAGAATCTCCCCTCCTGTATCTTGAAGATAGACCCTTATTCTCTGGACTACGGACATATGGCGGCGGGTCAGAAGCAGCTCAAGGACTTTTATATATATAACCTCGGGGATGGTCCCTGCGAGGTAACAAAGTTCGAGGGTCCAACCAATCGCGACAACTTCAAGATAATCTCTATGTTCATTCAGGGTTCATCAACAGGGTCTATTAGCAGTATTCCATTCTCTATGATGGCCGGGGACAGGGTAAGGGTACAGCTGGAATATACCGCTTCAGCAGAGAAGACCTGCATAAATGATAAGATAATCATCTACTCCAACTCGGTGGATTCACCCTACGAGACCTTATACCTCAGCGGTTGCGGTGGGGAGGAGGCTGTGTGTAAGTTCTTTATACTGCCAGAGAATAATAAGCTCAATTGGGGTAATGTACCTGTAGGCAAGACTTACACACGCTCTGTGGTTCTGGAGAACATCGGTACATCGGAGTGTTTCATAAATACCGGTGCCTTTGGACCCAATGTCGGGAAGTGGTTCAAACTCGTCCGTACCCCTCAATATCCATTGAAGGTGCCAGTGGGTACCGCGGCGAGATTCGATATATGGTGTACACCCGATAAGAATGGTTTTGCTCCCGACAAGGATGGTAACCCGGACATATCAGGTGTAAAGAATTACATATCGGTTACAACTACAGATTCGAACAACTCCTCCCTTACATTTCCGATGATATGTAATGGTGTATCCTCTTATCTGATGGTGAGCCCGGACCCGGTAGTCTTCCCCGATTCTACAACTGATTGCTCTGGTCCCGAGGTGAGCGTGACGATGTTCAATACGGGTACAACGCCGCTCACGGTGAGCAGTCTCAATTCAAACTCTGCCGAATTTATCATTACATCAAAGCCAAACCTCCCACTCATTATCCAGCCAAATTCAAAGGTCTCGTTCAAGATGAAGTTCTCGCCACAGGCAACAGGTAAGAGGGAGTCTACCCTCACAATATCAAGTGACGCCTCCAATCTCATAAATGGAAAGTACGAATTACCCCTGATTGGAACTGGCCTCTCAACCGATACAATCGAAGAGAGATTCAAAGCCTCAGCAAAGCCCAAAATAGATGTCCTCTGGTGCATAGACAACTCCGGTTCTATGGCAGATGATCAGGCATCTCTTGCAGGTAACTTCCCACTATTCATCAACTATGCGGTAAATCTGAATGCAGACTTTCAGATAGGTATAATCTCCTCCGAGATAAACGAGCCGGCAAAGACCGATTCGGGTGATTACAACTACCCGGGAGTCCTCTTCAACAAGAAGGGTACACCTAAGATAATTGCCAACAATCCTCCGGCAAACCCCACACCTAACTATCAACCTACACTATCCACGAGTCAGGAGATTATAGATGCCTTCAGAAAGAATGCCCTCATCGGGGAGTGTTGTTCTGACGAGGCTGAGGCGTGCTTCGAGGCTGCAAAGATGGCTCTTTCATCGCCTATTATAGACGACCCGAATAAGAACAAAGGATTTTTGAGGGATCAGGCTAAGTTATATCTCATTATGGTTGCAGACGAAGACGACCAGTCTCCCGGGAGTGTAGATTATTACGCAGACTTCTTCAAACAGATTAAGAAGGATGCGACTTCACGACTCCTCTCACTCTCTATTGTAACGGGGCTCGATAAGGACGGTGATATCAACAATCCTCCAAACCCTATGAAGTGTCCAGGCTCCTCCTCTGAATCCCCGGGTGTCAGGTACCTGGATATGTTCAAGAAGGTAGGTAATGGTATTGCAGCCAGCATATGTAATAAAAACTGGGGACCGCTTATGAGCAAGCTCGGACTCGATGTGTTCGATACAAAGAACGAGTTCTTCTTACATTCGAGGCCCGACGAGAATTCTATCGAGGTATATGTGGGTAGCAAGAAGCTCGACAAGGACATAAATAATGGATTTACTTATGACTCCTCGAGCAATTCGGTAGTATTGGGTCCCGATGTGGCGGTCTCAGAGGGGGAGGATGTAAAGATTACATATAAACTTGCCTGTTATTAGTTATGCTCGAGTTTTTTCAAGGGATAAATCCGGTCCTGCTTGCCCTCATTGCGAGTGGATTTACTTACTTGATGACCCTTCTGGGGGCAACTCTTGTATTCTTCGTTGTAAAGGTAAACGAGAAGCTTCTGGATGCAATGCTCGGATTTGCAAGTGGCGTTATGATAGCCGCCAGTTTCTGGTCGCTCCTCGAGCCATCCATAGATCTTGCAAAAGGTGGTTCCCTTCCGATCTGGATTCCTCCCACAACAGGCTTTTTACTCGGTGCAATCTTCCTAAGGATTGTGGATATGATACTCCCGCATCTGCACAGCGGATTGAAAGAGGAGAATGCAGAGGGGATAAAGACCAAACTCAAGAAGACCACGCTACTTGTGCTTGCGGTAACGCTTCACAATATACCCGAAGGGCTTGCGGTGGGAGTGGCGTTTGGTGCCCTGATTCATCAATCGGATGCTGTATCTCTTATGGCTGCCATATCCCTTGCAATAGGAATTGGTATTCAGAATATACCGGAGGGGCTGGCTGTGGCTTTACCTCTAAGAGGTGAAGGGATGAGCAGGTTCAAGAGCTTCTTCATTGGGCAGTTATCCGGTCTGGTAGAGCCGTTTGGGGCTCTGGTAGGGGCGGCGGCGGTGACAATGATAAAACCGATT
>Ga0272449_1001611_pt1 | contig 22768 bp, 23 predicted proteins | sample YNPCB0241_FD_198679 | JGI IMG/M metagenome (GOLD analysis project Ga0272449, IMG submission 198679) | Hot spring sediment microbial communities from Yellowstone National Park, WY, United States - YNP-CB-024-1 | ecosystem: Environmental > Aquatic > Thermal springs > Hot (42-90C) > Sediment... | reverse complement strand
AATATTTTTATTTTTCAATTTTTCCTTCCATTCTGTATCATTCCATTTATAAGAAAGAGTATATGTTATAGAAGAATTTTTAGGTCTTTTCTCAAAATATTTTCCATAGGGATCACTTTTAAGAAATGTCTCCTTATTTTTTGTTTTAATTTCAAATTTATAAAAAGAGCCATCCGGAATTTCTGGTAAAAATAAAACCCATATTCCTGAAGTTCCAATAACTTTCATTGGATGTCTTCTTCCATCCCAATTATTAAAATCACCAACAACACTAACTCTTATTGCATTTGGACTCCATACAGAAAAATGGTATCCAGTTATTCCATTAATTTCAATTTTAACTGCACCCAGTTTTTTATAAATTTCATAATTTTCCCCTTTATTAAAAAGGTAAATATCATAATCTGTTAAAAAATTTGGATAGAAATAATATGGATCAAATTCCTCTTTAACTAAATTGTTTCTATATTTTATCTTTAACTTGTAAAAAAATTTGTTTTCAAAATCTTTTTCAAATAATCCTTCTTTAAACTTTTTATCAAGTTTATATTCTTTATTTTTATTTTCTAAGTTTAATACATATACCTCATCTGCTTCAGGAACAAAAACTCTCAATTTCCAATAATTTTCCTCTCTTTGCCATGATAAAAATTCAAAAGGATTATGGTGCTCTCCTTTTATTAATTGTATCAAACTATCCATTCTGGTCCCTTAAAGATAACAAGAATTTTTGAATAAGGAGGAAGAGTAAATTCATAATCATCTTTCTTAAATTGAAATTGGATTTTTACATTTTCCTTTTTTTCTTCTCTTTTAATTTTTATTTCAAGCACTTCCTCCCATTCCCATTCAATCTCTCCTCCCTTCTCACTCTTTCTATTAATAATTTTATATATTTTATCATCAAAAATTATTTTCAATTCTTCAATGTTTTGATTAAAGTCAAATCTCAAATATAAATTTTCTTCATCATATCCATAAAATATTTTCTTTACAGGGAAATCAAATGGCTTAAATGTCGTCCATAAATTTTCAGGATTTATTTCTACTGCCTGATACCATTCATAAAAACTTGTTATTCTTCCATCTATAATGGGTTTTATAAATGGTGTTTTCTCTTGGTAAATTATTTCTTCTTCTATCTCAAAAGGAATGGACAAATTTAATCTCCTATAAACTTTTATCAAATTATTCTTAAAATAATTATCAAATTTTTTCTTAACACTTTTATCAGCATCTATGCTATACCACCAAAACCAATCACTTCCTTCACAATTCAATATAATTTCTTCAATAATTTTGTCTTTAACTTTTACATTCTCAAACGCTTCTTTCGTTTTCTTCAACATTTCCCAAGCTCTATTTGCCATTTCTTTTCCTATCCAGTTATCAAAATTTAAACCCATCCAGCTTCCTGGACAAATATGTTGTATAATTTCATAGTTTTCTATAATTTTTATTGCTTCACTAAAAGTTAAAGTTTTTATTTTTTCATTTTCATTTAATAATCCATAAAATTTTTTTAAAAACTTTATTCCCCTTTCTTTGTAATAATCCCATGGATTTTCTCCATCAAGTATTATTGTAATTATTCTTTCCTGATTTTCATCAAAAATGTTTTCAATCTTTTTAACTAAATCAATCGCTGCTATTTCTTCTTCCATATTTTGATATGAAAATCCAATTAAATCTGAAAGGAAATGGTCTCTGAAAAAAACGAAAATTTTGTCTTTATATTTATATAGTTTGTAGATATTGTTTCTATCTTTATAATTTAAAGTTTCTAAAAGTAAGATTTCATCTGTTGCTGTCCATTCAATATTTTCTTCAATAAATAAATCCAGAATTTCTTTACTTAATGCTCCTTCTGAAGGCCACATGCCTTTTGGATCTCTCCAAAAAATTTCTTTATAAAAATTAATCCCATTTTTTATTTGTTTTTGGGCCTCTTCTGGATAATTAAATCTTGTATTAGGAGGCAAAAAATTTGTCTTTGTTTTTTTCATTATATCAGTATCATATATCAATGGCAAAATTGGATGATAAAATGGGCTTGTACTAATTTCAATTTTGTTTTCTTCCTGGAGTTTTTTATAGAGAGTAATAGTATCTTTGAAAATCTTTTTTTCCTTATTTATTAAAATCTCTGCCTCATTAACATCAAAATTTCTCATTTTTTCATTTAAATATTTAATTTCTTCATCAAAAATTAATGGATTGAAAGATATAAGATGGAGTAGAAATTTGAAATCAAAGATATCTCTTTTACTATAATTTCCTGAAGCAATTTTTTCTTTTAACAAAACAAGTGCTTTATTTGAATTGGTATAGATATATGGAAATTCATTATAAAAACTAATGAGTTTTTTCTCTGATAATTCATAGTTAAAAATATTAAGAAAGATATCTTCTATTTTACCTTCTCCAATCAATTTTATTTGTTTTAAAAGTGAAGGAGTTATATTAAAGTTAATTTTGATATTTTCAAAATCTTTAAGAAGAAGTGCCATTGGATAGTAATTTTGAAGAGTTCTAAAAACAATTACACTGGTATCATTTATATTTTCTTCTATATTTGAATAAAATGGTTGGTGAAAATGCCACAAAATACATAAATATCCCATTTATAAACTTTCGTATATTTCTTTATATTCTTCTGCAGACTTTCTCCACGAAAAATCGAGTTTCATACATTTTTTCACAATTTCTTTAAAAATTTTTCTATTTTGGTAAATTGAAATTGCTCTATCAATTGTCCCAATAAACTCCTCATCTTTTAAAAATGTAAAACCATATCCATTTTCATTATAATCAATAACTGTATCATATAATCCACCAACCTTTCTTACAATAGGAACAGTTCCATATTTCATAGCAATCATCTGGCCAAGTCCACATGGTTCAAATCTTGATGGCATAAGAAAAAAATCACATCCAGCATAAATTTGGTGTGCAATCTTTTCATTAAACTCACAGATAAAAGAAAATTTACCTTTATATTTTGTTTTAAGTTCTGATAAATTTTTTTCATATCTATCCTCTCCCTGCCCAAGAATAACGATCTGTATATCTCTTTCCATTAAATTTTCAAATTTTTCAATTATTAAATCAATCCCTTTCTGTTCAACAAGCCGAGAAACCATTCCAAATAGAGGGATATTTTCGTCAATTTTGATAGTCAACTCTTTTTGAAGAAATGATTTATTTATAATTTTCCCTTCCGGTGTTTTATATTTTTTCTTTATGTGTTTATCAAACAATGGATTCCAAATTTGATAATCAATCCCATTTATAATTCCTCTTATCTTTTCTTTATATTTTCTCAAAAGCCCATCAAGTTTAAATCCAAACTCTTCTGTCATTATTTCTTCAGCAAATTTTCTGCTTACAGTTGTTATTATATCACTATAAATTATACCTCCTTTCATTAAATTAATATTTCCATAAAATTCAAGTTCTTCCGATGAAAAATAATCCCACGGAAGTCCAAGATAAATAAATTTATTAGGAGGAAAAATTCCCTGGTATGCAATATTATGGATTGTGAAAATTATTTTTGTGTTCTGAAAGGAATTTTTATAATAAAGTTTAAGATATAAAGGCAAAAGAGATGTATGCCAGTCATTGCAATGAAATACATCAATTTTTATATTTAAATATTTACAAACTTCAAGAACACCTTTAGAGAAAAACGAAAATCTTTCAAGATTATCAAAATAATCTCTTCCGGATGGTCCATAGATTTCATCTCTGTCAAAATAGGAACTATTCCCAATTAAAATAACATTTGAAAAATCTAATGGTTTAAAAATTTTGCATATTTCTTTCCTTTCTTCTGAGAAAAAAACTTCAGTTTCACCAATTTTTTCAACTTTAAAATTTTCTTTTATTTGTTTATAAAAAGGAAGAAAAAGGTATGCATTTTTATTAAAAATTTTAAAAAGAGAACCGACTACATCAGCAAGACCTCCTACTTTTATAAAGGGATAACATTCTGCAGCCACATATCCAATTTTTTTCATTTTCTCCTCCTAGTTATATTTTTAATTCTTTCAAAAATTCAGTGGCATTCTCAGGTGGAACAGGATTTATATATAGCCCGGTACCCCATTCAAATCCACCAGGTCTTGTTAGTTTAGGTATTATTTCTATATGCCAATGATAGTCCTTATCTATTGTTTGCCAATACCCGGGTCTTGAATATCTTGCAGGTGCAGTATGAATTAAAAAATTATAAGATGGATTGGAAAGTCCTTTATTTAATTTCTTTAAAATCAATATCATAATATCAGAAAGTTCTTTTATTTCTTCTTCATTTATTGTATCAAAATCAGGATTATGATTTAGAGGTAATATCCATACTTCAAAAGGAAACCTTGAAGCAAAAGGAGAAATTGCAATAAAATATTGATTTTGATATATAACTCTCTTTGCACTATCTAATTCTTGATTTATAATATCACAAAATACGCATCTTTCTTTATATTCATAATAAGTTCTTGTCCCATTCAATTCCTCTTTCACTCTTTTCGGAGTGACTGGTGTTGCAATAAGTTGGGAATGCGAATGAAAAAGAGATGCACCCGCTTCTCTTCCATAATTTTTGAAAATCATAATATATCTTAATCTCAAATCCTTCTTTAAATCTAAACTTCTATTTTTATAAACATTTATTACATTGGATAAATGTTCAATAGAGAAATCATGCATCTGTAAATTATGATTTGGTGTTTCAACTATTACTTCGTGTGCCCCAATACCATTCATCATATCAAACATCCCTACCCCTTTCCTTTTTAATTCACCTTCAATTCTCAAAGCAGGGTATTTATTTGGAACAACTCTTACCTCCCAACCTGGGGTGTTAGGAGGTGAATTATTTTTTCTAATCGCAAATATCTCAGATGGTGTTTTGTCTTCATTCCCTTCACAAAAAGGACAAAAATTATCACTTTTCTCTCTAAAATCTTCTTTAATTTCAGCAAATTGATCAGGTCTACAAATTCTTTCTGTTGAAATTATAACCCATCTTCCAATCACAATATCTTTTCTTAATTCAGGCATATCTTCTTCTCCTTTTTAAATGAAACTTCCTCTCGGTATAACAACAATTCCAGTTTCGGATACAAAAAATTTTTTTTTGTCTTCTTCTATATTATAACCTATTACTGAATTATTTGGTATTATAACATATTTATCTATTATCGTCTTTTTTATTTTGCAATTTTCTCCAATGTACACATTATTCATTATTATTGAATCATAAATTTCACTTCCTTTTTCTATTTTTACAGATGGTGAAATGATTGAATTATATATTGAAGCACCACTTATTATACATCCATCAGAAATTAGCGAATTTAATATTTCAACATTTTTACCTAAAAAGATAATTTTGGCAGGTGGAGATTGTGGTTTATAAGTCATAATTGGCCAGTTTTCATCATAAAGATTTAAAATAGGATCTATTTCAAGTAATTCCATATTAGAATTATAATATGCTTCAATAGTTCCAATATCTCTCCAGTATCTACTTTCTTTTTTCCCTTCTTCTGTAAATTTATAAGCAAATACTTTATCTCTTTTTACCATTGAAGGGATTACATCTTTTCCAAAATCATGAGAACTATTGGATTTTTTTGCATCTTCTATTAACCTCTTTACAAGGATTTCTGTATTAAAAATGTATATACCCATTGATATTAAAGATACTGATGGATTTTCTACTAAAGTGAATGGAACTTGTGGTTTTTCAGCAAAATCGGTCACTCTATATTCATTATCAACTTTTAAAACCCCAAATCTACTTGCCTCTTCCTTATTAACTTCAAAAACAGAAATTGTAAGGTCTGCTTTTTTTTGAATATGAAAATTTAACATTTTTGTATAATCCATTTTATAAACATGATCTCCTGATAAAATTAATACATAATCCGGTTTTTCTCTTTCAAGTAAATAAAGATTTTGAAAAACTGAATCCGCTGTTCCCAAATACCAATCTTCTCCAATTCTTTGTTGAGCAGGAACTATTTCTATAAATTCTCCAAGTTCTCTTGACAAAATATTCCATCCCTCTCTTATATGTCTCTGTAATGAAAAAGATTTATATTGAGTTAAAATATATATCCTTTTAAACCCTGAATTTATAGCATTACTTAAGGAAAAATCTATTATTCTATAAGTTCCACCAAACGGAACTGCCGGTTTTGCTCTATCTTTTGTAAGTGGATACAATCTTTCTCCTTTTCCTCCAGCAAGAATAAAAGTGATTACATTTTTATAATTCATCTTTTTGACCTTCAAATAATTCTCTAATCTTATTCTTTAATTCACTCATATCAGAGGACTTTATTATATAAGCATCAGCAGCCCAACTTAAAAAATTATTTTTATATTGAGAATATGAAGAATAAATTATAACTGGTAAATGTTTCCTTTTTGATAAGATTTTCCCAAGAACTTCAAGTCCATCCATTTCTGGCATCCTCAAATCAAGAATTACAAGATTTAAACTTTCTTTTTCTATAATTGATAATCCCTCTTTTCCAGAAGAAGCAGTTAAAATTTCATACCCTTCCTTTTCCAATTCTTCCTTATATAGCATCCTTTCATTTTCATCATCTTCAATTATTAAAATTTTATTCTTCATTTTTCACCTCCATTGGTAGATATATATTCACAATTGTTCCTTCATTTACTTTGCTTTCAATCTCTATTCTTCCATCATGTCTCTCAATAATTTCTTTTGATATTGCCAATCCCAAACCCAATCCTTTCTTTTTAGTTGTAAAAAACGGATCCATTACTTTTTCTAACATATTTTCATCTATCCCTTTTCCTCTATCTTTCACTTTTATTTTCAAAAAATTTTCAACAATTTCACTACTTATTTCAATTTTCCCATATTCAAAACTATTTTCTACAGCATTTTGTATAATATTCAAAAAGACCTCTTCTATTTGAATTGGATCACATTTTATTTTGTAAGAATAAGTTAAGTTACATATTTCAATTTTTTTCTTTTCAATTTCCCTCTTTAATATTTCAATAGTTTTTTCTATTGTTGTGGAAATATCTATTTCTTGATAAGAAATTGGAGAGACAGTAGAAAAATTTATTATATTATCAATTGTCTTTTCAAGTCGTAATATTTCTTTATATATTATTTCTGCATTTCTTTTTATCTTAGCCATATCATCAGTTTCAAGGATCTGTTTTGAGAAACCACCGATCGTCACAATTGGATTTTTAACTTCATGGGTAATATATGAAGCCACTTTGCCAAGTGTAGCAAATTTTTCCTTTTCAATAAGTTGTTTTTGTATATCTTTAATTTGTTTATATTTAAAGAAATTTTCAAGAGATAAAGCAGTGTGAATAGAGATTATAGAAAATAGATTAACTATTTCTTCTGTTATTGCTTTTCTATGAAAAGAGTTATCAGCAAAAATTACTCCTATTAATTTATTTTCAGTAAATAAAGGAGAGATAATTGCATCAGAAGGATATAGTAATTGTTTTATATTAGAAGGAATATGAGGGTTATCTAAAACATTATGAATAACAAATACCTTTTTTTCTTTCAATACTTTTTTAAAATAATTTTCTTCAGACAATTCATTTATATCTATTTTTAAATTTTTAACTGCAATATTAAATCTTGAATTTTTAATTTCCTCTTTTTTCCCATTTTCAAAAAATTTTTCAATAGGCATCTCTTCACTTTCTATTTTACTCCATATATTCCCGGCTTCTTCCTGGTCAAATGGCCCAATTCCTTTTTCCCCATATAATATATTTTTTTCTTTATCATAAAGCATTATGAAAGCACGCGAAAATCCAAGGAAATACCCAGCAGTGATACCAGTTAAACTTACATGAATGATTTCATCTATATCCATAGTTGTCTGTAATTCTTTCACTATAAAATGGACCATCCAAATTTCTTTTTTCAAATTATTCATCTTAAAGCCCCCATTAAAATTATACTACAAATATAAGAAAAAGTGTAAAATAAAAGGAGAGTTTTTATATCTTTAGTTATTTTCTTTTAATATAAACTCTATAATTTTTGCTGCTTCATTTTCATCTATATAATCAACATATTTAAGAATTGTTTCTTCAGAAAATAATAATTCATAATCATAACCTGAGAATTGTGTAAATTTTTTATATGGAAGGTGTATTTTTACAAAGAGAACAAAAGAAAATATTAAAATAAAAAATGGGATACTTAGATATAATGGTTTTAACTTAAGATGAGGATGGGATACTTCTTTTTCAATAATTGAGTTAAATTTAACTTTCCAGAAGTTTTTATCAATTTTAGGCGTTTCAATCTTTTTTGAATTATCAATTATAAATAAAAAATCATTATATAAATTTTTACAATTTTTACATTCTCTAAGATGTTCCTCAATCTTATTTTTTTCTTCTATTTCAATGTTCCCCTCAATAAAATCTAAAATTTTTTCTTCAATTTTATTGCATCTCATTTTTTATTACCCCTTTCTTTTTCAAATTTTCTCTTATTTTTTGTAATATTTGAAAATATGTTGCTTTAATAGTACCAACTCTTTTTTTCAATATTCTCGCAATTTCTTCATATGTTAATTCTTCATATGTTTTTAGAATAAATATTGCTTTTTGTTTTTCTGTAAGGTTATCTATTTCTTTTTTTATTTCATTTATTATTTCTTCATTTTTAAAATTAGTAAGGAAATTATCCTTAAAACTTAAATAGGAGAAATTTTCACAATTTAAATTTTCAAGTTTTTTCATCTTATTCTTTTTTTTCAAATAATCATAAGAAATATTTATTGCTATTCTATAAAGATAAGTTGACATTTTTGATAACCCTTTAAATTTACTCCAATTCTTATAAAGTTTCAAAAATACTTCTTGTACTATATCAATTGCATCTTCATGATTATTCAACATCTTATATACCACCCCATAAATCTTATTAGCATATTTTACATAGCATTCTTCAAAATTTTCTTTTCCCTTCATTATTTTAGACCGTAAAATTTGATAAAAAGTTTAGTTTATGATATTATTTTACCCTATAAAAATAAAAAAGAGGAGGAGATTCATGGCAAAGAAAAAAAGGAGTGTTTTGAAAAGGCAAAGACAGGAAATTAAGAGAAGAGCGAGAAATAAAATGGTGATTTCTAAGATAAAAACATTGATAAAAAAAACAAAGGATGCAGTCTTAAATAATAATCCAGAATTTGACAAAATTTTGAAAGAGACGATAAAGGAAATAGATAAAGCGGTTTCTAAAGGTATAATTCATAAAAATAATGGAGCAAGAAAAAAAAGTAGATTATTCAGATTTATAAAAAAATATAAAATTCAACTAGAGTTAGAAAAGAAGTAATATAAAAGATAAATTTCTAATTCTGAACCTATTTCAACTTTTCCAACTTTCAAAAAATAATCAATCGTATGAAGAAGCTTAAATTTATTTATAATTTCTTTTGTCAACTCTCTTTTTTCTTTTATAATATTTCTTAAATAAATTTCAACTCCAGATATTAAAAGAGGGAAATTTTTTTCTTTAACTTTTATATATTCCTGTAAAACTTCATAAATTTCTTTAATATTTTCTCCTTTTAAGGAATAAATTTTTGAAAAAAACTTGTTTTCATAACTAGCAATTCTTTCCTTGAATAAACTCTCTTCAAATGGTTCTTCTATAGAAATTCCATAAAGAACTACCACAATATCTTCGGATAAACTATTTAAAAAATTATATAAAACATTACATTCTTTTTTTGTAAAATTTTCAACATTTTTAATTATGACCAAACCTTTTTCGGAAAATATAGGAGAAAAAGAAATTTCATTTATTATTTTTTCAACATTTATTTTTTCTGCATTAAACACTCTTATATCAAAATCGTCAATATTATATTTTTTCTTTAATTCATTGATAAGGATGCAAAATTTTTCATACTCATACAAAACTACAAAATAATTTTTTTCTTTCATTCCATTTTTATAATTTCAAAATACAATTTTTTTGAAATCCTTTCACAAATTTTTGAAAGTATTTTATCCTCATTATATTCCTTATATATAGTTGTGGAGAATGATTCTTTAAGTCTTTTATTAATAATAATTCCATTTTTTTCTTTCAATACAAAGTCAATTTCAACTTCATACTTCCCGCCAACTATATTATTTGAATCTTTTGTAGAAAAGAATAATGGGGTCCTTGTAAATTTAATAATTTTTAAATCAATAATATAATCTGATGCCTCTTTTGAAGAGACAATTTCAAATTTGGGATATTTAATGAAAATTTCTTCTAATTTTTCTTTTAAAACAAATGTTAAATTCGGTTGATTTGAAAAATTTTCTATTCTCTCAAAATATAATTTATTTTTAACCGAAATGTTTCTATTTAAATAACAACAAGAAACGAAAAGTAAGAATATACTACTTATTAATTTTTTCATTAGCAATTTTCCCATAACTACTTTCAGGCACTTTTTCAATTATTTTTCTATAATAATAATTGGCTCCTTTCTTTTTCCCTGCTCTTTCATAATATTTAGCAATCTGATAATATATTTGAGCCTCTTTTTCTTTTAAAATTTTTTCCACTTTTTCAATATCCTCTTTATATTTACTTTCCGGAAATTCAATCTGGAATTCAAAAATTTTATCCCTTAGATTTTCAATAATATCTGTATCAAAATTATTTTCTGAAATTGAATTTAAAATATATTTTATTTTTAAATATTTTGCTTCTTCCTGAATTTCTTTGTTTTCGGGAAAATTTTTAATTATCTTATTCAGGACCTCCATACTTTTCTCATATTCCTTAATCTCATAATAAAAATTGGCAAGTTTAAACATTCTTTTTGGCGCTTCTATATCATAAGGACTATTTTCTATTACTTTGCTCATTAATTCTCCTTTTTCTTCCTTTTTTGTAAAAATTTTCAGAACTCCTGTTTTCTTTGTTTCAAGATATCTTTCTGCTATTTCTGATTGAATTTTTATTGCAGAACATACAAGTGAAGAAGAAGGATAATCGCTTATTATTTTTTGAAAATAGTCAAATGCTTTTTTATCTTCTCCCATTTCTTTATAAATTCCTCCCAATATAAAACATGATTTTGGAGCATATTCAGATTTAGGATAATATTTTAAAAGTTTTATATGTTCTCTTATTGCAATATCTACATTTCCGTTTTTTCTTAATTCTTCTGCATAATTAAATTGTTCTTCCGGAGTAGGCCTCACAGCATGTTTAGGATTTATCCACTTTTTTGTTTGTGATGTCCATTCCCAATAGGAATAACCTTTTTCTAAAAAAAATAAAAGGATGATTAAAATTAATATTTTTTTCATATTGTTATTATCTTTTAAATAGAATTTACTGTCAAATTTCAACTTCATCCATTTCCAGAAAATTTTTCCCCTTTTTTATATCAACCTTTATTGGAACTTTAAGAGTTATAGTATTTTTCATTATCTCTTCTACAATTTCTTTCACTATTTTTTCTTCAGAGGGAACTACTTCAAATAAAAGTTCATCATGTATTTGAAGAATGAGTTTACTGTTTAAATTCTTTTCTTTAAATTTTTGATAAATTTTATTCATTGCAATTTTAATTATCTCAGCAGCAGTACCTTGAATTGGCATATTTATTGCAACTCTTTTCCCAAATTCTTTTTCATTTCTATTAGAACTTTTCAACTCTGGAATATATCTTCTTCTTTTTAATAGTGTCTCAACATAACCATTTTCTTCCGCTTTTTTAATTGTTTTCTCTATATATTCTTTAACTTTTTTAAATTTCTCAAAATATTTTTTTATAAATATAGATGCCTCTTGTTCAGATATATTTAATTCTTTAGATAGTCCATATGGGCTCATTCCATATATAATTCCAAAATTTATTGTTTTTGCAATTCTTCTTTTATCTTCTTTTGTAAGTTCACTAAAATTTAAAGGTGAAAATAGAGAATCTGAAGAAAGAATGAGTTCTGCAGTTTCATTATGGATATCTTTGTCCTTTTCAAACGCATCTATTAATGCTGGATCTTCTGAAAAATGAGCCAGAACTCTTAATTCAATCTGACTATAATCAAAAGAATAGAGTAAATTGTCTCCTTCCGCACAAAATGCTTTTCTTATTAATCCTCCTTTTTGCGTTTTTATTGGTAGATTCTGTAAATTTGGGTTTGAACAGGTTAATCTCCCACTTGAAGTTGAAATTTGACTAAAATATGGATGAATTCTCCCAGTTTTTTCATTCACAAAATTTTCTAACCCTTCTATGTAAGTTGATTTTATTTTGAAAAGTTCTCTATATTTAAGAAGATATTCTGGTAATGGATGAAAAGACGAAAGCTTTCTTAAAACAGAAATATCTGTTGCATATCCTTTTTTAGTCTTTTTTATAATAGGTAACTTCAATTTTTCAAACAAGATTTCTCCCACCTGTGAAGGAGAATTTAGATTAAAAATTTCTCCACTTAACGAATAAATTTTATCTTTAATCTCTTCTATTTCTTCATTAAATTTTTCATTTAACTGGTTTAAATATTCAATATCAACTTTTATTCCATTTATCTCCATCCAAGCAAGAACTTCAATTAAAGGCATTTCTAAATTTTTAAATAGATCATACATATCCAATGAAATCAGCAATTTCTCATACTCTTCTTTTAAATTAAATAAGTTTTTATTATAAATAATTTTACAGGTTAGGTGTTTGGCTATAGAAAAATCAAAATCAACATTTTCAAATGCAATTCCCAGATTTTTTAGTTCAACAATTTTGTCTTTTAAATTAAATCCTATTTTTTTAATATGTTTATCTTCCAGAATTTTCTTATATTTTTCTATATTTTTTTTTATAATATCATATTTTACTAATTCACCTTCTGAAAACCCAACTATTTGTTCTATTTCTTCTACTTGCTCAACTTCTGGATAAATTTCTTTTAGTATATTTTTCAATTTCTTAAATTCAAAAAGTTCAAAGATTTCTATCAATTTGTAAAGATCTGGTTTACCAATTTTTATATCTTCACAATTAATTTCTTCCAATGCTGTTCTATTTAATCTTGCTAAATTTTTGCTTAATAATGTTATTTCTTTATTTTCTTTTATTTTTCTTCTTAATTTTTCAGATTCAATCTTTTCAATGTTTTCATATATTTCTTCCACTGAATCAAATTTTGATAAAAGTAAAATTGCTGTTTTCTCTCCAATTCCAGGGATGCCAGGAATATTATCTATTGGATCACCAGCAAGTGCGATAAAATCAACTATTTTTTCTGGGAGGAATCCATATTTTTTAATTATCCATTCTTTATCAATTATTTCATAATTGACTGGATTTATTATAAAAACATTTTCATCAACAAGTTGAAAAATGTCTTTATCACTTCCTATAATGAATATTTTACAAATTTCTTTTTTGTATTTTTCTACAAAACTTGCTATTAAATCATCTGCTTCAAATCCTTCAATTTCAATATATTTTATACCAAAACACCTTATAATTTCTTTAATTTTAGATATTTGTCCAGAAAGTTCCTCCGGCATTGGTTTCCTTTTTTCTTTATACCCTTCAAATGTTTTATGTCTAAATGTAGGAAGCGGTGTATCAAAAAATACTGCTATATATTCTGGTTTATTCTCCTTTAAAATTTTTAGCAAAGTTGAAGTAAAACCATAAATTGCATTTGTAGTAAAACCTGTAGATGTTTTTAATTCAGGAAGAGCATAAAAACTTCTATATATTATTCCACTTCCATCTATAAGATAAATTTTTTTCATTTTAAAAAAGTTACATTTTCTGTTTTAAACATATTAGTCCAAGAGAAATGTTTAAAAAATAAGGTTTATTTTTATCCCTTTTCATTTCAAATTTGAAAATATAGAGACCATTTGTTTTTTCTATTTTACTTAATAAGGAAAAAAGTTGTTCAAGAGAGATAAGATTTATTTCAATTTCAATTCTTTCAAGAAGCCATTTTTCAATTTCTTCCTTGGGTAAAATTTTTATATTATTTATATTTGTTTTAATTCCTATTTTATCAATTAAGTCATTTAGATATGAAAAAAAAGAAAAATTGATATTGGCAACTTTGAAATTATTTTTTTCTTTGTTCTGAGCAATTAGTTTATATTCTTCACATAAATTAATAAATTCTTTATACTCCTCTTCTTTTTTAGAAATAAGTTTTGTAACACTGTCAACTTTTTTCTTGTTTGGTAAATATATATATCTAAATTCAAAAAGAAGTATGAAAAGAAATAAAAATATTAAAACTCTTCTATCCATTAATTCTCCATTCTAAGCAACAAATTGAAATTCACTTTATTTTCTTTGGTGAAAGAAATGTCTGTAATTTCAAAATTTTTAAAAATTTTTGAATTTTTAAGATTCTCTTTAATTTTATCAAAACCTTTCAAATTATCAACAATCCCTCTCAAACTTACATTTTTACCAGAAACTATCACTTCTTCCACCTGAGGATTAATATTTTCTGGAAATAAAATAGTAATTTCTTCAAGAATTTTAATAATTGATATTTTATAAATTGGTATTTTAAAAGAAACATCGTTCATTTTAAGTTTTTCTTTGATTTGGACTAAAGGATTAATTATTTTTTCTGTTTCAGGGAAAAGAGTTTTATAAATATTTTTCATTTTTTGATTAATCTCTTCTACTTTCTTTTCTTTTTCAATTTTTAAAAAATATGGTCTTATAAAGAAGAAACTCATAAGTAATAAAAAAATCAAATAAAACATATAGTTTAAAGAGGACACTTTTTTAAGGGGACTTATTGAAGTTAAAGATAGTGTTTTTATTTCTCTAATTTCTTTTAATATATCAAAAAAATTTTTTTCAAATAAAAATTTTGCCTCTTGTAGTTTTATCTCATCATAAATTTTTTTATCTCCAATAAAATAAACAGAATACTTCTTATTAGAAATTAAAGGGAAGATAATTTCCATAATATCTCCTTTTATATTTTTAGAAAAATAAGAATAAATAGCCGAAATTTCATTATTTTCTACAAAATTTACAAGTAGATAATCCTTCTCCAAAAAAATCCCTACATATTCCTTTTCATTTATAATCTGAGTCCAAAACTGGTGAAATAAAATAGAATCAATTGTAAAATAAAACTTTAATCTATTCTTTTTAAAAATATTTTTTAAAAAATCCAATTTTTCTTTTTCCACTGAAAAAACATTAACAATTGTCTTATTTTTTTCAGGATAGTAAAACTGAAAATAAAAATAGAAATTGTTAATAGATTTTGGGAGTTTTTCTTCTATTTCTTGACTTAGAATTAAATTGATCTTTTTCCTATCTTTAAAATCAAACTCAATTTTTCTGAAAAAACAATTTGACTTTGAAAAGATTAAATAAAATTTGCCTTTTCTATTTTTATTTATAAACTCTTCTATTTTATCCTGCGGAATTTCTCCCTCTTCATTATTTTTGAAATAGATCACTTTTTCATTTTTAAAATAAAGAAAAATTTTCATAATATTCCTCTTTTAACTAACTCTAAATCTTTATCTTTTTTAATTATGCCTTCTATATTTTGTTCCTCCCCTTTTTTATTTTTTACCTTAATAAAAACGCGAAAATAATTGCTTGAATATTTCAGCAAATTTCTATTTTTTAAAAAAACCTCTTTATTGATTTTAAGTAAAAACGGCTCTTCCACTGGCCTATTTTCTCTTTCTGCTAATATTAAATCAACTTCTTCATTTGTAAACCCCATTGCGTTTAATATTTCTCTTTCACAAGTATTTATATTTATTTTATCATCAGAATATATTGTTATAAAATTTAAAAGTCCCTTTTTATCTTCCTTTCCTATTAAAACTTTTTCATCATACCCTTTTATTAAAAATAGTTCCCTTAAACTCTTAATTGGTTTATTAGGAGGTAAATTTTTAAATCCTAAAGATGAATAGTAAAAATATTCTGCCCCCATTGGTCTTTCTAAGTTATCTTCATCAATCCAATCAAGTAAAGAATCTAACAATGAAGATGGGTATTTACATATCAAAAATAAATTTTTTAGTAGGTCTAATAATAATTGATTGGTAACTCCTTTTTCTCCAATAACTTTATTTATATTTATTTTGGAATTTTCGTCTCTTATAATAATTTCCAAATTATAATTTTCTATACTAACACTTTTACTTTGGGCCCATCCCTCTTTAAGGTAATCATAATTGTTCCTATCTTTTTTAAGTATTTTTTTTGCTATTTCAAAGGCAAGGTCATACATCCTTTCCATTTCAAAATTTTCATAATATCTTTCAACAGAATCAATATACTTTTTAGTTTTATAATTTAAAAATAGGACGGTAAAACTAAAAGCAAGAGAAAAACCTAAAACAATAATTATAATAAAACCATTATTTTTCTTCATCTTTTATCAAATTTAAATAAACTGGACAAAAAAATATTCTATCAGACCAATTTAACTCTATAGCAATACCCTTTGGAAGTATATCCTTTTCAATATTTTCTTTCCATTCATTCTCTACAAAAAATAAAAAATTTATATTTTCACATTTCAAAACTGAAAATTGAAATTTATACTCATTCAGAATATTTCTTTGAATCCTAATAAGTTTTTCTTTATTTTCTACTTTTTCAACAACATATTCAATTTCAACAGGATAACTTAAATCTGAGATTAGTGTAGAAAAAATTATTTTCTTTTTTTCTAAATTTTCAATATCACAAATCCCTTCCATTTCCAATTTGAAATGGTTTAAAAAATTAAACAAAATTTCCGTTTCTTTAATTTTTTTTTCAACTTCTGAAATGTTTTTTTGAATTGTAAAATAAGTTCTATGTATAAGTAAAAAAGCAAGAGATATCAATATAACAGATGCCATCATTTCTATAAATGTAAATCCTTTCCTTGTCAATTTATTCATTTTTTTCATTTAAATCTTTTAAAATGGGTAAGATTGTACTATATGACTCATTATTTGGGCCTTCAATGATAAGTTTATATGGTTTCATTTCAATATTTTCATAAGTGTCAGAGATAACTATATCAGAAAGTTCTATCCTCCATATATAGTTTGAATAGGGCTCACTAAAATTCCCTCTTTCTTCTTTACTTTCTACTTTTCTTATTTTTAATTCCTCTATTTTTTGTTGTGCAAGAATTAAAATTTCAATTTTATCATTTGCAATCTTAATATTTTTAATGGATAAAAGATAATTAGTTAAACAAGCACTAGCCACTATACCAAAAATTCCAATTCCAATCATAATCTCAAGGAATGTAAAACCATATTTAAATTTCTTCCTCATATATTTCTCCTTTGTAAATCTCTATATTTAAAAATGGATTACTAAAAAGGGTATAAGATTGATTTTTTTCATTATCATAAATATAAAGAAGGAGAAAAGTTTTTCTACTATCAGGATAAATTTTAAAATATATTATACCACTTGTCTTCTCCTCAAATTCATTTTTCCCTTTATAAAAATCCAAATAATTTAGATTTACAAATTCTACTTTCTCTTCATTTTCCATTTCAAACCAGTAGGAATTATCATCAAGATTAAAATAAAAATTTACTGTTTTTTTTTCAGAAATTGCCTTTTTTTCTGCTTCTTTTATTTTATCAAGAATTTTTTGCAGTTCTTCATTTTGAAATTCAGGCAAAAGTATTTTAAAAGAAGGGAGGATTAAAGAAAAAAAAAGGAAATTATTAATATAACAATGAGTATCTCAAAAAAAGTGTATCCTTTATTCAATTTCTGAGCTTGATATATCTGCATCCGGTCCATCTCCACCTTCTTTCCCATCTCTTCCATAAGAAATAATTTCATATTCTTCACCTTTTCTTCCAGGAGATAAATAAACATAGTCATTTCCCCATGGATCTTTTGGTATCACTTTTTTATCAAGATATCCATTTTCTCTCCATTTAGTAGGAATTCTTCCAGTTAGTGGTTTTTCAACAAGTGCTTTTAAACCTTGTTCTGTTGAAGGATAGAATCCATTGTCAAGATAAAAAAGTTTAAGACCACTTTCAAAACTTTTAATTTGAACTTTTGCAGCAGTTATTTTTGCTTCATCTACTCTTTTTAAAAAAGAAGGCATAACAATCATTGCAAGCATTCCAATTATTATAATTACAATCATTAATTCAATAAATGTAAAGCCATTTTTTGTATTCATTTTATTGATTGCGATATTTTGAAAATAGGTAAAAGCACTGATATTACAATGAAGCCCACAATTGTTCCCATAAAAAAAATCATAAATGGTTCCAAAATTGCAACAAATCTTGTTGATTTCTGAGATAACTCTTCTTCATAAATATTTCCAATTTTATCAAGCATTTCCGACAAATTTCCACTTTTTTCTCCAGCACCTACAAGTTGTATAAATAAATAAGGAAAATATTTACTTTTTAAAAAACCAGAAGAAAGAGAACCACCTTTTGAAACGTGTTGTGAAACTCCTACTATTTCATTTTTCATATTAAAACTTATCAAAACATCTTTTGCAATATTAAGAGATTCAATTATGTCAACACCTCCACCTATTAAAGTAGAAAGTGTCTTTGAAAAATTTATAATTTCTCTTTTTAAAAAAATATCATTGAAAAATGGAAGTTTCCATATAATCTTTTCTATATTCTTTTTCCCTTTTTCAGTTTTTAAAAAATTTTTAATCATAAAAAAAGTGAGAAAAATTAAGAAAATTAAATATATCCAGAAATTTTTGAAAAAATTAGCAATATAAATCAACATTTTTGTCAAAAGGGGTAAATTTATTGAAATTTCAGAGAAAATTCTTGTAATTGTAGGTATAATAAATGTAAAAATAAAAACAACGACCAAAAAGGCAACAATTATCATAAAAAGAGGATATATCATAATTGTTTTTATTTTATTTTTAAAAATGTATCTTTTCTCAAGAAACTCAGATATTCGGATAAGAATAAGGTCAAGGTTACCTGTCTCTTCTCCAACTTTTACCATTGAAATAATCATATCTGAAAATAAATTTGAATGTTTTTTTAATGCTTGAGAGAGAGGTGCTCCCTCTCTAACATTTTTCTGAATATCCACAAATATATCTTTCAATTTTCCATTTTTCATTTGAGAAATTAAACCAGTAAGTGCTTCGTCCAATGGGATTTTAGAATTTAAAAATGTAGAAAACTCTCTTATGGCAATAATCAGGTCTTCTTCTCTAATTTTATCAAAAATTTTAGAATTAAATCTCTTTTCTTCTTCAATTTTTACAATATAATATCCCTTTTTTTGAAATTTCATTTTCAAACTTTCAGGAGTGCTACTTTCCTCCTTTCCTTTTATAACTTTACCCTTTTTGTCAATCAAAATATATAAGTATGTTGCCATTTAAATCTCCTGAGTTACCCTTAAAACTTCTTGAATTGTAGTAATTCCTTTCTTAACTTTTTCTATACCATCCATCCTTAGCGTCTTCATGCCTTTTCTTAATCCTGTTTTTTTAATATCTGTAAGGGAGGCTCTTTTTAATATCAATTCTTTAATTTCTTCATCAACAACAAGTAATTCAAAGATACCAGTTCTTCCATAATATCCTTCATTTAAACACTTTTTACAACCTATCCCTTTCATAAATTTACCCTCAATCAAATCTTTATCTTCCAAACCTATTGTAGAAATTAATTCAATAGAGGGTTTTTCTTCTATTGAACAATTTGGACAATTCAATCTAACAAGTCGTTGAGCCATAACTCCAATTAAAGATGAAGCAATTAAATATGGTTCTATTCCCATATTTATCAACCTCACAATTGCACTTGAAGCATCATTAGTATGGAGAGTACTAAATACAAGATGCCCTGTTAATGATGCTTGTATAGCCATTTCCGCTGTCTCTATATCTCTTATTTCTCCAACCATTATAACATTAGGATCGTGTCTTAAAATAGACCTTAAACCATTTGCAAAAGTTAAACCAACTTTTGGATTTATCTGAATTTGATTTATTCCTTCTAAATTATATTCAACAGGATCTTCAAGTGTAATTATATTTATTCCCGGATTATTTATTTTAGATAATGCTGCATATAAAGTTGTAGTTTTTCCACTTCCTGTAGGTCCGGTTAGTAAAATTATTCCATGGTCGCAGTGGATCAATTGATTAAACTTGTTGTAATTCTCTTCTGAAAAACCAAGTTCTTCAAGTCCAAATAAAAAGGTCTCCTTATCAAGTAATCTTAAAACTATTGATTCTCCAAAAAAAGTAGGTATTACTGAAATTCTTATATCAATTTTCTTACTATCTATTTTTATTGTAGTCCTACCATCCTGTGGAATTCTTTTTTCAGCAATGTCAAGATTTGACATTATTTTTATTCTTGTAATTATTGGAGGATGGAACTTCTTGGGCAAAACAAAAATATCATGCAAAATCCCATCTATTCTATATCTAACTCTCAGTGAATTTTCTGTTGCTTGTAAATGTATATCACTTGCTCTCATTGAAATTGCTCTATAAATAATTTGATTGACTATTCTTATAACAGGTGCCTTATTTGCAAGATCAAGTAAATTAGATGTTTCAGTATCTATATCTTTCATATGGAGAATTTCTTCTGTGCTTAAATCTTCTACAATCTTTTTTGAAGAATTTAGATGGTAGTAAAACTTTTCTATACACTCATTTATTTTTTCTTCACTTGAAAATACAATTTTTACTTCTTTTTTTAAAATTGCCTTAATCTCTCCAATATCAATATTCAAAGGTCCACTTGTTACGATGAATATCTCTCCATTATCTCCAGGTACAGGAATGAAACAATTATTTTTCAAAAAATTATAAGGGAAAAGATTTAAAATTTCTGGTTCTATTCTATCTTCAAAATTATCCAGCCATTTAATTTTTTCCATTTTGGTCCATCCCTTTAATAATCTTTTCTTTCTCTTCTTTTATTTTTTCTGCATCTTGAAATGTGGAAATTATATGTGGTGTAATAAATATCATCAAATTTGTTTTAATTGATTTAGTGGTCTCTTTTCTAAATAAATTTCTTAAAACTGGTATATCTCCTAAAAGTGGCACTTTTTTAACTGATTTTTCAGAGTCATTTCTTAAAAGTCCTCCAAGAACTACTGTTTTACCATTTGGAATTATTAAAGTTGTCTCTGCTTTTCTTTTCGCAGTTGTTGGTGCTTCAGGAATTCCTCCTTCAATAAGTTTTGTAACTTCTTGAGAAATCTTTAATTTTACATATCTATTCTCACTTATTTGAGGTTTTATTTTAAGAACTATCCCAACATCTTTATAATCATAACTTTTTACTACATCAGAACCCTGACCTTCTTTATATGTATAAAATCTTGTTTCTTTCAAATATGGGATATTTTCTCCTACATTTATTGTTGCCTCTTGATTATCTGCTGTGACGATCTGAGGAGTTGAAAGTATATTAAATTGTGTATCTTTTGCATATAAGTGTAATAAAGTACCAACACTTAAAGGAAAAGTAAAATCACCTTTATAAAATGCAACAGAGAGTCCTTCCGGAGGTATGCCCGAGGAAATATAAGAAGCAATATTTCCAAAATTAGTCCCTACAGCACCTGTATATTTATCGTAATCAAATTTTTTAGTTGTAGCCCACTCAATTCCAAGTTCTTTTGTCTTATCTAATGTAACTTCTGCTACAAGTACCTCAATTAAAACCTGATTTGTTAAAACATCTATCTCTTTTAAAATTTTTTCAATTGTGCTAAAATCAGATGGGGCTGCATAAACAATTAATGAATTTGTTGCTTTTATACTTACCACTTGTGGTTGAATAGGTATTGATGGGCCCTCACGTCTTATCTCTGATATTTTTCTCTGTAAAATTTGTCCAAGAACTTTTGATACCTCTTCTGCATCTGCATTTTGTAATTTAAATATTCTTATTTCTTCCTGACTCGGTGGACTTTGCCTATCAATTTTTTCTACAATTTCCATTATTTTCTTTATATTTTCTCCAATATCTGAAATTATCAATGTATTTGTTCTTGTATCAACAGCTATTTGTGCCCCTTTTGTTACATATGGAATTATTATTTGGGAAATTGTCTGAACAGGATAATATTTTAATGGTATAACCTGAACTATAAATTCTTCTTCTTTATCTTTTGGAATCTCTCCGATATTTATAAACTTAGTTCTTATTCTACCCTCGCCTATTGGAGAAATAAGTGATAAATCATTCTTTTTTATAACTGTAAATCCATAAAAATTCAAAATAGATTTGAAAACTCTATCTATTTTATCAATAGAGATTGGTGTTGTTGAATAAATTGTGATTGTTCCTTTAACATTTGGATCTATAACATAATTCTCTTTTGTTATTTCTCCAACGAATTTTATAAATGTTTTTATGTCAACATTATTAAAATTCAAATAAAATTCCTTCTCCCCAAAGATAAATGAGGAAAAAAGAGAAAAAACCAAAAAAATTTTATATATTCTAACCATCTTTTTGTTTTTACACTCTCCTTTAACATTATCAATATCCTGGTAGTGGTCTACTCCCTCCTCTTGTAGTCCCACTAGTTGTTGGATAAGTTGGTGTTCTTTGTTGTGGATATTGATAAGTTGGTGTTCTTTGTTGTTGCTGCCTCTGTAGTTGTTGGAAAGGTTGTTGAGTTCTTCCTCTTTGTGTTCCCATAGTAGCAAATGAGCCAGATATTGTCTCTATAGCAAGTTGAAGCATCTCTTTTATCTC
>Ga0272449_1001610_pt1 | contig 22778 bp, 21 predicted proteins | sample YNPCB0241_FD_198679 | JGI IMG/M metagenome (GOLD analysis project Ga0272449, IMG submission 198679) | Hot spring sediment microbial communities from Yellowstone National Park, WY, United States - YNP-CB-024-1 | ecosystem: Environmental > Aquatic > Thermal springs > Hot (42-90C) > Sediment... | reverse complement strand
TTCCTTCTCTCTCCACCCTTTTTTCTCTTCCTTGTTTTTTTCAATTTAGGGGGTAAGGGGTGCCTCTTCGGGAGGCCCACCGTGTAGGCAAGGCTTCTCACCCCAGGATTTACCCCTTTTTTTCAAAGAAAAAAATTTTTTCAATAATTACCATATTATAATATATACAAAAAAACGAGCAATGACAAGTTTTAAAACTGAAAAAAATTTTTTAAAAAACGCAAAAAATAATTTCCTCGTCGGAAAAATGGCTCATTTTTGGGAAGAAAAAAATAAAAATTGTAACAATTTTTTACCCCCCTCCCCCCCAATTTTTATAAGATTACCAAAAAACTCAAAAATATTTCTTCTTTCCTCTTTATATCAAGAAGAAAATTTTTGTATCATTTTTACCAAAATAAAAAACTGCTATAGAATTAATTACTATATCCTTTCTTTTCCACAAAATGATAGAATGGGAAAAGTAGCAATCGTAGAAGTTATTTGGAAAAAAAACGTATTTGACGCCTATGGGGATAGTGTCCTTAAAAGTATAAGGGACCTGGGAATAAAAAGCGTCCTTGACGTCAAAACAACAAAATTATACAAATTTATCTCCGAACTTAATAAAAACGAGTTACACAAGATATGCACCGAACTGCTTATAGACCGTGTAACTCAGGAATTTGTCATTCACTTTGGAGAAAGATGCATGGCATCTAAAGAGGGAGCGGAGATAACTGTAATAGAAGTTTGGCTGAAAAAGGGTGTTACAGATGCTGTTGGAGAGAGCGTCAAGAAAGCCATAAAAGACATGGGGATAAACAAAAATGTAGAGGTTCACACTGGAGATAAATATATAATAAGCGGGGCACTTAAAGAGAGCGAAAAAAAACTCATTGCGACACGCCTATTAGCTAATGAAGTTATACAGGAATATAATATTTTCTAACTAAGACATATGGGGAAGGAAAAATTTTATTTCCAATGGCATATTACGAACATGTGTAATTTAAAATGCCTGCACTGCTACCAAGAAAGGTTTGACAATGTTGAAGATTGCAAAGGCGAGGTTTTGCTAAAGATAGCGGATAAAATATTTAAGTTCTTGGCGAAATATAATTTTTCTTCTGAAATTACGCTCACAGGCGGAGAACCCCTATTGAAGAAGGAAATATATAAGTTATTGGACCTTTTTGAAGAAAGCGGGTTAGTGGATTCGGTAGACATAATAACCAATGCTACTTTACTAAATTCAGAGGTTATAGGGAAACTTAAAAAATATTGTAAGCTGAGGTATATAAAGGTATCGCTTGACGGCGGCACTCCAGCAATAAATGACAATATTCGCGGGGAGAATGTATTTAGCATTGTCCTGGAGAAGATAAAATTGTTGAAAGAGGCGAATTTCAACGTAATAATAATGTTCACATTGATGAGAATGAACAAACACACCATAGGAGATATCATAGAGATAGCGCAAGAAAAGAATATTGATGGAATAATATTTGAGAAATTTGTTCCCATAGGGAATGGCAAAGAATTGCAAAATGAAGTTTTATCGGCACACGAAATGTTAAAAGTTTACCATTACATTCTTTCACAGGTGGGTATGTATGCAGAGCCGGAGGAACTCATAAAGTATCGTGGCCTATGGATAAAATTTTCATCTTTGTTGGCAGGTGGCAGAAGATGTGTGGAAGAGGTTAGAGGTGGGCTATGTTCCGCCGGGGATAATAGTTTATGTATATTAGCTGACGGTAGGGTTTTGCCATGCCGTAGATTCTTTTTGCCGATAGGGGACCTTTCAACCGAGGGGGTGTCTTTGGAAGAAGTGTGGTTCAATAACGAGGTAATAAATAACATACGCAACCGCAGCGTGTTGAAGGGCAATTGTGGAAAATGCAACATAGAAAGTTGTTATGGGTGTCGCGCAATAGCCTATGCGCTATACAATGACTACTTAGCCGAAGATCCGCAATGTTGGCTTTGTAATTAAATGCAGATGATTACAACTAAAATATATATTTATGGAAGGTATCTAAAACTAATCCGAGGCTTACCTCAAACTGTATGGCACTGTAAGCGTTGCCGTGGGCGTGGCTGCAAAAAATGCAACTACACGGGGAAGGTATATCAGGAAAGCATAGAAGAAATCATTGCGAAAGGTGTATCTAATATGATTCCTTGCGGGAAAATATATTTTCACGGTGCTGGGCGAGAAGACGTTGATGCGCTGATGTTGGGCAACGGCAGACCTTTCATATTAGAAATATGCAACGCCCGTCTTGCTAACGCAGAAATTGAAAAATTATCCCTTACGGATCTGGAAGAAGAAATAAATAAAGTGGGAAAGGATAAAATTTATGTATTTAATTTCAGATTTGCCAAAAAAGATGAAATCCCTACTTTAAAAAAATCTTCATGGAACAAAAAGTATCGCGCAACTATTACAATTGAAGAGTGGGGTGGCGTGAATAAAGAAGAACTCTTTCGCGCAATAATAGCACTAACGTCCTCATGTATTCACCAACGTACACCTGCACGCGTATCGCACAGGAGAGCTGATTTAGTGCGTCAACGCAGAATTTACGAAGTCTACATAAATAAAATAGAAAACAACGAAATAACGTTAGAAGTCACAACTGAGGCAGGTACTTATGTTAAAGAATTATTTACTGGGGATAACGGGCGAACAACACCCTCGTTATCAAGCCTGTTAGGCAAAAAAATAGAAGTTAAATGCCTGGATGTAATAAAAATTTTTGACAATAATGTGTAAAATAAAAAAGACAAAATAGAATTTCATAATTCTCCGCAATGAAGACTAAAACTTTAACTGTAGCGCAGTCAAAAAGACGCCGCAAAATAATTGAAACAATCAAAAAAATTTTCCTTTACTTTCTGCTATCTATTATCTCCATAGTGATGTTATTGCCTTTCCTGTGGATGCTATCAACATCTCTCAAGGAGCCTTCACAAGTTTTCGCTTTTCCGCCGCAGTGGATACCCAACCCTGTAGTATGGAAAAATTATGTAGACGCCTGGAATGCGCTACCTTTCGCTCGCTTCTTCCTGAACAGCATAATAGTTGCTGTCTCAGTGACTGCTGGACAGCTCGTTACAGCTTCATTAGCTGCGTATGCCTTTGCGAGGCTACAATTCCCCGGAAGGGACAAAATCTTTCTTGCGTATCTTGCCACAATGATGATCCCCGGGCAGGTAACAATGATACCTGTGTTCATATTATTGAAAATGTTAGGCTGGATAGATACCTATAAAGCGCTAATTTTACCAAACATTTTCACCACCTACGGAACTTTCCTGCTGAGGCAATTTTTCCTGACCATACCAAAGGATTTGGAAGATTCTGCTGTTATTGACGGCTGCGGGCCTTTCAGAATATATCTACAAATAATTCTTCCTCTTTCAAAACCTGCTTTAGCCACACTGGCTACTTTCACCTTTTTAGGCTCCTGGAACGATTTCATGTGGCCCTTGATAGTTACACACTCTATGGAAATGAGAACTTTACCTGTGGGGCTGTCTATTTTCCAGGGGCTTTATTACACAGAATGGACGCTTTTAATGGCTGCTTCCGTTATAGTATTGATGCCGGTAATAGTGGTGTATATCTTCAATCAGCGCTTTTTCATTAAAGGCATAACAATGACTGGTCTCAAAGGGTAAGAAGAACTTTCCTCTTATGAAATTCACCGTCATAAAGAAAGACAGCAGAACCAAGGCGCGTGCAGGCGTAATAGAAACCCCACACGGTGAAATCCCTACCCCTGTCTTCCTACCAGTAGGTTCCCGTGGCTCCATACGGACACTCACGAACGAAGACCTATACGAGTTAGATATTAAAATATTTGTTGCAAACATTTACCATTTGCATTTTCGTCCCGGGATAGATGTTATAAAGTCCATCGGAGGTATACATAAATTTATCAATTGGCGAAACGCCATCCTTATAGACTCCGGAGGATATCAAATTTTCAGTCTAAGCGGCACCGTAAAAGTCCTTGATGACGGTGTAGAGTTTACTTATCCTATTGACGGCAGTAGACACTTCTTCACGCCCGAAATGGCCATCCAGGAGAGTTTACTCATTGGGGGGGACATAATAATGTGCTTTGACGAATGCGTAGGGTATCCTGCAGAGTATGAGTATATCAACAGTGCAGTAGAAAGGACAACGCGCTGGGCAGAAAGGTGTAAGAAAGCCTTTGAGGATAAGAAAGACAAAAATTCACAACAAGGCTTACTGGGAATAGTCCAAGGTGGCACTTATCAAGAACTTAGAAAAAAGAGTCTTCATGGGTTGCTTAGTATAGGTTTTGACGGATATGCTATTGGTGGTTTAGGCGTTGGCGAAAGCAAGGACACGATGTATAATATTGTATCTTTTACTTGTGATTTATTGCCGGAAGAGAATATAAGATATTTGATGGGGATTGGTGCACCGGAGGACATCTGGAGATGTGTGGAATACGGTGTTGATGTATTTGACTGTGTATTACCTACACGGAATGCCCGCAATGGGCAAGTTTTCACCACTACAGGAAAAATTAACCTGCGCAACAGTTCCCTCAGGACGGACTTTCGCCCTTTAGACGAAAGATGCGGCTGCGTTGTATGCAAGAACTACACACGCGCGTACATTTCACACCTCATACGTGCGGATGAGTTAACAGGGCTACGTTTAGCCACTTTGCATAATGTATATTTTATGAGTTCGCTAATGAAAAGGATACGTGAGAGTATCTTAGAGGGGAGATTTAGTGAAGAAAGGGGGATATTCTTAAGTAGATATTTGGGCACTGGTGAAAATTGTGGATAAAAAAATTGATTTTTAGGAATGTAATTACATATCATATGTAAGATATTTTTAGAAAGGACACTTTGGGCAGGGAAAAGGGTTAAGTTAAGCGGAGTGGAGCGGGGCGTGGCGCAGCCTGGTCTAGCGCACTCGTTTGGGGTGCGAGAGGTCATGGGTTCAAATCCCATCGCCCCGAAAAAAATGTAGCTAAATGTTCGCTATAACATGCTTATTCTTCTTGTTCTGTGTCTCGAATGTATCTTACACAGTCGGTGAGGAACTTTCAGAATATTTTAATACTTCTCAAAGCATATATGGTGGGACGGGGCAGATTGTTCTTCCATCAACTAAAGTTATCAGTAGAGGGAAGTATGCCTTATCAATTCATGGCTTTGACATAAATGCAGTATATGGGATATATGAGAAGTGCGAGTTAGGCGTATTCTTTAACTTGAAGACGCTCTCTCTTATAAGTATAAGGAATATAAAAGAAAAGATGCAGGAATTTTACATACATTTCAAATACCAAATATTCAAGATGCAGGAATTTCCATTAGAGATAAGTTGTGGTATTCATGGCTTAGGACCCAATGTATATCTTGTGGTGTTACGGAAGATTAAGAATTTTTACCCTTATATTGGGGTGTCTTTCAAACAAGATACGAACTTATACGTTAAGTCCTTTTTTTCAATATCTACTATTCGCGGTATGTCAATGTTTATTCTTGACTACAAGTCTGACGACGAAACGTTACACTTGGGCTGGAAATTTTTATTGTCGCCTAAAATAAAATTTGACGTTGGTTTTGTAAGAATCAACGAAATAAAAAATATTAACCAGCTGAAAGATATATTCTTTAATAATTTTATTTTTGGCCTATCATATTCTGAATAACGCTGTAAGTGATGGGGAAGAAAAGAAGCAAAAAGGGGTGCAAAAAAGCAACTCTGCTGTTTGACGAAGAAGACGCAAAGTTATGGAAGCAGCTACCTTATAAAAAGGGGCAGGTGAGGTTGAGCTTTTTGAAAAAATATTTTGGTCTAGTCCTACTAGTAGCACAGAGATATCACCAACAGGGAATGGACTTTTTAGACTTGACAGAGGTTGGGAATATAGGTTTACTTAAAGCAATAGAAAGTTATAATCCCGAATACAACATTCCTTTTAGTCATTATGCAAAGCTTTGCATTGATAGAGAAATAAAAAGATTTCTTGTTGAGAAGGAAATGATAAAACTTCCGAGGAACATAGCAACGCTTTCCAACAAATACAAAGAGGCGTTTAGTAAATTATATAAGAAATACAAACGTTTACCAACATTAAAAGAAATTGCAAAGGTGTTGAAAATTTCAGAAAAGAGGTTAGAAGAGACTTTAAAATTGGTCTTACCAACGTGGAAAATGCAATCTATAGAGGCGCCTGTGGCTACGGACATGGACGTGGAAACTCCATTGAAAGGTGAAGACGTGATAGCCCCTGTAAACGAGAACTTTGACGAAATTATAACGAAAAAGATGCTACTAAAGAAGGCAGTTTCTATGCTTAAGCCGCTATCACAGCGTATTATCCGATGGTATTATGGCTTGGATGGTTGGCCACAATTGTCTCTATATAAGATTAGCAGGATATTAAAAAAAACGCCGGAGAGTGTACGACAATTGAGAGACAGGGCCATTAAGGAATTGAAAAAAAAAGCAATCAGGCTTTTAGGCATAACGGAGACATAATTTAATTTGTGCTTCCAAAAAGAGGCTTTTTTAAGGAGAAAATAGATTTTAGGGGAGGGTTAGTAATCAATGGAAGAACTTTTTAAGCGTTTTATCCGCGATATAAAAGATTTCCCAAAGCCCGGAGTGATATTTAAAGATATCACTCCTTTGATAAAGGAGAGCAAAATTTTCAAGAAAGCAATAGACAAGATGTGCGAAAATTTCAAAAACGAAAAGATAGACAAGGTTGTATCAATGGAATCGCGCGGGTTCATTTTTGGCGCTGCCATGGCTTACAAGTTAGGTGCCGGGTTCGTCCCTGTAAGAAAAAAGGGTAAATTGCCATACCACACAGAAAGTGTAGAATATACCTTAGAATATGGGAAGGACATTTTAGAGATACACAAAGACAGTATTTCAAAGGATGAAAATGTACTTATAGTGGATGATGTACTTGCCACGGGGGGCACTGCAGAGGCTGTTGCGAGGTTAGTTCGGAAGTTAGGCGGGAACATTGTTGGGGCTGCATTTTTAATTGAGCTGACTTTCTTGAATGGCAGAAAGAAGCTGCACGATATACCCAAAGTAGTGGCTCTGATAAAATACTGAAGTTTATAGAATAATTGATGTCCCTGTAGCTCAATTGGACAGAGCGTCACCGTCCTAAGGTGGATGTTGCAGGTTCGAGTCCTGCCAGGGACACTTCCTTTTTACTGGCGAGATGGGAATGTTTATAGATTTGCACACACATTCACTTTTCTCAGACGGTATTCTGCTGCCAAGCGAATTAGTGTATCACGCTAAAAATGCACATTATAAAGCAATCGCTATAACTGACCATGTGGATTGCTCTAATTACGATTTTGTTATACCACGTATTATAAAAATCGCTAACGTTATGTCGAAGATAAAAAATTTGGGCATCACTGTTATCCCCGGAGTAGAGATAACATATGTTCCGCCGGAGATTATGCCTGAGTTTGTTAGAACCCTGCGGAAGACAAAAATAAAACTTATTGTAGCGCACGGGGAAACATCCGTTGAGCCAGTGCCAGAAGGTACTAATTGTGCTGCCATAAAAGCGAAAGTAGACATATTAGCGCACCCGGGAAATATTTCACTCTCGGATGCCATATTGGCTAAGAAAAATGGCGTTTATCTTGAGATTACAACGCGGAAGGGGCATAGGAAGACTAATAAGCACGTTTTTGATATAGCTAAAAAAGTAGGCAATAGTCTGATAATAAACACCGATACGCATTTACCGGAAGATTTGCTTGATAAAAATAAAATAGAAGAGCTGCTAAACGAAATAGGATGTAACGGCAAATATGAAGAGTTCCTCAAAAATTCAGAAGAATTAGTTTCTCGTATACTTAAATCAAAATAAAACATGGAAGACACTCTCCCGGAGAAAAAAACTTTAGAGCAGTATATTATAGAAATCGCGAATTATATCAAAGAGCGCCGAGAAACCGTGATTTCCATCTCTATAGCTACTTTAGTGGTAATAAGTATAATAATATACATCTTCGTTAGGCTAAATATTGTTCGCCGTGAAGCAGAAGAAAATTTAGCTACTTTGCAAAGTATGGTATACACTGGAACTGATTTGGCACGGGCGCTATCTCTTGCAGATGATATATATCAAAAATATAAAAACCTAATTGTGGGCAAAAATGCTTTATTTTTGAAAGGTGAAATATTGTACAAGATAGGCAAATACAAAGAAGCTGCAGATGTGTATAAGGAAGTTAACAGAATCATGAAGCATAAAACTTTGTCCCCTCTCGCATTGTATAACTTAGGCAAGTCCTTGGAGGGGGCTGGCGAGTACTTGCAAGCAATAGATTATTACCTGGAATTTACAAAAAAATATCCAGAACATTTCCTCATGCCTGAGGTTTACTTTTCCATGGGGCTGTGTTATTTAGCTATCGGGAAAACTGAAGATGCTGTGAAAACTTTTGAAAAAATAGTTATAAACTATCCCGGAAGCTACTATCAAAAAACCGCAGACGAGTATCTAAAATCTTTAAAAAGTGCGCCACAGACAGAAAAATGAACAAAATAAAAGAAATAAAATTCTGTCTTACACTAACATGTATATTTATACCCTTTTTTCTGTCAACAGGCACCTTATTGAGCGACAACTTGAGAGTAAAAGTAGACGAAGAATTCACAATAAGACACATTTACAAAAACAATGTTGATGCTAACCCATATACAGATGATGCTTATGATTATTACTCACAGCGTCTGCGGATACTTTTCGGTTTATTTTTGCCGCAAAATATAGAATTTATCACGCGCCTACAGGCATTAACTAAATGGGGGGTAAAAAATGAAAAAGATGCGGCTTTGCCATACCCGGACACATCCTTTATACCATGGATTGATACAGCATACCTAAAGATAAAGGATTTAGTTATACCAAACATACCTGTCCTGAACATAGATACGAATTTTTTGAAATTTGCCTTAACACTTGGGCGGCAGCAAATAAGTTTATTTGACGGGTTATTATTTGACGACAACACTCACGGGATAGACATGTGTAGCGTTACAGCAACCTTATGGGATAGGATACAGTTGCGGACGTTTTTTGGCGTGGTCAGTGAAAATACTTCCTCAAAGCACCGCTTCCAATATTATTCTATTACATACTCTTTCATGAAGAATATAGCAGAGGGGGCTTTTTTCAAAGAGATCAGAGGTGAAGTAACACATTTGTATACACTTTTTTCCATAAAACGCGAATTCGTAGAAAGAATAAACTATGAGATTTCCATTATGAGAGCCGGGGAAACGAGCCTCTCGCGGGGGCAGTGGTGTGGAAAAATAACCTGTGGTTATGTTTTCTTTTTGCCTTATTTCTACAACAAGGTAAAATGTGAAGCAAATTTTATACAAGGCCTACACCGCAATTACTCGCCTCTGTATCCAAAGAAGTGGGATGGCGTGGAGCTTGATGGGTTAGGTAAAATCTTTGCAGCCAACTTTAACACACTTGAAGGGTTGCACACTAATCCTGAAGTTACGCAGCCCGGCCTACGAACATTCTCAATTGGAACGTATGTAGAAATAATGAAGAATTTCTGCGCCAATGTTAAATACTACGGTTTTGAACTGATAGAACTTCGCAATGAAAGGAAAGACATTGGCACAGAGATAGACTTAGGTTTTTCGTATTCATTTTCCAATTACCTGTCTCTTAATTTCGTTTACGCTTTGGCGTATTACGGAAAATTACTGTTTAATGCAGCAAATAACGGAAGCAATATGACATGGATAGAGGTGAAGGCAAAGTTTTAGCGCTTATACTTGTGTGGCACCTACATCAGCCCTATTATAGGGACGTTTTCACAAAAAAGTGCAAATTCCCCTGGGTAAGACTGCATGCAATAAAAGACTACTACGACATGGCTGAAATGGTTGAGAAATTCCCTACCGTGAAATGTATTTTTAACATAACGCCCTCACTTATGATACAACTAATAGAATACGGGAGAGAGAATTTAAGCGATGATTTTATAGAGGTGACGTTGAAGCCAGCAAATGAACTTAACGAAGAAGATAAAATCTTCATACTAAAAAATTTCTTCCTTGCTAACCCGGAAACCATGATTCGCCCTAACCAGAGGTATAACGAACTCTATAACAAACGCGGGAAATTTTTCTCTATAGAAAAATACCCGTCTATTAAAGAACAATTTGAAGAACAAGACTATCGCGATTTACAGGTATGGTTTAATCTCAGTTGGTACGACCCATACTGGAAAACACACGATAAAGAGATAAAAATGTTGTATGAGAAAGGGAGAAATTTCAGTGAAGAGGATAAACACATTGTTATAAAGAAACAGAGAGAAATTTGTAATAAGGTTCTAAGCAAATACAAGGAACTACAGGATAAGGAACAGATTGAAGTTATAACTTCGCCATTTTACCACCCTATAATGCCGTTACTTATAAATAGTGAAAATGCTAAAAAGTCCTCGCCTTACATAAATTTAGAAATACATTTTGAGCTATATGAAGATGCAGTGAGACAACTTGAGAAAGCAATAGATTGTTATTACAGGGTCTTTGGCTGCAATCCTATAGGCATTTGGCCATCAGAACAAAGTGTCTCTGAAGAGGTTTTATCTTTACTTGTCAAATATGGTATACGGTGGACAATAACCGATGAGGAGATACTGTACCGCTCAATTATGTCTAAACGTATACCAACAAAGTCTTTAATTTATACAGTTGGCAATTACAGAAAAGGCGACACAAATATAAACATATTATTCAGAGACCACACATTGTCGGACCTAATAGGCTTTGTCTATCATTCCTGGCAGCCACAAGATGCAGTAAACAATCTTATCTCATCCTTAGAGGATATTTACAAAAATGTAAGAGTTGTTTATCCTACACCTGTAGTGACTATAGCGCTTGATGGAGAGAATTGCTGGGAATACTACCCTAACGATGGGCATGAGTTTTTAAACAAACTCTACTCCGCTATAGCCTCTCATGGTATAGTAAAAACTTACACCATGAGGGATATTTTAAGTAATAGATTGAAGAACATAAATTTTCTATCATTAGAGACTTTACATCCCGGCTCGTGGATAAATGCAAACTTCGACATATGGATTGCGCATCAAGAGGACCAGCTTGCCTGGAAGTGCCTTGTTGATGCGCGCAAGAAACTAAAGGAGTTCGAGAATCTGCATCCGGAGAAGAAAAAAGAGCTATCTTTAGCAAATGAATGCATATATATCAATGAGGGCTCCGACTGGTACTGGTGGTTTGGCGACGAATTTTCCTCTCTGCAGGATGAAGTATTTGACGAGATGTTCCGCAAAAACTTGATAAACATATACGAAAGTATAAACGAAAAGCCCCCGCAACAGCTACTCTTGCCTATAAAAGGAAAATGGAAAAGGAAAACGTGGACTGAGCCTATCGGGCTAATTTCGCCTAAAATTGATGGCACCATGAACGATTTTTTTGAATGGTATTTAGGTGGTGTATATAATGTTGAGCAGCCGCATGGCGTAATGTACAAAAGCGAGCAGTTCATAAAAACGATACATTTTGGGTACGACCTTGACAACCTTTATATTGGCGTTGAGACCACCGAGAATATAGAAAAACTTTACGACGAAGGCCTATCCCTTAAGATTGTTTTCCTTATACCCGAGAATCATATTATAGAGATACCTGTTGCGAGAGAAGTAGAACGTGCAGAAGTTTATAAGCTACTTTCTAATTCTAACAGAGACGTTATTGGCGTAGCAAACGTTGGCATAAAGGAGATTATTGAGGTTGGGGTAAAGTTTGATTTACTAAATATTGAGCCGACTAAAAATGTAGAATTCGTTGTCGTATCTGAAAAAAACGGCATAGAATTTGAAAGACATCCTGTTTACTCATCAATAACGCTCAAGCGGCCATCAAAAAAGCATTTACTTGAGAATTGGTACGTGTAAAAATATAGATTATGCAGGATTTAATTTTACAAGTAGCTTTAGATTTTATAGACTTAGACAGGGCACTAAAGCTTGCAGAGGAGGCGGTGGAGGGCGGAGCCGATTGGTTAGAAGCTGGTACGCCATTAATAAAGAGTGCAGGCATGGACGCGATACGTAAGTTGAAGGAAAAATTCCATAACATACCTATAGTTGCTGATATGAAAACCATGGATGTTGGAAGAATTGAAGTTGAGATGGCTGCGAAGGCTGGCGCTCATATAGTCTCCATTTTAGGCGCTGCGCATATTTCAACCATAGCTGAATGCATAGAAGCTGGGAAACACTTCGGTGCTAAAATAATGGTAGACATGTTAGAGGTGAAGGATTACGTAGAACTTGCTAAGAAAATTGAGGAACTCGGCGCAGATTATATCTCTCTACATATACCCATTGATGAACAAATGTTAGGTAAAATATCTTTTGAGAATGTGAAAGCCGTGGCTTCTAACGTCAACATACCTGTGGCGATTGCTGGAGGGTTAAACTCGGAAAATATCGTTGACGCTATAAAAGCTGGTGCTACAATACTTATTGTTGGCGGAGCGATTACTAAATCCAAAGATGCAACGAAAGCCACCAGAGAAATAAAAGAAGTTATGAGAACACTCGTTGGAGTAAAGACAGAACTATACACTCGTGTTAGCGAAGAAAAAATAATAGAAGTTTTGAAGAAAGTTTCTGTAGCGAACATCTCCGATGCATTACACCGCGCACCAGTTTTATACTCTCTACGACCTTTGTTTGACAACATAAAGATAGTCGGGAAAGCGTATACTGTGCGCACGTATCCTGGCGATTGGGCAAAACCCGTTGAAGCAATAGACTTAGCGAAACCCGGTGATGTATTAGTCATAGACGCAGGTGGCTCCCCGGTAGCCATCTGGGGTGAACTTGCAACACATAGTGCCCTTCGTAAGGGTCTGGCAGGTGTTGTGATAAATGGTGGCGTTCGTGACACAATGGACATACGAAAACTCAAATTCCCAGTTTTTGCAAGATATATTACAGGGCAAGCCGGCGAGCCGAAAGGTTTCGGTGAAGTAGACGTCCCTATAGTAATTGACGGCGTACGCATAGAACCAGGGGATTATATCGTAGGCGATGATGACGGTGTAGTGGTATTACCTAAAGGGAAAGCAGTGGAGTACGCTAATCGCGCTATGGACGTTCTTGAAAGAGAAAACAGGATACGTCAAGAAATACAAGACGGGGGAACCTTAGGTGAAGTGACCGAGCTGCTGAAATGGGAAAAAAAATAATATCCTCCAACAAAAAACACAGATACCAAAAGTGTAAAATAAGAAAAATAGAAAGGAAGATGAGAAAAAATGGAAGATAAAAAAATAATTCTCACGGAAAAAGAATTACCTGCGGCATGGTACAATATTTTACCAGAACTACCAGAACAGCTGCCACCACCAATTAACCCCAAAACAGGAAAACCCGTAGAACCCAAAGACCTCTTACCTATATTTCCTATGGGATTGATACAACAAGAAGTCTCCCAAGAAAATTGGATACCTATACCCGGCGAAGTACTGAGGATGTATAAAATTTGGAGACCAACACCTCTCGTAAGAGCTTTTGAACTCGAAAAATATCTCAAAACGCCAGCAAGGATTTATTACAAAAACGAGAGCCTCTCGCCCACCGGCTCACATAAACCTAACACTGCAATTGCTCAGGCCTACTACAACAAAATTGAGGGTGTTAAAAGGCTAACTACGGAAACAGGAGCAGGGCAGTGGGGCTCTGCACTGGCTCTTGCATGCAACATGTTTGGTCTAAAATGCACTATTTACATGGTAAAAGTAAGCTACTACCAGAAACCTTTCAGGAAATCATTAATGCAGGCATGGGGAGCAGACGTGCATCCTTCACCTTCCAATCTTACAAAGGCAGGAAGGGAAATATTACAGGTGCAGCCGGAGTCGCCCGGCTCGCTAGGAATAGCTATTTCCGAGGCTGTTGAAGATGCTGCAACTCACGAAGATACTAAGTATTCTCTCGGCAGCGTCTTAAACCATGTCCTGCTACACCAAACAATTGTTGGTCTTGAGACAAAGAAACAGCTTGAACTTGCTGAAGAAAAACCAGACATTTTAATTGGTTGTGTCGGCGGTGGTAGCAACTTTGGCGGGTTCATATTACCCTTTGTTAAAGAAAAATTATCCGGGAAGAGGGATATAAAATTTATTGCAGTTGAACCAACTGCATGCCCCTCACTCACAAAAGGTATGTATCTTTATGATCACGGCGACACAGCTGGGCTGACACCACTACTAAAGATGTATACCTTAGGACATAAATTTGTGCCACCTAAAATACATGCCGGGGGATTAAGATATCACGGCGATGCACCAATACTATGCTATTTAGCATATAAAAAAATTGTTGAAGCAGTAGCATATCCACAAAAAGCAGTCTTTGAAGCAGCAATAACCTTTGCACGCACAGAAGGCATACTACCAGCACCAGAAACTGCACATGCGATAAAAGCTACTATAGATGAAGCGATAAAATGCAGAGAAAGTGGTGAAGAAAAATGTATAGTTTTTAATTTCAGCGGACACGGCTATTTTGATCTTTCTGCATATGACCAATTTTTCAGAAACACCCTTGAAGATTTTGAATATCCAACTGAAGAAATAGAAAAAGCACTAAAAGAAGTAAAAGAATTCTCTGTAAATAAATCTTAACCACATTATACTAATTAGGAACAATTCATTGTTCAGCGCCCTGCTCTATAAAATAAAGAAATTACACTCCACACTTCACTCATACCTTAGCGCATCAATCGGGTTAAGTAAAGAGGCTTTTCTTGCAGGCCATATGCCAAAGATAAGTCCTACCGCTACTGAAAAACAAAAAGATAAAACTACCGAAAAAAACACAATCTTTATGTTCCACTTTGCAACTATTGACAACAGAACAGATATGCCACAACCCAATAAAATGCCAACTATGCCGCCAAGAATACAAATAAAAATCGATTCTATAACAAACTGTAACAAAATATCTGTATTATTTGCGCCAATTGCTTTCCTCACGCCAATCTCGCGTGTACGCTCTGTAACAGAAACTAACATTATATTCATTATCCCTATACCACCAACTAATAGGCTCACAAATGCTATTGAACCTAAAAGGAAAGAAAACGTCTTTGTTGTTTCCGTGATAGTTTGTTGTATTTCGGCGAGGTTGCGAACATCTATAACTTCTGTTTTTGTTTCTTGCAGGCGGTGAAGTTTTAATATAACTTTTTTAATTTTCTCGCTAACTTCGGATAAATCAAAGTTGTCCTTAATTTTTACATCAAAGCTGTCAATAAAATCCCTACCAAATAGTCTATACATGGACGTCGTGTATGGGATGACAACCTTGTCGTCTTCGTTTCTCCAGCCAGCCATACCTTTCTTCGGCAATACACCTATAACCTGAAAGTCAATACGCCCTATTTTTATAAACTCGCCTAAAGGCTCTTTATCACCAAAAAGCTGGTTCACTATTTCCTGACCAATCACTGCAACACGGCTCCTCAACCTCTCTTCATCTTTATCAAAAAACCTGCCTAACGCAGGAGCCGCGTTCCTTATAAATTGGTACTCTACGGAGACTCCATCAATGCGTGTGTTCCAATTTTTATTCCCGTACACAACTTGACTCCTGCCTGAAACATATGGTGAGACTGCTTCTACTTCAAAAAGGGAACTTATACCTTCCATGTCTTCCACTGTAAAGCCGCGCACAGCTGAAGCCTCTACAGCCACACCCCCTACACGACGCAACGACGGCAGCACCATCAACAAGTTCGTCCCTAAGTTGGAAATTTGTTTTTTCACCTGCTCTTGCGCACCTTGGCCCAAAGACAACATCGCTATCAAGCTTGCAACACCAACCACCACACCTAATATAGAAAGTATGGTCCTTGTTTTATTTACAAGAAGTGCCTTCTGCGCTTCAGCAAAATAATCTTTCATTTTTGAGAAACTGAAAATCCTTGACTTCGGCAAGAATATTTGCTGTTGTGTTGCTTCCTGTTTGTGCGGTAAAAGAAATCTCTCATTGTTCTCTTTCATAATATTATCAGCAACAATTTTACCATCACGAAGTTCAATGATACGTCTTGCTGCAGAGGCGATGTCATGCTCATGCGTCACCATAATTATTGTTATCCCCTGCGAATTCAGTTGTTTGAAAATATCAATAATTTCAGATGCAGACTTGCTATCAAGATTACCTGTGGGCTCGTCCGCAAGTATAACTTTTGGATTATTTATCAATGCGCGGGAGATGGCAACGCGCTGCTGTTGCCCACCGGAAAGTTCTGTGGGCTTACAATGCATTTTCTTCTCTAACCCTAACTGAGTAAATAGCTTTATCGCGCGCTCTTTGTTATCCTCTTTCAAGTAGTTAATATCCGAGTAAACCAATGGCAAAAGAACATTTTCTAACGAAGTAATCCGCGGAAGTAAATTATAATTTTGGAACACAAAACCAAAAAATTTATTCCTCAAGGCTGCAAGTTGTTGCTCTTGGAATTTTGAAATATCGTTATTGAAAAGATAATATTTGCCATAGTTGGGCTTATCTAATAAGCCTAACAAATACAACAAAGTTGACTTACCGCTGCCCGAAGGACCCATTATAGCAACAAATTCGCCCTGATGTATAGATAAAGAAACACCGTCTAATGCTAAAACTTCTACACTGCCTAATTTATAAATTTTTCTTATATTTTCTAACCTTATTATCTCCATCCGGGACTATCTTCTAAAGAAACTTAACATTGGATTTGGCGGCCTTTGTTGTGCTGCTGTTGGTGGTAAGCCGCGATACGCTCTTTCTTGACTTACTATTACAATGTCCCCTTCGGATACACCACTTACTATCTCAATGTTTTTGCCATCGCTTAAACCAGTCTCAACTGGTTGCTTCACAAGCTTGTTCCCTTTCTTTACAAACACGTATTTTTCCCTACCACTATCAACTATTGCTGAGATTGGTAGAGTTAAGACATTCCTACGCTCTTCGTATATAATCTCTATTGTAGCGCTCATCCCTGAACGTAAGATTGAAGATAAATCCCTCTGTTCCGGATATTTATTTATTTCTCTTTTCCGTTGCTCCTGCGGTGGCAACAGAGGGATTTGCCCTGTTCCCTCTCGGGGAAAATGCTTTCTCCCTGTAAGCTCGTGGCCTCCAATTCCAAAAGTTTTTTTCTGCATATCTATTTTCTTAGGTCTCGGCTTAATTTTTACTTCGTAAACTGTTACATTATTGAGTTGTTTAGACTCGTATGATATGTGCTCTATGATACCGCCAAATTTTATATCCGGGTATGCGTCTAAAGAAATCTCTACCATCTGGCCAAGCTTCACATACCTCAAGTCCGTCTCATCAACATACGCTTTAATTATCAACTCATCCGCCATGACTAATACGCTATCATTGGCTGTGACAGTTTGCCCTGGCTCTTTGTCTCTTACTATTATGAAGCCATCAAGGGGGGCAATTATGGGCGCAGGTCTGTAAACTTCTTGCCATTTTTTATATTCCTCCTCACCCTGAGATTTAGCAATATCTAACAGCGCAGAACGCTCTAAAGAACTTATCCAGGCTACAATCTCGCCCTTTTTAACTTTTTGCCCTTCTACAACGAGGATGTCTTCAATACGTCCTGCAATTTGCGGCTTTATGATCACACGGTTCCTGGGTTCCACATTGCCGTTTATGCGAATCATAGAGATTATATCTCCGTGGCTAACTCTTATCTCAAATGCTTTCCTGCTGCTCGCATTTTTCCTTCTAACAATATAAAAAGCTGCCCCTAAAATTAAACCTACGCTAAGTAGTATTATAATTGTTTTTTTCATAAACTTCCACCATCTCCCCTTCTCATTCCGTCTCTAACCATCCTAAATATTTCTTTAAATTGAGTTCTGACAAAATAAGTTCTTTCTTAAGGTTTAACAGACTTTTCTGCATGTTAATAAAACTCTCTTCTACTTGGTACCAATCGTAGTATGTTGCAAGGCCATTCGCGTATTTCAAGGATATAATTTCGGATTGCTTCTCTAACGCATGCAAATATTTCTCTCTAACCACTAACAATTCCTTTGCATCAATGAAATTATTCTTCAAAACATAGAAGTTGTTTAGTAAGGTCAACTTTGTACTATACAACTCAAACTCCGCTATTTTAATGTTGTTATTTGCGATTTGTAAATCATTCAAGTTCTTAAAGCCATTGAATATATTATAGGACGCTCTTAGATTTAAAGACGCGTTCCACCTATCGCCACTTGGTATAAGTGTCGTGTCCGACAGGCCACAACTCGCAGAAAAAGATAATGTTGGATAAAAATTACTTTCTACGAGCTTAGCTTGCAGCTGCGCTCTCATCAACTGGTATTGTTTACTTTTATACTCGGGAATTTGTGTAATAATTTCCGAGGGTTCCCGGTTAATAAGTTTCTCTACATTGCCATCTAAAGCAACATTTGTTTCAACCACCATGTCAATAAATTCTTCCTTGCCGACCATACTCAAAACCTCCCTTATTGCAGTTTCTTTCGCTCTTTGGGATTTTTTCAGCTCGTATTCTGCTTGAGACATATCAGCTTCAACGCGCAGCAACGAGCCTAAATCTTCGCTCCCAGACTCGTATTTGAGCTTCACAAGTTCGTAATTTTGTCTCCTCCTTTTTAATATTTTTTCTGCAAGAGATACATTTTCCTGTGCAAAGAATAAATTTATAAAACTTTCTCTCAAATTAGATACAATATTGACAAGGGCTCTCCTATAATTTTCCTGTTCAATCTGCAACTCTAAGAGTTGCAATTGCAGGTTATTTATTCTTGAGAAGCCGTTGAATAAGTCAAAACTGAGAGACAAATTGTAAGAGTAGATTACATCTGAGCTGAAATTTTTTGAATAGCTTTTCCCGGAAGATGCAGAGAGCGCCAAGTGTGGGTAAAAGTCGCTTTTTACCTTTTCAATTTTGGGCTTTATCTGCTGCAAATTGAGCTCTGCTTGTTTCAGCTGCGGGTTCTTCTCTTTTGCTTCCTTTAATATTTGTTCCCATTGCACAATTTGCTGTTGAGAGAACAGGGTAGATGTGGCAAAAAAATATAACAATATCCATCTGTAGAATCTATCCATTTATTAAAATTTATTTTTATTAATTATACGCTTATTTATGCTTTTTAAAAAATTTCCTTAATTTTTCGTGAAACCTTCTCCTTTTATCAAGCAACTCTCTTTGTTCTTCTTTAGTCATTACACCATCTGACCATATTTTTTCTTCAAATTCTAACAATTCCTTATGTTGTTTTTTAATCTCATCGGCTTCCTTCTGCAAGATTATCTGTCTTTTCAACATATTATCTATTTTTTCGTTAAATATTCTTTCTCTTTCTTCCGGGGTTTTATACTCCTCAAACAATTTTTCTCTCGCTTTTTCTAATATATCGCGCACTTTTCCCCTAAAAGCCTTCTCTTTTTCAATCAAAGAACGTTGTTCTTCTTTTGTAATTTTATCGTCCTTCCATATTTCTTCGCGATATTCCTTCAATTCTTCTGCCAATTTTTTAAGTTCTTGCTTCTCCTGTTCTGTTATGACACCTTTCTCTACTAATTCATTGGCTCTTCGCATGAAAACCTCAAACGCGTCCTTGCACTTTCTCCAAGTATGAAACTTCTCTCTCCCGAAAACAGGCAGCTGCGCAAAAACTATTGAAACTCCTGACACTATTGACACTATTAATACTAACAAAACCATCCACATCGTCAGTTTACACTTCATGCTTTATTCTCCCCTCCTTTCTTCAAAAAATTTTGTAAATCAATTTCAAAGAGTTCTGTTCATTTATATTAGACAAGAAAAAACATATATAGGTTGACAAAAAAGATTTATAGAATTGACTATTGTGCAGACTGTTTGTATTTTTTCTGCTGGTATATATGTTCAGTGTAGGTTTTTGAAAAGATATGAGTCCCTGTGGAGGTCGCAAAGAAATACATGTAGTTGGTATTCAAGGGCTCTAAAGCAGCCAAAATAGATTTCACTCCCGGGTTGCATATAGGTCCTGGTGGTAGACCTTTGTGTAGATAAGTATTGTATGGTGAATTTATTTTTAATTCACTGTATTTGAGCCTTTTCCCTTGCGGCACATAGTCCCAGTTCTTTATTCTATGTGCATAAATCACAGTAGAACAGGACTCCAGGGGTTTTTTCTTTTTCAGCCTATTATAAAAAATTGAAGAGATTATTTTCCTTTCTTCATCTGCCTGCACCTCTTTCTCAATAATGGACGCCAATATCAAAATACTATAAGCAGCTTTACTATCCTTACCGACCTTGCTTTGTATTATAGGGGACACTTTTTTTCTAAAATTGTTGATCATAAAAATTATAACTTCTTCTAAAGTCTCATCTCCTGAGAAAAAATAAGTATCAGGGAACAGATAACCCTCAAGGTTATACTTAAGGCAATATTCTATAATTTCGTTCCTTTTGAACCCTAACCTTCTCTCTAATATTCTCCCTACATCAAAAATATCGGCTCCTTCCGGAATGAGGACTTTTATTTTTATAGTTTCGCCTTTGAAAAGCTTATATAATACGGACCACAGGTATACTTTGTTGCAGAATTTATAAGCCCCTGCACGAATGTGAGCATTACAAATATAATGTATTGTTTCCGCTATAAGTGTAAATAATATTTTGTCCTTTATCACACCTTTTTCTTTTAATATTCGGGCTACCTGCGAGATAGAACTTCCATAAGGTATTCTAACAATAACTTCTTCTTTGAATTCCGTGGTTAACTTGTTAGATATAACAAGAAGTGTCGCTCCAATTAGAATCAGAACTACTACTATAATAGAAATAAGACGCAACCGCTTCATTCTTTTAAGCAACGATTATTTATTCTGCTGCTTACTATCCAAAAAGGATTGCAGTATTAATACTGCAGAGAGAACATCAATATATTTGCGGCGCTTCTTGCGCGATATATCTGCTTCTATCAGCACAGATTCTGCCTGTTTCGTAGTATACCACTCGTCACAAAATACCACCTCTCTATCACAAATCCCAGACAAGACCTTTGCAAAACTTTCTATTTCTTTCCCCAGAGAAGTTATTTTACCTGTTGCGGGCTCTCTCGGCAAGCCAATGACTATTCTTTCTACATTAAATTCTTCCACAAGCTTTATTATACTATTTATGTTCTCTTGCAAGTTACTGTATTCCAAAGTTCTCAAAGGTAGCGCAAACCTGTTGCTTTCGTCCGATATCGCTAATCCTATACGTTTCCTGCCGTAGTCTATGCATAATATTCTACCCATACATTAAAACAATTGCCGGATAAACACCGCGCAGCAACCCACAACTTCGGCATCCCGGCTCTATTATTATAAAGCGCTATTCCCAAAAACACAAGAATACAGCTGCTTTCAGGTTGTCTTCTTATAAATTTTACCTTCAGCGTTAACCAAGTAATTTGCCCACGTTTTGTCTTTACTTCGCGAGACTATTGAAATATATTCCGAGATGGTAACAAATTTGTATCCCTTGTGTTTCAATATTTTTATTATTTTTGGTAAAGCTTTACATGTAACTTCTACACCTGAGTGTAATAAAATTATATCTTCTCCTGTAAGGTTTCCTAATATTCTATTATATAAAACTTTTTCTGAAGTCAAATTATAATCATTTGGAGAAAATGTCCATAAAACCATAATATAGCCGTTTTCCTTTATAAAATTAACAACTTTCTCATTATAATTTCCGCCTGGTGGACGAAAGATGTTTATCGGCTTATTTACAATCTGTGACAAAATCTTACTTGTGGACTCTATCTCGTATTTTATCTTCTCAGTGCCTAATTTCGTCAAATTTAAATGCGAGTATGTATGATTACCGACCTCGTGCCCATCTCTGTATGTCTCCAGAACTAACTCCTTATGCAGGTCCGACATTTTCCCTGTAAAAAAGAACGTAGCCTTGACGCCTTCGCTACGGAGTATCCCTAAAAGCTCCTCTGTGCATCCCAGATATGGGCCATCGTCAAACGTTAGCGCAACTATTTTAACTTTATCCGGTGGTTGCTGTTGAAAACTCTGTGTCCCAACGACCTCGTTTTTTATTATTAAAAAACCTGGCGAAATTTTAACAATAGAGGTCAAACTAATAAGTAATATTACTGCAAGTAAAACCTCCCACCTGTAAATGGTAAATTCCAGCTTTTTCATCTACAATCACCTTTATTCTAATTTCCAAGAATACATAACGGAGTATATAGGTCCCGAGGGTGTAAGCTTGCTCTCCATAAGGTCTACTTTAGAAATAACATCTTCTGCAAAAACTTTATCTTGATATTTTGCAATTTTCTCAAAATTGATCTTACATTTATCTCTAACACGCGCTAATGTTATATGTGGGTGAAATTCGCGTTCTTCTTTCGCAATATCGAGTTTATCTTTGAGAATATTTTCTATTTCTCTTGCAAGCGTCTCTAATTCATTCCTACCTTTCTCAATACCGATCCAGAGGACACGCGGTTTATTAACTGTGGGGAATGCGCCCACACTTTTGAATTCCACCTTAAACTGTCTATAATTCTTAAATACAGGGGATAGTGAACTTTTTATGTGTCCGAGAACATCTTCTCGCACATCACCCATAAACTTCAACGTGAGGTGCAAGTTTTCCTCTTCTACCCACTTCAAAG
>Ga0272449_1001609_pt1 | contig 22778 bp, 20 predicted proteins | sample YNPCB0241_FD_198679 | JGI IMG/M metagenome (GOLD analysis project Ga0272449, IMG submission 198679) | Hot spring sediment microbial communities from Yellowstone National Park, WY, United States - YNP-CB-024-1 | ecosystem: Environmental > Aquatic > Thermal springs > Hot (42-90C) > Sediment... | reverse complement strand
AGTTTGGGGGTGTGTCGGTGGATAAGTTGGAGTACCTGAATAAGGCGATATTCTCGGTGCTAAATGCAAAACTAGTGCACATCCCGAAAGGAAAAAAGGAGTTCAACGCATATGTGGAGAGGTCGCAAGAGACACACGACAACGAGTTTTATATCCCCCAACTACAAAGATGTGAAAGCCTAAAAGAGTTCATGTATAGGGCTTTGAGATGGGAATGGTTTTACAATACAAAGAGGGAACACAGCATGATAAAGAGCACTCCTTATGACTACCTCAAGAAGTTCGTCAGCATCGATAAGTCAGTAGGGCTGTTCCCAGTGATCATCCTTGACAATGTCATTGATATCTTAGACACGATACTGCCCATACCACCTGGTCACAATGTATCGGCCAACGACCAATTTGCCACCCAAGACTGTTTTATAGAAAAGCATTTTTCCTCGCGTGCCTCGTCTCAGAAGGTTGTAAAGAACATCCATCCCTTTCAGCACATATCTCATTAGAAGTTTTTCGGGTTTTGGTTTACAATTGATTTTTGGAGATTAGAGAGCCCCTTCATGGAGGTTCCCTATGGAGTCGAACGCAATCCAGCACAGGCGCTCGATGCGACGAAAAGTTGAAGCATCGAGCAGGATTCAGAAAGAGGTGTGGGACGCCCTTCGTTCTGGGACACAGTTTATCGAGGATTCTCATGGACGGATGACGGATGAGGCGCTTTCTACAAGGGTGTCCAGCATAGCGAAGGATGGACTTTCAGGTCCTTTTGAACCCCTTCCCTATCGCCGTGAAATGGAGTCTGCATTTGGCTTGGATTTATCCGGCGTAAAGGTCTATCGTGGCACAAAGGCTAAGAAAGCGGCTCAAGCGATTGGGGCTAAAGCCTACACGATTGGTAACCGCATTGCATTCGGTGATGACGATGTGACAAAGCCAGTGGTGGCACACGAGCTAACCCATGTCCTGCAGGGCGTAGGCTCCACACACGCCAAGACCGCTGGAATAGACACTCGGGGCGAGGCACAGGCACAGGCGGTAGAACAGGCGGTAGCAAGTGGCAAGGAAATAAGCCCGTTGCTTGGAAAGCAAGTGCGACTCCCACTGTCGCAAGTTTCAGAAGGACCCGTAAGGGCGAAGGCAGGAGAGCATCAAGTAAAGCTAGGCTTGCCCCCGCGTGTCTTCGCCATGAATTTCGCCTTTTCGAAGGAAGGATTTGAGACCAGCAAAGAGTTCACGATTTTAAAGCTTCCGAAGCCTATTCCCATCCCTCTTGCAACCCTCGGGCCAATACTTATTCGGCTCGTCTTAGACCCCACCGTAAAGGTTGTGATGAACAAGGTTGCCGTAGATATGGGTGCCAAGAAGGGCGCGTCCATCACACCCGTCGGGGTTACTGGTGAATTTAGTGCAGCATTCCAGGGGGGTTACCGAATGTGGCGGAGGTTTACAGTAGCCTTGTCCCGAAGGTGGGCGGGTCTGGCACATTCTCTGTTGCCCAACAATCGTGGGCGTTGCGCTTAGACCTAATCAAGTTTATGATGGCGGGAAAGGTCGGGCTAAAGATTGCAGGTGGCTACTTTGACTACGCTTATCAGTTTATGGGTTTAGATCTCTTGAGAATCACAGGATTCTATTGGGACCAGACGGGGTTTAGGGCAGACAAACTTGGGTTTGAATGGGGCGAGAGCATTGAGCCCATTGTGGACTTCCTTGTCACAATGATCGAAAAGGCTAAAAATGTCGGACACGCCGTCGCTGAAGGTGCAACCAAAGTAACGAAAGCGGTCGCAAGCACGGTTGAAGACCTTTGGGAGTTTGTGGCGAGCTGGTAGTTTGTCATGGGTAAATGATGCAGGCTCAGTTGCTCGACCTGACCGAACACATACATGTTGTCCGCCTCCTCCTTATCTCGAAAACCGCAGATGATGACGCAGTTGCAAAGGAAGCTATGGCTTCGGTGGCGGTTCACGAAAAGAGGTGCAAGAGGATAGAGCAGGCGCACCCCCACTGCCCGATAAATCGTCTTAGGTCGAGGCTTGGACTAACTGATTTTGAAGAAAACTGCCTATGGCTAGCCATTGCGTGCGCACTGGATAAGGATGTAGCGGATATAGTCTCGCTTGCGCAACATAACGAGCGCAAAAGATTGCCGACCCCATGGCTTTGCGCTACACTGTTTACATCAAGCAGGGACGAGCAACTAGGGTCGTTATCCTTGTTGTCTGATGATGGTGTGTTGTTCGCCTCTGGCGCTCTCATTCACGAAAGCATAGGTGCGACTTATGAACCATTGTGGAGACAGTTTTCAGCCTCTCCGTTTTTGCTTTTCTACATGCTGGGGGAAGAAAGGGTAGATGGACGCATCGCCAATGTAGCAAGGCTCCTGAGGCCATCTAAGACATTAGAACAGGTTGCGCTTTCGCCTGGTGATTTTTTGGAGCTTCGCTCCGTTGCTTCCAGGCTCGCACAGGCGAATCTGCCTACGCTAAAGTCTGCTTTTGCGCAAAATGGTAGTCAGGGCTTTGGTTTACTATTGTCTGGTGAGCCAGGTGTTGGCAAGACCACAGCGGTAAGGGCCATTGCATCAGAGTGCGGGGCGAATCTTCTGGAAGTGGATGGGCACAGACTTTCGTCGATGCCTTTTGACGAAGCCTGTCTTGCATTGAAGGTGGGATTTTCACAGGCACTAGTGACAGGGGCGTGGCTTTTGATCGACCATTGCGATTCCATCCTTGCAGACTCTCCCCTTGACCATCCTTTCGGCGAGCATCAAACTTTGGCTGGACTTATAATGAAAGAGCTCGACCGATGCCCTGTTATTGTGTGGCTTACATGCGAAAATCCAGAACGAATCTCAAAGGCGCTTAGGGAGCGTCTTGTTTTTCGCCATTTCCTCAAGCGCCCTGATAAAAATGTTTCGAAGTTTATTTGGCAGTTCAACATGCCGCAGGAGGTAGAACTAGACATTGATGTGAACTTCCAGATACTTTCAAGCCTACCCCTTAGCGGAAGGGGGGTTCAAAATGCCATTAGACTCGCTACCATTACAAACGGGAGTGGAACGGTGAGGCACAAAAGCCTTTACGAATCTGCGCTCAAGCAGTTCGTGCCAGATTTGAGTGTGGTTGCGAGGCAACAGTGGTTGCGAAGGTCTCGAGATGACCTCATCCTTCCGGATTCAGTGTCAAGGATTATTGACGAGATCATCGAGACCGAGCGTGTGAGAGAACAGGTCCTGGGGGGGTGGGGCATGCAGGGCAGGATTGAAAAAGGCTTGGGGATTGTTTGTCTTTTCGATGGAGAGCCTGGCACGGGCAAAACTTTAGCAGCAGAGGTCATTGCCTCTGAACTTGGAGTTCCACTGTTCACTGTAAGCGTCGCAAATGTGGTGAGCAAGTGGATAGGAGAAACGGAAAAGAATCTCCAAAAGGTCTTCGATGAGGCACGAAAAGGCAAATGCGTTTTGCTGTTCGATGAGGCTGATGCGCTTTTTGCAAAAAGGGCGGAGGTGGTAAGGGCCACGGACAGGTATGCAAACATGGAAGTAAGTTTGTTGCTCCAGCTTGTCGAAAACTATTCTGGGGTCGTAATCCTTACGACTAACTTGAAAGATGCCCTAGACCCAGCCCTCATGCGGAGAATAACCTACAAGGTAAACTTTCCCTTCCCGGATGCACAGACTCGATGTGCCATCTGGAAAAGATTGTTGCCTGCGGAGAGGTTGGGAAAAGATGTAGATCTGATGGAGGTGGCGAAAAAATTTGAGCTAAGTGGTGGTAGCATCAGGACCTGTGCTCTTAGGGCATGTTATAAGGCTGCGCGCACTTCCGGGGTTATCACCTCGGAGATATTGAAGGAAGTGTGCGAACACGAGTACAAGGCACTCGGCAGGCTTTTCAGGGAGGGATAGAAGTGGACGAAAGTTTTGTGCAAAGGATAAGCAATCTGGTTGCAGAGGGGGATATCACGAGGGCTACAGAAGACATCGAGAAGATGGCAGAAAGCGAGCCTGTGGCGAAACCGGTCGGGGAAGCTATTGTTTCGCTGATGCGTGGGCAGATGAAGGAAGCGCTTAAATGGGCGAAGCATGCGCTTGAGCTGGCACAAGAGGACCCAGTGGTTTTGCGTGTTGCAGCGCTATGCCACCTTTATTCGGGTGACAAAGAGGGTGCTGAGCGCCTCGCGCGCATGGCGGCGAATCGGGATGTTGGCACAGAAGCACTATTTACGCTTGGACAGGTGCTTCTGCAGCGTGAAAAGTTTCAAGAAGCAGAAAGGGCGTTTCAGAGGGTTTTAGAGCTTGAGCCTCTGCACCATCGTGCCATATCTGAAGTTGGTGTTTGCAAGTTAAGGCAAGGGGATAGGCGTGGAGCGCTTGTTTGCTTTGCTCGTGCCTTCTCGATTGCGCCAGATGACTTTGGTCCAGTAAGCCGAGTGATTGATACTTATTTCGAACTAGGGCTTGCTGTGGGGATAATATCGCTTGTCACACTAACGCGCGGAAGCGAGGAGCGCGAAGATGTGAAGATGCTCCTCGACTTGGTCGCACTCCTTTTAGCCTATCAAGTACTTGGCGAACATTTGAGTGAGGGTATTACGCCTTCTTTGGGTACCTTGGTTGAAAATCTTGTGCAGTCCTGTGCAACCCAGAGCGTAAAGGTTCAACTTCAGATCGCACGGATCTTGTGTTCGATGAAAAGATATGAGCATGCTTTGCGTATTGTTGAGAGGCTTGAGGACACTGTGATGACGATGGAGGAGCGAGCACACCTTGAATATCTTCGTGGTCTTGTCGAGGATAGCAAGGGTCAAAGTGATGAAGCACTTTCACATTACGAGGCTTCAGTGAAACTGAGCAAAGAAAGATGGGATGCTGCTTGTAACGCACTTACGATATTGCTCGAAAAAGATGATGCAAAGTCTATCGAGAGGGCAGGGGAAATCATGAGCGCTGTATCGGAAGAGTGGCGAAACAGAAGTCCTCAGCTTATGTTTAATGAAGCGGTGTACCTGAAAAGACTTGGGCGCTTCGAACAGGCGAAAGGGTTGTTCAAGAAGGTTCAGTCTCTTGCAGGGCACACAGGCGAGCTTGCAAAGATGGCAAAGGTTGAGATCGAGGAGATAGAGAATGGGGAATAAGAATATATTCAGGCTTAGGAAGGGCGAGTCTGTGGAATGGCAGGGTCTTCGGGTGCGGTTCGAGGATGGGGGGATGATGGACCATAGTGATGGGAGTAAGAAAGGATTCGTCGTGCTTCAGTTAGAGGCGAAAGGGGAAAAGGATGAGGTTGTTTTTGCAGAACGAAACTATGGTGAGCCGCATGAGTGGATGGGTTACGAGATAATGGTTTATGCGGAAAAAGGGGTGGAGCCTCGTGAGATAACGATAGAGGCACGGTTTGCGAGTGCAGGGTCTTCATGAGGAGGAAAAAGATGCTGGGAGTTTGGCTTACAGTGATGGGACTAGCTTGCCTTTTTGGGGGTTATAGGCTTCATCGCCATCGGTCGGAGTTTTTGAAGTGGCCCACGGTGCAAGGTCGCATTGCCCGTAAAGAGGTCAGGCTTTCGGGAGAGATGAGTCCGCCATTTTCATATGCGCCGGATGTAGTCTATGTTTACGAGGTCGACGGGAAAACATACTTTGGGAAGGAAATATGGTGGGGTGGTGAGGTAGCCTGGAAGCTGGATTATACCAAGCGATTTCTCGAAAGCCTTCCAGATGTTGTTACAGTGCATTATAACCCCAAAAATCCTGCCGAAGCATGTCTGTTTGGGAGAGACACGACGGACCAGAGAGTGCTCAATGGTTTGGCGTTCGGACTTGGCATTGTTCTTACGGTGATTGGCGTGCTGGCGTTATTGCCCGACACGGGGAAAGAAAAGACGGGCTTGGAAAAGAAAAAAGTACTTCTAGAAAAGGTTATGCGGGGTGACACGGTGCAATGGTACGGTCTTAGGGTGCGATTCAAGGATGCGGGGATGATGGAGCATAGTGATGGGAGTAAGAGAGGATTTGTGGTGCTTCAGTTGGAGGCGAAAGGGGAATGGCATGAGGTCGTTTTTGCAGAAGGAAGTTATGGTGAACCGCATCAGTGGATGGGTTATGAGATAAGGGTTTATGCCGAAAGGGGCATAGAGCCCCGTAAGATAACAATAGAGCTGCGGTTTGCTGGCGGAGGGTCTTCGTAGGAACTAAGGGGATGCCGGGCATCTGGCTCCTCACAAGTGTGCGGGTGATAATGCAATTATCTGTGAATGTGAGGACCTGTCATCATCCGACAAACTGTTTATAACCAGATAGAGGACAACGGCGCCTCTTACTATGATGCACCAGGGTAGCAATCTTTATGTACAACCTTAGGATTAGGGTAACGACGACTAGCGTTAGGAAAACCAACACTGCAGAAACCCATATTGGATATTGCGCGTATTGATTCCTGGTCCCTGCACCCCAAAAGGTCCTCGCTTCGTCGTAGCGCACCTACGCCGAAGGTAAAAAAACAAATGCTCCAGGAAGGAATTCACGACTTCATTTTTTGTCTCTCAAAGAAGCCATCAAGGGTGCATGTCCCCGCTTTTCTAGGACGGGGTCACTCCTTGTCGAAGAAGTTTTGTAAAGTCACTCATGCGACGGGCATTGAGCCGTTTAGTTGGCGACTTTTGCCAGCGAAGCAAGAGCACTGCATGCCTGCAAGATGTAAGTGCTCACGGCGCAACATAGATTGGCTTTGTAACCTCGGGGCTATGGTGCCGATGAAGAGCTATGAAAAGCGGATAGTGTCCTTCCATTCGATTGCTAGCACAGATGTGGCCGCTAATAGGTGCCTGCACCGATTGGCGCCCTCGCCGTTGGTTCACTTAGTTATCCGACCTCCGAGTTTCGCTGGGACGCCCACTCTTTAGCCACATGATGTCTTGGCGTTCGTTGTTGGACCCCCCAATCTCGCCAGGCATCTCCACCTTCGGCGCCTCATGGTGACTATGGGTTCGCTGTTAGCACACTCCCCAGCTACGCTGGGACCCCAACCCGCCCGCCGACCAGCCCGCCTCGTCCCTTGACCACTGGACACACTCCCACACGCCTCGCTTTTTGCGGGGTTTCAGTGACCTACAGCACTCCCTATTGGGAGTGCGACCGAGGCTATCGCCACACCCAGGTCATGACGACTGGAATCCGGGTCAGCTCGGATTCCAATCATCTTGCATGCAAGACCCGTGCCAAATTATCGAAATCTAAAAGTCCGCAATTTTCTTGGCTTTTCTGAAATTCCCCGCTTTGGACATTTTGGACAAGTTTGGACAATGTCCAAAATGTCCAAAACAGTGTCGCCAAACATGCAGGCGCGCTAGTAGGCGTTTTGAGCAACGCAGACATGGTAGGTGCAAGCCTGCAGGCGTTAAGGCTTTTTGGATTGCGCGTTGCGAAGCAATGTCCTGTGCTGAAAGAATGGGGTGAACTAGAAAAATCCAAGTCCTCTGTCGGCAATCTTGGAATACCTTTTGCCTATCCCGAAGTGGCATAACCGCGTCTTGTGGCAGTGGGCATTGTTCTTACGCCTCAAGGTGTGCTCTTAGTGCTAGGCTCAATATACTACTACAAAGGGGGAGCACGCCAACTGTCGCTGTCTTTTCTGCTGCGTAAACATCTAAATGCCTAGAATCATCCAGTTATTCCATACTCTTTCAACCTGTATTGCAGAGTGCGTAAACTTATCCCAAGTTTTTTTGCGCAAAGTTTCCTATTGCCTTTTACCTCTTCGAGGCATCTAAGGATTGTCTCTCTTTCGAGCCTTGCCAGTAGCCCTTCCTGACCGCACCCAATAAGAGCACCTTTTGGCAGGGCAAGGTCATCTGCATCTACCTCTTCGCCTTCTGCAACTATAACCGCCCTCTCGATGACATTCTTCAGTTCCCTAATGTTTCCAGGCCAATCGTGCGCCTGAAGCGCATTTAGCGCAGACTCGGAAAGCCTCATCTCTTTTTTACCCATCGCAAGGGCGAACTTCTTTAGAAAATGTTTTGCTAGCGCCTCTATGTCCTTCGGTCTTTCACGAAGTGGTGGCTCATGTATCGGGAATACGCTTATCCTGTAAAAAAGGTCCTCTCTGAATCTTTTCTCCCGCACCTCATTTGCAAGGTCTTTATTCGTAGCAAAGACAAATCTAGCCAAAGTCTTCAATGTTTTGACCCCCCGAATCCTTCTAAACTCCCTTGTCTCGAGCACCCTAAGCAACTTTGCCTGCAAACTTAGTGGCATCTCTGCAACTTCATCAAAGAACAGAGTTCCAGGCGAAGCAAGCTCCAGAACCCCTACCTTCCTCTCGACCGCCCCTGTAAAAGCCCCCTTTTCGTGCCCGAACACCTCGGACTCGAACAACTGCTCAGGCACTGCGGAACAGTTGATCGCCACAAAAGGCGCCCCGCTACCTCCGAACTTCAACCTATGAATCTCCCTTACCACCACCTCTTTACCTACCCCACTTTCCCCAAGGATCAACACCGTCGTATCAGTCGGTGCGACCTTTGCCACATTTTCGAGCACCCGCTTGAACCCTTCATCGCTCACGATAGGTCGCTCCTCTTCGCTCATTGCCCGCACTGCCTTTAGCCTGTCGTTTTCACGGGCAAGCCTCCTTTTTTCGAGGGCGTTTCGAACGATAAGCCGAACCTCGTCTGGTCCTCTCAAAGGCTTTTCTATGAAGTCCAAAGCACCTGCCTTCATTGCCTCGACTGCCTCGTGCACTGTCCCATAGGCAGTAAGCACCACAACCTCTGGCGCATCAGGAAGCGCAAGGATGGCTCGAACAAGAGGGATCCCGCTCAAACTTCCAGGCATCTTCAGGTCCGAAATGACAAGGTCAAAATCCTCGCTCTGGACCTTCCTTATGCCCTCATCCCCGTCTCTTGCAACATCGCAATCAGCGACCCCTTCCAGGCAATCGCACAGAAATCTTCTCATGCCTTCTTCGTCATCAATAATAAGCACCTTACCTTTTTCCATAACATCACCCCCCGCATTTCAACCGAACCTCAAAGCACGCCCCACCAAGCTGTAGACTTCTGTATGCCCTAACTTCCCCCCCATGGGCATTTATTATCTTTTGCGCAATGGCAAGCCCAAGACCGACACCTTTTGCTTTGGTCGTGAAGAAAGGCTGAAACAGTTTATCCGTGACTTCTGGCTCGATGCCACTGCCACTGTCTTCAAAGAGCACCTTTATTTCCCTTTCCCCTTTCTCAGCGGAAATCCTGATCTTTCCCTTGTGTTGCAAAGCCTCTTTTGCGTTCTCGATGATGTTCAAAAACGCCCTTGTCATCTCTTCGTATCCAACCTCTACCATTGTATCCATTGCACCTTCTAACGCAACGACTATTATCCTTCCACCGACATGGTTTTCGCCCTCGTGTAACCCTGCCAAATCGAGCGCTGATGAAACGACATCCAGCAAGCGCAGTTTTCTTGTCTGGATTCGAGGCTCTTTTGCATAATCGAGAAGCCCTTTTACAAGCCTCTCGATCCTCTGCACATTTTCCAGAACAATCTGTATCCTTTCCTTGATGCCTTCTTCGACCTGTTTCTCAATAACAAGTTGCAGGTTTCCTTTAATCGAACCAAGGGGATTCCTGATCTCGTGTGCAAGCACGGCGGACATTTCGCCTAGCCTTGCAAGGCTTTCCTGCTCTCTCCTTTCGTGCTCGAGTTTTGCAATCATCTCCTCCTGCTTTTTTGTCCTAAACCACCACCCCCACAGAAACACAATCGCAACGATGGTAGCGCTTCCCTGTGCAAAAGCCCATGTCCAAAGCCATTTCCCTTCGCTTGTATCCACATCAATCACAACTAGAAACTGGGACGCCTCTGTCCCTAGAAAAGGCGGTCGGTCAGGTTCGAGCCAAGGAGGCGGTTGACCAGGCGGGAAACGGTGATGAAGTCTCTCGAATGGGATTATTACCCTGAATATCCTTCCTGATTCTGTCGAGATAACATCGCCATACATTTCTTTCTTCTTCCTGACAAAATCGAGTGCCTCTTCCGATATAGGAGGTGTTGGGGGGCGTGACCCAGAAGATGCGATAAGACCTCCATGAGGCCCTATAACGCCGACCCACAGGACCACTTCTGACTGAAACTGCTCCACAGCACGAATAAGTGCCCTTGGACCCCTTTCTTGCCCTGAGCGAGCCTGATTTAGCAAGAAGATTGCATTTTGCACCGCCACAGACAAAAACCTGTCCTTTTCCGCTACTGTTGCAACCAGATAGCTTGACAGGACACTGAGCCCTAGAAAAAGCGATAGCAAGGATGTCGCTAAAGCGCCTTTCCTTCTTCTTGTCAATAGCGGCTCCATCCTTCAAACTGTGCCTGGGATTGCGCTATTCCAGAGATGCCTCGAGACACAAGGTGTAAACAGATTCGAGCACATTCCATGCCTCTGCATCCCCTTCATTAGCAGTTTTCACACCAATTGCGCCATATCTTTCATCTGCTTGGTCTTTTACCCTATCAGTCAATATCTTTTCTTCGATGACCTTGCTTGCAAACCCTTTTTCGCCCAAAAACAAAGCCAATCTTGCAAGCAATGCATATATCCTTGCCTCTCCTTCATAAAGGTTTTCTTTATCTTTATAAAGGCAGTTTTCTTTTGGTTCGACTGCGCAATCAGGCACATCCGTTCCTTTTGGGGTCAAATATTCTGGAACCCGTCCTTCCTGTTCATAAAAGGCTCTGAAAAACGCCAGAGTCCTCGTTGCAGACGCTTCAGCCAGTGCAAGTTTCTGTTCCTCAGCGCCTTGAGGCGCCTTTCTAACCAACCCTGCAAGATGGATTGCAGTCCACAGAACTTGAATAGTCTTTAGGTTCATTCCTTGATTCGTGCCCACTGCCTCAAAGTCGCCCGAGAATGTCATGGTTTGTGGCACAAAGCCGTTCCAGAAAAGTCCTGAGGGCACACCTGAAATCTGAATTTCGGCGCTAAGAATGAAATCAAGTGTGCTGGAAATCACTCCAAGCCACCTTGGGTCATATCTTGCAAGCATCGCCATTGTCTCGACATCTTGATAGCTTAGGGGCACGATGTCAATGTCCTGCTCGCCATATCCTGTGGGCTTCGCTTGGGGCAAGAGTGCTAAATCCTCTGTTTCTTCAAAGTTCCAAGCGTAGGCAACAAGCCCTCCAGGAAAGGACGGAAAGTCAGTGTATTCATCCCTGTCTCTGTCGGTGATGCTCGTCCAGTAAAGCCCTCGTCCTATCAGATCCGCCAGTTCTTTTGCCTCGCCCAAACTGAAGTTCGATGCGCCTGTAAGCAAACCTTGAACCACCCTGAAGTCGTCTATGGGTGCATTCCCATTCCTCCACGGCGACCCCTCTTCATCCTGTTGAAGCACAGGTCTTTTCTTGTGCGGGTCCATAGCCCAGTTCACGACCCCAAACAGAGGCGACACCATTAGGTCTTTCACAAACATCATTGCCTCCTCAAAAGCCTTCTCTTCTCCAAGACATGCACTCACCTGAAGCAAAAGACCCATGTGTTCGCTAGTCATCATGTGCCCGTAAGCATACTGACGCGGCACATCAGTTTTATCTATTAGATTTGTGAACACCCCATAACGCCATGGCACCTCCATCTGTTTATCCCTCATCTTTTCCAGTATAAACATAAGCCCTGCAAGCGCCGCCTCCTCCCTTTCCTTAGATGCAAACAAAGGCTTTTGATATGGCGGGTTTTCTTGCGCTTCTTCTTTCATAACATAGATTTCCGCTACGGAGAACAAATCAACATTTGCAGAAAAGCGATAAAGGTCGTCTCCGACTTTTGCGAACGACACCTCTCCCTTTGTCCCATCAGGGTCAGGAGAGTCAAAACTGACCTTTACGACCTTCGCATGGGGAGTGCGCACCGTAAAGATTACCTCTTTTACATCCTGAGTTATTGGTTGTTTCAGTCCTTCGAAGTTTACTACGAACAGAATCATCTTCTTATCTGAAATCCTTGACACCTCGACCAGAAGCCAGTTTGGTTCTGTCACAATGACTTCGTCCTCTACATGGATCCGCACAAGCCGTTCAATGGCGCTTTGAGCCTCGTGTGCAGTGTCTTTGTCTTCGAACTCCAAAAACCCTTTTCTTGCCAGGTCGTTTGCGGTGTAGATTGCAAGGCCATTCCCATATCTTTTCACATAATCGTCCGCTCCACCCCCAAACATGTCCAAAAGTCTGTCCGTCGCCATCGGATTTCCAAGTTCATCCATTGTCCCTGGATATGCCCCTGTCGCTATTACAACGCCCCCCGCTTGAGCAAAGTGCTTGATTGCGTTCACATCGTCGTCGGACAATGCAGACACACTTGGAAGCCAAAGCATTTTGACCACCTTCAAGGCTTCATCTCGATTGCCAGGCGACAGCACAGGCATGAATGGAATCTTCAACTGCACCAATGTATTTACCGCCCCCCTCCATCCCCCCAGATGTGGCTTTTCCATGCAGGAATCGCCCTCTTCTGTTGCCCAGAAGTCGGGATCATTTGTAGGTGGGGTAGTTGAAACATAAAGACCATAGTGTCCTCCAGAGCTCGGATAATCTAAGTAATCTCGGGACGCCGATGAATACCAAATGCCAACCTTTGCTTCCCTTTCCGCCACCCCGAAGATGTCCTCGTGTTTTTGAACAAAGCCGAACCATTGCTTTCTAAAATCCGAGCCAACGCTCATGAACATCTCTGGGGTTTTCACCTCGAACGGTGAGTTGCCAGTGGCAAGCGCTGCGCCCATCACAAGCCCTGCATCCCTGGGCTCGTTTCCATACGAAAATACCCATGATGGCGAGCCACTGTCTGCAGCCCTTGCCCACTTGAACATCGCTATCTTCGATGTGAAGTCTTCTTTGCTCGCCCACTGCATGCCTAGTTTATTGGATACGCTGTCAACCTCCCATACCCTCCAAAAATCCTTCGCATCAGGCTTGAAAGCCCCATCTAGCCCCTTGTCCGTCGCATCAAGATAGTCCATAGGGAAGTTTTCCACAATAATCGCTATATCAGGTGCAACCTCTTTTGCCTTGTCGTACACTGCTTTCAAAAAGTCCCGCAAGTTTTCGTGTCTAAACCTGATCCACGCACGAAACACATCGGATTTCCAGTCTGGCGCTTTTGGGAGCTCCACATCTTCTGGACAAACCGCTTTTTCTTTGCACCACGCACGAAATGCCAAAACCGTAGGTGGTTCAGCACCTGTCCACTTTGCGCCAGTGTCCATGAATAAGGGCACATCCACCCAGATTCCATCGAGCCCTGTTCCAGCGAGTGACGCTATCCTTTTAAGATACACATCCCTATACCCCCCATTTGGAGAGAGCCACGCACTTTCGTCCTGTTCGGGCACCCAGAACTCTTCACTCCCATAGAAAACATTTGGCGTCCCGTCCAATCCCTGCTGAACCCATTCTGGATGGTCTTTGAACATGGTGTGCTGGGCGGTCTTCCCGTTTTCCGTTATCTGCTCTAAACTTGGGTAATATACCACCGCTTGAAGCCCCTTGTTGTGTGCAAGGCATGCGGCGCACTTCAGGAAAGCCACTATCCTTGAAAACTCGGCGTCATCCATATACTGCGAAAGTCCCACATCCATCTCTAGCACAGACACGCCTTCACTAGCCCTTTGCTCGATGACTGCCATAACCTCTTGTGTCCCCATATAGGGGTCCAAGTCTGCGTTGGCAATCCTTGCCTTGTGCGCCCAGTCTTCAGGACGCTTGTATTCAACAGGAGTGCACTTGCAAGTAACCTCCTGTTCCCCATTCCCCCCCTGGTCGTCATTCCTGATGCAAGAAACAACCAGAACCAAAACGATGATTCCGAAGGTCTTTCGATTCATCCACCCTCCGTGAAGAAACTTCCATTTATACTTTACTGGAAATCTGGATAATATACATGGTTTTTTATTGGAAGGTGATTGTGGACCCTTCTTCTGACAGGACAAGGCTAGCACTTCTGGAACTTCTAGCAACCCACGCATTCGAAAGAAGAAAGGTGATTCTATCGTCAGGGCGTGAATCCTCGTTTTACTGTGATTGTAGAAAGGTGACACTACATCCTAAAGGGCTCAGGCTTTGCGCGGAACTAATGTTTGAACTTTATCGTTCAAACTTTCCGAGGGTGTCTGCAATAGGCGGACCCACGCTTGGGGCTGACCCGCTTGTGGCTGCGCTAATCTTGAGGGCTTTGGAAGAGGGGGAGGTGCTGGAAGGCTTCATTGTGCGCAAAGAGGCAAAAAGTCACGGGACGGGGCGTCTTATCGAGGGGCTTTCTGGCGTAGGGAAAGGTGCGGGGGTGTTGATAGTCGAGGATGTGCTTACCACTGGCGCTTCAGTCTTGCACGCAGTTCGGGCGGCACAAAATGAAGGTCTCGAGGTGCGTGGCGCGATAGTCCTGGTTGACAGACTGGAGGGAGGTTCAGAGGCGCTGGAAAAGGCTCGAATACCTCTTCGGTCTGTATTTACGATTTCAGAGATAGCGGAAACGCACGACCGTTTGATGCCCCCTCATCTCTCGTAGAGCACGGGTTCACGGACCCTTTTTATAAAGGTCTGAATTGCTGGAATCGCCTGCGGAGGTGAGATTTTTAGAAACTGTACGCCCATGCCTGGGTGCACATCACTGGTTGAATAAGAAAACTCTCGAACCCACTGGACACGCCCGACTGCCCTTATAGCCTCTGGAAAGTTCGGAATAGAAAACTCTATTTCGACTTCTGTTCCCATGGGCAAGGGTTGGTGTGTTGCTATGAAGATCCCGCCCTCACTGATATCTAGCGATAGTCCTGTGTAGAAGTTGTGCTCCGAGGTGACTGTAACCTGCGTTTGATATAGGACTCTGGGCGATTGCCTTTTCTCGATGAAACTCCCAGATGTATCTTTGCCCATCTTTACCTCACTTCGTCACCCATTCGAATTTCAGAACATGACGCCCAACAAGGATGCAGTCACCATCCTTGATGGTCGCCTTCCCTTTTATTCTAACATAACAGCCATTGGTACTGCCAAGATCTTTGAGTCTGCACGCACCTTGTTCTAGAATAAGTGCACAGTGCTTCGATGATACAAATGGGTCATCGGGCAAAAGGATGTCGCCTTGCGTGCGCCCTATCACCATCTGGGGTTTTGTTAGAAGAAAGGCGCGGAGTATCACACCTTCGGGACCAAGCCTGACAAACCTTCCAAAATATTCAGGCAATAGCCCGAGCGACCCGATCGGAAGAGAGCGATCTGGCGACGGAGGAAGGGGTTGTTTCCTAAGTTCAATCCTGAACAGTGCGTGTCCTATCCTGACTTCTTCGCCGTCGCTTAGGATTCTTTCGTCTTTTATCCGAACGAATGTGCCGAACCGAGAGCCAAGGTCTTGCACAAAAGCCTGATCTTCAGCGATGTCAATAATAGCATGTTCATCTGCAACCCTCGGGTCGTCCTTTATCAGGACATGCGCGTTCCTGGAACCAATCGCATTTACCCCCGCCGAAAGTTCAAAGGTCTCTCCGGCGCTTCCGTCTTGTTTCAGGATAATGCATCTTGCCCTTCGCGAGGATGGCGTCCCATGGACAGCGCGTGGCTTGAACGAAGAAATGCTTTGTTCAAGAGGTCTTCCGCAGTTCAGACAATAGGTAAATATCGGCTCGTTCTCCTTTCCGCAGTAAACGCATTTTATCATCTTGCCCTCCTTCTTGGTACCGGGCAAAGAAAAAATCCTTGCGTAGGATATGATGTTGCTTTAGAATAGTCAAGGCGATATGGAGAGAAAGCGATGGTTTGCACAGTATGTAACAAGGAAGCGCCTGAAGGAAGCAGATTTTGCCCATTTTGCGGGGCAAAGCTGAGGCTCACGATAAAGACCTCGAAGGACCCTTTGATTGGTGTGACCCTTGCTGGCAAATACCACATTTTGGAGAGGCTCGGCAGTGGTGCGATGGGTGCCATTTACAAAGCGACCCATCTGAACCTTGGGAAGCCAGTGGTCTTGAAGGTTCTGCACCCACATCTTCTGAGGGAGGAATCTCATGTCCAGAGGTTTAAGAGGGAGGCGAAGGCAGCGTCAAGACTAAACCAGCCTAACTGTATCACGATTTTGGATTATGACAAGACGCCAGATGGGTGGTCTTATATCTGCATGGAGTATGTGGAAGGCAAGGATTTGTGCAGAATTTTACACGAAGAAAAGAAACTTTCGCCAGAAAGGGCTATACGGATCGCCTTGCAGGTGGTGGATGCCCTGGATGAGGCGCACAGCAAGGGCGTAATCCACAGGGATTTGAAACCTGAAAACATAATGATCGAGAAACTTCGAGCAAACCCTGATTTTGTGAAAGTGCTTGATTTTGGAATTGCCAAGATTCAGGATACCTCGGACACTGGCTCTGGTTCATTCAAGACAGCGACTGGCATGGTTTTTGGTACACCAGAATACATGTCGCCAGAACAGATCAAGGGAGAGGAGTTGGATGGCCGTTCTGACATATACTCCCTTGGGGTTGTGATGTACCAGATGTTGACAGGGATACTTCCTTTTACTGGCGAGACCGTGCTTGAGGTAGCAACAAAGCATCTGCAACAACCCCCACCTCCACTGGAGGAGGTTGCTCCTGACCTGCCTAAAGAACTTGTTCAAGTCGTGAACAAGATGTTGAAGAAGGACAGGCGGGAAAGGTTTTCGAGCGCTGGAGAGGTCAGGGAGGCGCTTTTGCATTGCCTGCAGGTGGTGACAGGACAAGTTTCTGGAATAACACCTACCCCAGCTCAGGTTCAACCGCAAATCCCTACAAAGAAAGAGTTCATGCCAGCACGAACAGAGCAGCTCCAAGAGGCAGAAGGCGAGTCGGAAGAGTTCGAATTCATGAAGAAGTCCCACACCCTAAGAAATCTGGCTATTGCGGGCGTAGCGATCATAGTGATCGCAGCACTGATCGTGGGTTTTGTGGTCTTGCGGCCTTGAGCCCTCACACAGACAGGGAAATAGAAATAAAGTTCGCCTTCGAGACAGAGGAAGATTTTCGGAGGTTCGTGAAGTGTTTTGCAGTCGAAAAGCGGGGTGTTGTCCAGACGAACTATTATTTTGACACCGATGACGGGCATCTTGGCAAAATGGGCTTTGTGGTTAGGCTAAGAAGGGCTCGGGGTAGGTGCGTTGTGACGATAAAGGGGCAAAGAAATGCGGTGGGGGATGGGATATTCGATGTCGCAGAGTTCGAGACAGAGGTCCAAGTGAAAGAGTGTGAAAAAATCCTGCAAGGTAAGGGTTCGGGTGAGATTGTCGCAAGGCTTTTTCCTGACCTGCCACCCGAGGTGGAAAAGGTCTTGGCATCTTGCAACCTTGTTTTGCTTGCGCAGTCCAGGACAAGAAGGTTCAGGGCGCACATAGGGAAAGGCACGGTGGCGGTCGCAGACGAAACACTGTTCGAAAATGGGAAGAAGGATTATGAGGTGGAAGTGGAGGACAAGGACACAGAAACCGCGAGAAGGGTGTTGTTAGAGGCGCTGATGACATGCGGTGCTAAAGCAGTGGTGCAGACCCAATCGAAGTTCGAGAGGGCAATGGCGAACAGGAAGATGGCATGATGGCTCGATTGCATTTCCCCCTTATGGCTAGCGTCCTCGCGATGCTGGCATACCTGATATTCTTGCAAGATGAGCCTTACTGGCTCGATGCACCTGAGTTTACGGTTGCATCCTATAATTTGGCTCAAGCGCACCCGCCAGGACACCCAATAGTATGCCTGCTTGCTAAGGGGCTTATGCTTTTGCCGATAGGAGACATCGCCTTCCGTGCAAACCTTTTCTCCGCGATTTTCATGGCGGTATCTGTCTATTTGTTAGGTCTTATCTTGCTCCATGCGATGAGTGCGCTCAAAGTGGCTGAACCCATAACCAACACTTTGTCTCTTGCACTCTTGGTCTCGTTCGGGCTCTGTTCCTCCGCTTTCATTCAGGCGCTTTCTATCGAGGTGTATAGTTTCAATCTTGCCTTGACTTTGCTAGCCTTGTTTTTTGCAACGCAGGGTCAGCGTGCTATCGGGCTTTCTGCGGTCTTCCTTGGCTTGGGTATCTCTAATCACCATTATTTGACCATGCTTTCAGTGCCAGCGGTTCTAGTGCTACTCTGGACAAAAGGTAGTGCCCGTGGCGAGAAACTTTTCGCTTTGCTGCTTGCATTCCTTTTCGTGTCATGTTGTGCATATGTTTATCTTTGGGCAAGGGGGAAGGCTTTTCCTGCATGGGACGACACTGCAACTCTGGATGGTCTTTTGTGGGTGGCAAGTGCAAGGGTTTTCGCTTCGTCGCTTGGCGGGTTCATGGATGTTGGTGCCTTCGTGACAAACCTCGAAAAGGCGATGGGGCTTGTCATGGAGTCTTTGAGCCCGATTTTGCCTGTCATGGCGATTGGCGGTTTGTATGTTTTAGTTAGAAACAGGTCCTTTAGATTTGCCCTTGCCCTTGTTTTGCTCGCTTCTGGCGGGATTGCGTCAAAGGTCTTGATGACTATTGTGGATCCGCAAAATCCCGATGACCATGGCTATTTCATGCCTGCACTCTGCGCCCTTTTCATACTTGCAGGTGTGTTTCTTGCGAAAATCCTTTTCCTGACTACATTGCTTGCCCTGAAGCGTGTTGTAAGGGGTTTGCTGTTATGCTTTGTCGTTGTCGCGACCAGTTTCTTTTCTTTATGGGCGATTTCCAACGGGGTTGTTCTGGCTTTGGGCAGGGCTAAGGGTGCTGGCGAGCCGATTGAGGTCATGGAGCAGGTTATCGCTAAACAGCCTCTCCATTCTGTTTTGCTTATAAGTCACTACCCATTGTTTTTTCAGGGTTTGTATCTACAAGGTGTAGAAGGGTGGCGTCCCGATGTGACTTTGGTGCAGACTAGTTTTTTTGGCAAGGCAAGGGGGGGGAGATTTTATGCCATGCGGATGAAGGGTCTAGACCCTGACCTGGGCGAGGTTGTCTCCCGATTTTTGGCAACACAGAGCCTTGACAAAAACGCCATGCTCGACCTTTCAGCCAGACGCAAGGTGAGGTTCGACCCAGACCCAGCGCTTTTTGGGCTTCCACTTGTCTTTTCGGGCTGGACATGGGAACTTAGCACAAAAGACGACATAGCGCCTGCGGACCAAATAAAGTCTTATACCGAGAACATAGAGAGGATGCTTTTGGTTACTACACAGCTCGAGACCAAACGGGTCATCGTTAGGAATCTTAGTGCCTCCGCATGTCTTTTTCTCCAAAAAAAGGAGTTTGGTAATGCCCACAACCTTATAAAAATAGCGAGAAAGGTAGCACCAATGGACAGGACTCTTCTGGCACTGGATGAAGTCGCAGAAAAAGGGCGGGTTTCAGAAGTTGCGAAAGAATTTTGCAATTTAGGCTCGCAATAAAGTATCTTTTGTCGGTGATGTTAGTAGCTCGAATGCGCGGCCTCAGACCGTGAGGACGCTTGATTACGTTGGTGGCAAAGGATGCGCCGAGGACGAAAAAGAGCGTGCTATAGTTGTTGACCTTGAGGTGATATGCATTGCGATGAAGCCATAGACAGGTTCATGTTTTTCTTGAAGGTTCATAGAAGGGTATCCAGACATACCATCATTGCATACCAGCGGGCGGTATCAAGGCTTTGTTCGTTTCTGGAAGGTGCGAAAGAAGGCGATAACTATGATGATGTGACAAAGATTTCAAGGAGGGATTGCGAAAGATTTCTTGAAAAACTGAAACTTTTGGGGCTATCCAATCGAAGCCTTGCCCAAACAGTGGTTGCCATGCGACAGTTTTTCAGGTTTCTTGTGCAGGAAAGGGTCATCCAGATTGACCCGACAGAGGATCTGGACATACCCAAGTTTCGCCCAAGATTGCCAGTGGTGCTATCTGAGTCGGAGTGCGAAGCGTTGCTTAGGACGCCTGACGATGGCACCCCTGAAGGGCTTAGGGACAGGGCCATCCTTGAACTTCTTTATGGTTCAGGGCTCAGGATATCCGAGGCTTTGTCTTTGGAAGTGCAGAATGTGAACCTTGTTCAAGGCTTTGTGCTGGTGCGTGGCAAGGGAAACAAAGAAAGGGTGGTACCTATTTCTGACTATTGCAAGGATGCACTCCTGCGCTATCTGAAAGAGGGAAGACCTGCGCTTCTAAGAAAGCGTGCGATGCGCATCAACGCACTCTTTGTAACTGCGAGAGGGACGGTGCTGACTCGTCAGGGGTTCTATAAGAACATGCGGAAATATGGCGTTCTTGCAAACCTTGCACGCCGAGTTTCCCCTCACAAACTAAGGCATTCCTTTGCTACCCATCTGGTCGAGAATGGGGCTGACTTGCGTTCTGTGCAAGAGATGCTCGGTCATGCGGACATCTCGACGACCGAGGTATATACTCATGTAAGTAGGAAACATTTGAGGAAGGTGTTTGACAAGGCGCATCCTAGGGCATAGGGCGTTTTGCTAAGGGAGGTGATACAGGAAATGCATGATTTTGGTCCAGGTCTGCAAAAACCGAAACTTGACGATAAAGTCCTATCTGAACTAAGACATGCCATAGTGAATCCACTTACAGTGCTTCTTGGATATTGCGAGGTTTTAGCGTCAAGGAAGGATTTGCCCAACGATGTGGCTATGCTGGCGCACGAGCTGTTGACACGGGCAAGGGAATGTGCAGGGGCTGTGGAGCGATTATTTTTTGTGCTCTCGGGTGAGAACGAAATGGCTCGGCCTGACAGTTTTGGACATGAGATAGGACAGGAAGAAAGGCATGCCAAGGTTTTGGTTGTGGATGACGAGGTGGTCATTCAGGGTTTGATAGCAAAGGTTCTTGGTAAGGAATACAAGGTTGTTAATGTGTCAACAGGCGAGGAGGCGTTGAAACTATTGGAAAAGGAGCGATTTGACTGCGTAATCCTTGACATGAATCTGGGCGGAGAGTTGAGCGGTCGAGACCTTCTGGAAAGGATGCAGGCTAAAATGCCTCATCTTGTAAAAAGAACATTGATAATCGGTGGCGGTTCCAAGGAATCGCTCAGCAAGGTGGTCAGTGAGTTTTCTTTGGGTGGATATCTCCAGAAACCGTTTCGCCCTGATGTACTTAGACAGACAGTTCTAACGATGCTATTGGCGAAACAGGAATAGGCTATTTTGTCTGGTCCTTCGCCTTCATGAAATACTGGACAAGGTCTATTGGGAGCGGGAAGACCACAGTCGTGTTCTTTTCAGTCCCTATCTTTGTAAGTGTCTCGAGGTAGCGCAACTGCACTGCGATTGGCTCACGGGAGAGGATGGCTGATGCTTCTTGAAGTTTCTGGGCTGCCTCGAACTCGCCTTCTGCATGGATGATCTTTGCCCTTCTTTCCCTTTCTGCTTCTGCCTGCTTCGCCATAGCCCTACGCATTTCGGCGGGTAGGTCAACCTGCTTAATCTCAACGCCTGTCACCTTGATGCCCCATGGGTCTGTGTGCTTGTCCAACTGTTCTTGCAGTCTCTTGTTCAACATCTCTCTCTGGCTCAAGAGCGTGTCGAGGTCTGTCTCGCCTAGGACCGAGCGTAATGTTGTCTGGGCCAGCTGGCTGGTGGCAAAAAGATAGTTCGCCACCCGAGTCACTGCCTTCACTGCGTCCATTACGCAAAAATAGGTCACAGCATTCACACTGCACGAGACATTGTCTCTTGTAATGATGTCCTGCGGCGGAACATCCATAGTTATGACCCTGATGTCAACTTTTACAAGTTTATCAATAGGCCAAAAAACCAGAATCAGTCCAGGTCCTTTTGCGCCATGCAGAACCCTTCCAAGTCTAAAAACCACGCCCCGCTCATATTCGAACAGGATGCGCACTATGCTGATAAGATATAGGACAACAACGCCGATCACTACATAGTACCACTCATGAAATAGACCAGTCATTTTAGCACCTCCAAAAAAGCCTGCTTCCTTATAGCACATGTGGGCAGGGGAAAGCAAACCATTTTCGAAGGTCCCGGATTTTCCATCTAACGGGATGCAAAACCTTGGTGGCTTTGTGATCTGATTGAGGAATGCTTCAAGTGGCTCTTATAGGGTTTGAACAGCAACGGGATGAAAATGGGACAGTATGAAGTCGCCCCCTAGTTCGTGGATAGAACGGGTTATGTGAGTCACTTATGCCCATACCAGTTGATGTCTCAGTCGCGCAAAAGTCAACACTGAATGGTAAACAAAGACTTGGCTGGTGTTTTTGGGCAAACCCCCTTTGGCATCAGCCACGCATGGCTAGCCATAAAAAGCGCCAACTTGTTCGACCTAAAACGCTGTTATATGTTGATGTGTAAGATTTTACACCAAAAACTAGCATTGGGGGCTGGGGCAATGCCTTTTCCAGCAATGAGCGGCGTTGCAGGGTGGAGCGAGTATTTTTTCAGCAAGGACCAGCATCGAAAGCTTAAGCGCTTACTTTTCCACCAAATACCGCCATTGGACCCTGGTGCCACCTAAGCACACCCCCCAGCTTCTTTGGTACTCCCCCTCTTTTGCCATAAGATGTCTCGGCGTCCGTTGTGAGCCCCCCAAATCTTGACAGGTTCTCCACCTTCTTCACCTTACGGTGACTAGGGGTTCCCTGCGACCACACTCCCCAGCTTCGCTGGGACGCCCGCCCGTGCCCGCCGTGCATATATCGCACGAGCGCCAGTACTGGTGCAGCCTAATCGCTGTGACTTGCCTGACAAGGTAAGGATATCTTATCAAAAGGAGGTGATTTTATGAAGGCATTCGTAGGTATAGATTGGGG
>Ga0272449_1001608_pt1 | contig 22784 bp, 21 predicted proteins | sample YNPCB0241_FD_198679 | JGI IMG/M metagenome (GOLD analysis project Ga0272449, IMG submission 198679) | Hot spring sediment microbial communities from Yellowstone National Park, WY, United States - YNP-CB-024-1 | ecosystem: Environmental > Aquatic > Thermal springs > Hot (42-90C) > Sediment... | reverse complement strand
GCGGAGTCGATTATGTCTATGAGACGCCATCTGATAACAAACTATGATTGGACTGGTGTCTCGCGCCTACTCTACACCTCTAAGAAGGCATCAGCGCTATTCACCCTAGGTTTAGCGATCATAACCCTACTCCTAGTGTGGTTCCTGCATGGTCCTGTTGTCTTAGATCGAGTCAACCTAACCTCCTTTGCACCAATAGAAATCGTGCATAACGGTGGGATAATCTACGGTGTGCTGCTTGCCGCTCTACTCCTTAGCAACATCGCCAGGATGTATTGGTTTACTGTAAAGAAGAGTGTCGGCGATAGGCGTATACCTTTAAGCGCGTACTTTAGGGCGCTTAAACACTTGGTCACAGAATTTCTTGCGCAAGCGGGTTACTCTAAATGTGCATCCAAACGCGCCTGGATCAACCACCTCATACTCATGTGGGGTTACACAAGCCTATTCATACTCTTCGCCATCCTACTACCCTACACGCTAGTCAACGAAATCCTCCCATTGAATAACCCGCTACGCTTAGCCGGCTACTTCGGCTTCACAGCCCTAACCTACGCCACACTATACGCAATCATAGGCAGGCTTTTGAAGAAAGAGGAGCATAGGAAGTACTCTCACCACACAGACTGGATGTTCCTCATACTGCTTCTACTCACATCCATAACAGGCATCCTCATACACATCTTCATCGCGCTAAACATGCCATTAGCAACATACATAATCTTCACAATACACCTAGTCTTTGTTGTACCATTGCTGGCTGAGGTTCCATTCGGAAAATGGGCTCACCTAGCCTACAGACCCTTCGCACTCTACTTCACCCAACTTAAAAAAGAGACAGAACTTTTGCAGAAACAACAATCTATTTAGGCAAGTGTCGGCTCAAAATATTTTTAATCTTCTTACGTATAGGAAGAAGTGAGGGCAGAATGATTAAGCGTATTCACATCCTTGATTGCGGAACGCTAGAAATAGACATGTCATACTTTACTTGGAAGTTGAATATTGGTAAACCCTACCGTTTTCCCGTATGGTGTACTTATGTGGAGAGCGATGAGGCAAAGATTATGATAGATACGGGCTACAACCTTGAAAATGCTTTAAGATACTATAGTTGGGAGAAGCCGCAGCAGAGTGAGGAGCAGAGACTTGATAGGCAGTTAGCTGCGATTGGTGTGAGGCCTGAAGATATAGATATAGTGGTTATAACCCATCTTCACTTCGATCACGCTGGGAACCTAAATTTATTCAAAAACGCTAGTGTGATCGTGCAGAAAGAGGAACTCAGACATGCATATGTGCCTGAACCATTTGAGGCGATAGGTTATAGTAGACCAACTTTTGACATACCTGGCATAAAGTGGGAGTGTGTTAGTGGAGATCAGAAGATCGTAGAGGGGTTAAAAACAGTATTGGCTCCTGGGCATAGTGCCGGACATCAAGTACCTATCATAGATAGCAAGGAACTTAACGCTATAATAATTGAAAGCGATGTGATAAGCACTCGTCTCAATTTAGAGAAGCGCATAGTTGGGGGAATACATCTAGACCCGCAAGCGCAATATGAATCGATGCTTAAGCTTGAGAGGATCGCCAAAGAAACCAAGGGCACAATATTCTTGCAGCACGATACAGAGTTTTATAACACACTCAAGAAAGGAAGAGAATATTATACTTAGATTTAGGAGGGCTAGTGGTTCGCCAAGATTCTAGTTAAAATGCTTGGGTTAGGAATATTTACAAAGGGGGAAAATGAAGCTACAATGGATGCAGCCAATATTTCTGATCTCATTGAGCGGTTAAAAACAAGGTATCCTCTTATCAAGGAGAAGTTATGTGACCCGAAAACAGGCAGACTTTACCCAGGGTTTGAAATATTGGTAAATGAACAACCCATCATTAATGAAGAACAGGAGCTAAATAACGGTGACATCGTAACTATACTTCCCATCTTCGCTGGAGGTTAGAAATAGAAAAGAGCTTATTAGGTCATTAAGTTAAACAAAGAGCGGTTAAAGGGTGAAGGAAGTTGGGTGAATTCAAATATAAAGGATATTGCTCTAAACTACTCAGAATAAATCTTACCAAACAAACATCCACGGAGGAGCCCTTAAAAGAATTAGATATAGAGAGATTTATAGGCGGCAGAGGACTTGGTGCTAAGATACTTTTTGACGAAGTTAAAAAAGGGGTTGATCCGCTAAGTCCTGAAAACAAAATCATTATAACTACTGGACCATTGACGGGCACAAGAGTACCAACAAGTACAAACCGCTTCATAATCACAACCAAATCACCTCTAACCGGGATCTATGGTTTTTCGGTTTCAGGTGGAGCCTTTGGCTTAGAGCTGAAGAAAGCAGGCTACGATGGTCTGATTATAGAAGGCAAAGCGGATAAGCCAATATATTTACAGATAGACGATGGGAAAGTATACTTTAGAGATGCAGGGTGGCTCTGGGGCATACCTGTGTTTGAGGCAACAAGAATGCTTAGAGAATCTCTAGGATATTACTATAGAACTATAATGATAGGGCCGGCGGGAGAGAAGCTTGTTAAGATCTCTGGCATAATTTCAGATGACCGTAGGGCATCAGCGAGATGCGGTGTGGGGGCGGTTATGGGCTCCAAGCTACTTAAGGCTGTTGCTGTCAAAGGTTCCAGAGAATATACTATGGCGGAACCATCTAAATTTGAAGAAGCACTGAAGGAAGCGTTCAAGAATATCGGTCTACAACCGGGTCCTTGGAAAGAATTTAGACAAACTGGTACACAATCTGGCCCTATAAAGAATAATGCTTGGGGAATTCTACCTACAGCTAATTGGCGTGAGGCAATCTTTGATAAAGCTGCCGAGATAAGTTATCCTCTTTTGAGGGAGAGGTTCGTTATCAAAGATACTGGATGTAACCAGTGTCCGATAAGATGCACCAAAGTTACTTTGGTCAAGGATGGACCTTATGCCGGTGCTGTGACAGATGGGCCTGAATATGAAACCATATATGCCTTCGGTAGCTCTTGCAAGATAGGTGACCCTAGACCTATTATCGCCGCTGATATGCTTTGTGATGATTTGGGTCTTGACACTATCTCTACTGGACTTACCATAGCTTGGGCGATGGAGGCTCATGAAAAAGGAGCGCTCTCTAGAAGTGATCTAGATGGATTAAACCTGAGGTTTGGCAGCGATGAAGGCCTGTTAATTGCTGTGAAAAAGATGGCATACAGAGACGGTGCTTTAGGAAGACTTCTTTCAGACGGCGTTAGGGAAGCCGCTAGAAAAGTTGGGAAAGGCTCTGAAAGCTACGCCATGCACGTAAAAGGTCTGGAAATAGGTGGGTATGACCCAAGAGGATCAAAAGGACAGGGGTTGGTTTTAGCTGCGGGGTCAAGAGGGGGATGCCATCACGCATACGGTGTAGCATCCTTCGTCGAAATACCGCAAGGCAACGCTACATCTGCTAAAGGAAAAGGTTTGCTTGTTAAAGGAACTTTGAGAATTAGAGTTATTATAGACTCAGCCCCTCTCTGCGCGTTCGCAGCCTCTAGAGTGCCTCCGCCACTGCTTGCCAAACTAATTTCAGCGGCGACAGGAATGGAGATGCAACCTTCTGATCTTGAAAGGGCTGCCGATAGGATTGCTACCTTGGAGAGGGCATATAACGCTAGAGAGGGGGTAAGAAGGGAACACGATACTTTACCTGAAAGGTTGATGAAGGAACCAGTACCAGATGGTCCGAACAAAGGCTCTGTCGTTACAGCTGAAGAGCTCGAGCTAATGAAGACTGAATTCTATGAATCCATGGGTTGGGATATAACAACTGGTGTACCGAAAAGAAGTACATTAGAGGCTTTGGGGCTATCAGATATAGCGTCAGATCTAAGTAGGGCAGAGGTACCTTTACTCTAAGCACTTAGGCGCTCACAGCCACACAATCTATCTTGAAGAAGCTCTTCGCTCACGAAGAACCCTTACTAAATATTCATCCCTTATACGCATAACCTCACTAGCGGACCTCTTCGACCAGTCATAGAAACCCTTACCTGTCTTTACGCCAAGCTCATTTCGTTCAACCATCTGCTTAACAATACTATGGGGCTCGACGGAGTTATCAAGATCCTTATAGACGATCTGAGAAACAGCATAAAGTATGTTTACACCTGATAAGTCAACTAATTCGAAGACGCCCAGAACTGGGAAGCGTGTTCCTAATGTTTCTTTTATTACTGTATCTATATCTTCTGGCGTGGCTACTCCTTTCTCTACAAGCGACGTTGCCTCTCTTATGATGGCATAGAGTATTCTTATCCCTATCTGACCAGGGACATCCTTATTTACTACGACGGGCTTTTTTCCTACTTTCTCAAGAAGCGCTTTAGTTAACCGGATAGTTTCATCAGAGGTCCTTTCGCCTTTTACTATCTCTACTGCTTGAAGTAGTGTAGGCGGGTTCCAGAAATGTGTACCAACGACTTTATCTGGGCGTTTAGTGGCTGACGCGAGAAGTGCAATAGGTATGCTTGACGTGTTACTTGCAAGTATTGTATGTGAAGGAGCCGAATCATCTAAAGTTGAGAATATAGCCCGCTTAATATCGACATTTTCTGTAACAGCTTCTACTACAAAGTCAGCGGCGCGACCAACCTCCCTAAGCTCTAACACTGGTGAAATCCTTGAGATAGCTTTTTCAGCATCACTTACACTTAAAAGACCATATTGGGTAAGCTTCTTTAGATCGGCTTCTATCGCCAACAGCGCGTTATCAAGTATAGCTTTGCTTACGTCGTTTAAGAGCACCTTGTAGCCTGCTTGAGCAAAGACCAGCGCTATACCGTGCCCCATAAGTCCAGCGCCTACAACACCAACAGTCTTTATCTGGTCAATGGACATATGCTAAAGTAGATGGGACAGTAGTATTTTAAGTTGCCTTAAATTTTGTTGCCGCCAACAAAATTAACAGACAAGCATATCTACTTGGATGGAACTGGGTAATTATGTGTATGAGAATATATTAGAAGAAGACAAGGAACTGGTTGAAGTATTAAAGGAATGTGGTTTAACACAGCTGCAGGCTGAGGTCTATCTGACACTAGTTAGATTAGGTTCGGCTTATGCGAGAGATCTGGTGACGAAGTTAAGAGTTAACAGGGTTGATATCTATCGTGCATTACGTGCTTTACGTAGTCTAGGGTTAGTAGAGTTACAGCTAGGCAACCCTACCCGTTTTCAACGTGTTGCACCAAGAGAGGCTATCGAAGCTCTTCTTAATAAGAAAGAAGAAGCTTTAGCTGCTCTCAAAAAGCGTAGTAAAGAAATCATACCTAAGCTTGAAGCATTAAGTCGGCAACCGGAGGTTTCTTGCCAACCTGATAAAAAATTCTTTCTAAGACTTCTTTCAGGCGCGCAAGTCTTCCATAGAGTAGCTGAGCTAGTAAAAGATGCAAAATATGTTCTGAAGATGATCTCACCTAGAGGATTACAACTGCATTGGCAGTCTGGGATATACGATGCTGAAGCTCTTAGTGCACAGCGTGGTGCTAAGATAAGAATATTAACTTATATTGGTAGGCAGAATATTGACTGTGTGAGAGAGTATTTGAGTATCGCTGCGATACGTCATATAGAAGATCTTGCTGTGAGAATAAGATATATTGTTATAGATGAGAACCAGGTTGTATTGCCTATTTCATCACCGCCTCAGGGTTTAAGAGACCCTGTTGTGATTTGGAGTAACAGCCCAACTTTAATTGATAGCTTGATTCATGACTTTGAGACCGCTTGGTCAACCGCATTGGATGCTAATAAAAGACTAAAAGAACTTCTGTAAGTAAGTATATGTTACACCACCCACACTTTTTTCCCTCAATCTCTGACTATTGTAAGGTATGCGCGTCACCCTGCGGAGCTACTTAGCTAATACTGCCATCTTTGATTTTATAGACATAAATCTGATAAAGCCTTCGCAAATCAAAGTGCGGAGAGATCTTGGAGATCTAAATGGTTTGATGAAGTCCATAAAAGAAAATGGCTTACTTCAACCAATTATTGTCCGTCCTTTTGGTGAGTATTTTGAAGTAATTGCTGGTAACAGAAGATTAGAATGTTGTAAGAGATTGAGATGGGCAACTATACCTTGCTTTGTCAAAGACGTTGACGATAAAACAGCGTTTGAGTTGTCTTTAACAGAGAATGTCCAGCGTAAGACATTAAATCCTATAGAGGAGGCTGAGGCCTTTAAACAATATGTTAATGGATACGGGTGGGGTGGTATAACAGACCTTGCGCATAAGATAGGAAAAAGCGTTGAATATGTATCACACAGATTAAAGCTGCTTGAACTCCCAGAAGATGTTCAAGCTAAAATAGCCGCAGGTCAGATCCCTCCTAGCTGCGCACAGGAACTGCTTTGGATAGACGATGATGGGGTTAAGAGTCAGCTAGCATCAAAAACAGCAGATCTTAAACTAGCTGCTAAGAAGCTCAGATCTGCAATCAAGCTTGTTAAAAGTGGATTAAGCGTTGAGGAAGCTCTTATAGAAATAACAGATTCTCGAAGTGTCAGTTATGAGGATGAGTATACAAAGAAAGTGAAAGTTCTTGAAGATGCCATCCTTGTGCTGCGAATATGTTTAGTTCGCCTTGATAATGTTATAAAGGAGGCTGCGAAATACCCCGAACTCAGATCATTCCTTCTCAAAAAGCGATATACGATACATAGACTAATCGATAGTGTCATATTTGAGAAAAAAAGAATAGAGAGGGGTGCTAAGTTCAACTGAAATAAGGTATCACGTGCTCCTTACAGACTTTTGGTGTAAGCCAAGGATCTGGGCTTATCTCAGCCCAGATCACTGTAGTTACACCGACCTTTGCATATTCCTCGAATCTGCTTATAATCTGATCTGGTTTGGAAGCGATATTAAATGCTGATATAAGCACATCATCTCTAACAAGAGCTGAACGACTTTCGATCACACGCGGGTCTTGTATTATAGAGTAGCATTCCGGTATGAGAACACCGCCATACAGCCTAGCCTTCTTTAGGGCTAGCTCAAAATCAGGATGGTAAGAAGTGTCCACAAAGGCCATCTTCTCCATTTTATCTGGGTCTTTGCCTGCTTCTCTAGCTGCTGCGTAGAAAGCAGGTAAGATCACGGATTTAAAGTAGTCTGGTGGTCCTAGGCTTAAGATACCATCACAGTATTTGCCCGCGATCTTAGCCATTCTTACACCGCCAGCTACACCGATTAAAGGTATAGGTTGCTTTGGTTTATCATAAAGGTAAAAGAAAGTGGTGAAGTATTTTCCTTTGAAAGTGAAGTAGTCTTGGCTTGTCCAACACTTCTTGATTAGCTGTATAGCTTCCTCTACTCTTGCTACACGCTCAGCATTTGTAGGCCATACACCTGTTACGGTATTCTCATTCATAGCTTCTCCTGTGCCTACATGCAGCCCAACTCTCCCTTCATGTAGAATCGCCATGGTTGCGGTTTGTAACGCCACATCAACCGGATGATTTCTTAAGCCAAGAGGAGCAACCATATAATGGCAAGCGATCTTATTAGTGCGCTGCAGATAAGCTTCGATCATTATGTTTGCTGCTGAACAGTGACCATTGGTATGATGCCAAGGTAGTGTATGATCACCTTCCCAAATTAAGTCGAAACCCGCTTCTTCATAGAGTGGAACTCGTTTTATTATATCGAGTGGGTCGTATTCGACTATAACTGGGCATATACCAATTTTGAGTTTCTTGGGCATATTTACCTCACATGAGTAGAAGTATGGCTTATTTTAGGATTTACGATTAACCAAACGTCAGGGACTAACCGTTAAGATTATGTTCAACTTCAAGCCACCCTAACTTTAGATATGGGAAGCCTACCGCAGTTTGAATATTTTGAGCCATCCACGCTACAGTACGCTATCTACCTTCTTAACAGGTATGGTGACTCTGCCTGCGTCTTAGCTGGAGGTACAGATCTAATTGTTCAAATGCGTGATGGGAAAAAAGTACCGAAGTATGTTGTGAACATTAAGAAAATTCCTCAATTAAACCGAATCGAAGTGGGAGAAAAAAGCGTAGTAACAGGTGCACTAACTACAGTAAACACAATACACGAGTCACATATAATCAAAGAAATCTTCCCTGCGCTTCACCAAGCAGCAGGCACACTAGCTTCCTATCAAGTAAGAAACAGAGCTACAATTGGAGGGAATCTCTGTAACGCATCCCCTGCAGCAGACCTTGCTCCACCACTTCTCATATATAGTGCGAAGTTGAAGATTGTTAATAAAGGCGGAGAAAACGTAATCCCGATAGATTACTTCTTTCTGGGACCGGGCAAGACAGTATTGGAGCCAGGGATGCTTCTCAAAGAGATCTATATTCCAAAACCTAAAGAAGGAACCCGCAGCGTATATCTAAAGTTTGGTACAAGGAGGGCGATGGAATGCGCTATAGTAAGCGTAGCTGCGTCCATTAGATTAGAGGACGGTTTCTGCAAAGACGTGAAGATAGCTTTAGGCTCAGTAGCCCCCACACCTATAAGAGCTAAGACTGCTGAAGCCGAGTTACTTGACAAAAAGATCGACCAAAGGCTAATAGAAAATGCTGCAGAAGCTGCTGCAAAAGAGAGCAGACCCATCAGTGATATCCGCGCTTCTGCAGAATATCGGAGAGATATGGTTAAAGTATTCGTGAAAAGAGCTCTCTATTCGCTCGTTGAGGAGAGCGGGGGCAGTAAATGAGGCGTCTTATATGAAGCAGCGAATAAAGTTGTTTGTAAACGGCGATGTGTACGAAGTATATACTGAGCCGAATAGAACCCTTCTAGATGTATTAAGAGAAGATCTGGAGTTAACAGGTACAAAGCGAGGATGCGACAGTGGGGAATGTGGTGCTTGCACAGTTTTGTTAAATGGTAAGCCAGTAAATTCTTGTTTAGTATTAGCACCAGAGGTGGATGGGCAAGAGGTGGTGACAATAGAAGGTATAAGCAAACCCGGTTCGCCTTTACACCCAGTACAAGAAGCATTCATTGAGAAGTGGGCCATACAATGTGGTTTTTGCACACCTGGGATGATAATATCTGCTAAAGCACTTTTGGACCGCAACCCAGATCCCTCAGAAGAAGAAATTAAGCAAGCTTTGGCCGGCAATTTATGCAGATGCACAGGGTATGTGAAGATTATAGAGGCGGTTAAAGCCGCTGCTGAGAAGATGAGGAGGAGTGGAAGTTGACGGTTCAGATAGGGCGTGAGAGCTTCATAGGAAAGTCGTTGCCTAGAGTAGATGCATTAGATAAAGTCACTGGTAGAGCGGTTTACGGCGACGATATCAAGATGACAGGGTTACTTTACGGCAAGATCTTGAGAAGTACTAGAGCGCACGCCAGAATTAAAAGGATTGATGTATCTAAGGCAAAGGCTCTAGAGGGAGTAAAAGCGGTAGTGACAGGTAGAGATGCGCCTTTTAGAGGCGGCGAAGCATTAAGGGATCAACCATTCCTAGCAATAGATAAGGTTAGATTTATCGGCGAACCAGTCGCCGCAGTAGCTGCCGTAGACGAAAAGATCGCCGAAGAAGCCATAAAGCTAATTGAAGTCGAATACGAAGATCTACCAGCTGTCTTTGACGTTTTTGAGGCGCTTAAGCCGGGTGCGCCACTAATACATGAAGAGTTGCACACTTACGAGCACATCCCTATAGTAAGCCCTGTGCCTGGGACAAATATTTGTGCAAAGTTTGAATTTGAAAGAGGTGACATAGAGAAAGGATTTGCTGACGCAGATGTTGTGATCGAAGATACTTTCACATTTGCACCGTCACACCACGGTCAAATAGAACCTTTTATGGCTATAGCCCAAGTCGATTATAATGGTAGGATAACAGTCTGGGTTCCTAATGATGCGCCAAGCAGGCTTAGAAAAGATCTATCAGACGCTATGAAGATACCACAAGACAGAATACGAGTAATATCACCTCCATATATGGGCGGAGGTTTTGGGGGAAAAGGTGGGCTCAAGGTTGAGATGGTATGCATAGCTTTAGCCATGCATACCGAATGTAGACCTGTCAAAATCAGGTTAACAAGGGAAGAAACTTTCGAGGCAACATTAACTAGGCATGGTGCCGTTTGTTGGGTAAAGATGGGCGCAAAAAAAGATGGACGTATAATTGCTTGCCACTCCAAACTCTTCTATAACACTGGCGCATATGCTGAAAAGGGACCTACTGTAACACTTCACGGCTGCGAATCAGGCGTTGGCCCATATGATATACCTAACATCAAAGTGGAGGGGTATTGTGTTTATACAAACAGGCCTATAGCGGGAGCTTTAAGAGGTTATGGTTTACCTCAGTCTTCATGGGCTCATGAGTCTCTAATAGATATGCTAAGTCATAAATTGGGTATGGATCCGCTTGAGGTAAGACTTAAGAACGCTCTAGTCGAGGGCTCGATCAACCCTATTAGAGGTGACCGACTTTTCAGTGTAGGGTTAAAGGAGTGCCTTGAGAAGGCTGCTAAGGAAATTGAATGGGGTAAAAAAAGGCCACCAAATAGGGGTGTAGGAATAGCTTGTGAGTATAAAGCTACTAAGACGCCATCGGGCTCGACAGCCTTCGTTAGAATCGAACAAGATGGAAGTGTTGAAGTAGTAACGAGCAGTGTTGAAATAGGGCAAGGTGTTAGAACAATACTCACACAGATCGTAGCAGAAGAGTTGGGCGCGTCTCCAAATTTGATAAAAGTGACAGTACCAGATACAGACTACACACCTTTCGATGCATCTACCACAGCTAGCAGAACCACATTTCATATGGGGAATGCGGTAAGAGAAGCCGCAAGAGATGCTAAAAGACAACTACTTGAGTTAGCTTCTAAGCTATTTAATCTTAGCCCAGATCAACTCGACACCTGGGACAACAAAGTTTTCCCCAAAGGAGGCGGAAAAGAAATGACTTTCAGAGAAGTTATTACAAGTCACTATGGAGCAGGATTGAGTATACTTGGTAGAGGCTCATACTATCCAAACATACCTGGCACACTCTTTTCAGGACATAGCGTGTTCTATATGTATGCAGCACATGCGGTTGAAATCGAAGTAGATGTCGAAACGGGGATCATCACGATATTAAAGTATGTTGCTGCGCACGATGTCGGACGTGCTATTAACCCTAAAGCTTGTGAAGGGCAGATTGAAGGAGGCGTCTTACAAGGCATCGGCTCAACATTATACGAAGAGATCATTTATGATGACAAAGGAAAGATGCTTAACCCTAACTTTAGAGATTATAAGATGCCTACAGCAATGGATATGCCTAAGATTATACCGATAATAGTAGAAGCACCACATAAAGAAGGACCTTTCGGTGCTAAAGGTATAGGAGAGATAACATTAGTTCCCGTAGCACCAGCAATAGCCAATGCGCTCTTTAACGCAACAGGCGTTAAAATAAAGGAACTCCCACTTACAGCAGAAAAAGTTTACTTCGCAATTAAGAAACAAAAGGAGGGAGTCAGATGAAGTTTGGTATTAGACTACCAAATTCTGGCCCATTAGCTAGCAGAAAAGCGATATTCGAAGCGGCAAAGACCGCAGAAGATCTAGGCTACGACTCTGTCTGGGTGCATGATCACATTGTTTGGGGTACAGAGCAGCACAAAACGCACCTTTCTGCAGGTTCAGCCGAAGCTTTAACTGAACAACAGCTACCTAATTTTTATGAGTCGCTTACAACATTATCTGTTCTAGCCGGTTTAACAGATAGAGTAAAACTTGGTGTGGCAGTAATAATACTTCCACTCAGAAATCCTGTAGTGTTGGCAAAACAAGCTTCGGTTCTTGACGTGTTATCAGGAGGTAGATTCTTGATGGGTGTAGCTCCGGGTGCACCAAAGATAACTGAAAAGGAGTTTGAAGCCGTTAACGTGCCATATCACGAAAGAGGTAAGATAACAGATGATTACATTAAGGCGATAAAAGCTATCTGGACTATGCCTCTTGCTACATACAGTGGTAAGTATGTCTCATTCAGAGATTTGCAGATATTTCCTAAACCCTTACAAAAGCCGCACCCTCCTATCTTAATAGGCGGAGGGGAAAAAGGGTTAAGTGAAAAGGCGCTTAAGAGAGCAGCCGAGCTTGGGGAGGGGTGGATACCAGCTTATTTGACTGAAGAGGAGCTAAACGAAGGCGTTAAACGGCTAAGAGATATGACCGCAGCTGCTGGTAGATCAATTAAGATGATTGTAGGATTAGAAATGTTCACAAGCGTAGATGAAGATGAGGAGAAAGCTCTAAGTAACGCTAGACAGACATTAACTACTAACTTTACTTCAATAGAAGAAGGACTAAGGAGAAGTTTTGTTGGAACACCAACTCAAATAGCGAAACGGCTTGAAGGTTACAGAGCAGCGGACTACTTTGAGTTAAAATTCATCTACCCCACTATAGACCGACTTAAAGAAATGCTTAAACTCTTTGCTGATAACATAGTTAAATCGTTTAATTAAAAAAGAAGGATGGGGCCTTAGCCTAATAAGGTATCACAACTTTTCCATCTTTTATAATTAGTCTGCCATCGACTTCAATTGTAGGTGCTCGTATAGTTGCGTCGATATGTGATTTACTTACGTTCTTACCCCCCGGGTAGGCGCTATGGTTATCTCCTAGAGCAAGGTGTATAGTACCTAACATACCTTTTTCTGATAACGTACCCAGTTTCTCAAGGTGTCCGGTTCCGATGGAAAACTCCGCAACCACATTTGCGTTCTCATCAGAGCTCTCAATAATCTGCTTTAGGTGTGCAGCCTCGGCTCCTCCTCTAAAGTCTATTGCTCGCCCCTTTTTTACATATACCGTGATGGGCTCCTTTAATCCAAAAGGTGCTACAATGTTCATTACACCGTCTGCAACATACACACCATCTGCAGAGTCCTCAACAGCTGCAAAGGCGATTTCGCCCCATAGGGGCATGGGACCCATCATAACACCCTTCTCTCTTATCGGTGTTACTAGTAGAGGAGGTCTACCCTTTATAGAAAGCGTTAGATTTGTACCTTTTGTGGTTGTGATCTTAACGACATCGGCACCCTCGAATGCTTTAACAAGAGCTTCAGTTCTCTTCTGCACAAGTAAGATATCGTCTACCGTTAGCCCCCATGTCCCTAAACCTTCTTCTACCGAAGCAATCTTAGCTTGATTATCTACTGCAGTCCTAACAGCCTTGGTATGAGCAAACCTATGTGCGTAATCTATATTCGTCTTGATAATCACAACATCAGAAGATGTAACCGCACCGAAAACGCTCTTAGGAGGCTCAGGTATACCCGGCGCAAGGAGACCTTTAGTAACTTGAGAAGAAATGTCAAGGAGTATAACGTCTCCTCCGGCTGCGCTTGCAGCAGCGGCTAAGGCTTCTGCTTCGAGTCGATGATCTGCATCCATAAGAACCGTAACAACTTCACCAGGCTGAACTCGGTATCCGTGTGTGATGCAGATCATCGCTTCTTTAAACGCTGTGATTGGAGAGGTCATCTACATCGGTTCAACTTATGTAGAAGGTTTTATTTAAACCCGTTCCTTACTGCTTTTGTGTTAATGTGGGTGGGTATTCAGGGTAGGAGAAGACATAAACCATGATGACGTCTTCTTCGCCGTCGTTGACTACAGCATGTGCTACGTTGGGTGGTATGTATAAAGCATCTCCTGCTTCGAAGTTTATGTAGCATAAATCAAGAGCTAGTTTACCTTTACCTTTTATTACAAAGCAGAGTTCTTCCTCGCTATGTGTAAGCTTATTAGTCCTAGTCTTAGGCTTAAAAGTCGAGTAGCCAAGCATGCATTTTTTGGAACCAGCCAGCTTGGATGTAATTAACTCCTCTACCCAGCTCCCATTCTCTAAATTTGTCCGTCTACCTGAGCCCAGTTTGATTACTTTTACATCGCTCAAACTATGTGTGGACCTCTGGTGTTACTTCTCTTTTGAAGATGTGACTTCCGTAGTCCAGTAGAAGGGTTTGCCTTCTCTCACTTTCTTTTCTTCGTCTTCTGCCGCCAGCACCGCATCCATCCCGCAGTCTACCCAGCTAGACCATCCCGCTAACCAAGTGCAGAGCTCAACCGCTTCTTCAACCTCTTTTGCTGTCGCCCCTAGTCTTACCGCTCGTCTAGCGTGGCTCTTACCACCTTCTCCACGCCCTAAGGCGACTTCCACTGCTACTATAATCAGCTCCTTGATCTTTTCTGGCAGGGCGCCTTCGGGTGCACCTTTAGGTTTAAGTGTGGCCCGCCTCATACTAACGAAGCCTCTAAGGAGCTCCGGGTTATATCTGTCCATAACCTCGAAGACAGGATGAATTCTACCAAACTTCTCCATCAGATATTCCTTAATATCCTCATCCATTTTCCCTCACTGCTTACCTTCTTTCACTTAGATTTAAGTTTAAATTAAGCAGGTCATGTAGGAGAAGCGTAAAACCTTAATTTATTATCCTTCCTACAATCAACCGAACAAGTTGGCTGGATGGTGTGCTAGAAAAAATATTAGGCTTCTAATGACGCCTGGTCCGGTAGAGGTCTCTCCTCGCGTGTTAGCCGCTTTAGCTACCCCACAGATCTACCACTACTACCCCGGTTTCATAGAGTTCTTTCAGGACACTATAGAGAAGGTTAAACGGGTATTTCAGACAAAGCACGATGTTATATTGATGCAGGGTGAGGGTGTGCTGGGCTTAGAGGCGGCAGTAGCAAACATACTTAACCCGGGAGATAAGGTCTTAGTCTGTGATTCAGGACCTTTCGGCAAGTGGTTCCGTGTATATGTAGAGAATTATGGCGGGGTCGCGATCGAAGCTTCTGTAGATCCACGCGAAGTGATGAATGTTGAGTTGGTTAAGAAGGTAATGGACGAACATAGAGATCTTAGAGCACTAACTATTGTTCACTGCGAAACACCTTGCGGCACACTAAACCCAATCGGAGAAATATGCAAAGAAGCTAAAAAGCGTGGGCTAATAACTATCGTAGATGCGGTCGCATCTCTAGGTGGAGTTGATGTTAGACCTGACGAGTGGGGGGTTGATATCTGCATTTCAGCTTCACAGAAATGTGTCTCTTCGACGGCTGGTCTCACCTTGATGAGCGTAAGCGAAGACGCTTGGAAAGCTATGGAAGCCAAGAAGAAGCCGTTAAGAAATTCTTATCTCAGCATCCTAGATTATAAGGATACATGGCTTAAGCAGAAGAGGTTCCCCTTCACACCTTTCGTAGCAGAAGTCTACGCTTTGAACGAAGCTGTATCCGAGCTTTTAGAGGAGGGACTTGAACATTCATTCAACAGGCACCGTGCAGTCGCCGAGCTTTGCAGAAAATATGTCAAGGAGATGGGGTTGACTCTCTGGCCTAAGAAAGATGAATATGCTTCTAATACGGTCACAGCTGTGGAAGTACCAGCAAGCTATTCTGACAAAACCATAGTTGAACATATGGCTGAAAAGTATGGTGTGCTTATAGGTGGGGGCTATGGTGAAACTAAGGGTAAGGTTCTGCGAATAGGGCACATGGGGTATCAAGCTACAATAGCAAACATCATTGCTACAATGGAGACACTTCGTCTAACCCTAAGAGAGCTGCGCTAGATCTACACTAGATTAAAGAGCTTCAAAGCATTTAATCCTATTACAAGCTCTAACTCTTTTTCTGATAAACCAGCTACAGCAAGTTTAGTGAGCTCTACGGCATAATGGTGGAAAGGTACATCAGAGCCCCAGAGGACTCGTTCAGCACCTAATGTTCTAACAGCTTCAAGGATTTTAGCATGCATAGGCATACCAGATGGTTCAAGGTAAATGTTCTTTCTTCTAGCTGCGACTTCAAAGCAACCATTGATATATACTATGTTGCCGTGCCCCATATGCCCTAGCACAATAGGAACATCACTAAACTTTTCTGCAAGGGGTTCATAGCTCCAAGGTAACGTAAAAGGTGGATGACCACAGTGAACCAAAACCCTCCAACCTGCGTCCTTTACTAAACACATAATCTCTTCTAACACTTCTGGCGTAGGAAGATAGCCATCAAGTAGTGGATGAAGTTTGACACCTAGAAACTTCGGATTATGTATATGCTTCTTAAGAAAACTTATTGTTGTAGGATCTTTGGGGTTCACCCAGATCATGCCATATAGCTCATTATGGAAAGCGATGGCGTTCTTAACACTCTCATTGTCATATGCGAAGACGATAGCTCTGCTGATACCATGTTTCTTAAGAAGTTTTACTAGTTCGTCAGCACTTAGTTTAACATTAAAGAGCGGGTAGCTGCCTATATGACTGTGAATATCAATAACTGTGAACCTTTTAGTTATGCTTTCGATCTTCAAGCAAGCGTTATAGTATCCGATTATTAATTAACCTTTACTGAGATACCGTCACTTTGACAACCCGATTCTAATACCATCTGAAATAGAATTCATATTTTTGTAAAAAATCAAGTGATATTATGTATGCCCAAACAAAAGGCTTCCTAAAGCATAAAGTTTAAGTTCCTGCATTTTTTATTATCTGGATATGCGGGCGGAAAGATTTCATGGGAAAAAGAGAGGTGTTTCTACAACTGTAGCCGTTGCAGCAATAGTCATTATTGCGATTATAGCTGGTGTGGCAGGCTACTTCGGGGGTGCTTCTCAAGCTACCACAACTACAATAACAGAGCAGCGCACAATTACTTCCACTATTACACAAACAGCTGCTGTACAAACAGTAACTCAAACAATAACACAAACGGTAGCTGGTGAAGGAGTACTAGGTAAGAAACTTAAGGTGGCGATAATAGTTCCAGGTAGAGCTAACGATTACGGTTGGAATCAGGAGGGTGTTGAGGGCTTAAGAAAGGTCGCTGCTAAGTTCGGAGCAGAATTCTCTTTCAGCGAGGGGCTAGGTTACGGTGAACCACCTCTCAGGGCACTTGAGGACTACATAAGAAAAGGCTATGATCTGGTGGTCGGTCATGCAAGCGGCTACAGAGAGTTCTGTCTTGAGCTCGTCAGAACTGGGAGGATAGGTCAGAGCAAGGTACTTATTGTAAGTGAGGCTCAAGAAGGGATGGAGGAGCGGGATGTCGTACCAGGTAAGCTTGGAACATACTCTTTCGTCGTTACGGCTGCGTCATATCCAGCAGGATATCTTGCGGGTCTTATGACAAAATCTAACATCGTTGGTATAGTTCAGTCTGTTGAGACAGATATAAACTGGATAAGACAGAGTGCAGCGTTCGCGCAAGGGCTTAAGGCGGCTAATCCTAAGGCTAAACTGCTATTTACGGTTGTAGGCTCCTACGAAGACCCTGCTAAAGGCAAAGAATACACTGCCGCCCAAATTGGGCTTGGGGCTGATGTCATATTTGGCCAAGGCGACGGCACCTCATTCGGTATAATGGATGCTTGCAGAGACGCAGGGGTATGGTTTATTGACGTCATAGGCGACAAAAGAGCCATAGATGAAAAAGGAATACTCCTAACCTCAGTACTATGGGACTTCTCAAAGGCATATGAGCAGGCTGTGATCGACATTTACAACGGAGAGTTCGGTAAGCATAACTACTATATGTCGCACACGAATCAAGCTATTTACCTCTTAACCCTAAACCCCAAGGTGCCTGCTGACATAGCAGCAAAAGTAAATGAAATCAGCAAGAAGGTTCAAGCAGGAGAAATTAAAGTGAAGGTTCCAAATAGTATCGAGGACCTCCACGCCATATTTAGGGAACTCGGCTACGAATAGCCGAGAACCCAAATTTTTTTATCCGACATAGCGTCTAGAGGACAAGTGATTAAAGTTTATAATAGGGGTTAAAAAATTGTCAGTCAGATTGGATGCAGAGAAGTTAGTGGGTAAATCCGGTTTAATCAACTTGTTAGTATCTTCGATCAAACCTGCTCTCTCGACGATCATAGGCATAGTTGGCGGGATGGTAGCTGGTTCTATAGTTCTTTGGTTAACTGGGTTTGATCCAGTCTATGTCTATTACACAATCTTTGCGGAGGCGTGGGGTACGTCTTTCGGTGTAGGTAAAATGTCTATTACGATGATGCCCCTTCTGATAATAGGTGTTGGGCTTCTTTTCTGCTTCAAAGCAGGAACTTGGAATATAGGGGCTCAGGGGCAGATGATAATAGGTGCCCTCTTCGCCAATATAGCTGGCTACGCTTTTGGGCCTTTACCTGCGCCTATTCTTATCCCGATTGTATTATTAGCGAGTATAGTTGGTGGTGTCATTTGGATTCTTCCTGCTGCGGTGATGAAGGCCAAGTGGGGTATAAACGAGGTTGTCACGACTATGCTTTTCAACTTTCTTGGGATATATCTGTTGATGTATCTTGTGAAGAGCCCGCTTAGATACCCAAAAGAGTACCACCCTATTACACAACCAATCTACCCTTCGGCAGAACTTCCTATGCTTCCCGGAACACCTATTCACACAGGTTTGATAATTGGCTTAGCACTTAGCATATTTACATACGTGTTCTTTACGAAAACTACGCTAGGCTTTCAGTTCAGAATTATAGGTAGCAACTTGAAGGCTGCAAGATACGCTGGGCTTCGCATACCCTGGCTCATCTTTTACTCACTTGTTATTAGCGGTGCGTTATGCGGCTTGGCTGGTGGGGTGCAGCTAGCTGGCACAATGCGTTTTCTTGATCCAGATTGGGTGCCTTGGTATGGATTTCAAGCTGTGCCTTTAGTCTTTTTAGCCAGGTTGAACGCTCTAGCGCTTATACCATTTTCATTCTTCTTTGCATCACTGCTTATAGGTGGGGATCTGATGCACAGAATCGTTGGGCTTCCAGTGTTCTTTGTTGACGTAATCTTTGGATTGATGCTCATACTCTTTGCTGCATCTGAATCTATTAGATATGTTAGACTGAGGAAGCGAAAGGAGGTGTAAATTTAAATTGATAGACTCCATACTAACTATGTTTATAACATTTATCTTCGCTAGCATGTTGAGAGTAGCCACACCAATCTTACTAGCAGCTTTAGGAGAATGCTATGTTCAGAACGCAGGAATACTTAACCTTGGCATAGAAGGAATAATGCTATTCTCAGCCTTTACAGGCTTCCTAGCAGCTGTAGCGACGAATTCAAGCCTTATAGGGCTTCTCGCAGGGTTGGGTACAGGTCTACTCTTAGGCTTCCTCTTAGCCGTTTTATATGTCACTCTTAAATCTGATCAAATAGTCGTTGGAATAGCGTTCTCATTATCAGCAATAGGTTTCACAAGCTTATACTTTAGGTTACTCTATGGTACAACGCTACCAAAGCTTCCAGTTAAAGAGTGGGTTATTAACATACCTGAACTCGCCGCTATACCGATCATAGGCAGAATGTTCTTTAATCAGCCCTTCTTAGTATACGTGAGCATAGCGCTGGTACCCTTTTTCTACTACGTTCTTTACAAGACACGCTTCGGACTAAAGATCAGAACACTTGGTGAGAATCCTATGGTTGCAGACACAGCTGGTGTAAACGTCTTCCTTTATCGCTACATAGTTATGTTAATAGGCGGGCTTCTAGCTGGGTTAGGTGGGGCTTACCTATCACTCTACCAAGTCTCGCTCTTCCAAGATAACTTGATCCAAGGGAGAGGCTATGTAGCTATAGCTATTGTGATGTTTGCAAGATGGAACCCTCTAAAGATCTTAGGCGGAGCGTTGCTCTATGGTGTAGCAGAAGCATTTGCTGGCGCTATACAAGCATTAGGTTACTTGCGCACAGTACCCGCTGAGATTATTCTTATGCTGCCTTATATTATAACTATTCTTGGGTTAGTTGTACTGGCTAGGCGTGCGCGTTTTCCACCAGCTTTTGCCAGACCATATAGGAGGGAAATGAGGTGAGTGAAAAAAACTATGTTGTGCAAATGATAGGTATAACGAAGAGCTTTCCAGGAGTGGTTGCAAATAAAAACATCGATTTTGATTTAAAAAAAGGGGAGATACATGGGCTTCTGGGTGAAAACGGAGCCGGTAAAACAACCCTCATGAACATCCTATACGGATTCTACCGACCAGACGAAGGCGAAATATATATTGAGGGGAAGCGGGTAAAGATGCGCTCACCAAAAGACGCTCTTAAGCTTGGTATAGGCATGGTTTACCAACACTTCACACTTGTGCCTGAATTCAAAGTGGTTGAGAATGTGATGCTTGGCATGGATATAGTAGGCCAAAAGATCGGTCTAAAGGCAACAGCTTCTTTGATAGAGGAGCAAGCAAAGCAGCTCGGTTTTACAGTGAACCCTTGGAGTAAAGTGGCTGATCTTTCTTTGGGCGAGCAGCAACGCGTAGAGATCTTAAAGGTTTTACTACGCGGAGCAAAGGTGATAATCTTAGATGAACCTACATCCGTCTTAGCTCCAGTAGAGGTTGCTGGCTTATTCAACGTGTTAAAGCAGCTCGTCTCTCAAGGTAAGTCGATAGTTTTCATCACACATAAGCTTAACGAAGCGATGGAACTTTGTGATAGAATAACAGTACTCAGAGCAGGTAGGAAGATAGGCACATTAGATAAAAGTGAAATTACTTCAACGCTTGAAATTGTCAGGATGATGTTTGGTGTAGAAGCTGAGCCGGCCCTTGCAGCAGAAGTTCCTAGAACATTTGGTAAGGAGGTTCTAAAAGTAGAGAATCTTGTGGTGCAGAGCGATAGGGGAGTAGACGCTGTAAAAGGTGTTTCTTTCTCGATAAGAGAAGGCGAAATCTTGGGGTTAGCGGGTATAGATGGAAATGGACAGAAGGAGTTAGCTGAGGCGCTATCTGGAATAAGAAGCATAAAATCTGGAAAAATATACTTTAAAGGAGAGGACGTTACAAGGCTTGGCGCAGGAGATCTTCACGTTAGAGGCATATCATATATAACAGATGATAGAATAAGTGAAGGCCTGATCCAAGACTTTACTTTGGCTGAGAACATTACGTTGAAAGACTTTAGAAAGAACGACATGAAGAGAAGCTTATTTCTAGATTGGAAGAAAGCTTCTAAGATAGCAAAGGAAGTTATAAAGGAATATGAGTTGGCTGCTGCTAAACCAAATTCGCTAGTTCAGACACTCTCAGGTGGAACGCAACAGAAGCTGTTGGTAGCTAGGGAAATAGGAGGAGAAGCCTCGCTTATAATAGCTAATCAGCCTACACATGGTGTTGATGCTAAGACAACAGCATATATTAGAAAGAAGCTCGTTGAAAAAGCTTCTAAAGGCGCTGCAGTGCTACTAATCTCCAACGATTTAGACGAAATCTTCAGTTGCGCCAACACAATCGCTGTAATATATGAGGGTAAAATCCTTGGCATCTTAGATAGGCAAAGTGCTACAAGAGAAGACATAGCCTATCTTATGATTGGTGTAAAGAGAGATTAGAAGTTAAATAGAAGTATGGCATAGAGTTTGATAGAGTTGCGTAGCATGAAGGCTGCTGTCTTTAGAGGAGTAAATAATCTAGTAGTTGAGGACAGACCCGTACCAGAGATAAAAAATCCGACTGATGTGCTATTAGAAATCTATGGTTGTGGTATATGTGGGACGGATCCAAAAATAATAGCTGGAGAGCATCCTGTTGTTCCTGGAGTAATCCTTGGCCACGAATACGTGGGTACAGTCTTAAAAGTAGGGGAAAAGGTGAAAAATGTTAAGCCAGGAGACCGTGTAACAGTCGACGTGGATATTAAATGTGGCGAATGTTACTACTGTAAAACAGGGCGAGAGAACTTATGTCAGAATATTAAGACACTAGGTGAACACTTGGACGGCGGATACGCAGAATACAATCTTTCACCAGCATCAACGCTCTATAAGATTCCTGATAATATGTCGTTTGAAGCAGGTATATTAGCTGGTCCGATATCTTGTGTAATTAATGGGGTGAAAAGAGCTCAGATAAAACCCGGAGATACGGTTGTCATAATCGGCGCTGGTCCTATGGGTTTACTCTACCTTCAGCTCCTCAAAGAGAGTGAAGCAGCCAAAGTTATTGTATGTGAAGTTAAGGATAAGCGTATCGAGGATGCCAAACGATTCGGCGCGAAGATAGTAATCGATGTAAAAAAAGAGGAACCTTCTGAAGTGGTTAAGAGTTTAACGGATGGGAGAGGAGCTGATGTAGTAATAGAAGCGGCTGGTACCCCCACCGCCACAAAGCAGGCTCTTTCCTTGATAGGAAGAGGAGGTAGAGTAGTCCTATTTGGAATAAATCCACAAGGACAAGAGGTTCCGATTGAACCATTCGATATAACGTTTAGGCAAATAGAGATAGTGGGCAGCTTCATTTCGAACTACACCTTCCACGCAGCTTTGCAACTACTCAATGCTGGTAGGTTCGACGTAGAAAACTTTATAACGCACCGGATAAACCTTCCAGAAATTCACCAAGGAATGGAGCTGATGAGAAAAGGAGAATGCATAAAAGTAATGGTAGTACCACGTTAAAAATGTCGTCTGTTTTTACATGGTTTTGAAAAATTTGGTTATTATTATTACAAAAAGCTGACAACTTCCTAAGACTCAAAAACACTTTCAAATACTTGGATGGTAATGGTCAATGGAAAACTTTAATTTTAGAATAGTAGATAAACATTATGAAATCCTATGGTACAGGGATACGCTGGCAGAATTCTGACGATAAATCTTCAGAGTAGGAAGATCGTAGAAGAGGAATTGGAAGCAGCGTGGTGCAAGAGCTATGTAGGCGGTAAGGGTTTTGCGGCGAAGATTCTCCTAC
>Ga0272449_1001606_pt1 | contig 22836 bp, 15 predicted proteins | sample YNPCB0241_FD_198679 | JGI IMG/M metagenome (GOLD analysis project Ga0272449, IMG submission 198679) | Hot spring sediment microbial communities from Yellowstone National Park, WY, United States - YNP-CB-024-1 | ecosystem: Environmental > Aquatic > Thermal springs > Hot (42-90C) > Sediment... | reverse complement strand
TGGGCTCGTTGAATATTTGTTCGAAAGAGTGGCGAGCGCGCTCGTACGATGGCGAAGTCAAAGGCTTGAGCGTGGGCAAGCCCTTGGTAGGTGTGCACGGGGATGTGCCCGCGGACGCCACCGTCCTGCGCGTGGAAGTGGATGGACGCGATGGGATCGTGTTGGCCGAGGGACTGCACCCGCAGTATTCGGATTTGGACACCTACGCGATGATGGCGTCGGCCATCGATGAGGCGGTCCGCCGCGCGATCAGCGTGGGCGGGACGCTGTCCCACCTCGCTGGGTTGGATAACTTCTGCTGGCCGGACCCGGTGCCATCGCCGACGAACCCCGACGCGGAGTACAAACTGGCCCAGTTGGTCCGCGCCAACATGGCCTTGTACGACGTGACCACGGCCTATGGCGTGCCGTGCATTTCGGGCAAGGACAGCATGAAAAACGATTCGATCCGAGGCGGGCGGCGGATCTCCATCCCGCCGACGGTGTTGTTCTCAGTCCTGGGGCGACTGGAGGACCTTTCTCGATTGGTGACGATGGACTTCAAGAGGCCGGGAGACCACGTGTTCGTCGTCGGCTGGACGCGCAACGAACTCGGTGCGTCGGAGTTCTACCGCTGGTTGGCCGAGCGGCGCGGCCGGCGCGACGAGATCGGTGGGCAGGTACCCGGCGTGGACACCGCACTTGCGCTTCGCGTATACGGCGCGATGGAAGAGGCGATCCGGCGGGGGTGCGTTCGGTCCTCGCACACGCCCACGTTGGGTGGGTTGGCGGTGGGCTTTGCGCTGGCGGCGCTGGGGGGCGATGTGGGCGTAGAGGTGGAGCTGGGTCGGATTCCGGCGGACGACGGCGTCGGCACAGATGCGCGTCTGTTCAGCCAGAGCAACAGCCGGTTCATCGTGACCGTTGCGCCGGAGCGGAGTTCGGAGTTTCGAGATCTGTTTCGGGATTTGCCCTGCGAGGAGGTCGGCCGGGTGGTGACCGAGCCCCGCGTGGTGCTGAGGGATGCGCGGGGGCGAGCGGTGGTAAACCTGCCGTTGACGCGGATCCGACGAGCGTACCAGTCCACGCTCGACCGGTTGTGAGGTGCGCGGATGAATTGGAATCGCTGGTGCGAGTGGGCCCGCGTGGCCAACCAACCGTTGCACATGTTGGCGATGGCGGCGATCGTTCGCTGGTTTGGGACGGCACGTGCACGGGAACAGTTCGGGCTGCTTTCAGAGCGGCCGGCCTATGCGTACGGGATGTTCCGGGCGGCGGACGTCGCCCGTTGGTTGGGTGTGCGCGCAGTGACGGTGGTCGAGTTTGGCGTGGCGACCGGTGGGGGGTTGCGGGCGATGGTCGCGCTGGCGGACGCCATCGGTCGGGAGACGGGCGTCCGATTTCGAGTCGTGGGGTTCGATGCCAAGGAGGGATTGCCACCGCCGCGGGGGCCACAAGACCATCCTGAGCTTTGGTCCGCGGGGGATTTCGCCATGGTCAACCACGAGGAGTTGGTCCGCGAGCTCGCGGGTCGAGCGGAATTGGTGTTGGGGGACATTGCCGAGACGGTGGCAGGGTTCCGCGACGCAGTTTCCGAAGACTGCCCCGTGGGATTCGTGTCGGTGGACGTGGATTACTACAATTCCGCCGCCGCGGCCTTGCGGTTGTTTCACGGTGCGGCCACGCGGTACCTGCCTGCGGTCAGCGTGTATCTCGACGACGTCAGCATGTTTACCGCCAACCGCTGGTGCGGGGAACTCGCCGCGGTGGAGGAGTTCAACCAGGCTCACGAGTACCGCAAGATTGACCGGGACCGCTCGCTGCCGGGTCGCCGACCGTACAAGCATCTCAACTGGTATGATCGGATGTACGTGCTGCACATACTCGACCATCCCGCTCGAACTGCGCCGATGAATCGGCTGCCATTGAGCATCGAAGCCGACCAAATGCGGTTGGACGAGTTTGGGTTGCGGTAGTTCGTGGTGGGAGTTGGGTTCGGGGCCCCACCATGGCTCGTTCAGTTTGTGTGCCTCGGCTCCGGTGGCCACGTCAGCGGCCAAGGGAGTTCATTGCCGGATGAGAGTGTGTGGTGCGAAGGTTCGGCGCCCGGTGGGCGAGGGGATGGGGCGAGCGATGCGAACGGCGACGCACGTGCAGGTGAGAAAATCCGCGCTGGGGATTGCCACTCGCCGCGAGGTTGGGCGGGCGTTACCATGCTTCTGGGACTTCGGCCGTGTATGGAAGCGACCTTCCCAGACCCTTTAGCGAGACCTCTCCGGGTCCTCATTTTGACGTGGAACTTTCCGCCGCGGCAGGGCGGAATCGAGCAGGTCATGTGGCACTTGTACCACGGATTGAAGGCCCGGGGCCATTCGGTGCGGGTCGTGACAAGCGCCGGGGCCGCCGATTCCGATTCGAGCGACTTTCTCCGTGCACGGCGCGCGGGTCTTCTGCCGTTTCTCGCGACCGCGTGGCGCGCGGGGGGAAGGATTGCTCGCGAGTTTCAGCCGGACGTGGTGGTCGCCGGCAGTTGGCTGACCGCGCCCGCTGCCTGGCGCTGGGCACCTCGCCGTGGCCGTGCGTGGGTTGTGTGGGCGTATGGGAGCGATTTGGTCGTGTTGCCATGGTGGACCCGTGGGGTCATTGGGGCTTTGCTTCGACGCGCAGCGTTCGTGTTGCCGATCAGTCAGATGACTCGGCAGCTCGTGTTGGAGTTGGGCGTGCGTCCGGAACGCTGTCCGGTAATTCCTCCCGGGGTCGATGTGGACAAATTTTCTCGGTTGTGGTCGCGGCCTCTTCCCGAGCTATGGCCTGGCCGGCGAGTGGTGTTGACTGCAGGGCGGCTGGTTCGGCGAAAAGGTGTCCTTGAATACGTTCGCTACGTGTGGCCGCAGGTCATTCGCCACTGTCCGGATGCGCTTCTGGTCATCGTGGGAGACGACGCACGGGGATCCTTGTTGCACCGCGGTGAACCGATGCGAGCGAACATCGAATCGGCGATCCGAGAATTGAATTTGAGTGGCCATGTGGCGATGCTGGGGGCGGTTTCAGACGAACAGCTGGCGGACTACTACCGGCGTGCGGAGCTGTTTGTCCTGCCATGTTTGAACCTGCCCAAGGACGTCGAAGGATTTGGCATCGTGTTTCTTGAGGCTGCCTTGGCCGGAACGCCCTCCCTGTCCACGCGGGTGGGAGGCATTCCGGATGCGGTCGTAGACGGTGTGACGGGGGTATTAATTGAGCCGGGTGACTGGCCGGAGTTGGCCAAGGAAACCGTGGCGTTGTTGACCGACACATCTCGCCGCCACCGCATGGGGCACGCCGCCCGGGAACGGGCCCAAACAGAGTTTGCTTGGCCAGTGATCGTTTCGCGGTATGAGGCGGTCTTGCGTCAAGCTGCGCAGGTTTGACCTACGCTGCTCAGCTCGGTCGCGTGGATCTCCACGGACATCGAGGCCCTGACCCCGCGTGCCCGGCTCGCTCCCAGGCGCATTCGCCGGCGGTGGTCGACATCCGTGCGAAATGGGCGATTGAGTGGGACGCCAGCCGGCTTGTAAACGAGCTGATTTGTACGTTCGGCTCTGCGCCGTCCCAAGGCGTTCAGGACCAAGCCTCGGCACTTCAGATAGTGACCGCGCACGCAATGAACGCTTGGATTTGCGATGCGATGCGGGCAACCACTTCGGCCGGCACCGGTTGGTTGACCTTCAACAGCGCAATGGAATGCTGACCGGTGGCGTCGTGCGGATTACGGATGTCGTCAATGTTGATCCCTGCCGCCGCCATGGCCGCGCCAATTTGGCCCATGACGCCGGGTCGGTCGCGGTAGGTGAAAATCGCGAGGTGGCCGTGGAGCTCGAAGTACAGCTTGTGGAAATCATTGATTCGCGAGACCATCAATGTACCTTCCGTAACGGTCCCGCGAACACTGGTGCGCGTCAGCCGCCCGTTCCCTTCGTCCACGGTCAGGTCGACGGTGATCGAGTTCTTATAGCCCTTGCTCTCGTCCGTTTCGCGATCCACATATTCGATTCCACGAGACGCGAGCAACTTCCGAGCGGCCGCCGGGTCACTTGTCCGGTCGAAGGCTTCGTCCAAGGCCGCCACGATTGGCACCAGCAGGTAGGGGGCAAATGCTTTCAAATTTCCGTAGAAGCTGGTTTCGATGAGCTTCAGCGGTCGTTCGGGGCCGGAGAGCGCCCGGCACAATCGGGTCAAGCGGAATGCCAGGTCCGCGTAGGATCGATCGAGTCCTTCCGGGATGTCCCGGTTGACCACGTAGGTGGTGATCCCCTTCTCGTCCAAATCAATTAACTGTTCCGCAGCCCGGCGCGCTGCCAATTGGTTCGCCTCCACGGTGCTGGCTCCGAGATGAGGCACCATGATGTCAGCAATGTCGGCCACGGATTTGGGTCCTTCGGCATCCTTCGGGTAGACGTCGTTCAAAAAACGGATCCGCTTTTCTGCTTTGACGGCGCGGATATCATCTTCGACGACGACCCCCGCGCGGGCGCAGTTGACCAGGATGGCCCCGGGTTTCATCAGGGTGAGCAGTGAGCGGTTGATCATGCCACGGGTACGCTCGTTTTCTGGCACGTGCAGCGTGACAACATCTGACTCGGCAAACAACGTCGGCAGTTCAGTCAATTGGACGCCGACTTCCTGCGCGAGGTCCGGCGAAATGAACGGATCGTAACCGAGTAGGCGACACTCGAAACCGGACAGACGGCGGGCGAGGGTGCGTCCGATCGCGCCCAATCCCACGATGCCCACGGTTTTCCCGGCGAGCTCGCGGCCCATGAAGGCTTTCTTTTCCCAATGCCCCGCCCGGCAGGAAGCGTCCGCCGGGATCAAATGTCTCATGTCGGCCAACACCAGTGCGATGACTTCTTCTGCCACGGCGTTTGCATTCGCTCCGGGTGTGTTCATCACATCCACGCCGCGTTTCCGAGCGTACTTGGTGTCAATCGTGTTCACCCCGGCCCCGGCCCGAACGATGACTTTGAGGTTGGGTAATGCGTCCATGACTTCCGGAGTGACTTTTTCACTGCGGACGATCAGGGCGTGTGCATCGGGGTGGGCGCGAACGAAGGCAAGCAGATCTGCGTCGCTTGCGATCGAATCGTTCTGCACCACTTCATAGCCGCCGTGACGCGTCAAGATTTCCGCGGCAATTCGGTCCAGCTTCGTCGGAATCAAAACTTTTTTCTTCATGGTCATCTCCGCGACGCCGGCATTGGTCCGGCACGGGCCAAAGACTACCCCGTCGGCCACGACAAAGCAACCCCGGTGCTCAAGGATTTATGTTCGCAACACCGTCGGGAGCTTGCCGGTTATCGATATGGCGTAACGATATATGGCTTTTCGATCACATATTGCGGCCTATCAAGCCATGGCCGCGGCTAAATCGTTTCTCTCTAGTTCCACGCATTCCCATATTGTGGGGATCATCCGCTGTGCTGCGCGATCAGGATCCGCTCTCGGCCACCGGTGTCCCGAAGGATTTGGACATCGGAAAAAGCATACGTTTGGACCAAGGCTCGTACGTCATCCCCTTGATCTTCGCCAATTTCCAATGCGAGGTATCCTCGCGGGCACAATTGACGCGCCGCTTCGCGGACGATTGTGCGAATTACCTCCATGCCATCCACACCGCCATCGAGAGCTACCCGGGGTTCCCAGTTTCGAACCGTGGCGGGGAGCGTGTCCCACACAGCGGTACGCACGTAGGGCGGATTCGAAACGATGAGGTCCCACGGACCCGGGGGGACCGGGGAGTCTGGACTTACGTGCAGCCAGGTGACGCGATGGTGAAGCCAAAGTTCTCGTGAGTTGTTCGAGGCAAGTTCGAGTGCCTTCGCGCTGACGTCTGTCCCGACCACTTCTGTAGTCGGGCACTCGCACGCGAGGCTGAGCGCGATGCAACCCGACCCAGTGCCCACATCGCAAATTCGGCGTAGGGCATGGGCTCGGACCCGATGCAGCACATGTTCCACGAGCTCCTCGGTTTCGGGACGTGGAATCAGGGCGCGGCGGTCCACGGTCAGTCGAAGCTGGCGGAACTGAGTCCAGCCGCACACATACGCCCAGGGCTCACCAGCACCGAGGCGTTGAACCATCTGCATCGCTCGGGTCCATGGATCGCCGTCCATCGGCGCGTTGAAGGAGGCACGAACCTCGGCGCGGCCCATGTGCAAAACTTCCGCAACGACCCATTCTGCAAGCACCTCTGCCTCTTCGATGTTCGAGGCCACCAAGTGGGCTCGCACCTGATGCAGCGCCTGCCGAACCGTTGGAGGTCTCGCGGACGTGAAAAGGTCGAGGTCCATGGCGGAGTTTACGACGCCAGTTCGTTCAACGCCGCGTCCAACCGTTGGGCGCGGTGCTGCGCACGGAGCTGGGAAATCAGTTCATCCAGGTCCCCATCCAAAATTTCGGTGAGTCGGTAAAGCGTGAGGTTGATGCGGTGATCGGTCACACGATTTTGTGGGAAGTTGTAGGTTCGGACCCGTTCGCTTCGGTCGCCCGTTCCAATTTGTGCGCGCCGCTCGCTCGAAATTCGCTGGGCTTCCTTTTGGAGCTTTCGGTCCAGCAACCGGGCGCGAAGGACGCGCATGGCTTTTTCGCGGTTGCGGGTCTGGGATCGTTCGTCCTGGCAGGTCACGACCAATCCAGTGGGAAGGTGGGTGATGCGCACGGCGGATTCGGTTTTGTTGACTTTTTGGCCGCCGGGCCCCGAGGCGCGAAAGAGGTCAATCCGGATCTCTTCGGGTCGGATGATGATCTCGTCCGTTTCCGCGGCCTCGGGCAAGACGGCGACGGTGGCTGTGGAGGTGTGAATTCTGCCTTGTTGTTCGGTGATGGGCACCCGTTGCACTCGGTGGACGCCACTCTCGTAGCGGAGCCACTCGAACACGGAGGGTCCCTCGACGGAGAAAATGATTTCCTTGTAGCCGCCGAGATCCGACGCGCTGACATCCATCACGCTGACCCGCCAACCTTTTCGGTCCGCGTACCGCGAGTACATTCGGAACAGGTCGGCCGCGAAGAGTGCAGCTTCGTCGCCTCCGGTGCCGGCACGGATCTCCATGATCACGCTGCGTTCTTCCGTAGGTTCGGGGGGCACGAGAGCCTCCGCGAGCGCCTGCTCGGTCCGCGCCAGCTCGACCGTCACTCGTGCGAGGTCCGCGCGCGCCAGCTCGGCCAGCTCGGCGCCGAACTCCGGTTCGCTGGCCATGCGTTCTAGATCCGACTGTTCTCGTCTCAAGCGATCCCGGTCCGCGACCAAATTCAACGCCCTTTGCAAGCGAGAATGTTCGGCCACGATTCGACGGTACTTCGCGGGGTCCGCGCAAAGCACTGGATCCGCGAGATTCTGCTCCAGGGCGGCCGCCTTTCGCCGCAACGCTTCGATGTGCCGTGGGTCCAACATACACGAAAAAGGTCAAGGTCGGGATACGCCCGAAAGTCCTCGGCGCACCCGACCTTGAGCCTGTTTGACCAGCTAACGCGCGGCCTTGCCCGCGTACCGCCGGCGAAAACGGTCCACGCGCCCTTCGGTGTCGATCAGCTTTGCTTGACCGGAAAAGAACGGATGACACCGCGAGCACGTGCTCACGTGCATTTCGCGCACGGTGGACCGAGTATGAATCTCGTTCCCACACGCACAACGGATCACGGCCGGACCATACTCGGGATGGATGTCCTTTTTCATACGCTAACCCTACTATTCTAGGCACTCGTTCTGATTTTGCAACCCAATCGCTCCGCCTCATTTACGCAGACGGGGCGTGGCAGTTCACCTTAGCGGGCTGGGACGGTAGGATACTCCCTGGGCGTAGCGAGAACCCATGTAGTTGGGTCCGACCGTGTGATTGGGAGAACGATCCAGCCAATGGGGGCCACGCCGACGGGGCACACGATGTATGCGGAGGCACAAGAGTGGGTGAAACGATTGGACTTGATCCCTCATCCCGAGGGTGGGTGGTACCGAGAGGTGTACCGCAGTCCGGATCGAGTTCATCTGACCACGTCGGACCGCCATGGAGGGGAGCGTTCGGCGATGACCAGCATTTACTTCCTGCTCGAAGGGACGGCGGTCTCTCGGCTTCATCGCCTCAAATCCACGGAGGTCTGGTATCACCACGCGGGCGGCGTGGTGCGGCTGGTGTGTTTCGAACCCGGCGGCGAAGTTCGTGAGATTCGATTGGGGTGTGCCCGGGACGCAGATGTGAGACCGCAAGTGGTGATTCCCGCGGGGGGGTGGTTTGGGGCGGTGTTAGAATCCGTCCACGATTGGGCGCTGATGGGATGTGCGGTCGCGCCGGGGTTTGAGTTCCAGGACTTCGAACTCGCGCGGCGGTCGGAGCTGTTGAAGCAATACCCTCGACATCGCACATGGATCGAACGACTCACATTGCCCGATGCGACGAACCCGTGACCGCTGGGCCTTCCAGGGGAGAGGGACTGCAAGGCCACTCTGCGGTCCGCTGTGAAATGATCTGGCCAGCATTTCGCGTGGTGATGCTTCCAGCGTGCCGGGCGGTTGGCGATCGTGTCCCTGGACCACGCGAAAAACCAAGTCGAAGGTACGGGACGTTCGGTTGTGGCGCGGAGGTCAGTGGTGACGGGCGGGTTACAGCGAGCTGATCTTTTCATTCTCGGCGGTTTTTTTGCCGTGATGCTGTTCGTCGGCACGTATTACCGCGGGCGCGTGCGTTCGATGACGCAGTTTTTCGCAGGGGGAAAACGCGTGCCGTGGTGGCTGGGAGGCATTTCATTTTACATGGTGAGTTTCAGCGCGCTGGCGTTCGTGATGTATTCCGAGCTTGTGTACAAGTACGGCGTTGTGGGGTTCGTGTTGGGCTGGTTGTCGGTGCCCGCCGCGTGGCTCAGTGCACGGTGGTTCGCGCGCCGCTGGCGGCGCGTGACGGAGACCAGCCCGCTGGAGTACATCGAGGTGCGGTACGGTCTGGCGGCGCGGCAAACGTTGGCTTGGTTGGGATTGCCGACGCGAATGCTGGACGACTCTTTGAAGCTGTTCGCGATCGGCACGGTGGTCTCGGCCGGCATGGGGATTTCATTCCACTGGGCCGTGGTCCTGTGTGCAGGAATCATTTTGGGTTACACGTTCATGGGCGGCTTGTGGGCCGCCTTGGTCGCAGACTTTGTTCAGTTTGCGGTGTTGTTGGGCGCTGTCCTCGTGTTGCCGCTGCTCGCATTTGGCCAGGCGGGCGGGGTGTCGCATGTCTTCCAAGTCTTGCCGGCGGAGTTTTGGCGCGTGACTCGGCCCGAAGCGGGATACTCGGCCACCTACCTGGTGAGCTATTTCGTGCTGCTGTTTCTGAACTACTCCACCTCGTGGGCGTTGGTGCAGCGGTATTACTCCTCGGAAAGTGATCGGCAGGCACGGAAGGTCGGTTACCTCGTGGCCGTGCTGTACCTCTTCGGCACGGCGATATTTTACGCACCGGCCATCGCGGCGCGCGTGCTGCTTCCGGACCTTGCTAACACCAAAGAGGTCTACGTGTGGCTGTGCCGGACCGTATTGCCAGTCGGGGTATTGGGAATGGTCGTGGCGGCGATGTTTTCTGCCACCATGTCCACGTTGGCGGGAGACTACAACGCGGTGTCCTCGGTGTTGACCAATGACGTGCATCGGCGCCTCTGGCCGCACGGAGCGACCGAGGCGGATTGGGTACAGGTCGGCCGTCTCTACACGGTGGGCGTGGGGCTCGTCGTGCTTGGGCTGACCCTGCTGATGCACACCTTTCAGGGTTCGAGAGACCTGTTTGACACGATGATGAAGGTGTTCGGGCTGTTCCTTCCTCCCGTCGCCGTGCCGATGTTGCTCGGAATGCTCTCGCCCCGGTTCTCTTCCACGGGGGCTCAGTGGGCCTTGTGGGGCGGGGCTGCGTGTGGGTTGCTGGCGTTTGGGTGCCGCCGGTGGATGCCCGGACTCGCTCGTGCCGATGTCTTGACGTTTCTCACTACCAGTGCGGCCGTGGTCTTGCTGGAGTTGGGATCGCGACGTTGGCCCGATCCTGAACACCGACGGCGCCAAATCCAGACCTTTTTCGAGCAACTCCATCGGGCAGATGAGCCAGTCGGTCGTCAAGGGGCTGACTACTCGTTTTTGACGGTGGTGGGGAATGTCCTGATCGCGTTGGGCGGGACACTGGTGGGCGCCATCGTCTTCACCCGTCAATGGAACGCTGGATATCTGACGATTTGGATCGGTGGCGTGTTTGTCGTGGCCGGTGGCATCCTCCGACGAATTGGACCCGGCACTCGGGCCACGGGTGCGGAGCAGTCGGGCCGGCCCGAGTAATTCCCCACGACAGCCCACGGACCTCCCGGTAGTTCGGTGGCTCTGCCGTTGGAGCAGCGCACCGGCGCCAAGAAAAAGGCGCGCTCTTTTCTACTGCATGGACGGTAGCGCCGAAGTCCATGGCGGAGCTACGACTCGGCAGGGGCGAGTTTCCAACGTTGGGGCGCGCCGAGGAGCGAGCCCATCGCACAATGATTCTGGTCATTTAGGCAACGGACTCCGCTCGGTCTCCATGCGCAGGGGGCGTTGGCGTTGCGGGGCGGGGAGGGGGATGGCTATGCTGGAGCCATGGAACGCGACGCGGCACGAAAAAGGCTTGAAGAGCTCCGTCGGCTCATTGCCGAACACGACTATCGGTACTACGTGCTCGCTCATCCCACCATCTCGGATGCAGAGTATGACCGGCTGTTCGATGAGTTGCTGGAGTTGGAACGTGCGTTTCCGGATTTGGTGACCCCCGACTCGCCTTCGCAGCGCGTCGGCGGGCAGCCGCTGGAAGGGTTTCAGCACGTCACGCACGCCATTCCGATGCTGTCCTTGGAAAAGGCACGCACGGACCACGAGTTGGCCCTGTTCGATGCGCGCGTTCGGCGGACGGTCGGTTCCGACCACGTGGAATACGTCGTCGAGCCCAAGATCGATGGCGTGTCCATCAGTGTCCACTATCGGCGCGGGGAGCTGGTGTTGGCCGCCACGCGGGGGGATGGGCACGTTGGGGACGATATCACCGCGAACGCGCGGACGATCCGGTCGTTGCCGTTGCGCCTCCGCTTGGACTCGGCGCCGGAGTATCTGGAGGTTCGGGGCGAGGTGTTCATGCCGCGACAGGAGTTCGAGCGGCTGAACGAACGGTTGCAGGCGGCCGGGGAGGAGCCGTTTCCGAACGCGCGGAACGCCACGGCAGGGTCGTTGAAACTTCTGGATCCTCGCGTGGTGGCACAACGTCCGCTGCACGTGGTGTTCTACGGCTTGGGGCGGCACAACGGCGTGGAGTTTGCCACCCACATGGCCGCGCTGGAGTTTTTCCACCAGGCTGGGTTGCGGATTCCGGAATTGGTGTTCGTGTGCCACAGCGTGCCGGAGATTCTCGAGCGCTGCCACGAGATCCACGAACGGGAGTCGCAGCTGCCCTATGAGATCGATGGGGCGGTCGTCAAGGTCAACCGGCTCGACTGGTGGGCATGGTTGGGGCTCAAGGCGCGCCACCCCGCCTACGCCATCGCGTACAAGCCGAAGGACTGGACGGAGCAGGCGATCACCCGCGTGCGGGACATCGTCGTCCAGGTGGGCCGTAGCGGCGTGCTCACGCCGGTGGCGGAGCTGGAACCGGTGTTTCTGGATGGCTCCACCGTGAGCCGCGCCACCCTGCACAATGCCGATGAGATTCAGCGGAAGGATATTCGGATCGGCGACTACGTGGTGATCGAAAAAGCCGGCATGGTCATCCCCGCGGTAGTTCGGTCGTTGCCGGAGCGACGGACCGGTGCGGAAAAAGTGTTCCGAATGCCTGACCGTTGCCCCGTGTGTGGTGGCCCCGTGGTGCGGGCCAGCCGTGCATCGGGCGAGGGAGAAGAAGTTGCGTTCCGCTGCGACAACATGGACTGTCCCGCCCAAAAGGCCCGCCGCCTGGAGTATTTCTGCCGTCGCGCTGCCTTGGACATCGAAGGGATCGGCGGAGTGGTCGCGGACCGGTTGGTCGAGACCGGCTTGGTGGACGACCCGCTGGACTTGTACCGACTGTCGGTCCATGACTTGGCTCGGCTTAACCTGGGAACCGCGGACGAGCCGCGCATGTTCGGCGAAAAAAACGCGGCGCGCGTGATGGCTGCGCTCGAGCGCAGTCGACACGCGCCGCTGGCGAAATGGTTGGCGGCGTTGGGCATTCCGGAGGTGGGCGACATCACCGCCGAGGAGTTGGCACGTCGCCATCGGACGCTGGAGGAATTGGCCCAGTCCCCTTGGCTTCGCGACATTGTTCACCGCGAAGAGTTGGAAGCACAAGTTCGGAGGTTGCGTTCCGAAGCGCGGAGTGCGGGCGCATCCGAGCGCTCCAGGCTTCAGGCCCGAATCGCGGAAATGGAACGCGAGTTGGCAGAGATCCAATCCCGGCTCGCCACGGCCGGTCCGACGTCCGTCGGGCCGGTAGTGGCGAAGTCAGTGCTGGGGTTTTTCCAGTCGGAACGAGGGCGCAATGTACTGAAGCGCTTGCGGGAGTTGGACATCCACCCGACCGGCGGGGCGGCAGGGGGGGCGGTCGGCGGTTTACTCGCCGGACGAGTGTACGTGATCACCGGTACGCTCGATTCGATGACGCGCGAGGAAGCTGCCGAGGCCATTCGTCGATTGGGCGGGACCGTGACAAACAGCGTGAGCCAGCGAACCACGGCGTTGATCGTCGGTCGGGAGCCGGGCGAAACCAAAACGCGCCGCGCGGCCGAACTGAAAGTTCCCACCATGAACGAAGCGGAGTTTCTGGCACTGCTTCGGAGCGCGTCGGAAGACGCCAGCTCGCATACAGAAAGCCCACCATAGTCCAGGTCCGTTTCCACTGTGCGGATCAAGTTCCAGTGTGCGAAGTGCGAGACTCGGCTCGAAATCGATGCCGAGAGCGCAGGCGCGGCGATTGTCTGCCCCAACTGTGGGTTTCCCCAGGTGGTTCCTCGTAAGAAAATCGGCCCGGGCACGATCCTCGGCGGATTCGAGATCGTTCGGTTGATCGGCCGCGGTGGGATGGGAGAGGTGTACCTGGCGCGACAGCGGTCGCTGGACCGCATGGTGGCCCTCAAAGTGCTGGCGCGCGAACTTGCGCCATCCGAGGACGCCGTTCAACGGTTCATCCAAGAGATTCGCTTAACTGCGCAGCTCGAGCATCCATATCTGGTCACCGCGTACGAGGGCGGCGAAGACGCTGGGGTCCTCTACCTTGCCATGGCCTACATTCGGGGCTCGTCGCTTCATGAACGGGTACGGGTACGCGGGCCGCTCGGCGAGGCAGATGCCCTGATGATCGGGCGGAAGGTAGCCACGGCCTTGAATTATGCGTGGGAAGAACTGCGGCTTCTGCACCGAGACATCAAACCCTCCAACATCTTGATCGATGTGCATGGCGAACCTCGGCTGGCGGATTTGGGTTTGGCCAAGTGCCTTGGACAGCGAGAAGGCCAGACGCTCGTGGGTGCGGTTCTCGGAACGCCCAATTACATGAGCCCGGAGCAGGCGGAGGGGCGCGAGGATTTGGACGTCCGCTCGGACATGTACTCGCTGGGCGCGACGCTCTATACCGCGGTCACTGGGCAAATTCCGTATCAAGCGCGCACGCTGTATGAGGTCTTGCGCCGCCAGGCCACGGAGCCGCTACCGGACCCGCGGACCTATGCCCCACATCTGTCCGAAGAGTTCGTGGAACTGCTGGGCCTCTTGTTAGCACGGGACCGCCGGCAACGGCCCCCGGATTGGCCGACGGCCATTGCGGAGTTCGACCGTAGACTCGTGCGCCACCAAGGGCCGGCGGCAATCCTCCCGATGGCCGAGTCTTCCATTTCAAGCGTTCCCACGCGTCGGGCATGGTGGCGCAGTCCAGTCGGGTGGGTCCTTTCCACCGCCGTGGCTCTTGCGGTTGGCGTGGTCAGTGGTTGGATATGGTGGACATACTGGCGACCCTTGCCGCGCCGAGGGGAAGCCCCTGCGGCGGGGGGGCCGCGCGATCAGCTGACGAATCTCGTGAGGCGGTCTGAGAAGGTTGTGACCCCAACGCCCTCCACGTCGTTGTGGGCGCACGTGCCGGACGACCGCAGGTTTCAGCCGGCGTCGCATCCTCCATTGCCGCCGGAACGCCGGCGACAGGCGGTTCGACTCTGGATGGAGTTGCGCGACTATATGCGGCTTCACCCAGAAGATGTGGAGGGCCAGTTCCACCGGTTCGAACAGCTGATGGCGTTGGTTCAGGATGCCCCGCTGGCCAAGGACCTCGAGGAATGGGCGAAATCCATCCGCTTACGAGAGCGGGTCCGAGAACGAGAGCTTGAGCGCGCGCAGGCAAACATTCGCCAGCGCGTGGAAGAACTGTTGGCGGCAGGGCAGTTCGACGCCGCGCGGCAAGTGCTCCAGAACTCCACGGCCGCTTGGGCGGACGAGCTGCGGGATCTGCGTGAGGAGCTCCTCGCTCGAGTTCAAGCCCGGGAGGCACAGGAGCGGCGCGCGGAGGCGGAACGCCAGGCAGGCAACGCGATCGCCGAGGCCGCGCGTTGTGCGGTTCGGTTGCAGTGGGCACAGGCGCGGGCCGCATTGACGAAGCCCAGCGCGTCCATACCCGAGGACATTGCGGTTCGGTACTCGTCGGCTCGCGCATTGGTGGAAGTGGCGGCCGCTTGGCCCTTGCTTGTCGTAACGAACCTGTCCGCGTGTCGGGGGCAGAAACTCCCCTTGGAGTTTCGGGATGGGCGTTCTGAAGTGTTTCAGATTGCTGGGGCGAGCGAAGGCAAAATCTGCGTTCGTCGAATGCTACCGGAAGGATTTGTCGAGATTTTGCTGTCGCCGCACGAGTTGGCGGCCACGACTCGTGAACGGTATGTGGGAACGACCGATCCATCTGTGATCGCCTTTCTCCGGGGCGTGTGGCATCTCGAAACTGGCGCCATGGAGGCCGCGGCTGCAGCGTTCGAAACCAGCGGCACGGAATTGGGTAAAGCCATGGCTTCCTTGCTCCGGAGCCATGGGTGAGGGCGGGGCGGGCGGCGGAGGAGCCCCCAGGCTCCGCGCGCAAATCGGCGGAACCGAATTTGGCCAGCCACCGCACGACAGCTACGCTCCACAGTGCGCCAGCCCGAAGAGCGAATGTACCCCGTCCAAGGGTTGGACGCGGTGCGCACGCGCTCTTCCAATCCTTGGAGGAGCACGGCCGACCAAAGAAACGGCGTGCGCCCACGTCATGGAGAGGTGTGGATCCATACCCGCTCCCAGACACGGCGTCAGGCCCTGCATCCCGAGATACGACCTTGTTCTTGATCGAAGTGAGCGGTCGGAATGTTGGGGGTCGGAACTGCCCGAGAGGGAACCCAAGGTGCACTCGGTGCATCGGATTCGTTGCGATGGGCGGCGGGCGTGGGCGCGGACGAGCTCACGTGGCGGGGCGCCAATCGTGAATGTGGAAATCCACGCGCCGTTCTCCCGCCCATTCGCTCGTCGCTAGACTCAGCAAAACGTCGACCCGATCCGGCGGAGGAGTGCGATCCGCCTGCCGAAATGCGATGGCGCGTCGGACCACCGCGTGCTGCCGTAGCGCCAGTTGAAGATGACGCTCCTTCAAGATTCGTTGCTCGATCACTTCCGCGTTCCGCACGAGCCAGAGCGGTGGGGGAAATCCCGTGCCGTAGGGCCCGAAATGCTCGATCCAGTCCACAAACTCGGGCTGGATGTCGTCCAGGCGAAGTTCGTCGTCGTACATCACCTGGCATTCGGGCTGGGCGCCACCGACTTGCTGTCGGACCGCTTCATTAAGGCAGGCGCGGAACTGCGCGATTCGTTCGGGCCGGATGTCGAGTCCCGCGGCAGCCTCGTGTCCCCCAAAACGTTCGAGTACGTGTGCGCAGGTTTGCAGCGCTGCAGCGATGTCGATGCCTCCGAAACTTCGACAGGAACCCCGGCTCAATGGTTCCGACAAGGCAAGGATGACCGCGGGGCGTCGGTAGGCGGCGGCCACGCGAGCGGCCACGATGCCGATCACTCCAGTGTGGAGGCCCGGTGCGGCGGCGACGACGGCGAACGCCCGCTCGTGGGGCGGTTGGCTTTCAACCAGTTCGAGCACCGTCTGCAGAGCCTGCTCCTCCAACTGTTGCCGTTGCCGGTTGGTGGTGTCCAGTTGGTGGGCGATCTCTTCGGCGCGGGCGGCGTCGGCGGAGACCAACAGCTCGAACGCGGCATCCGCGCGTGCGAGACGGCCGGCGGCATTCAACCGTGGCGCGAGCAAAAACCCCACCTGCCAGGTGGTGCGGATTTGCGAGATGCCAGCGACCTTCGCCAGCGCACGGAGGCCGCACGAGGGCGTGTGCGCCAAACGATACAGACCGTGACGCACCAGGCGTCGGTTATCCCCATGCAATGGGACGCAGTCGGCGATGGTACCGAGCGAGGCCAGTTCCCACGGCATGGAACCGAGCGCGTCGAACTCCCGGTTCAATGCTGCGGCGACGGCGCGCGCAAGATACAACGCGACGCCGGCGCCGGAGAGATGCCGCCATGGGGTCTCGGTGGATGTGCGGTGGGGGTTCACGCCGGCAGTAGCCGGCGGAAACTGGTCGCCGAGTGCGTGGTGGTCCGTAATGACGACGTCCACGCCGCGCGCGCGAAGCGCCGCGACGGTTTCGACGGACCGAGTTCCGCAGTCGGCCGTGATGATGAGGTCGGGCGACCATCGCTCAAGACAACGGAAGGCCGCCGCTTGGCCGAGCCCGTAGCCGTCCTCGATTCGATGGGGGAGGTACCAGACCACCTGGCCGCCCCATGCGCGAAGGGCCTGCACCAATAGGGCTGTGGCGGTGACGCCGTCGACGTCGAAATCCCCGTAGACAAGGATTCGGCGACCACTGCGGATTGCTTGCGCCACGAGGGGTGCCGCCCGGTCCATGTCCGGCAGCTCCGATGGATCGGAGAGAGCTGGCGGGTGGGCGGGGTTCCACTCGGCGCGTAGGGTCTGGACATCCGAGTGGCCGCGGGCGACCAGCAGGCGGGCAATGGGCCGGGGAATGCGCAGTGACGAGGCCAACCGCGCCACGAGTTGATCATCGGCGGGCGCGAGGACCCATGACGGCGCGGAGTGCTCTCTCATGCATTCGTTACTTCTTCGCGCGAGCTGGTGCGGCGACCACCGGTACGGCCCGGTCGTCGCGGTGCCAGAACAACATGACGGGGGTGGCGATGAAAACCGACGAATAGGTGCCGACGATGATGCCGATGAGCAGAAGGAACGCGAAGTCGTTGATCGCTCCGCCTCCCAACAGCCACAGCGCCAGCACCGATAACAGCGTGGTGCCGGAGGTCAGCAAGGTTCGCGAGAGGGTCTGGTTGATCGCGAGGTGACAGATTTCGCGGTAGGGCCGGCCCTTCCAGAGTTTGACGCCTTCACGAATCCGGTCAAAGACGACGATGGTGTCGTTGACGGAGTAGCCGATGATCGTCAGCACCACGGCGATCATCGGGGCGGTGAGCTGATGCCCCAACAGGCAGAACAGCCCCACGGACAACCAGGCGTCGTGGAAGAGGGCCACGATGGCGCCCACCGCAAACGCAAACTCAAACCGAATGGAGATGTAGATCAACATGCCGACCAGCGACCACGCCAGGGCGATGGCGCCGCGCCGTTTGAGTTCGTGTCCGATGTGAGAACCGATGTCTTCTTTTTGTACGAGTCGCAGTCCGGCGTGGGTGAACCGCTCGGAAAGTACCCGCTCGACCAACGGCCCATCTCCAGGGCCCACTTGAACGACCAACCGGGAGTGCTCCCCTTCACCCAGACCGCGTTGATACTGGATGATGGGATCCGTTCGCACGCCCGCCTCGTTCAATGCCCGTCGAATTTCCGCATCGGGGACCATTTGGGTGTACTCGTAGGTCAGTCCGGTTCCGCCGGTAAACTCCACGCCGAAGTTTCGGCTTCCACGGATGGCGAACACGGTGGCGGTCACCACGATGAGCACTGCGGAAACACCCATGGCCAGATTGCCGTACCGAAGGAAATCCACCGAGGGGTTCCGGATCCACTCGAGCATCCGGAGTTCCTTCAGCCGTCCGGTATTGACCAGCGTGGCAAAGATCATCTTGGTGACATGCACGGCCGTGTAGAGGCTGACCAGAATGCCGGCCGTCAGCATGACGGCGTACCCCCGAACCGGCCCAGTGCCTTGCCAGAACATGATGATGGCGGCCAGGATGGTGGTGAGATTCGCGTCGAGAATCGTCGTGAAGGCTCGTTCGTACCCTGCCAGGATCGCTGCGACGAGTTGCTTACCGGCTTTCAATTCTTCTCGAATGCGCTCGTAGATGAGGACGTTGGCGTCCACGGCCATACCGAACATCAAGGCGATCCCAGCGATTCCCGGCAACGTTAGGGTGGGCAGTTGCGGCATGCCGGCCGTGCGGGAAAACACAGCGAAAATTCCCGCGATCAAGAACAAGCCCAAGGGGAGCAGAACCATGTTGAGCAACAGGGCGAGGTCGGCAATGACGCCGGCCACCCGGTAGTACACGATCATAAAGCCGGCGACCAACAGTACGCCCACGATCAGCGCGCGGCGGCCGCTCTCGACGGAATGCCGCCCTAATGTCGGGTCCACGGAGTACTCTTGCACGATGCGCATCGGAGCTAACAGCGCGCCGGTCTTCAACACGTTCACCAACTGTTTAACCTCAGCCAGGTCCATCCCACGACCGCTGATCTCGCAGGAGCGAATCGTTTGATCGTGGGGGAACCGGTCGGTGATCTCGGGCGCCGATCTGAGCACGCCGTCTAAGATGATGGCCAACCGCCGTCCGCGTTCATTCCCGCGGTTGAGTTCTCCGTTAGGCCGATAATCCCGCACAATCTCCGTGAATCTCCGGGCTCCCTCGCGGGTGAAGTTCAACAAGACCACGGGGCGATTCAATTGATCATAATCCACCCGAGCATCGGCCACGGCCTTCCCCGTCATGAGCGCAGTGCGTTCGACGTACAACGGGCGCCACACAATTCGGCGGGTCTCGCCTTCCTCGTCCCGCATCAACATGAAGTCGGCGCCTTCGCGGGGAGCGAACCGGCGCAATTCTTGCCAGTACTTGGAGTCCATCTCCTCGTCGGGCAACGCGGTGCGATCGCGCACGTAGTAGAAGTCATCCGGCCCCGTGCCTTCCAGCTTGAACCCTGTGGGAGCGCGTTGCTCCTCCCAGAGCTTCCGTAGCCACTGGTCATTGTTCTTGTGGACCAGCCGGAATTCGAGAAAGGCGACGCTTTGGATCACTCGACGCGCCTCGTCCCGCTTGCGAGCGTCGATGCCCGGCATTTGAATGACAATTCGGTCGTCGCCTTGCGGGAAGATTTGCGGTTCCGCAATGCCGAGGGCATCAATGCGATTTCGGATGGCTTCCAGCCCGATGTCGCGCGCTTCGCGGACCTCACGCTCCACGGTGGCGGCGATCTGTTCATCGGTCATGTCCGGGGACTTCTGTTTGAGGCGGTTCCGCAGTTCGTCCCGGTCGACTTCCACCGTGAACGCCACGCCTCCGCGCAAGTCGAGCCCCAACCGGATCTTCCCGCGTTGAACCACGCGCCCTTGAGCGTCCGTTCGATCGAAGGGCGGGATGACCAACGTGATCGAGCCCAAGATGGCTGCCACTAAAATCAGCCCCTGCCACCACCAGACCTTTTGCATCGGTTTCGACCTCCTAGCTGTGCAGCCCTGCTGCGCGGTTTACGTCCGATCGGAGGTGTCGGAAGGCACCTCGTCCTTGTTCAGTACTTGGGCGATCGCGCTACGTAGAACCTCGACCTTGACGTTGTCGCCCAGGCGCACCATGCAGGTTTTTTCCTTCAAGTTGGTGATCACGCCAAAAAACCCGCCTCCCACGATGACGCGATCGCCGATCTTCAAAGCCGAGAGCATGGCCTGCCGCTCTTTTTCCCGCCGTTGCTGCGGCCGAATCAAGAGGAAGTAGAACATTGCGATCATGAGCACGAGCATGACGGGCATCATCAGAGGCGACTGTTCTTGTTGCGGCGCCGCGGCGCCTAGCTGTAGTAGGGTCCATGGGGTCATGGGGATTCTCCTTCCGGCAGGTCATCGGTGTCTTGAAGGCGAAGGTGTTCTACCGTCGGCTCATGCCAAACGGAACGCAGCGCTTGAGCCCAGGCGCTCCAGCGTCCGGTCTCCAGTGCGCGGCGTGCTTGGCGGAGAAGTTCGGCATAGACGAACAGGTTGTGAAGGGTCAACAGTCGGATGCCCAGCCCTTCGCCCACTTGGAGCAGGTGGCGGATGTAGGCGCGGCTATAGCCTTGGCGACAAGCTGGACAGGCGCATCCCTCCACGATGGGGCGTGGATCGCGGGCGTACACCGCGGCCTTAAGAGGATAGCGACCGGAGAACGTGAAGGCGGTGCCATGCCGCGCCAGTCGCGTCGGCATGACGCAGTCGAACATGTCCACACCTGCCTCGATCATGTCGAGCATCTGTTCAATTCCTCCGACCCCCATGACATACCGGGGCCGGTCGGCGGGTACGTGCGGCACCGTATCCCGGACGGCTTGGCGGATGCGATCGTCGGGTTCCCCAACGCTGACGCCTCCGATGGCGTAGCCGTCGAAGTCAAGCTCGACCAGGCGGCGCGCGCACTCCGCGCGCAGGTCGGGATATCCCGCACCCTGCACGATCCCGAACACCCACGCGCCTTCCGCTCGGGGTTGTCGGGCGCACCGAGCCGCCCACTCTACCGTTCGTTGTACCGCAAGGCAAGCCGTCGAGCGATCGCAGTCTCCGGGCGGACAGACATCCAACACCATCGCGATGTCCGCCCCGAGGCGGCGTTGAGCGTCCATGACCGATTCCGGGGTCAGGAAGATTCGCGCCCCGTCGTACGGCGACTGGAACACCACGCCCTCGTCGTGGATGTGCCGGAGATCGGCGAGGCTAAAGACTTGATATCCACCGCTATCGGTAAGAATCGCGCGCGGCCAGCGCGTGAACGAGTGGAGCCCGCCGAACGATTCCACCACGTCAATGCCCGGGCGGCTCCACAGATGGTAGGTGTTGGCCAGGATGACTTCGTAGTCGAGTTGTAGAAGTTCTTCGGAGGAAACTGTTTTGACGGTGGCACGCGTGCCCACGGGCATGAAGACAGGCGTTTCGATCGTGCCATGAGCGGTGTGCAAGCGGCCGCGGCGTGCTTGCGTGGTCGGGTCCTGGGCAAGAATTTCGAACGTGTGGGGCCGAGTCATAGACCGTAGAAGGTTCGGCCGAATTGCGGGGGCACATTCCCACCCATGGCGGCGACGGGCTACACAGTCCGAAAGACTTTCCGCAGGATGTTCAGGGCACGGTCAATCTCACGACGTGTGACCGTGAGCGGGGGAAGAAATCGAAGCACCCGCTCGGCAGTGGCCAGGACCAGCAGGCCAGCCTCGCGCAGGCGCACTTCGATAGGCTTGGCGGGACGATCCAACACCAGTCCGACCATGAGCCCGACGCCACGTACATCCACCAAAAACGGAAATTCCTTCTGGAGGCTGCGCAGACCTTCGATCAGATCCGCGCCTCGGTCGCGGGCGTTGGCGAGCAGGTGTTCTTCCTCGATGATGTCGATCACCGCCAGTGCCGCTGCACACGCCAGCGGCGATCCTCCGAAGGTCGAGGCATGACTCCCCGGCTGGAAGACTTGGGTCAGGCCCGGCGCAACGACGATCGCGCCAATCGGGTAACCTCCGCCCAGCCCCTTCGCGATGGAGAAGGCATCGGGTTCGATCCCGTACTGCTGCCAGGCCCACCAGGCGCCGGTTCGACCCATGCCACATTGGATTTCGTCCATGAGCAACAAGATGCCCGCCTCGGTGCAGAGCCGCCGCAGGCCCTGCAGGAAGTCCGCACGCGCAGGGACAATGCCGCCTTCCCCTTGAACGGCTTCCACTAGCACCGCCGCGGTACGGTCGGTGAGGGCGGCCTGGACCGACTCCAGGTTGTTGAACTCCGCATAGTCGAAACCTTCGGGCAAAGGCTCGTAACCTTGTTGAACCTTCGCTTGTCCGGTGGCGGTCAATGTGGCGAGTGTTCTTCCGTGAAAGGAGTTGCGCATCGTGACAATGCGCCACCGTCCTCCGTTTTGGGAACCCCAACGGCGGGCGAGCTTGATCAACGCCTCGTTGGCCTCGGCGCCGGAGTTGGCGAAGAAGCAGCCACCACGCAACGATCGCTCGGCGAGCGCTTGGGCTAGCAACGCTTGGGGTTCGTTGTAAAAGAGGTTCGAACAGTGGATCAAGCGGCCGACCTGACGACGAATCGCTCGGACCAATTTCGGGTGGCAGTGACCGACGGCAGCCACGGCGATACCGCCGAGGAAGTCGAGATAACGGCGCCCGTCGGCATCCCATACGGTCGTGCCTCGCCCTCGGACGAGGGCGATCGCCGGCGGCGCGTAGGTGGGCAGAACGTACCGGCGATAAAGTTCGGCGATTTCCACCGTACTCACGTGTCGCTCCAAATGGCTCATGAGGTCCCTCCTGGGGTGGGATTCGCCCCGTCCTGGACGATTTCCGTGCCGACCCCTTGATCCGTGAACAGCTCCAGCAGCAGCGAATGAGGCAAGAATGAATCGATGATGTGCACTTTGGCTACGCCCGCGCGCACCGCATCCAAGGCGCCGGCAATCTTGGGGAGCATGCCGCCCGAAATCACCCCGCGCGCGATCAGTTCATCCACTTCGCTGGCTCGCACGCTCGAGATCACGCTGGTCGGGTTGGTGGGATCGGCCAACAACCCGGGGACATCCGAGAGAAAGACCAATTTTCTCGCCTT